>Ga0209785_1000005_pt1 | contig 163185 bp, 155 predicted proteins | sample WorMetG1BERMUDA2_FD_187403 | JGI IMG/M metagenome (GOLD analysis project Ga0209785, IMG submission 187403) | Marine gutless worms symbiont microbial communities from Max Planck institute for Marine Microbiology, Germany - Inanidrilus... ...
TGCCGTCCGGCCACGTGATCACCAGGTTCGGACCCGCGTGACCAAACGACGCGTCACCCAATGGAAGCCCACCCGGAACCTCCACAACACCACCGTCCGTGATCCCAACAACCGACGGGGTGCCCGTCGCCTCACCCGAGGCCGGGGAAATCACGTCGCCCTGGGTCGTTTCATTGGTCGCCACGATACACCTCTCAGAGTCGCTTTAATCACGGCCACGTCGGGCCCGTTCTACACCGATGTCTGGAGTCCGTCGCTCGGCAATCCCGGTTCAGCTTCGACACCCCGCAAACGGGCATCCTGCGTCGGAGAAAGCGAGCCACCGTGATTTTTTGTCGTTGGTTCGGCAAAAACGGTTTGGCGAACCTGCTTTCGGTCACGTCGCGATGTCGAGTGCGGAGCATGACCTGTGCTTGAGTATCGTTCTTAGAATAGCGGAAAAGTCCCGCATTTTCTGTGATCCGTGTCACTCCCGGAAAATTTTACGAAATTCCATCAGAACCGCCTGTTTCGCCGATCATACCGGCTCGCTCCTCGCTGACGATCTGGCCCGCGGCGCGACGGACCCCTCTCCCAAGGGATTCCAGGTCACGTCGAACGGAGCCACCTGCCGATCCGGTCCAGGGGCAACGACGGCGCCGACATAGCCGTCCCACGGATCGAGGGTGTGGAGGTGCCATTCTGCGCCGAACCCAGCGACTGGCGCACTTCCGGCCGAATTCGAAAGGCCCATGACCTCGAACCCCGGCGCCGGCATTGAAAACCCGGCCCCGACCGCCTTGAGGCACGCCTCCTTGCGAACCCAAGTCACAAGAAACGTCCGTTCCCGCTGCGACTCCGGCAGTGCCTCGAACGTTGCGAGTTCCTTCGCCGTCAGGATCCTGGCTGCCAGATCCCCGGCGTCAGGCACCGGGCGCAACCGCACCATGTCGATGCCGACGGACCCCTGCATCGATACGGCCACTGCCAGCCTGTCGCCCGAATGGCTGACGTTGAACTGAAGCGGAGGAGTGGTTTTGGGCCCATCGAGGTTGGGTTTGCCATTCGGACCGGATGCGAAGTGCACCGTTTCCGCCGAGACCTCCAGGAACCGGGCCAGAAGGACGCGAACGGTGCCGCGGCTGACGGCAAAGCGATCGCCATGCCGAGGATCGAGAAACGCCCTCGCCCGCGCTTTCTCGTCGCTGTCCAGGAGACCAGCCAGCCGCTCCCGAACCGCATCGGGAACCACGAGGGACGCGTAGTAGACGACGATGGCACCGTCTGCGAATGCCGCAAGATCCATATTGCTCGCCGCACGCGCGGAGGCCGCCCATGGCGCCCAGGCTACCGGCTGTTCTGCGCCCACGGTGTCCCTTCCGGCGCCGGGTCCAGCCGGAGAACCACGCCCGCTGCAGCCAGATGACCAAGTGCATGCCACATCGCCGATGCCCCGGACGCATTCCGATGGTCGACGCTGACGGCGCAATGCGGGCGCCCGGAGAGGCAGGCGTCGACAAACCGGGACAGCGTCGCACCGGGACCGACCTCGACGAAAGCGCGGACACCGTTCGCGTACATGGCCTCGACCATTTCGGCGAATCGCACGGGACTTGCGATCTGGCGGGCGATCCGATCGCGGATGTCATCCGCCGAGGATGAGCGAACCGACGCATCGAGGTTGGAGAACACCGGCAGACCCAGCGGTTCGATCTGCACCTCTTCGAGATCGGCGCGAAAGGTCGCGGCGGCGGCGCCCACGAACGGCGAATGGAATGCCGTCGCCACCGGCAGCCGGCGCGCGGCAATTCCGGCCTCGGCACACCGGCGCTCGGCGGCTTCGACCCCATCCACCGCTCCGGAGACAACGACCTGGTTCGGCGAGTTGTGATTGGCAATGACGAGATCGAGTTCCCACTCCGCGAGCAGCGACGCAATTCCGCCGGCCGAGTGCCCGATCGCAGCCATCGCCCCATCGCCCCGTTCCTCGGCGACCCGCGCCATGCGTTCCCCGCGGCGGCGGGCGAGGCGCACCAGGGTCTCGGCGTCGAACGCCCCGGCCGCGTGGAGGGCCGTGAGTTCGCCAAAGCTATGGCCGCCGACGGCCGCCGGCTGCAATCCGAACTGCGTCAGGGCGGCCAGCCAGGCCGTGCTCGCGGCGCCGATCGCCGGCTGGGCCCACTCGGTCTGAGTTAGCCGTTGAAGCTGGCTCTTGCGCTCGGCCTTCGACGCTTCCCGCGGCGGAAAAACGACGTCGCCGAGCCGGTTTTCCCCATCGAGAACCATTCCGGCGGACCGTTCCCAGGCCGCGTGGGCGGCGCTGAACGACATCGCCAGATCAGCGCCCATACCCACATAGTGGCTGCCTTGGCCCGGAAACAGGAACGCCACTGTTCCGGTCCACGCCTCGTTGCCGACGTAGATGCCTGGCGCCCCTGCATACGGCTGGGGGCCGGAGTGTCCCAACCCGTCGGCGGCGTGGCCGAGCTTGGCGGACAAGTCTGACGCGTCGTTGGCGACGACGGCCAATCGTACCGGCGCCCTGGCGTCGTATACCGCGCGCGTGGCGCGGGCGATATCCGAAAAGTCCTCGCCGTCGTCCGATCGATCGGCAACACGTCGACAGTGGGCGGCCATGTCGCCCTTGCCATCGGCGCCAATCAGCACGAGTTCGGCGACACGTTCACCGCGCGCTTCATCGCGTTTCGGATCGAACCGATGCAGAAGGGCTTCGAAGTCGTTCGATACGCGCGCCGGATCGAGTTTCGAGGCGGCACCCCCGGCGGCGGAGCGCCTCATATCGCGGTCGTCGGCGGTTGATCGGCGATCGGTCATATCAGGGCTTCGTCCTGCCTTTCCGCGCTCCACCCGGCTCCGCCGGCCGCGGTATCAGCCAACGAACTGGCCTTCGGAGCGAGTATCGCGGCAATCCTCGCCAACGGCAACCAACCGCGTCGGCACCTGCAGCCACCACCGGGGCGCGAGAGCCGCTTGGGACAGCGGGCGCGAATACTTGAGGACCCGTCTCAACTTTGGCTAAATGGGTGTGTTATAGGGCGTTGCGTCCGCACAAGTAAGCGCGGGAGAGAGGCGTGACCGACGACAGGCGATCGGGCAGGGACCGGCGAACGGGCGATGACAGGCGATCCGGGAAGGAACGTCGTTCCGGATTGGGATGGCGTCCAGATCCGGACCGTAGGTGCCGTGCGGACCGCCGTACGGATCTGAACCGCCGCACGACCTGATCGTGCGGTCGTATCCGGTGGCGGCTACTCGGCAGCCTCTCCGCCGGATGCGAGCTTGATCACCGGTTCGACCTTCTCAAGCTCTTCGATCGGGATATGGCAAGTGATGACGTGCCGCTCCCGGACTTCCCGGAACGGCGGCGGTTCTTCGTCGCAGACCGCCCCGACCTTGCGCGGACAGCGGGTGGCGAAGGGGCAGCCCTTCGGCGGGTTGAGCACGCTCGGCAGGTTGCCTTCGAGAACGATCCGTCGCTTCTCCACCTCGGGATCGGCGATCGGCACCGCCGACAACAGCGCCTCGGTGTACGGGTGATAGGGCGGACTGAACACTTCGCCTGTTTTGCCCCGCTCCATGATCTGGCCGAGGTACATAACGACGATCCGGTCGGCCAGATACCGCACCGCGCTGAGGTCGTGGCTGATGAACAGCAGCGTCGTCTTGTGCTCGCGCTGGATGTCGATCAGGAGTTCGGTCACCGCCGCGGCGACGGATACGTCGAGCGCCGAGATCGGTTCATCGGCGATGACCACCGCCGGGTTCCCGGCGAAGGCGCGGGCGATGCCGATGCGCTGTTTCTGGCCACCGGACAATTGGCGCGGCTTGCGCAGCGCGAAATCGCGCGGCAGCTTGACGGTATCGAGAAGCTGGTGCACCCGATCGCGGATCTTCACCGGGTCGCTCTCGACGCCAAACTTCTTGATCACCCGCCCGATCTGGGAACCGATCGACAGGGACGGATTGAGGGTGTCGTTGGGATTCTGGAACACCATCTGCAAGGAGCCCAGCTGCTTGGGCGAGCGCGTCCGTACGTGTTTGCGCGAGAGGTCCTCGCCTTCAAAGCGGACTTCGCCGCCCGTCGCCTCCTCCAGCCCCATCAGCACCTTGGCGAAGGTCGATTTGCCGCATCCCGACTCACCGACGATGGCCACGGTCTCGCCGCGGCCGGCGCGGAAGTTGATCCGTTCGTTGGCCTTGACGTAGCGCCCCCGGTGTCCGGAGATCATCGCCGCGATAGAGTTATCTCTGATCTCGAAGTATTTCTGCATCTCGTCGACCTCGAGCACCGGATCGCCGATTTCCGCCGGCGGCTTGCCGATGCCCTTGGGGATCGCCTTCTCCTGGTCGATTTCCTGGTACCGGGCGCACCGGACCCGATGGTGCGGATCGTCGTCGGTGACGACATCTTCCATCGCGAGGCCGGGGGTATCGCACTTGCCGCCTTCGAAGAAATCGCACCGGGGCCCGAAGTAGCAGCCCGGGGGCCGCTGGTGGGGCAGCGGAAGCTGGCCCTTGATGGCGACCAGCGGGCGGGCGTTCTTGTCCGCGTGCGGCAGCGGGATACAGCCGAACAGGCCGTGGGTATATGGGTGCTTGGGCCAGGTGAAGATGGAATCGATATCCCCTTCTTCGACCACCTGTCCCGAGTACATCACGCAGATGCGGTCGCAGACCTCGAGCATCAGCCCGAGGTTGTGGGAGATGTACATCAGCGACGTGCCGAACTTGCGGCTGAGCTCGGCGATCAGTTCGACGATTCCGGCCTCCACCGTAACGTCCAACGCCGTCGTCGGCTCGTCGAGCAACAGCAGCGACGGCTGACTGAGCAGGGCCATGGCAATGACCACGCGCTGCTGCTGGCCGCCCGAAATCTGGTGCGGATACGCTTCCATCACCCTCTGCGGGTCGGGCAGGTGGACGTCCGCCAGCATCTGCCGGGACCGCTCCCAGGCTTCCTCCTTGGAGACACCCTCATGGGTGATCGGCACCTCGCTCAACTGGGTGCCGACGGTCAGGCTGGGATTCAGCGCCGCCATCGGCTCCTGGTAGATCATCGAGATCTCCGAACCGCGGAGCTTGCGCAGTTCCTCCTCGCTCAGGTTGACCATGTCGCGGCCCTTGAACTTGATCGAGCCGCCGACGATGCCGCCGTTGCCACCCATGTAGCGCATAATCGCCATGGCGACCGTCGACTTGCCGCAGCCGGATTCGCCGACGAGGCCGACGCTTTCGCCCGGCGCCAGTTTCAGCGAGAAGTCGACGACGGCGGGGATCTCCCCGGCGCGCGTGTAGTACGACAGGCAGAGATTGTCGATCTCGAGGAGCGGGGGTTCCGTGGAGGCGTTCATCTCAGTCCCCCTCATCTCAGTCCCTAAGGGCGATTTCGCGCAGGCCGTCGGCCAGGAGATTGAACCCCAGGATCAACGACGAGATGGCGATGCACGGGAACACGGTCATGTGCGGGAAGGCGAGTGCCATCGACCGCGCCTCGTTGATCATGCCGCCCCAGTCGGGGTCTGGGGGCGGCAAGCCAAGCCCGAGGAAGCCGAGGACGCCGATGGTGATGATGACGTAGCCGAGGCGCAGGCACGAATCGACGATCAGCGGTCCGCGTGCGTTGGGAAGGATCTCGACCAGCATGATGAACCACGACGACTCGCCCCGCGTTTGGGCGGCGAAGACGTAGTCGCGGTTGCGCAAGTCGAGCACCAGTCCGCGGACGATGCGCATGATGCCGGGGGCGCTGGCGAAGGTGATGGCGATGACGATGTTGATCCCCGAGGCGCCAATGGTGGCGATGACCAGGATGTAGAGGACCAGCACCGGGAATGACAAAATGACGTTGGCGAGGAACGACAGCACCTCGTCGATCTTGCCGCGGAAGTAACCGGCCGCGAGACCCATGAGGATGCCGACGAAGTAGGCGCTCGCCGTGGCGACCGGCGCATAGAACAGCACCGTCTGCGAGCCCCAGATGATCCTGGACAGAATGTCGCGGCCGATGTGGTCGGTGCCGAGGACGAAGGTTCCGCTTCCAGCCGCATAGGCCGTGCCCGGCTTGGCGAACGGCTGCAACGTGGCATTGGGTTCGAACGGCGCGATCAGCGGCGCCAAGATCGCGATGACGATCCAGAAACCGATGATGCCGACACCGACCATGGCGACGCCGCTTTCGCGCAACAGCGCGAACGACTTGAGCGCCTTGGTCAAGGCAATACCGGCGGAGGGTGCGGGTTCGATGGTCTTGGCGATTTCACTCATCGGGCGGCCTCCTCAACTGAACCGGATGCGGGGGTTGAGGTAGGTGTAGCCGACGTCAGCGAGAGTCTGCGTCGCCGCGGCGACGAACACGGCGACCATTGCGCAGGCCTCAATCAGGAAAATATCCTGGTTGAGCGACGCCTCCAGCAGCAATGCTCCGAAGCCCTTGTAGGCAAAGAAGAACTCGACGACGATCACACCCGAGAGCAGCCAATTGATCTGCAGCGTGATCACCGTGAACGGGGCGATCAGCGCATTGCGGAGCGCATGGCGGATGATCACCTGACGGTACGGCAGCCCCTTCAGCACGGCCGTGCGGATGTAGTGGGTGGTCATCACTTCGGCCATCGACGCCCGGGTCATGCGCGCGACATAGCCGAAGTCGTAGATGACCAGCACCATCACCGGCAGAACCAGCTGAGTCCAATCGAAGCCTGTCGTCATCGTGCTGGTGCCCGGCAGGAGACCCAGCCAGAAAACGAAGATCGCCGCGAGGAACACGGCGCTGGCGAACTCGGGGATCGACGTGGTGACGATGCTGCCGACCGAGATCGTCCGATCCAGTGCCGAGCCTTCGCGCATGCCGGCCAACACACCCAGCACGAGCGATAGCGGGATCATCACGGCGAAGGTCCAGAAGCCGAGGATGGCCGTGTTCCACAGCCTCGGCCATAGGACATCGGCGACCGGCACCTTGAAGCGAATGGATTCGCCAAAATCGCCGGTGATGAAGTTCCCCAACCAGGAGAGATAGCGGAACCAAAGGGGCTCAATGTATCCGTGGGCTTCCAGCCACAGAGTGCGCTGCTCCTCCGATGAATACGGCCCAAGGACCTTGGTGGCGACGTTGCCCGGGGTCAATTCGAGGAGCAGGAACAGCAAGATGGACACGACGATCATGGTCAGCGCCATCGTGCCCAGCCGCCTGAGAATAAAGATTACCATTTCGCTTGCGCCGCCTCCCTTGCCGGTGTCCCGGTCGGCCGCGTCAGAATCAATGCATCATGTGAAGGGGCGGCCGAGAGATTCCGGCCGCCCCTGTTCGACGATGCCTTAGGCCATCCAAACGTTGTTGTAGTGGTGTTCGTTGGCGACCTGACAGTAGATGTTCTTGACCCGCTTGTTGGCGGCGATGAATTCCGACCGCCAGAACGGCTGGATGAACACCGCGTCGTCCTGGAGGATCTGCTCCAGCTTCGCCATTACCTTGCGCCGTTCGTTGACGTCGAGGATGCCGAGCGCTTGATCCAACATCTTGTCGAACTCGGGGTTCGAATACGACGACTCGTTCCAGGCAACGCCCAAACGGTACGCGAGGTTGAGGACCTGCACGCCGAGAGCGCGGTGGGTCCACGAAGTGAAGCCGAACGGCGTCGTCATCCAGCGGTCCCAATAGGTGCCGCCGGGCATGATGTTGATGGCAACGTCGATCCCTGCCGGACGGCACATCTCGGCGATGGCCTTGACCGCGTTCTGCTCCCAGGTCGGGTTGGCGACGCAGTCGATCCGCGTCTTCAGCCCGTTCGGGAAGCCGGCGTCGGCGAGCAGCTTCTTGGCCTTCGCGTAGTCCTGCTTCAGCGTCGGCAGCTTGGCGTATTCGGGATGGATCGGCGAGACATGGTGGTCCTCGCCCGGTGCGCCGAGCCCCTGATAGGCGATCTCGAGCAGCTTGGCGTGGTCCATGCACGCCTGCACCGCCTGTCGGACCAGCTTGTTGTCGAACGGCTTCTCAGTGACCTTCATCCGCGCCACGCCGGTCTGCGCCGTCACCGTGTCATAGGTGACGAGGTGCGGAATCGCGCCCACCGTACCGACCTGCTCGACGCTGGTGCGGTAGTTGGTATCGACCTGATCCGAGGCCATCGCCGCGATCATCGCCGCAGGGTCATCGCCATGATCGATGTAGACGAGACCGTCCAGGTGGACGTCGCCGCCCCACCACGGCGCGTCGGTGCGCTTCTGGTATTGGGCGATCTCGCCGACCGAGTACTTGGTGAGGGTAAACGGCCCCGTGCCGACGGGGTTTTTGGACAAGTCCCCGCCTTCCTCCGAGAACCTCCGGTGGACGATCAGAGCCGGATAGTCGCCCATGGCCTCGGGGAGCGAGATGTCGGCGACGTTGAGATGGAAGCGGACGGTATGGTCGTCGACCTTCTCCACCGCGCCCGGCGCGGCGACCTTCGACATCACCGGTTTGCCGTTCTCGTCCTTCTTGCCGGTGTCGACCATTGTGGTCATCGAGCTGAACCGGCCCTGGTTGGACGACCCTGTCTTCGGGTCGAGCCAGCGCTCAAAGTTGAAGACCACGTCATCGGCGCCGAAGTCGTCGCCGTTCGACCATTTGACGTTCTTGCGCAGATGGAACGTCCAGGTCTTCAGGTCATCGGAGGCTTCCCAGCGCTCGGCCAGATAGCCCTCGGCCATATTGTCCTTGTTGATGCGAACCAGCGGTTCCGTCATATGGCGGCCGAGGTTGCCCTTTTCCGACCAGTCGTAGATCGCCGGGTCGGTCATCTCCTTAACGTTCATCGAACACCGCATGACGCCGCCCTTCTTCGGCGCCTGCGCCATCGCCCGACGAACCGGGGCTTCGCCAAGGATGGAGCCGGCCATGGCATAAGCCGCCGACGCCGCAACGCCGAGCCGGGTCGCCATCGAGAGAAAATCTCGGCGATCGATCTCACCCTTGCGAAGCCGTTCCTTGAGTTCGGGAATATAGGGGTGGACGGATGTAGGACGTTTGCCGGACATGATGCCTTCTCCCTGAATTCCTTTGTTGGTTGCTAAAAAGAATCTAAGTGCCGCTTAAATAAAAAACCGGCACAGACTTCGGCTAACCCACCGACGCCGCCGGCTCGTTTCCTGTCGACCGATCGGAACTTTGTAAAAACACGCAGCGAGATTGTATGCTCTTGAGCGTTTCGCTAACAGATACTTTGTTGATCCTATTTAAGCTTTCTCATGAGTTTATGTCAAACCGAAACCAGTGACTGTCCGATTTGCGCACAATTGTTGCTCAAAGTGGACAGATCGGCACCGCAAGCGATGCTTACCCGTCAAATTGCGACGGCGGGAAATCGCGGCGAACGGCGCGGAATGACCAGGTATCGGACGGCGAGACGGAAGTACCCGTCGTAGACCGTTCCGCCGGCCGCGAGGAAGGTCCGGCGATCGAGGCGGTACACATCGGGCAGGCGGTACCACGGAAGGTGCGGATAGCGGTGATGGACGACATGGAGGTTGTTGTTGAGGAACGCCAGGGCCAGCGGCGCTTCGGCCTCGACGACCGTTGTGCGGCGGGTCGGATCCGGATGCGCATCGTGCTCGGCAAATGACCGGAGTAGCGTCAACGCAACTCCCGGGTAGACGAAAACGAGGAGGTATTCGGCCAAGGGAATTCCGCAGACTCCCCACGTCCAAGTGACGACAAGCCCGACACCGCCCATGTGCAGCAGCCAAGCGATCGCCCGGTCTCGCGTCCAATGCTGGTTGCCAGCCTCGCCGATCAGAAAACGAACGACCGCCAGCGGGGGGCCAATCACCAGGCGACCGAGAAGGGTGTTGTGGGCGACCAGGGCGGCGCGGGCGATGCCCGGCAACCGCGCCCAGGTTTCGGAGTCCACATAGAAACTTTCCGGGTCGTCCGCCGGATCGGTGAGCACGGCCGCGCGGTGGTGCTGGAGATGGCTATCGCGGTAGATCCGGAACGGCAGCCAGAGCCACAGGCTTGGGAAGACCAGCGCTTCGTTGACCCATGGCTTCGGTGTGGGATGGCCGTGCACGACCTCATGCTGAAGCGACCCGTGCAAGGCCACAATGTAGCCCCCGGCGAGCACGAGCAACCACCACGGGAGCACGGCATGGAACCAGGTGAGGACACCGAAAAGGCCATAAACGCCGACAGAGATGGCGATCGTCGGCCATTCGACCCGGTCGGCCAGCGCCGTACGTGGGACGGACGGACGGATCTGAGTGCCGCTTGCGTTTTCTGCGCTCGTCAACGGGTCGATGTCCTTCGCGGTTTCCAATCAAGCGATGCCACTAAACCATCGGTTCGACTTACGCCGGGACGACTGGGGCCATCAATGGTGGTCTGCGCACAGATCGCTGATTGATGTAAACATACAAGCCATCTGTTGCGTTTCATCACAAAACGTTGCACAGTCGAACCAGATTGTGGTGTTCATGACATGATGCGCCGGCGCGAAATCGTCGAAACGTTCCGTGGTCGGCTCGGTGAAATCATCCGCCGAAGCGGTCTCAGCCGGTCGGCGTTTGCCGACAAGGTGCTCCTCGACCGGTCAACGCTCTCTCAGTTGCTGTCCGATCGGAACAGCCGCCTGCCCCGGGCCGAAACCATCGCCACCATTGCCGGTACCGAGGGTGTCTCTGTCGACTGGCTCCTCGGCCTCAGCCAGCAGGACGAGCTTGCGACCGACATCATCTCCGACCCATTGGAGCTGGCGTCGGCAACCGCTTCGCCCGCCGACCAACAGCTCTTGCAGTGGCAGGCCGAAGCCGTCGGCTACAAGATCCGCTACGTGCCGACGAGCCTCCCTGACCTCTTGAAGACACCCGAAGTCATCGCCCACGAATTCGCCGGACAGCATGGTGCGTCACCCGTGGGGCTCGCCGACCGGGCGCAGGCGAGGCTCGACTACAGCCGCCGGCCCGAAACCGACGTGGAAGTTTCAAGCCCCCTGCAGACTCTCGTTGGCTTCGCCCGCGGCGAAGGGATCTGGGGAACGCTCGATGCCTCGGCGCGGGGCGCCCAACTCGACGAGATGGCCGACCTGGTCGTCGAGCTTTACCCGACGTTCCGCTGGTTCCTGTTCGACGGGCGCGAACGGTTCGCCGCGCCGTACACGATCTTCGGGCCGCTGCGGGCCGCGGTCTACGTCGGCAACATGTACATCGTGCTCAAGGCCACCGAACACATCCGCGAACTGGCCGCGCATTTCGACGATTTGATCCGCGCCGCAACCGTCCAGCCGAACGAGGTTGGCGACCTGATCGCCCGATTGCGCGGCGAAGTCCGCTGACGTCGGCCCTCCGATCATTCGTTGGCAACATCATCGGATGGTGTTGAAATAGTGTCGGTTTTTGAACAGCGGACGAGAGGTCTCGCTGACACCATGCCGCCGCTTCGCCGGACGTGGCGGGACCATCTCGAAGGGAGTGCGAGCATGGCCAAGAAAAGCGCGCTCAAGTCTACGGGGCCCGCTGCGTCCAATCTCCACGGCGAGCCGAAGAGCGACATCGAAATCGCCCGCGCCGCGACCATGCAGCCGATCTGGGATCTGGCCCAGGACCGGCTCGGCATTCCGACGGACGCCCTGGAACCATTCGGCCACTACAAGGCCAAGGTCTCCCTCGATCACATCGCCTCACTGGGCGACCGGCCGGATGGCCGGCTGGTGCTGGTCACGGCGATGACGCCGACCCCGGCCGGCGAAGGCAAGACCACGACCACCGTCGGCCTCGGCGACGCGCTCAACAGGATCGGCCACAAGACCATGGTCTGCCTGCGCGAGCCGTCCCTCGGTCCATGCTTCGGCATGAAGGGCGGCGCCGCCGGCGGCGGATACGCCCAGGTCGTGCCGATGACCGACATCAACCTCCACTTCACCGGCGATTTCCACGCCATCGGCGCGGCCAACAACCTGCTCGCCGCACTGATCGACAACCACGTCTACTGGGGCAACCCGTTGCACATCGACGAGCGCCGCATCACCTGGCGCCGCGTTGTCGATATGAACGACCGGGCACTCCGCGAAATCGTCTGCAGCCTGGGTGGTGTCGCCAACGGCTTCCCGCGGTCTGACGGGTTCGACATCACCGTCGCCTCGGAGGTGATGGCGATCTTCTGTCTTGCCGAGAACCTGGCCGACCTGCACCGCCGCCTCGGCAACATCATCATCGGCTACACCTTCGACCGATTGCCGGTGCGGGCCAGCGACATCGGCGCCAACGGGGCGATGACGGCGCTGCTCAAAGACGCACTGATGCCCAATCTCGTGCAGACGCTGGAAAACAATCCGGCGTTCATCCACGGCGGCCCGTTCGCCAATATCGCCCACGGCTGCAACTCCGTCCTCGCCACCAAAGCGGCACTCAAACTCTCCGACTACGTGGTGACCGAGGCCGGCTTCGGCGCCGATCTGGGCGCCGAGAAGTTCTTCGACATCAAGTGCCGCAAGTCGGGACTGAAGCCCGACGTCGCGGTGCTCGTGGCGACGGTGCGTGCCCTGAAGATGCACGGCGGCATGGCCAAGGACGACCTCGCCCGCGAGAACATGCCGGCGCTGGTCAAGGGCGCCGAGAACCTGGCCCGCCATATCGAGAACGTGCGACAGTTCGGCGTTCCCGTAATCGTCGCCGTCAACCGGTTCACCACCGACACCGAGGCCGAGCTCGACATGGTTCGCCAGGTCTGCGCCGAGTTGGACGCGCAGGCGATCATCGCCGACCATTGGGCGATGGGCGGCACGGGCGCCGAGGCGTTGGCCGAAACGGTTGTACGGACCATCGACGAGCAGCCCTCCGGGTTCCGCCCCCTGTACGGCGACGATCTGTCGCTGTGGGACAAGGTACGGACCGTCGCCCAGAGTCTCTATGGTGCCCAGGGGATTATCGCCGACAAGAAGATCCGCACCCAATTCGCAGAACTGCAGGACGCCGGCTTCGGCCACTACCCTGTCTGCATCGCCAAGACCCAGTACAGCTTCTCGACCGACCCGAACCTGCGCAACGCGCCCAGCAACCACGTGGTGCCGATCCGCGAGGTCCGCCTCGCCGGTGGCGCCGAGTTCCTGGTCGTCGTCTGCGGTGACATCATGACCATGCCGGGTCTGCCCCGGACGCCGGCAGCCAATGGCATCGGCATCGACGAGAACAGCGAGATCTACGGCATCTTCTGATCCGGCTATCGCCAACGTCCCTGTCGGCTGCCCGCGACAAGCGGGTTTTGTCTATTCGCGATTTCGGCTATCCTCAATGCGAAATCCGCCCGACGGTTTTCGCGTTTGAGGAGGCGTCGTTTGGTCCTCGGCACGGTATCCGGCAACGAACCGGTCCGCGTCGGTTTTCTTCTTGTTCCCGGCTTCTCGATGATCGCCTTCGCGTCGGCCGTGGAACCGCTGCGGCTCGCCAACCGTGTCGCCGGGCGTGACATCTATTCCTGGTCCAGCTACTCGGTCGACGGCGAACCCGTCGAAGCCAGCAACGGTTTCTCCGCCATGGTCCACAGGTCGGTCTTTGATCTCGACCAATACCCGGTGATGATCGTGTGCAGCGGCATCGGCGCCGAGCGTTTCCGCAACTCGGCGCTGTTCGGCCGGCTGCGCCGCCTCGCCTCGCATGGCACGGTGATGGGTGCCGTCTGCACAGGTACGTACGTGCTCGCCCGCGCCGGCCTATTGGACGGGCACCGGTGCACCATCCATTGGGAGAACATGCCGGGCTTTGGCGAGGAGTTCCCGGACATCGAGGTTATCCCCGAGCTCTACGAGATCGACGGCAACCGCTTCACCTGTTCGGGCGGCACGGCCGCCGTCGACATGATGCTCAACCTGATCGCACCTCAGGTCGGCCACGACATCGCCGCGACCGTTGCGGATCAGCTCATGCACCACCGCATCCGCAGCGGCTACGAAGGCCAGCGGATGGAGCTTCGCTCGCGGTTGAACATCAGCCACCCCAAACTTCTGGACGCGATCGGGCTGATGGAGGAGAGCCTCGAAAGTCCCCTCAGTTGCGCCGAACTGGCGATGCATGCCGACCTCTCACCACGCCAGCTCGAACGGCTGTTCCGCAAGCACCTCGACCGCTCGCCGACCCGGTACTACCTCGGCCTGCGCCTCGACCGTGCGCGGTTCCTCTTGTTGCAGACCAGTCTCTCGATTCTCAATGTCGCGCTCGCCTGTGGTTTCGTCTCGGCCTCGCACTTCTCCAAGTGCTATCGCGAACACTTCGGCTGGACACCCAGCGACGAACGGCGATCGTTGATCCGATCCGGCGAAGAAACGGCGCTGATGGGCCACCACGTTGCGCCGACGCCCGGTATTGGAGAAGGCAAGGTGACTCCGCTGACGGGACAAGTGCCGCCGCGGCGCTCGCGGGATCGGGCGCCGAGAAGGCGATCGGCTTAGGGCGCTACGTCCGGCCTCGCCGCCGGCGTCGTTGGCCGGCCTCGTCGGCGCCCTCCGACAACTCCAGTGAAGGCAAATCGACGGCGGCTGCGAGCCTTGGAAACGCCAGCGTTCCGTGCGGCATCGCCATGGCGTCGACGAAGTGGGCCTGGAAAGCGGGCTCGACCGCCGTTTCCACCTTTTCGATCCGGCGCACCAGCGCATCGATCTCGACCCGTGCGGCGCGATTGACCAGCGCAATGCGGGCGCCCGTGCCGGCGGCATTGCCGGCGGCGGACACCCGGCCCAGGTCGCAATCGGGAATCATCCCCAGCACCATCGCGTGCTTCACATCGATCTGGCTGCCGAAGGCGCCGGCGAGGACGATGCGGTCGACGGACTCGACTCCCAGGCGGTCCATCAGCAGACGGGCACCGGCGAACAGCGCCGCCTTGGCCAATTGAATGGCGCGGACGTCGTTCTGGGTTACGGCGATGCGCGGCGGGCCTTCATGTAGCACGTAGGCGAAGGTGCGGCTGTCGGCGACAACCCGAGGCGTGCACGATGCCAGGGCGCCATCGATGCGGCCGTCGGATGTGATGACGCCGGCCAGGAACAGCTCGGCGATCACCTCGATGATGCCCGAGCCGCAGATGCCGGTGACACCACTGCGCCCGATGGTTTCCGTGAACCCCGGTTCGTCCGACCAGGGTTCGACGCCGATGATCCGGAACCGCGGCTCCAGGGTATCGCGGTCGATGCGCACCCGCTCGATGGCCCCGGCGGTGGCGCGCTGGCCGGCGCTGATCTGGGCGCCCTCGAAAGCCGGCCCGGTCGGGCTCGACGCCGCCATTAGCCGGTCGCGGTTGCCGAGAACGATCTCGGCGTTGGTGCCGACGTCGACCACAAGGGTGACTTCGTCACCCAGATGCGGTCCTTCGGAGAGCACTACGGCCGCCGCGTCGGCGCCGACATGGCCAGCAATGCAGGGCAGAACGAACACTCTCGCGTCGGGATGGACATGAAGGTCGAGATCTGCGGCACGGATGTCCATCGAACCATCGACCGCCAGCGCAAAGGGGGCACCGCCCAGCTCGGTCGGATCGATGCCTAGCAGCAGGTGGTGCATGATCGGATTGCCGACGACGGTCAGATCGAGGATGTCCTCGATCGCGATTGCGGCCTCCCCAGCCAGCGAGGCGACAAGGTCGTCGAGAGCACCGCGCACGGCAGCGGTCAGTTCGCGATCGCCGTCTGGGTTCATCATGACGTAGGAGACCCGGCTCATCAGGTCCTCGCCGAAACGGATCTGCGGGTTCATCACGCCCGCGGCGGCGACCACGTCCCCGGTTGCAAGGTCGGTGAGGTGAGCGGCGATGGTCGTCGACCCGACATCGACGGCAACGCCGTACGCCTTGTCGCGATAGCCGGGCCACACGGCGAAGACCTCGGCGCCGTTTCGGACCGCGACCGTCGCAGTCCAGTGGCCTCCGCGAAGGGCTTCCTGAATCCCTTGGACAACGCCCAGGGAGTGCGACGTCGCCTCGATACCCCATTGCTCCCGGAGTGCGTCGTCGAGCCGTCTGAGGTCGCTGGCCGGGTCCTCGAGGCGCGGCTCGGCGACCTCGACGTAGTGCAGCTTGATCACCGGATCGACGGTTATGGCGCGGGCTTCCGGGCGTTTGCGGATGACCTGCTTGTGGACCTGACTCTCGGCCGGAACGTCGACGACCAGATCAGCCACCACTTGTGCCTGGCAGGCGAGCCGGCGGTCGGTGGCGAGGCCACGGCGATCGGCGTAGGCGTGCTCCGCCTCGGAAGGCGGCGAGGCATGGGCAGCGCGGGAGTCGATGCCGTGCTTGGCGAAAGCGCCCTCGGCGACGACCACCTGGCAGCGGCCGCAGATGGAGCGCCCACCGCAGACGGAATCGACGTCGGCCCCGAGGGTGCGGGCGGCTTCCAGAATCGTGGTTCCGGACGGGACGCGGCCACGCCGGCCGCCTGGCATGAAGACGACGAGAGGGTCCTTGCCGGTCGGGCGATCGTCAGCGGGACCGCCCTCAACCACGCCCCCGACCCTCGCGCCGGCGGCGCCGGCCACCGCGGGCGCCTTCGCCTTCGGCCGCCGGTTCGCGGAACTTGCGGATCCACGCCTGGCAGTTTGGGTCGTGGCCCATCACCACGTTGGCACCCAGGACCGCCGTCATCTCGGGATCATGGAGCGGGTTGGTGATCGCCGAGGTCATCCCGGCACCGATGATCATCGACAGGAACGAGGCGTTAAGCCCGTGGCGGTTAGGCAGGCCGAAACTGAAGTTGGACGCACCGCAGGTGGTATTGACCTTCAACTCCTCGCGCAGCCGGCGGATTAGATGCAATGCCTTGACACCGGCGTCGTTCAGCGCGCCCACCGGCATGATCAACGGATCGACGACCACATCCTCGCGCGGGATGCCGTAGTCGGCGGCGCGTTCGACGATCTTCTTCGCCACGTCATAGCGAACGTCGGGATCCTCGGAGATGCCGGTCTCGTCGTTGGAGATGGCGACCACCGCGGCGCTGTGTTTCTTGACCAGCGGTAGCACCGTTTCCAGGCGTTCTTCCTCGCCGGTGACCGAATTGACCAGCGGCTTTCCTTGGTAGACCGAGAGTCCGGATTCGAGGGCGGCGACGATCGACGAGTCGATGGAGAGCGGCACGTCGGTCAACGACTGCACAAGCTGCACTGCCTCGGCGAGGATTTTCGGCTCGTCGGCCATCGGGATGCCGGCGTTGACATCAAGCATTTGCGCACCGGCTGCCACCTGCGCCAGCGCGTCGGCCTCGACACGGCTGTAGTCCCCCCGCGCCATCTCCTCGGCCAGCAGCTTGCGCCCGGTGGGATTGATTCGCTCGCCGATGATCACGAACGGCCGATCGAAGCCGATGACCACCTCGCGCGTGGCCGAACTGACGACGGTTTCGGTCATGATCGTGTTTCCCCTGACTTTGCGGCGGTCGATGGTCTTTCTCGGATTATGCCCTGTCGCGTGCCCTCGCGCTGTAGCGTTCGCGACGTTTCAGGCTCTCGCCGCGGCAGGCGCGGTCTCCGACCGCAGCTTCTTCCACGGCTGTCGCCCGCGCAGCACGCCCGAGTGCTCGATGATCTCGGCGACCATCTCTTCCTGCCGGTAGGCCATGACGTGGACGCCGGAGACGCCGGGGATCTCCATCACTTGCTGGATGATCTCGATACAGAGGTTCTTTCCTTCCTGCGTCTGATCCCGGGCGCCGTCCAGGCAGGCGATCACCGAGTCCGGGATGTGGACGCCGGGCACGTGGTTGACGATCCACCTTGCCGCCGCCGCCGAGCGCAACGGGCCGACGCCGACGAGAATGAAGCACTTCTCGTCCAGCCCGAGATCGCGTACCCGCTCCATGTAGGTCTTCAGCATCGGAACGTCGTAGCAGTACTGGGTCTGCACGAACTGGGCGCCGGCGGCGATCTTCTTGGCCAGCCGCAGCGGACGGAAGTCGTAGGGCGGCGCGAATGGATTGGCCGCCGCGCCAATGAACACCTTGGGCGGCGAGGTAATCTTGCGGCCCGAGAGGAAACAGGACTCGTCGCGCATGATGCGGATGGTTTCGAGGAGCGACATACAGTCGAGATCGAATACGGGTTTCGCCCCCGGTTGATCGCCCGCCTGTACACCGTCTCCGGTCAGGCACAGCATGTTGCCGACACCCATCGCCGCCGCGCCGAGCACGTTGCCCTGGATGGCGATGCGATTGTGGTCGCGACAAGAGATCTGCATCACCGGCGAGTAGCCGACACGGGTCAGCAACGCGCAGATGCCGACGCTGGACATGTGGCAGTTGGCGCCGGAGCCGTCGGTAGCGTTGATCGCGTCGACCCAGCCGTCGAACACGCTGGCCCGTTCGAGCACGTCGTTGGGATCGGCGGAGTCCGGCGGGTTCAACTCCGCCGTCACTGCAAACTCCCCGGCTCGCAGGACCCGCTCGAGCCGGCCGCGCGAGGAATGCCCCGGCAGTTCCGGCAGCGGCAGGCTGGGGTCGACGAATTCGTGGTCTTTCATGACGGCGCAATCCCGGAGTCCTGATCCTTGCGCGCTGACCGCTCTGCCGCCGACCGAGCCGTGGCACGGAGCCAAGCCGACGTTCCGCGCAGGCTGTGATCGAGGGGTTTCTGGACGACGTTGATCAGGTCGCCCTGCCGCATGGCCCGGCTGCCCGTCCACGCATCGACCCAGACACACGGCATGTCGGGTTCGACCTCGCAACGGCCGTCGGCACGGACACCGCCGCAGGGGCCATTGCGCAGCCCCTTGGGACAGTTCATCGGGCACGACATGCCGGTCGAGGTCAAAAGGCATTCGCCGCACATCCGGCAATCGAACATAAACGCCTTGATGGTGTGCTCGACGGGGATCATCGGCTTCTCGACGCGGGTGTAGCCAAGCAAAGACCACAGCGGATGCAGCCGCAGCAGGACGTTCGCTAGGACCCGATAGATGCCTTCCAGGAACCGAGCGTGGCGCACCGACCAGCGCCGCACGGTGAACCGTGCGCGGGTGCGTCGGATGACATTGGTGCCGGCTGGCTGGTAAGCGGACGGCGTCGGCATGTCAGGAGTCCTGTCGCCCGCCTGCCGCAACCAGACGGGCCAGGCGGGCATCGTCGTAGTCGCGTTCGAGCGCCGCCGCCATCGCCTCGATTTCTGCCGCGACGTCGCCATTGCAGGCAGCCGGTTCGCCGCGCCGCCAATCGGCAAGATAGGCGTCGGTGCCATGAGCACCGGTGCACATGGCGGCGCGGTCGATGGCTTCCTGAAAGCGGTCCGAGAGCTGGCGCCGCGTGGCCTTGCGCCCTGAGCCCGCGATCACCTGCGCCGGGATGTCACGCCAGTATACGACGGTCAGGTCGGTCATCGCCCGCATCCTTGGTCGAATGCGCGGCCAGGAACTCCGTCAGTCCGCCGAGTCCCGTGGCCCGACGTTCGTAGGAAAGACCGAGGCGCAGCGCCGCTTCCTTCGCCGCAACATCAAGCGCCGGATCGTCGGTCTGCGCGAGATGCACGAGCCGGTGATAGTGGCCGAAGTAGTCGGGCAGCAGCTGGGGGTAACGGTCGAGACCCAATCCCCGGATCACCAGCCGGTCGAAATGGCGGACGAGGTAGTCGGTGAGGAAGAAGGTTCCCGGTTCGACCTCCATCATCGCCTCAAAGTCGGTTTCGCCGGCATAGAACGCGTAGCAGTGGGGGCCGGGAATCCGCTCGACCCCTTCCTCGGCGAGCACTGCGTCCAACGCACCACCGGTGCCGCAGTCGCCGTAAAGCACGAGGATCTCGTCGAAGTCGTTCCGCGCCGCCCGGATCTTCGCGCGGACCGCCTCGGGGATACGTTGGGGGTGATTGTGCAGCTTTGCCGGCAGGCAGGTCACCGCCATGTTCGACCAGCCGTGGGCGCCGACCACGGCGGCGACCTCGCGCCCCAGCGCCCCACAGGCAATGATCAGGGTGCTCGGCGGCATGTGGCGTTTCAGCCTGCGGCAGCGGCGACGGCGGCAGCCGACCCCTGGCGCCGCGCCATGAACGCCTTGGCCGTCTCGACGGCGACGGCGGCGTCCCGGCAATAGGCGTCGGCGCCGATGCTCTCGCCGAAGGCTTCATTCAAAGGCGCGCCGCCGACCAGCACGACGTAGTCGGAGCGGATGCCCTTCTCGACCAGTGCGTCGATGACGACCTTCATGTAGGGCATGGTCGTCGTCAGCAGCGCCGACATGCCGAGGATGTCCGGCTGATGCTCTTCCAGCGCGTCGAGGTAGTTCTCCACCGGGTTGTTGATGCCGATGTCGATGACCTCGAAACTGGCCCCTTCCATCATCATCGAGACGAGGTTCTTGCCGATGTCATGGATGTCGCCCTTGACGGTACCGATGACCATCTTGCCGACCTTGGGCGCGCCGGTTTCGGCCAGCAGCGGCCGGAGAATGGCCATTCCCGCCTTCATCGAACTGGCGGCAAGCAGCACCTCGGGAACGAACAGGATGCCGTCGCGAAAATCGATGCCAACGATGCGCATACCCTCAACCAGGGCCTCGGTCAGAACCTTGTAAGGTTCCCAGCCGCGGTCGAGCAAGATATGGACGCCCTCTTCGATCTCCTCGGCAAGACCGTCATAGAGGTCGTCGTGCATCTGCTTGACGAGTTCGTCGTCGTCGAGCGATGCCAGATCTACGTCGTCTTCTACGTCGTCGCTCATCTCAGGGCTCCCGGCCGACGTGGCGCCACTTCACCCGTCTTAGACGACAAGGTATCTTTGTTCTCAATCGCATCTGTCGTGATTCGGACACGGAATTTGCCGAACACGACGTTTCCCACGGTGCGGCGGAGGGCGATCCGTCCACCGCACCATCGCCCGACCTAGCGGCGCGGTTCGGCCACCAAGCCCTTGATCAGGGCGACGCATCCCAACAGCAGCACAGCCGCAAACGGCAGGCCGGTGCAGACCGATGCCGCCTGCAACGCCCCGAGGCCGCCGCCGAGCAACAGCGCGATCGCGACCAGACCCTCGAAGCAGGCCCAAAAGATGCGCTGTGACACCGGTGCGTCCACCTTGCCGCCGGCGGTGATGGTGTCGATCACCAGTGAACCGGAGTCCGACGAGGTAACGAAGAACACGATGACCAGGACGATGCCGATGAACGAGGTGAGGCCGGCAAACGGAAGGTTGTCGAGCATCGTGAACAGCTTCAGTTCCAGCGATGCGTCGGCGACGGCCTGATAGCCGTCGTTCAGCATGCTGACAGCGGTGCCGCCGAACGACGTCATCCACAGCACGGACACGAGCGACGGGATCAGCAGCACCGAAATGACGAACTCACGCACCGACCGCCCGCGGCTGACACGGGCAATGAACATGCCGACGAACGGCGACCAGGAAATCCACCAGGCCCAGTAGAACGACGTCCAGCCCTGGCTGAAATTGGCGTCGTCGCGCCCGAACGGGTTGGACAGCGGCACCAGGTATTCGGCATAGGCGACCAGGTTAGTGAAGAACCCGGTGGCGATCGCCAGAGTCGGCCCGGCGAAGATGACAAACAGCAACAGCAGTGCGGCCAGGACCATATTGATCTCGGACAGCCGCTTGACGCCCGCGTCCAGGCCGGCGACGACCGAACCCAGCGCGATTGCGGTAATGCCGGTGATCAGCACCACCTTGGAGACGTCGCTGACCGGGATGCCGAACAGGAACTCGAGGCCGGCGTTCGCCTGCTCCGCACCGATTCCGAGCGAGGTGGCGAGACCGAACAGCGTCGCGAACACCGCCAGCGTGTCGATGATGTGCCCGGTCCAACCCCAGACCTTCTCGCCGAAGATCGGGTAGAACATCGAGCGGATGCTGAGCGGCAGGCCCTTGTTGTAGGCGAACAGCCCCAGCGACAGCCCGACGATGGCGTAGATCGCCCAGGGATGCAGGCCCCAATGGAAGATGGTGGCCGCCATGCCGAGACGGCGCGCTTCTTCCGAATCCCCGGCCGCGCCGGCCAGCGGCGCCCAGCTGTCCGGCGACCCGGCGCCTTCGGCGACCGATGACGAGAAGTGCGAGATCGGCTCGGAGACACCGAAGAACATCAGCCCGATGCCCATGCCGGCGGCAAACAGCATGGCGAACCATCCGGGATAAGAGTAGTCGGGCTTGGCGTCGACGCCACCCAGTCGAACCTTGCCGAGGGGCGAGAAGATCAGGAACACGCACAGCAGGACGAAGACGTTGGCGCCGAGCAGGAAGAACCAGTCGAAGGTCGATGTCGCGGCCGGGCGCAGCCAGCCGAACAACGCCCCGGCCTGCTCCGGAAGGGCCAGAGCGAAGAACACGAAGGCGACGATGGTCAATCCCGAGATCACGAACACCGGGTTATGGATGTCGAGGCCGAACGGCCCGAGCTTCGGCTGGATGTTGTCCTGCCCGATCTTGTAGTCGGTTTCGACCAGGGCGACCGGACCGTCCGCGGCCCGTTCCGTTCTGTTGGACATTGTGCCTCCTCCGTTATCGTTTCGCCCGCTGCGTTACCGTCGGGCTATGGGTTTGTCGTTCGCCGGCCGAACCGGCCTGTCTCGCCGGTCAGCAACGACTACCGGATCACAAACACCGAAACGTCCGCGTGCGATGCGACGGCGCCCGCGTTCGACGCGAAGATGTGCTCCGGAAAACCCGGTACGTGGGACGCCATGACGACGAGATCGGATCGGGTCTCGCCTATGGCGTCGATCAGTTTCTCGTGCAGGTCGACGGCCGGGTCGTGGCTGACGTAGGCGGCGATCGCCACCTTGATGTCGTGCTTCTCCGCCTGCTCGGCACCGAAATCCTTGAGTTTGCGGGTGTATTCCTCGGGCGTGTGCGCCACCTCGGTTGGCAGCTCAGGCGTCACGCCGACGAAACACACAGGCGCATCATAGTGCTTCGCCATGTCCGCCGCCGTCGCCAGCGCCTTGGTCAGACGGTCGAGGTGCGCCAGATCCACTGGCACCATGATCCTGTGGTACATGACGTCTCTCCCCTTGTTCGCCCGGTCGCTTCTTGCTTGGGCATTTCGCGGACAAGGCGGTTTCCTTACCCGCCAACGGCCGCTTCGGACAAAACGCGACACCGGGCGCGCCGAACTGGCAAACGCCTCCTTTCCGGCGGTTGCCGAAGGCCGCAATCGTTCTAGGGAAAAGGCTAACGCCGGGACCGTCACCGAAGTTTCTCAGTCCGGTCGCGAATTATTCTTATTCCGACGCCGGAAGGGAAAGCGGCGATCCGCGATTACGGCGCCTTTCGGTTCATGAAGCTCTCAGGCGGCCGCCAGGTGTCGGGAATGAACCGGTTGGCCCAGCGGCACATCGCCTGGAGCACCGGCAGCAGCGCCTCTCCCTTTTCGGAGAGTTCGTACTCGTACCGCGGCGGGCGGCGCTGATAGGGCGTTTTGATCACCAGACCGGCGCGAACCATCGACTCGAGACGGTCGGCGAGCACATTGGTGGTGATCCGTTCGGGAGAGGCGAGGAACTCCGAGAACCGCTTCTTGCCGACCACCATGTCGCGGAGGATGACCAGGGACCACCGGTCTCCAACGATCTCCAGCGTGGTCGCGATGGGACACCCGGAACGCGCGCCGTCAGCCATATGGGCGCCGCTTCATTGGCGAGTCACTTGTAACTTGCAATTCACAAATTACAAATCTAGGCTATCGCCCGAAACAAGTCAAACCCAAGGGAGGACACAATGTCCGAGGGATTCTCCGGCGGCTGCCTCTGCGGTGCCGTGCGTTACGAAAGCACTGCCGAACCGCAACTGGTCGGCCATTGCCACTGCTTGGATTGCCGCAAGTCGAGCGGCACGGGGCACTGCACCCATGTCGTCATCCCGGAGTCCGCGTTCTCGGTGTCAGGCACGGTGACATTCTACGACCGTCCGGCAGACAGCGGGAACATGGTCAGCCGCGGGTTTTGCCCCACCTGCGGGTGCGCGGTCTATTCGCGGAACTCAGGCATGCCGGGAATGGTGTTCCCACGTGCCTCAAGCTTGGATGATCCAGAGGTCGCGGCTCCGCAGATGATCGTCTACGCCAGCCGCGCGCCGTCATGGGACCACATGGATCCGGCCCTGCCGGCGTTCCCGGAGATGCCCGAAGGCGGGCCGAAGGCCGCTGTCCACGGCTGACGGAGTGCGGTCTACGCCCGAAGCCGCTCGTTCTCGGGATCGAACGGGGATTCGGGGACGACGGTCGCGGCGTGGCGTTCGCCGAGGATCTCGATCTCGAGGCCCGTGCTGACGGCGCTCAACTCCGGGCGCACCATGCCGAGCGCCAGAGATTTGCCCAGCCGCCAGCCGTAGTTGCCGCCCGTCGCCCGGCCGATCATCTCGCCGTCCTTGAACAGCGGGTTGTTGCCGAGCGCATCCGCCTCGGTGACGTCGGCGACCTCCATGGTGACGAAGGCATTGGTGAAACCGCGGTCGCGCCACGCCAGCAACGCATCTCGGCCGATGAAGTCGCCCTTGTCGGGGCGGATGAAACGGTCGAGCCCGGATTCGTAGGCCGCGTACTCGATGGACATCTCGGGGCCGATCATCCGGTAGGACTTCTCGATGCGCAGCGAGTCCATCGCCCGGATGCCGAACGGCTTCACGCCCAGGTCCTCGCCGGCCTCGAACAGGGCATCGAATATGTGGTTTTGGTATTCGAGCGGGTGGTGAAGCTCCCAACCGAGCTCGCCGACGAAGTTCACCCGCATGGCCCGGCAGGGCGCCAGGCCGATGTCGATGTCCTGGCCCGACAGCCACGGAAACGCCGGCGTCGAAAAGTCGGTCGCGGAGACCCGTGACATCAGCTCGCGGGCCTTCGGACCGGCGACCACCAGAACCCCAACACCGTTAGTCAGGTTGTCGAAGCGCACGCTGCCGTCCATAGGCATGCGTCTAAGCAGGAAATCGTGGTCGAGGCGCTGGAAGGCGCCGGCCGAGACCAGATAGAACGAGTCCTCGGTCTCCCGCAGAATGGTGAACTCAGTGTGCACGCCACCCTGGGTGTTGAGCGCGTGGCAGAGCCCGATGCGGCCGATCTTCTTCGGCAGCCGGTTGGCGACCAGCCGGTTGAGGAACGCTTCGGCGCCGGGGCCGGAAACCCGCGACTTGGCGAACGCCGTCATGTCGAGGACGCCGACGTTCTCGTGGACGTTCATGCATTCGGCGCCGACCGGCTCGAACCATTTCGAGCGGCGGAACGACCAGTGGTCTTCCTGCGGCATACCCGCGGGCGCGAACCAGTTCGGCCGTTCCCAGCCGAACTTCTGGCCGAACACCGCCCCCTTCGCTTTCATCCGGTCGTAGCAAGGCGCGGTGCGGAGCGGCCGGCCGGCGGCACGTTCCTCGTCCGGGTAGTGGATGGTGAAGACGTTGCAGTACGCCTCCTCGTTCTTGGCCCGCAGGTACGAGCCGGTGGCGTAGTCGCCGAACCGCCGGGGCTCGACGCCGAGCATGTCGATGGTCGGCTCGCCCTCGACCATCCATTCGGCGAGCTGCCAGCCGGCGCCGCCGGCGGCGGTGATTCCGAAGCTGTGACCCTCGTTGAGCCAGAAGTTGGGCAGCCCCCAGGCCGGGCCGATGATCGGGCTGCCGTCGGGGGTGTAGGCAATGGCGCCGTTGTAAACCTGTTTGACGCCGACCTCGCCGAAGATGGGCACCCGATTGATCGCCGCCTCGATGTGCGGCGCGAGGCGGTCCAGGTCCTCCTGGAACAGTTCGTACTCGGCCTCGGCGTCGGGACCGTCGACGTAGCAACAGGGCGCGCCGACTTCGTAGGGGCCGAGCAACAGGCCGCCCGCCTCTTCGCGCATGTACCACGACCCGTCTGATTCGCGCAGCACGCCTATCTCCGGCAGGCCCTTGGCGTGGCGCTCCTGGATCGCCGGGTGCGGCTCGGTGACGATGAACTGGTGCTCGACCGGGACCACCGGGATGTCGAGTCCGACCATGGCGCCTGTCTGGCGGACGAAGTTGCCGGAGGCGCTGACGATGTGCTCGCAGGTGATCGTCCCTTTGTCGGTCTCCACCTGCCACTCGCCGCCGGACGTCCGGGTGATGCCGGTGACCGTAGTGTTGCGGTAGATCTCGGCGCCGCCGTTGCGAGCGCCGCGGGCCAGCGCCTGCGTCAGGTCGGCGGGCTGAATGTAGCCGTCCTCGGGATGGACGATGGCGCCGATGATGCCGTCGGTGTTGCAGAGCGGCCAGATCTCCTTGACCTCGTCAGGCGTGATGAAGCGGACATCGATACCGATGGTGCGCGCCGTGCCGGCGTACTGCTGGTATTCGTCCATGCGGTCGCGGTTCATCGCCAAGCGGATGTTGCTGACCTGACGGAAGCCCACGTCCTGGCCCGTCTCGGACTCGAGGGTCTGATAGAGCGCCACCGAGTACTTGTGGATCTGGCCGACCGAGTAGCTCATGTTGAACAGCGGTAGGAGCCCCGCCGCATGCCAGGTCGAGCCGGAGGTCAGCTCCTTGCGCTCGATCAGCACCACGTCCGACCAGCCCTTCTTGGTCAGGTGGTAGAGCGTGCTCACCCCGACGACGCCGCCGCCGATCACCACCACGCGCGCATGGGTCTTCATGGTCTCCTCCCTGGCATCCGTCCGCCGCCGGTCTCCGCACCCCCACGGCATCATCGATGATCCGTTGGCGCGCAGCGGCGATCTGTCGAGGATGCGACCGATGGCGGCGCAGGCGCGCCAAAAAACCGGCGCCGGAAGGCGCGGACGGACAACAATGGGACGGGCGCGGATCAGTCGCGATCGCGAATTCGTCCTATACGGGAGACATGCGCCGGTGCGCCGCGCTCGTAGACGACGAACCGATGGAGGACGACGATGAGCGCCCGTGAACAGCGATCCGCCCGCCGCGGCCGTGACGCGCGCCGCGCCGCCCGCCAGGAACGCAAGATCGCCACAAGCCCGTTCATCACCCGCAAGATTCCACTGACCGAGGTGCTGAGCAGCGAAGGCCTGGAGATGATCGAGGCCAACGCCGACACCATCCTCGAAGAGATCGGCGTCGAGTTCCGCGACGATCCCGAAGCGTTGCGCCTGTGGAAGGATGCCGGCGCCGGCATCGACGGCGAACGCGTGCGCATGCCCCGCGGTCTCGCCCGCTCTTTGCTCGCCACCGCGCCCTCCGGGTTCACCCAGCATGCCCGCAACCCGGTGCGCAGCGTGCACATCGGTGGCGACGACACCATCTTCGCGCCGGTCTACGGGCCGCCGTTCGTGCGGGACCTGGATGGCGGCCGCCGCTACGGCACCATCGAGGACTTCCGCAACCTGGTGAAGCTCGCCTACCTGGCGCCGGTGATCCACCATTCCGGCGGCACCGTTTGCGAGTCCGTCGACCTGCCGGTGAACAAGCGCCACCTCGACATGGTCTACAGCCACATTCGCTATTCGGACAAACCGTTCATGGGCTCGGTGACCGCCGCCGAGCGCGCCGCCGACTCCGTGGCCATGGCCGAGATCGTCTTCGGCAAGGAGTTCGTTCACGACAACACGGTGCTGATCAACCTGATCAATTCCAACGCGCCGCTGGTCTACGACCAGGCCATGCTCAGCTCGTTGCGCACCTACGCTGCGGCCAACCAGGCCTGCCTGATCTCGCCGTTCATCCTCGCTGGCGCGATGAGCCCGGTGACCGCCGCCGGCACGCTGGCGCAGCTCCTCGCCGAGGCCCTCGCGGGCATGGCGCTGACCCAGCTCGTCCGCCCGGGTGCGCCGGTGGTGTTCGGCACTTCTGTCAGTTCCATCTCAATGCAGTCGGGGGCGCCGACCTTCGGCTCGCCCGAGGCGACACTGATGCTGACGGCAGCGGCGCAGCTGGCACGGCGCGTCGGCGTGCCGTTCCGCACCGGCGGCTCGCTGACCGCCTCGAAGATCCCCGACGCCCAGGCGGCCTACGAGAGCGCCAACACGCTGCTGCCGACGTTGCTCTCGGGCGTCAATTTCGTCCTTCACGCCGCCGGCTGGCTGGAAGGCGGGCTCTGCAGCAGCTACGAGAAGTTCGTCATGGACGCCGACCAGCTCGGCATGATGCAGGTCGTCGCCGAAGGCATCGACCTCAGCGAAGCGGCCCAGGCAATGGATGCCATCCGCGAGGTGGGGCCGGGATCGCACTACCTGGCCTCGGCCCATACCCAGCTCCATTTTGAATCCGCCTTCTACCGCTCCACCGTCGCCGACAACAACTCGGTCGAGCAGTGGGAGGCCGACGGCTCCCTCGACACCTACCAGCGGGCCAACCGGCTGTGGAAAGAGATGCTGGCCGCCTACGAGGCACCGCCCATCGATCCGGGCATCGACGAGGCGCTTCAGGCGTTCATCGCCGAAAAGAAGGCTGCGGTCCCCGATTCCAACGTCTGACCGGCAACGCCCACGCTTCAATTGTCACGAAACCGACATCTGTTATCCTGTTCCGCTTCTACGACGGGAGGCAGATGGACCTGTGACGGATCGCATCGACGCGCGCGGCGCGCGGCATGTCGGCATCGTCATGCTGCCGATGTTCGCCATGGTCGGGTTCTCGGCCGCCATCGACCCGCTACGTTCAGCCAACCAGTTGCACGGCCGGCGTCTCTACGAATGGAAACTCTACTCCGTCGACGGCGGACCCGTGGAAGCCAGCAACGGCATCGCCGTGCTGCCCCACGAAAAGATCGGTGACGCCGCCTGGCCGCATCTCGCCCTGGTCTGCGCGGGCTTCGATGTCGGACGGTACATTTCGCGGCCGTTGCTCGCCTGGCTGCGGTCGCTGGCCCGCCGCGGCGCCGACATCGGCGCACTGAGCACCGGTCCGGTGGTGCTGGCGCGGGCCGGCCTGCTCAACGGCTACCGCTGCACGGTCCACTGGGAGAATCACGACGGCTTTGCCGAGGAGTTTCCCCACATCGCGCTGACCGACGCCGTCTATGAGATCGACCGCGACCGCCTCACCTGTTCGGGCGGCACCGCCGGCCTCGACATGATGCTCGCGCTGATCGCCCGCGACCACGGCGAGGACCTGGCGACCGCCGTTTCCGAGCAGTTCATCCACGACCGCATCCGCACCCCCGGTGACAACCAGCGCAACGCCGAGGCGCGGCTGGTGATGCGCCGATCGCCGAAGCTGGCCCAGGCCATGCGGATCATGGCCGACAACATCGAGACGCCACTACAGTCGTCGGAGATCGCCGAGAGGCTCGGTTTGTCGCTGCGCCAACTCGAACGCCTGTTCAAGAAGCACAAGGGCTGCACGCCCAAACACCACTACCTCGCCATGCGCCTGAAGCTGGCCCGTCAGCTGCTGATGCAGACGACCATGTCGGTGCTGGAGGTGTCCATCGCCACCGGCTTCGCCTCGCAGTCCCACTTCACCAAGTGCTACCGATCGATGTTCGCCTGCATGCCCACGCGGCACCGCCAGATGGGCGAGTTCGCCGGCTCGCCGCCACTTCCTGGCTGATTGCCTGCCCCTTGCCGGCTATTCCGGCATCGATGGCGGATCGAGGTCCTCGTCCCAGTCGCGGTCCGGCGCCGGGTGCGCCTCGATCCACTCGGTGAGCAGGTGCACGTGCTCGGCCTCCTCGTCGGCAAATTCGGCGGCCATCCTGCGCACGTCTTTGTTCGGCGACGATTCGGCGACGCGAGCGTAGAACGTATGAGCGCTGCGTTCGGCGCGGAGCGCCAGAGCCAGCGCCTGCGAAGACGTCATCAGGTAGTGTACCCGGTCCCGGGACGGCGTCTCCGGGCTGGCGTGCTCGCCCCACTTGAAGTCCCACGGCGCGATCTTCGGCAGTGTCATGCCCTCGGCGAGCGCCCGCACCTGTTCGGCGTGCTTGCGGCCGTTGCGGGCAAAGCGGTGGAACAGCTCGGCGACCTCGGGGTTGTTGTGCACGGCCATGCTGTCGCCGACCTCCTCGTAGCCCTCGGCGGCCTCGGTCTCCAGGGCCAGGGCGTGGGCGAGGAACTCCTCGACCGTCTCGATCGCGGTATCGCGTTCGGTTGTCTCTGACACGGCTTACCTCCCCCCAAACTCGTCCGACGGCGCGGACACGCCCTCAGACCGCGAACTCGGCCTCCAGCTCGGCGAGACTGGAGCCCCCCTCCAGGTCTGGTTGATAGACCGGACGATCGCCAGCGTAAAGCACCCCCATGTTGAGGCCATCGTCGTCCAAAAGCCAGCGCGCCGCGCGGGCGGCGTTGGGGGCGCGTTCGTTCTCGGATTTACGCACCTGGCGCTTCCATTCCCGCTGTCCCGGCTGGAAGGTGACGCAGGGGCTGAGCACTTCGACCAGCGAGAATCCGGGGTGCATCACCGCCTCGGTGATCACCTTCGCCGTGCCGTTGGGATCGCCGGCGAAGCAGCGGGCGACGTAGTTGGCACCCGAGGCCAGGGCCACGGCCAATGGATGGAACGGCCGCACGCCGGTGCCGTGGGGCGTCAGCTTGACTCTTGTCCCAATCTGCCGGCGTCGTCGGCGACGCCTGGCCCTTGGTCATGCCGTAGACCTGGTTGTCCATGACGATGTAGGTGAGGTCGACGTTCCGCCGGCAGGCGTGCAGGAAGTGGTTGCCGCCGATGGAATAGCCGTCGCCGTCGCCGCCGGCGACGATCACCGTCAGCTCCGGCCGCGCCACCTTGAGACCGGTGGCGATGGCCAGCGCCCGTCCATGGACCCCGTGGAACCCGTAGACGCTGGTGTAGGCCGGCATCCGCGACGAACAGCCGATCCCCGAGATCACCGCGACATTCTCGGGCAGGGTGCCCAGCTCGGCCAGCGCCTTGGTCGCCGACGACAGCACCGCGTAGTGCCCGCATCCGGGGCACCACACCGGCGAGTAGTCGGACTTGAAATCCTTGGCGGTGAGATCGGCGGCGGCAACGGCGGTCATCGGTCAGCTCCAGGACTGGATGCGGTCGAGAATCTCGGCGGGGCGCACCGGCAGCGGCCCCGGCCGGCTGAAGATCCTGACCTCGGAGGGAAGATCGTAGTAGGCGCGGAGGTAGCGGTAGAACTGGCGCGAATGGCTCTGCTCGACCACCAGCACCCGCTCGGCGCCGTCGATGGCGTCGGCGAAGCGCTCCGTCTGCGCCGTCGATGGCGTCGGCGAAGCGCTCGGTCTGCGCCGGCGCGAGCAGCCGCAAGGAGATCAGCCGGGTGCGCACACCATCGGCCTCGGCGCGCTGGCAGGCTTCGCGGGCCGGACCGGTGCACGAGCCCCAGGTGACGACGGCCAGCTCGCCGTCGCCCTCGATGTCGGCCCAGTGCTGGCCGTAGTCGAACTCCTCGAGCTTGCGTTCGCGCTTGTCGAGCTGGGCGATGTGATCCTCGGTGGCGCTCGACGGCCGGCTAACGGGCGTGTGCTCGAGTCCGTCGGCGACGTACTGGCCGCCCGGCGTGCCGGGGATGGCCATCGGCGAGATTCCCGACGCGGTGATCGCGTAGCGCTCGTAGTCCTCGGCGCCGGCCGCCGTCTCGCGGTTGGCGGTGAAGGCGATGTCGGCGGGGCGGTCGATGACCGCGCGGGACTGGCCCAGGGACTGGTCCGAGAGCACGATCACCGCCGTCTGCAGGCGCTCGGCAAGATGCACCGACCATTGCGAGGTGAACTGGCAATCGGCGATGGAGTTGGCGGCGGTAACCACGTGCGGCGCGTCGCCATGCAGACCGTAGAGCGCGATGTTGAGGTCGCTCTGCTCGGATTTCGTGGGGATGCCCGTCGACGGCCCGCCGCGCATGACGTCGATAACGACGATGGGCGTCTCCGACGACACCGCGAGGCCGATGGACTCGGTCATCAGCGCCAGCCCGGGACCCGAGGTCCCGGTCAGCGACGGCCGGCCGCCGAAGGAGCCGCCGATGATCATGTTGATCGACGCCAGCTCGTCCTCGGCCTGCACGAGGGCGCCGCCGATCTTCTCCAGGTTCGGCGCCAGCCATTCGAGGATCTCGGTCGCCGGAGTGATCGGATAGGCGGCGACGAAACGCACGCCGCCGCGGACGCTGCCGAGGCCGGCGGCCTCGTTGCCGCTGATGTTCCAGCGCGCGCCGTCGGTGCCGTCGGGGAGCGTCACACGGGGCACGCCGTCGACCGGCTCGGCAAGCAGGGCTCCGGCCCGGACGCCGGCCATGCTGGCGTCGATGGCCTCCTGGCCGCGCTTGCCGAGCGCGGTCTCGACCACCGCCGCGACGGCCGACTCGGGCAAGCCGATCAGCGAGGTGAGCACGCCGAGGCCGACCATGTTGAGGCGCCCGCCGCTCAGGCCCTTCACCGTCTCGGAGAGCGGCACCGGCACGATACGGCCGCCGGCGTCGGCGATGCGCTCGGGCACCTCGCCGGCACCGGAATCGCAGACGACGACGCTGTCGCCGTCCAGCGGCAGTTCGGCGGCGAAGCGCTCGACGTTCATCCAGTCCAGCGCGATGAACAGGTCGTAGCGGTCGTCCAGGCAATCCACCGGCTCGGCGCCGAGGCGGACGAAAGCCGCCACTTCGCCACCGCGGATCTGCGGCCCCGAGGACCGGGTCATCAGCCCGTAGAGCCCGGCCTTGGCCGCGGAGTCCAGGAGCATCTGGCCCGCGGTCAGCACGCCGGCGCCGCCGGCGCCGGTGATGGCGATGGACACGGTTGCTGACGACACCTCTTGCCTCCTCCCAGATGGCCAGACCCGCCGGCTTCCGCCGGCCGGCCGGACCCGATGGCCGTTATGCATGTTTGGGTGTCGCCGCCCTTGACCCCGATCAAGAGGCCCCAGGCGGCCGGGCCCTCGAACGCTTTGAGATTGATCGGCAATATCGTCCGCCGTCAAGAGTCGAGGCAAAAAAGCGGCGGTTTTTGGCGAAAAATCGCGTTTCGTCTCTCTCCGAAGCGCCTTCTCACCCCCACCCCATCCCTTCCCCGTCGAGGGGGAGGGGGTCGAAATTGGTAACCGCAGAGGACACAGAGATCCCTGAGGGCGCGAGCGGGCGCAACGCGCGCAACAATCTTCCTCTGCGGTCCCTGTGGTCTCGGCGGTCTCTGTGTTGATTCTACTTGTTGCCCCCTCCCCCCCTTGCGGGGGAGGGATGGGGTGGGGGGTCAACAGGCGGGCCAAAAAGGCGGCGAATTCTGGCGAAAAAACGAGCCGTGGTGCTGATAGGCTCGTCCGCGATCCCCTTGACGGAGGGGTGCGCCGTGTGCCCGATGGGCGGCGGCGACGGCAGGGACGCGAGGCGGACATGGCGGGTTCGGACTACGACGCGGTGATCATCGGCGCCGGCATCATCGGCGCGGCGCTGGGGCTGGAACTCTCCCGCCGCGGCTGGCGGACCCTAAACGTCGACAAGCTGCCCGCCGCCGGCTACGGCTCGACCAGCAATTCCTGCGCCATCATCCGCACCCACTACTCCACCTTCCACGGCGCGGCGCTGGCCTATGAGGGCTACTTCTACTGGAAGGACTGGGCCGGCTATCTGGGCGCCGACGACGAGCGCGGCCTCGCCGTGTTCCACGACTGCGGCGCTCTCGTCATGAAAACCGAGAAGAACGGGTTCCTCGCCAAGATCATCGGCAACATGCAGGCCCTCGGCATCCCCTACGAGGAGTGGGACCCGGCCCGCATCCGCCAAGCCTATGCGCCCTTCGACACGCACCAGTACGGACCGGTCTGTCTGCCCGACGACCCCGGCTTCGGCGAGAGCGACGGCACCGAACTGGCCGGCGGCGTGTTCTTCCCCTGCGCCGGCTACATCTCGGACCCGCAGCTCGCCACCCATAACCTGCAGCGCGCCGCCGAGGCCGCGGATGCCACGTTCCGCTTCAACGCCGCCGTCGCCGCGATCGACAAGACGGCCGGCCGCGTCTCGGGCGTCACCCTCGGCTCGGGCGAGGCCATCGCCACACCGGTGGTGGTCAACGTCGCCGGTCCACATTCCTATCTGATCAACCGTCTGGCCGGCGCCGAGGCCGACATGAAGATCGGCACCCGGGCGTTGCGCCAGGAGGTGGTGCACGTGCCCGCCCCCGCCGGCGCCCCCTACCCGTTCGTGGCGTCCGACAGCGACATCGGCGTCTACACCCGGCCCGAGTCGGGCGATCACATCCTCGCCGGCTCCGAGGACCCGGAATGCGACGAGCGGGAATGGGTCGACCCCGACGACTTCGACCGGGCGCTGGGCCAGCAGGCGATCACCCAGGCGCTGCGCCTCGCCCAGCGGGTGCCGGGCCTCGGCGTGCCGACCCGGCCCCGTGGCGTCGTCGACCTCTACGACGTCACCGACGACTGGATCCCCATCTACGACAAATCCTGCGTGCCCGGCTTCTACATGGCCGTCGGCACCAGCGGCAACCAGTTCAAGAACGCCCCCGTCGCCGGCGCGCTGATGGCCGAACTCATCGCCCAATGCGAGGCCGGCCACGACCACGACGCCACCCCCCTCCGCTTCCGCCTCGCCCGCACCGGCCTCGACATCGACCTCGGGTTTTATTCAAGGCTTAGGGAGATCAATACAGAGAGCAGCTTCTCAGTGTTAGGGTAGTTAAGTCGGGAATTCTCACGCGACCGATCGTCGGAACTTCGGATCGGCCAGGCTGTAGATTGCCAGAAACAAACAACTCGAAATCCGAACCGACGGGTAATTCCACGTGAACCTTCTGGCGAAGCACCGCCTGTCAATCCGACACAACATTCGCAAGATGTAGGAATTATTTTGGATTTCACAATAAACTATGACAAATATAGAAATTGAGCGTACATTTTTGGCACTTGGAAAATAATTTATACAAATTAGAGGAAATTTATATTCGTTCTTGATTCGCTTCATTCAGTTGAGTTATCGCGAGATCAATGAGTCGCTCATCAAAGATTTCCAATTTGCGTCGTCCTGCTTCCGCCCCTCCTGCCCAATTGCTAAGAGCGCCCATGACATCAGCTGTTTTGGGTTCAACGCCTTCCATTTCAACAAGCCAATCCACAGTGGCTAACAGCTCCATTCCAAGCGGAGACTGGAATCCGTCAATAACAAAAGTTGCCCATTCAAGGACGTCTGAATAGACCTTCCCTTCGCCAGAACTCAGATAGGTAGTTACGCGATCCTTCTTCGCATTGTTGAACCAGATCAAATCCGACGGGTTCGCATCAGCCAATCGCTTGTCACATCGCAAGTAACTACCATCAAGGCTGTTAAGGAGATGGCTCAAGTTGTGCGAGTATGGTCCATATTTATTGGCAGTGAACCGAAAATTTAAAGGGTCCTTTACTTGCAAACGCTTCACTCCTCTCTCAATAAACCAAGCCAATTTCTGCACTTCAAGAACGGAGCAATCGAGACCAAGCAAGCAATACCGGCGAACCATCTCCGCAACGAGAGCTCTCGCAGGAGTGAGTTTTTCAACCCCCTTTCTCTTTGCGACGTTCTGATACTTAGCCGTCGGTTCGTAGATCACAGCGTCTAGATCATTGATCTCCTCTAGCGCGGTGACAATCAGCGGTCGAACCGCGTTCCAACTAAGTCCGCCGTTTCCGCAACCAAGCGGCGGCACAGCAACTGAGCGAATACCCTTATCTTTGATAACTCGAACCAAGTCCTTGAGACCCTCTTCGATCCACTCAATCTTGGTTCGCGCACGCCAGTGGGTTTTGGTCGGGAAATTAATGATCCATTTTGGGCCAAAAAGCTCTCTATTTTCAGTAACAAACATCTTCCCAATTAAAACTTTTTCGCTCTCGCATGCCCGTGCATAAGCCGCAAAATTCTCAGGGAATTTTTCTTTGAACATTAGTGCAATTCCCTTGCCCATAATGCCGACGGTATTGACCGTGTTGACCACCGCCTCCACGTTCGAGTCTAGCAGGTTGCCTTGTGTGAAAGAGATCATCCGAAATACCAGCTCGGTTGCGCTACGACTTGCAACTCCACGCCGGTCTCCTCCCGTTGACGCAGCAATGTTCGTTTTTCGTTCTCACCGAAGCATACGATGCCCAACAAATGCTTAACGGGCAAGTGTCCGTGAACCAGGGCCTCAGCTTGGTAGCGATCCGTTTTTCCCGGATCGTCGGTATCGCGACTGAAATCTCTACGTGCAAGTAAATCCCAGTCGATTTCGTCAAGTTCGCTTAACGATGAAAAAAATCGTGCCGTTCGAAGGTAAGCATGTCGGTCAGTGAAAATCACCTGCACCCCTTCATTTAGAAGAGTTTTAAGTGATGCAACCAATATCACGATCTCAGAATTCGGAAATTGCTCAATGCCACCATACTCAGTCTTGATATTATACATCATCATCGAGAATGGCGTAAAATAAAATGGGATGTAGTCTGAAAGAAATCCACCTGGCGCGATCGGCACCGATCGAGCGGTCCTTTTTGAGATCAGTTCCGAATTGCCGATCCTGACGAAGTTCGGATCGGACCGACCCGAATTCTTACATTGAAGGCCATTCCTAAGAATCCACGGCACATTCGCAATGTGCGTGATCCTGAAAATCAACGCCTTATTCGAGCTCAATTCTAGTGCCATCGGATACATCGGTATCCCACAGAGTCTCAAAGTTCAAGTTGGTCGGCTTCCAGAGCTGAGCTGCAAAAGCCCGAACAATGAACATTCGTCTCTCACGGTCAGGTCGGCAACAAGTAACGAATTGAGGAACAACGATAAGACCCGTCTGAAACAAAATGCCGCGGGTCCCGTCCAGTTGCGTTCAACGCTTGCCTCGCCGGCGGGCCCTTTGCGCACCTAGCGTTTGCGTCGAATGCCCTTGCCGTCGCACCGCCATATCATGTCCCACCTCACGAAATCGGCCCCACGCCGTAAGCGCCCGTCAGCAGTTCTCCGCGGGTGAAGCGGTAGAGGTCGTAGGCGCTGAGGTCGATGTCCTGGGGTTGGCCGAGGATCTCCTGGGCGAGCAGCATCCCGAGGGCCGGGGCGAGCTTGAGGCCGCGGCCTGAGAAGCCGTCGTTGAGCGACTGGCCGACCGGCAGCCCAATTCAAACACCTCACCGCTTGGCGGCGAGCAGGGCGACCTGCATTTCCAGGTGCTTGAGCGCCCGCAGGACGCGGTTGGCCTGCATGGACGGGAACAGGGACACCTTGGTGATCAGTCCGGCCAGCAAGAGCATCGTCGCGGAGAGGCCCCAGCGGATGGCCTCGAGCACGTCCGTCATCGCGAAGAACTTCACGGCCGCGTAGAGCCCGCCGATGAAGAAGACCAGGTGCCACGCGAAAACGATCACGTTCAGCCACCCGTCCTTGCCGCGGACCAGATCGATGGCCTGCTCGGGATAGCTTTGGTCGCGGCCGATGCGTTCGAGGACGTCGCGGTCCTCGTCGTCGAGGGTTTCACGGATGAGCTTGTCGACGTTGTCCATCATCATCTCCTTCGAGTGCCTCGCGCAGCTTGCTGCGCGCGTTCATCAGGCGGGACTTCACGGTTCCCGCCGGGACATCGAGAGCGACCGCCACCTCGGCGACGGTCATCTCCTCCAGATAAAACAGGGCGACGGCGGCGCGGTGCTCGGCCGGAAGGCCGGCCAGCGCCCGACGGAGCGGTCCGCGGTCGGCGGCGTGCTCGATCTTGTCCTCGGCCCTCGTATCGGGCACCTGCTCGCCCGACAGGGCCTCCATGGTCTTGCGGGTCTTCTGCGCCCTGGCGATGTGCTTGGCGCACCTTCGCGTGATGATGCGGAAGGCCCAGGCCGTAAACGCCTTGCTGTCCTTGAGCTTTCGCAATCCGCGGAGGATTTCGATCCATCCGTCCTGGACCGCATCCTTCGCCGGCTCCGTTTCGCCGAGGAGCCTGAACGCATGGCGCAGAAAGCGCGGCTGATAGCGGGCGACGAGGTGTTCCTGCGCGGCCCCGTCCCCCAACTGGGCACAGGTGACGACGTAGTCCTCGACGATCCGACTCGCGCCCTGCGCCACGTCCGTCCCCCCTTTCTTCGCACATCTCTCCTCGGGGCATTCATATACTAGGTGGCATAAATCCGGGAATCGGTTCACTCCCAGGTAGAAGTTTTTGCGGCACCGCTGCGTTCGTTTCCACGGGTTCAGAGAGCGGATTCCGAGCACTCCATCGAAGGGGGCGGGCCCCCCACCATTGGTGAGCTTCAAACGGAAGAATCCCCCTCTCCCCTTGCGGGAGAGGGTATCAGGTGTCGGATTCCTGCTACTAGCATGCCTCGCGGACCGGTTGCGGGAGGGCTCGACGAACGCCGTTCGCTGCGCCCGCGGTCCCATCGCCGCTGCCGGTCACACGGCATTCGCGAGACTGCCACCGGAGAGTCACGGGCCGGTCATCAAAGGGTGATGCGAGGGCCGTAGGGTGGCGCGTCTCCCGGTGATGGTGCCCGGAGACACCTCCACAACAACCGCCAACCCGGACGCGCAGCCGGCCGCCGTTGCCCCCTCGGCGCCGGCCCGCGCCCCGCCAGGTCGAAGGAGACCGTTGCCATGGCCGCCGAACCGACCGACGACGTCCAGCCGCCCGCCGACCCTCCGAAACAGATCGTCCCCCCCAAGCAGAAGCAGAAGGAGTCCCCTCACATGGCCGAGAAAGCCGCAGAGACAAAAGCGTTCGAAACCGAGTTCACCATGGCCCTCATGCCGATGGCCGGGTTCGACAACGCGCTGAAGTGTATGGCGCTGGCGCGCAGCAGCGCCGAGATGGTCCTGGAGGCCTTTCAGGGCACCGTGCGCCACGGCTACGCCTGCCAGGAGGCGGGTCTCCGCTTCACCCGCGACCGCCTGCAGAAGGGCATCGACTACGGCAACGCGCTGAGCGGCTGCCGTAGCGTCGCCGACATCGTCGGCGCGGCGGCCGAGTTTTCCCGCGGCACGGTCGAGGATACCGTCAACCACTCCCGCGACCTCGGCGCGATGACCGTTGAACTGGTCAACGAGAGCCTCGCGCCCGTGCAGACGCGGACCGAGGCGGCGATCGAGCAGGTCCGCAAGGCGGCGTAGTTTCTCCCTGCGGGCAAGTCCTCCCGCCACGCCTAGGGAACGGTCCTGCGGCCGTTCCCTGCGAAGGCGAGTTCGCTCAGACGCCGCGCGGGCTTAGGCCCGCCACGCCGGTGGAGCGCTCCCGCCCTCTACCCCCGGGGCACTTCATCGGCCACTGGCCGCCCCGGCACAGGCCGCCGGCAATACGGGCCGGTTTTGAACCCGCCCGCACGATGGTCGGGCCGGGCGGCGACTTTTGGCCTACCCCCGCATCCGCTCGGCCTGGGGGTCGAACAGCGGTTCGGGCTGGACGCGGGCGGAGCGGGCGTCGCCGATGATCTCGATGGCGTAGTCGGCTTGGACGTCGAAGTGCTCGGCCTTGATGTAGCCGAGCGCCACCGACTTCTCCGAGGCGTGAGCGTAGCCGCCGGACGTCGCCCAGCCGACCACGGTGCCGTCCCGGAAGATGGGCTCGTCGCCGATGACGTCGGCGTCGGTGGCGTCGACGACTAGGGTCGCGAGATGATAGCGCGGGCCCTCGTCGCGGGCGCGCACCGCCGCCTCGCGGCCGATGAAGTCGGGCTTCTGCAGCGAGACGAAGCGGTCGAGGCCGGCTTCCCACGGTGTGTAGATGGGCCGGTATTCCCGGGCCCAGATACCCCAGTTCTTCTCCAGCCGGAGACTGTTCAGCGCCCGGCCGCCGAACGGCCGCAAGCCCAAGTCCTCGCCGGCCAAGGTCAAGAGGTCGTAGAGCGCCGCCAAATAATCGGGCGACACCCAGATCTCGTAGCCGAGGTCACCGGTGAAGCTGATGCGCCCGACCATGGCCGGGACCATGCCGATGTCGAACTGGTCGAACGCGAGGAACTTGAACGCTTCGGTGGAGACGTCGCGGTCGGTGACGCGGGAGAGCAGGTCCCGCGCCTTCGGCCCGGCGATCTGCAGGCCGGTGAGGCCGAGGCCACAAGCCCGCACCGAGACGCCGTTCTTCGGCGCGTGCGCCTGGAACCAGCGCATGTGGTAGTGTTCGGTGATGCCCGAGCCGAAGACAAAGAACCGCTCGGGGCCGAGCCGCGCGACAGTGAAGTCGCCGATCAAGAGACCCTTCTCGTTGAGCATGGCGCTCAGGGTGATGCGCCCCTCACGCGGCGGTTTGTTGGCGAGGAGGTGGGCGAGCCAGGCCTCGGCGCCGGCGCCGGTGATCTCGTACTTGGCGAAGTTGGAGGTCTCCAGGAGCCCGACACCCTCGCGCACGGCGCGGCTCTCGGCACCCACCGAGGCGAAGTCGTTGGAGCGGCGGAAGCTGACGATATCCACCGGGCCTTCGCCCTCGGGCGCGAACCACAGCGCGTGCTCGACGCCGTAGGCGACGCCGAACACGGCGTTCCGCGCCTTCAGCCGATCATAGATGGCGGTGGTACGCAGCGGCCGCGCGGCGGGCAGTTCCTCGTTGGGGAAGGTGATGGAAAACCGCCTGGCGTAGTTCTCGCGCACCTTGGCGTTGGTGTAGACCAGCGTCGCCCAGTCGCCGTAACGGGCGACGTCCATGGCCCAGATGTCGAAGCCGGGATCGCCGTCGGTCATCCAGTTGGCGAGCGCCAGGCCGACGCCGCCGCCCTGGCTGAACCCCGCCATCACCCCGCAGGCGACCCAGTAGTTGGTGAGCCCGCGCACCGGGCCGACCAGCGGGTTGCCGTCGGAGGCGAAGGTGAACGGGCCGTTGATGACCTTCTTGATGCCGGCGGTGCCGAAGGCGGGGAAGTGCTGGAAGCCGACCTCCAGCGACGGCGCGATACGGTCGAGATCGTTGGGCAGCAGGTCCATGTCGAAGCCCCACGGCGTCTCGCGCTCGGCCCACGGCACGCAGGCCTTCTCGTAGGTGCCCATGAGCATGCCGCGGCCTTCCTGGCGGATGTAGATCTCGCCCTCGAAGTCGATGCAGTGGGGCAGCTCGTGACCGTGGCTCTCATTGAACCCGATGACCTCGGGCATGTCCTCGGTGAGCAGGTACTGGTGCTCCATGGCGAGGATGGGCAGCTCGAGGCCGGTCATCCGCCCGACCTCGCGGGCCCACAGGCCGCCGGCATTGACCACGTGCTCGGCGCGGATGGTGCCCTTCTCGGTGACGATCTCCCAGGTGCCGCCCGGGTCCTGGCGGATGTCGGTGACGCGGGTGTGGCGGTAGACCTCGGCGCCCTGTTTGGTCGCCGAGCGGGCGTAGGCGTTGGTCACCCCCCAGGGATCGACGTGGCCCTCCATGCGGTCGTAGAGCCCGCCGACGAAGTGCCTGGGGTCGACCAGCGGCATCATCTCGGCGATTTCGTCGGGGGTGACGATGGCCGTCTCCATGCCGAGGTAGCGGCCGCGCGCGTGGGCCATGCGCACCCATTCCATGCGCTCTTCGGTGCCGGCGAGCATGATCCCGCCCGGCAGGTGGACCGAGCAGTTCTCGCCGGAGATCTCCTCGATCTCGCGGTAGAGGTTGATGGTGTACTGCTGCAGCTTGGCGACGTTGGGATCGCCGTTCAGCGCGTGCATGCCGCCGGCGGCGTGCCACGTCGAGCCCGAGGTCAGTTCGGACTTTTCGATCAGCACGACGTCGCCCCAGCCGGCCTTGGTCAGGTGGTAGAGCACCGAGGCGCCGACGACGCCGCCGCCGATAACGGCGACCCGAGTTTCGGTTTTCATCGAGACGGTTTCCCCCTTGCGGTTCGGTCGGGCCTACAATTCCGGGACGAGATCCAGCGGGAAGCGGTCGAGGACCTCGACGCCGGTCTCGGTGATCACCACCTGGCGCTCCAGCTTGACCCCCTCGTGCCCGCCCTCGCGGCCGACGTAGCTCTCGAGGCAGACGCACATTCCCGGCTCGAACACGCCGTCGTAACCGAACTTCGCCGCGTCCTCGGGATAACGCACGTCCGGGTACTCGTCGCATTGGCCGATGCCGTGGGCGACAACGCTGTAGCGGTTGGCGCGGTATTCCTCGGGCAGCCGGTAGCTCTTCTCGCCGAATTCCAGGAACCCCATGCCGGGCTTCAGGAGCGCGATGTTGGTTTCCAGCTGGTCCATGGCGATGGCGTGCAGCGCTGCCTGCTCGTTGGTCGGACGGCCGCCGCCGGTGACCCAAGACCGCGAGATGTCGGAGCAATAGCCGTAGGGGCCGACGAGGTCGGTATCGAAGGAAACGACGTCCCCGGCCTCGATGACCCGGTCGGAGCACTCGCGGAACCACGGGTTGGTGCGGGGGCCGCTGGACAGCAGACGGGTCTCGATCCACTCGCCGCCGCGGGCGATGTTGGCCTGGTGGAGGATCGACCACAGTTGGTTCTCGGTGATCCCCGGCGTCAATGCGTCCCACATCGCCGCCATGCCGGTCTCGCACGCGTGGATGGCGCGGCGCATGGCCTTGATCTCGTCCGCGTGCTTGATCTTTCGCGCGTGCTCGGTGGCGTCCTGGCCGGCGACGACGTCGATGCCGGCGGCACGCAGCGCGTCGATGCCGGCGATCTCGCACTTGTCGACGGCGAGGCGGTTGCCTCCGGCGGCGCGAATAAGCTCGGCGATCTCCCCTGCCCAGCGCGCCGCCATCTCCTCTTCGCGGTCGCCGACCTGGTAGTAGAAGAACGGGATCGCCGCTCGGGTCTCATCGATCAGGTCAAGATCGGCAGAGAGGTGCGCGCAGCTGTGGAAATCGAACAGCACCACCGGCCCCTCGGTGGCGACGAAGGCGTAGCGGACGGCATTGTGCATGCACCACACCTGCATGTTCGGACAGTCGGTCGCGTAGTGCACGTTCAGCGGATCGAACAGCACGGCGCCTGCGCAGTCCCGCTCGGCCAGTTCGGCGCGCAGCCGGCCGAGGCGGTAGCGGCGGATTGCCTTGATGTCGGGGGCATCGAGCCCGGCCTCGGCCCACTCCCGGTGCGCCGGGTTGCCGGGCGCCGAGACGTCCAACGCCATGGCGCTCGCCGGGCGGCGGGCGGGATCGATCTTGCGCTGGGTGGCGGGCTCGGTCATCGGTTCAGAAATCGGTGGCAACGCCGCCTTCGGCCTTCCGCCGGGCAACAAAGGCGTCGAGCTCCTCGCGGACCGCCGGGTCCATGGGCGGCGGTTCGTACTCCGCCAGGAGTTGTTTGTAGAGCGCGTGGGCCTTGCCGTAGGCCTCCGGCTGGCCCGCCTCGGTCCAGGTCTCGTAGTTGCGGTAGTCGGAGATCATGGGCGTGAAGAAGGCGGTCTTGTAGCGGGCCTGGGTGTGCAGGGCGCCGAAGAAATGGCCGCCCGGCCCGACTTCGCGCACCGCTTCGAGGGCGAGGGCATCGGCGCCGGTCTCCAGCGGGTCGAGGAACGCCATCACCATCTGCAACAGGTCGGCGTCGAGGACGAACTTCTCGAACGACGCCTGCAGGCCTCCCTCCATCCAGCCGGTGCCGTGTTTGAGGATGTTGACTCCGCCCATGATCGCGCCCCAGAGCGAGAACACCGACTCGTACGCCGCCTGGGCATCGACGGTGTTGGCGGTGCAGGTGTTGGACGAGCGATAGGGGACACCGTAGCGCCGGGCAAGCTGGCCGCCGAGCAACGCGCCCTTCATGTATTCGGGCGTGCCGAACGCCGGGGCGCCCGACTTCATGTCGACATTGGAGGTGAAGCCGCCGTAGACGAAAGGTGCGCCCGGCCGGGCGAGCTGGTTGACGACGAGGCCGGCAAGCGCCTCGGCGTTCTGCTGGGTCACTGCGCCGGCGATGGTCACCGGCGCCATGGCGCCGGCGAGGGTGAATGGGGTGATGATCGCCACCTGCCCGGCCCGCGCCAGGTCGATGATCCCCTGCAGCATGAAGGTGTCGTAGCGGAGCGGCGAGTTGGCGTTGATCACGCTCATCGCGCTCGGCTGGTCGGCGAACTCTTCCGGCGTGACGCCGCGGGCGATGCGCGCCAGTTCGAGGGCATCGCGGATTCGGTCCCGGCCAAGGGAGTAGATCTGGAACACCTTGTCGGTGAGCGTGGTAATGGCGTGCACGGCATCGAGATGGCGCACGGACGGATGGTGGTCTTGGGGCTCGACCGGGTAGCCGCCCATGGCGTGCACGGCGTTGAGCGACTGTCCGAGCCGGATGAAGTTGGCGAAGTCGGTGGCATTCCCGGGCCGCCGGCCACCCTCGCGGTCGGCGGAGTTGGGCGCGCTGCCGACGGTGCAGAACACGCACCACGGGCCGCCGACGATCAGATCGTGGTCAGGATTTCGGGCGTGGACGGTGAACTGGGACGGCACCGTTTCCAGGGCCTTGGCGACGAGGCCGCGGTCGATGCGCACGCGGTTGGTGCCGGGATCGACATCGGCGCCGGCGGTGGCGACCAGGTCCAGCGCCTCGTCGTCGAGGAACTCCATGCCGATGTCTTCGAGGATGTGGAGGGAAGCGAGGTGGATAGCCTCAAGCTCGTCAGCGGAGACGATGTTGACGGGCCCGTAGGGGTTGCGTGGCTGGCGCCAGGGCGGCTGGAGGATGCCGCCACCGCGATCGGCGCCCCGGTGCCGCCCACGCTTCGAAGCCCGGCCCACACGTACCGGCGCGGACTCCGCCGATGGGCTCGCCTGATCGTCCATATGCGTCCGCCTCCCGGGTGCCGCCTATCGGATTTTTCTGAACGGCCGGCGGCGAGATATTTCAGCCCCGTCGCATCGCCGTCAGATGTCTGAATGCGACACGGTTTTGTAAACCTTGACCGACAGCCGCCGACTTGTGAAGACGGTGCGGTTTGCAAGCCGGGATCGCGACGCGACCGCTGCCGCGGCGCTTGCGTATCATGGCGACGATCCGCGACACTCGTCCGCTTGCCGATGCGAGGGACCATCCATGCCGAAACCCACGAAGCCCTATCGCAATCGCCAGCTCGGCGACCGCAAGCTCGCCCCCGAAACGCTGGCGATGAGCTACGGCTACGACCCGGCCCATTCCGAGGGCGCCCTTAAGGCGCCGATCTTCCAGACTTCGACCTTCGCCTTCGGCAACGCCGACGACGGCAAGGCCATGTCGGAACTGGCGTATGGGCTCCGAGACCGGCGTGCCGATGAGGACCCGGGGTCCATCTACACCCGCATCAACAACCCGGGCCTGGAAATCCTCGAGGACAGGCTGACGCTCTGGGACGAGGCGGAGGCGGCGCTGGTGTTCGCCAGCGGCATGGCGGCGATCTCGACGACGCTGCTGACCCACGTGCGGCCGGGCGAGGTGATCGTCCACAGTGAACCCCTCTATGGCGGCACCACCTATCTAGTCCACACAACACTGCCCGAGTTCGGTGTCCGCCATGTGGGTTTCCAGGCTGGCACCACCGACGACTCCCTCGACCGCGCCGTCGACGCGGCGTTGGGGCTCGGACCGGTGGCGGTGATCTATGCCGAGACACCGGCCAACCCGACCAACGCCATGGTCGATATCGCGGCCTGCGCCGCCGCCGCCGAGCGCATCGCCGCCGCGCAGGGCCGAAAGCCGCTGTTGGTCGTCGACAACACGCTCCTCGGGCCGCTGTGGCAGAAACCCTTCGAGCACGGCGCCGACCTGGTGGTCTACGCGCTGACCAAGTACATGGGCGGGCACAGCGACGTCATTGCCGGCGCCTGCCTCGGCCGCGAAGACGTGATGCTGCCGATCCGGGTGACGCGCACCGTCCTCGGGACGACCATGGACGCCCACACCGCTTGGCTGGTGACCCGGAGCCTGGAGACCATGACGCTGCGCATGACCAAGGCCACCGACAACACGCGGCGCGTCGCCGCCTGGCTGGCCGAGCAGCCGAAGGTGGCGTCGGTCAACTTCCCCGACTTGTTCGCCGCCGACGACCCCCGCCGCGCCGTCTTTGCCCGACAATGCACCGCCGCAGGCTCGACGTTCGCCTTCGACCTCGACGGTGGCGAGGCGGCCTGCTACCGGCTGCTCAATGCGCTCAAGGTGATCCGCCTGGCGGTCAGCCTCGGCGGCACCGAGAGCCTCGCCGAGCACCCGGCGTCGATGACCCACGTCAACATTCCGCCCGACGCGCAGGCCGCCATCGGCATCACGCCGGGCATGACCCGCATGTCCATCGGCATCGAGGACCCCGACGACCTCATCGCCGACCTGGAGCAGGCCCTCGCGGCGGTGTGAACGGTTTCAGGCCTTCGGTCCAGCGGACTGCAGCCAGGGCGGCGAGTCCCAGCACTAGGAAGCCGGCGACGAGGGCGGTGATGCCGCCGTCGAAGCGGTTGCCGATGAACCAGCCGAACGGCAGGGACATGAACGTCGCGGCCGAGCCGATCACCGAGGCATCGAGTCCCGCCATCCGGCCGAGGGGTTCCATCGCCAGGGCATTCAGGTTGCCGAACAGAAAGCCGACGCACAGGAACGTGGCCAGCAGCCAGACCATGAACAGGGGAAAAGGCGGAATGCCGTCCGTGGCGATCACGAGCCACAGGAAAGGCGCCGAAACCAGCGCCATCCCGACAAGCGCGCCGTGGGTCAGCCGGCGCATGCCGAGGCGCATCACCAGCATCGACTTGAGCACCGTCGCTGCTCCGATCGCCAGCGCGGCGACGGCGAAATAGAGGGGAAAGAGGCCACCGACGCGGTACGCGACCTGGAAGACCTGCTGGGCCGAGCTCAGATAGCCAAGGAACGCACCGAAGATGAAGCCCGTCGCAAGGATATAGCCAAACACGACGCGCATCGACAGCGCCGTGAGGACTCCGGTGGCGATGCTCGAGGGGGACAACGGCCTTCGATCGGATGGAGCCAGCGTTTCCGGTTGCCTGAGGGCGAACCACGCAAACGCGAGAATGGCCTGCACAAGCAGCAGGACGAACGTGTGCCGCCAATGGCCGACCAGGATTATGCCCTGCCCGACGGCCGGCGCAATGGCCGGCACAAGAACGAACACCGACATGACGATCGACATGATGCGCGCCATGGCACGGCCTTCGGAGCAGTCGCGCACCAGCGATAGTGTCACCACGCGCGGTGTGGCGGCGCCCAGCCCCTGCAGAACCCGGCCGACCAGCATGATCGTCAGATTCGACGACATGATCGACAGCAGACAGCCCGCGACGAAGACGACATACCCCCCGAAGATGGCCGGCCTTCGTCCAAATCGATCGGAGAGCGGGCCGACGACGAACTGGCCAATTGCAAACCCCAGGAACAGCATGGAGACGACCAGTTGGACGTCGTTGCGATTGGTCACCCCGAGGTCGCCGGCAATCGTCCCCAGTGCCGGCAGCATCACGTCCGTCGCCATCGCGACGATGGAGACCATGAAAGCGATGAGGGTCACGAACTCGGGGAAAGGGAGGCTGCGGGTGGGTGGCGGCATGTGCCGAGTCGGGCCTGTGCTTGCGGTTGGTGCCTATGCAGAGGCCCGGCTGAAGATCGTCAACCGCGCGTTTGCACGTTTTGGGACGTATTTGGTGAGAAGGCTTGCGGTGTGCCAGTGATCTTCCTACACCCGCTCCCTCAGCGCGGGGCGGGTGGGGATTTCGGTGAGCAGGCCGCCGACGCCCATGGCCATGATGTCGGCGCGGGCAACAGGGACACCGGCGAAAAGCCGCCACAAAACCCAGTCGAAACCGTTGAGCTTGGGCGAACGGGCACAGCCGGGCAGGCCGACAACGGTCAGACCGTCACCCAGGGCGGCGAGCAATAAGAGGTTGCCCGGATCGACGGGCATGCCGAAGTGCTCGATTCGGCCGCCCGCCCGGACGATCGCCGCCGGCACCGTGTCCCGCCGGTCGGTGATCGCCGAAGCCCCGGCGATCAGGACCAGTTCGGCTCCCTGGTCACCGAGTCCGGCGATTGCCGCTTCGTCATGGGCGCACCGCACTTCGTCCAAAAGAGTACCGCCGAGCCCCTCGACCCGCTCCGCCGTGACGAGAGCCGTCTTGTCCAGCATCTTCGCCGCCGTTCCTGCAAGTCGCGTCTGGATCAGCCCGACCCGGCACGGACGCAACGGCGCGACCGTCAGCGCCGGTCCCTGCGCCGCAGCAGCGGACTCGCACCTCGCCAAGGAGTCTCCGTGGACGGCGAAGGGGATAATCTTCACCGTCGCCACCATCTGACCGGCTTCGATCAGAGATCCTGGCGGCAGGCAGGCGACGGTCACGGCTTCGTCGATGCCATTGATGGCGTCGACGGTCGCGGTCGCATAGACGAGGACGCCGCGTTCCGCCGCATGCAAATTGACCCGTCCGGTTGCGGCGCCAGCACTTTGGACGCCCGCACCGGCGCAGCCCGAGGCAACGCGCGCAGCAGCTTCGTCCTCGCCTACATCCCCAGGTTCGAGACGTGCCGCAACGACCGAAGTGATTCCGGCGACCCGGAGCGTGTCCACGTCTGTATCCGAGAGCACGCGGCCCTTGGCGAGCTTGACGGTGCCGGCGCGCACGGAATGGGCCAGCACAGCACCGGTCGCCTCATCGATAGGCACATCGCCGAATTGCACGGTTTCGGCCCTTCTTCGCTGCGTCCGCGCTCCGGTGTCTGAATTCTCACGCAGTCGGCGACCGGACCGCAAGCCGTTGGAGCCGGCGGACTTGACGGCAGGCAGCGGCGACGCCCAATCTCGACCGGTCCGTGGATACATGGGAAGGACCGGTAATGCAGGGAAGCGGCCCATTGCCCGTGCCCGAACGAGGGACGCTGTTCCTTGTTGTAGGCCCCAGCGGCTCCGGCAAGGATACTCTGCTCAGAGGTGCCGGGCATGTGCTGCGCACGGATGCCCGGTTCGTGTTTCCGCAGCGCACGATCACCCGGGCGCTGGGTGCCGGCAGCGAGGATCACATTGATGCCACACCGGACGAGTTCGAGGCCCATCGTGCCGCAGGCGCCTTCGCCCTGCACTGGACCGCCCACGGCTACTCTTACGGGATACCCAAGAGCATTGAAGGCGACCTCGATGCCGGCCGCTCCGTCGTCGTCAACGTCTCCCGTACAATTATCGAAGAGGCTCGCGCACGGTTGGCGCCGGTCCGCGTGATCCTGCTCACCGTTTCAGACGACGTCCTGGCGCACCGGCTCGCCTCTCGGGGACGGGAATCCCGAGCCGAAATGGAAGCGCGGTTGTCACGCAGCCGGGCCTTCCGAATCAGTGGCAACGATGTCGTCGAGATTGCCAATGATGGATCGGTGCAGAAGGCGATCATGCGCTTCGTTGCGGTGCTGTCGGACCCAGCCGATGGACAGCCGGCGGGCGGAGGGGACGCTTTCGAAACGACCGCAGACCGATCTGTCTAAGCCTCAGCCGCCGTTTGCCTGAACCTTCGCCCAGGTATCGCGGAGCGCCACGGTGCGGTTGAACACCAGGCTTCCCGGTGCCGAGTCGGGATCGACGCAGAAGTAGCCCAGGCGCTCGAATTGGACCGCCTCATCCGATCCGGTCGCGGCCAGCGCTGGTTCGAGCCAGCAATCGGTCAACACTTCCAGCGAGTCAGGGTTGAGATCGTCGAATGCGTCACCGTCGGCGCCCGGATCGGGCCGGACGAACAGATGATCGTAGAGCCGCACCTCCGCCGGCACGGCGTCGGCCGCCGATACCCAATGCAGGGTCGCCTTGACCTTGCGGCCGTCCGGAGCGTCGCCGCCACGGGTTTCCGGGTCGTACGTGCAGCGCAGTTCGACGATGTTCCCGCCGCCGTCCCGAACACCCTCGTTGCAGGTGATGAAATAGGCGTAGCGCAGTCGCACCTCGCGGCCGGGCGCGAGGCGGAAGAACTTCTTCGCCGGGTCCTCCATGAAATCCTCGCGCTCGATGTAGAGCTCGCGCCCGAATGTCACCGAACGGGTGCCTGCAGCCGGATCCTCGGGATTGTTGACCGCATCGAGGGTTTCGGTCTGGCCCTCGGGGTAGTTCTCGATCACCACTTTCAACGGCCGCAGCACCGCCATCCGCCGCAACGCCATCTTGTTCAGGTACTCGCGGACGCAGTGGGCGAACAACGCCGCGTCGACGGTGCTGTTGGCCTTGGCGACCCCGATGCGGGCGGCAAAGTCGCGAATGGCCGCGGGCGGGATGCCGCGGCGGCGGAGACCCGCCAAAGTCGGCATGCGGGGATCATCCCATCCGCGCACGTGGCCGTCGCGCACGAGTTCCATCAACCGGCGCTTCGACATCAAAGTGTGCGAAAGGTTAAGGCGGGCGAACTCGTACTGCCGCGGACGTGACGGCACCGGCAGGTTTTCGATCAGCCAGTCGTAGAGCGGGCGGTGATCCTCGAACTCGAGGGTGCAGATGGAATGGGTGATGCCTTCGATGGCGTCCGACTGTCCGTGGGCGAAGTCGTAGGTGGGATAGATGCACCAGGCGTCGCCGGTGCGCGGGTGATGGGCATGGAGGATGCGATACAGCACCGGGTCGCGCATGTTGATGTTGCCGGCGGCCATGTCGATGCGGGCGCGCAGCACCCGCGTTCCGTCGGGGAATTCACCGGCGCGCATACGGCGGAACAGGTCGAGATTCTCGTCCACGCCCCGGTTACGGAACGGGCTTTCGCTCCCCGGCTCGGTCAGGGTGCCGCGATTCGTGCGGATCTCCTCGGCCGACTGATCGTCGACGTAGGCCTTGCCCTCATGGATCAGGTGCTCTGCCCAGTCGTACAGCTGATCGAAATAGTCGGAGGCAAAGTAAAGGTGCTCGCCCCAGTCGAAGCCCAGCCAGCGGACGTCGCGCTCGATGGATTCGATGAACTCCATCTCCTCCTTCACTGGGTTGGTATCGTCGAAGCGCAGGTGACAGCGCCCACCGAATTCGGTGGCGACGCCGAAGTTGAGGCAGATGGACTTGGCGTGGCCGATGTGCAGGTAGCCATTGGGCTCCGGGGGGAACCGGGTGACGACCGTGTCGACGCGCCCGGCCTCGCGGTCGGCGCGGATGATCTCGCGGATGAAGTCCCGCCGGCCCTCGTCGGCAGCGGTCTCGGCCTCGTTCATGACGTCCCTTTCCCGTCGGCGCTTGGTCCCTGTCTGCCAGAAAAGGCCGCCGAGGCCAAGCGGCGAGCGCCCAATCGGCGTACCGTTGCCGGCGCCAGGTTCCATGGATACCATCGCCGCCGATGACCGCCTTTGCCCCGATCCTTGAAGCCGCACTCGCCCGCACCGGCGGTGACGATGCGCTTGCCGCCCGGTTGCCCGAGGCTCAGTCGGCGGACGCGCTGCGCGCGGTCACCGACGACCGGTACCTGTCGCTGATGTCGCTCCGGGTGTTCCGCGCCGGGATCAAACACAGCGTCGTCGACGCCCGTTGGCCGGCTTTCGAAGAGGCCTTTCATGGCTTCGATCCGGGGCGTGTGCGGGCGATGAGCGACGAAGACCTGGAATTGCTGATGGGGGACACGCGCCTGATTCGCCACTGGGGGAAGATCAAGTCGGTGCGCGCCAACGCCGCGGCGATGGCCGTCGTTTCCGAGGAGTCCGGCGGTTTCGGTGCCTATCTTGCCGCATGGCCGGGCGAAACGGTGGTGGCGCTGTGGGATGACTTGGCCAAGCGGTTCTCCAACCTCGGCGGCGCCTCGGGGCCCTATTTCCTGCGCATGGCCGGCAAGGACACCTTCATTCTGACGCCGTCGGTGGTAAAGGCGCTCAACCACTGGGGTGCCGTCGACGGCGATCCCAAGGGCAAGCGCGCCCGGGCCCAGGTCCAAGAGATCTTCAACGCCTGGGCCCTGGAGACCGGCCGCCCGCTCTGCCAGCTCAGCATGATCCTGGCGGTTTCGGTGGACTAACCAGCGATCCCTTCCCCTTGGCGGTGCGTCTTGGTCGACTTATGTTCGACCGGTGAGAGATCTCTGAATACCGGGAGGCGGCGTCGAATGGCCGTGCGTTGGACCAATGTCCGATCCGCGCTTGCTGCCACCTTGACCGCGCTGACGTGCGCCTGGGCGACAACGTCGGGCGCCCAGGACCTTACCTTTGTACGAATCGCCACCGGCGCGACCGGCGGAACCTATTTCCCGGTCGGCGGGCTGATCGCCAGCGCCATCAGCAACCCGCCCGGATCCCGCGAATGCGCGCTCGGTGGAAGTTGCGGCGTTCCGGGCCTGATCGCCGCCGTTGTCGCGACGGAAGGCTCGGTGGAGAACGTGGTCGCGGTCGCGGGCAGCCGCATGGAATTGGCACTGACCCAGGCCGACGTCGCTTACTTCGCTTACCATGGCCGCGGCCAGTTCGCGCTCGGAGAACCGCTTGAGAATCTTCGGGCAATCGCCAACCTTTTCCCCGAAGCGGTTCAGCTTATTGTCCGCCGCGGCGGCGGCATCGAAACGGTCGCCGACCTGGAGGGTCAACGGGTTTCCCTGGGCGAACACCAATCAGGAACCCTGGTCGTTGCGCGAAGCGTGCTGGACGCGTTCGACCTCGAAGAAGCCGACTTGAAACAGGACTACGACAAGGTCGGCAAGGCTGGCGACAAGCTTGCGCTGGGCGAGTTGGACGCGTTCTTCGTCGTCGGCGGCGTTCCGACCGAGGGCGTCACCTACACGGCCGAGGGAACCGACATCGCCTTGGTGCACATCAAGGGGCCGGAGGTGGATGACTTGCGCAAGAGCTATCCGTTTTACGGCGCCGAGATCATCCCCGCGGGCACGTACCCAGGCGTCGACGTCACCGTGACCCTCAAGGTCGGGACCCAGCTCGTGGTCAGCGCTTCCATGGACGAGGAGACCGCCTACGGTATCACCCGTGCGCTGTGGCACGAGAACAATCGCAAGCTGCTCGACTCCGGTCACCCCAACGGAAAGCAGATGGAACGGCACAAGGCACTGGACGGCATCGCCATTCCGTTGCACCCCGGCGCCAAGCGGTTCTATGACGAGATTGGCCTTGCTCCGGCCGAGGAAGGTGGCTGAGTCGGTCGTCTCTCAGGACAGGTGCTCGGAGCCGATATAGTCCTCACTCTGCATCTCGTGCAGGCGCGATATGGTCCTCTCGAATTCGAAGGCGCCATCGCCGGCTGGATAGAGATTTTCCGGCGTCCGGTCGGCCGAGCAGATCAATTTGACCCTGTGTTCGTAGAGCGCATCGATCAAGGTGACAAACCGCTTCGTCTCGTTGCGCCGGGTCGGCTCCATCCGGGGAATGCCGGCGAGCACGATCGTATCGTAGCGGCTGGCGATGGATAAATAGTCGGCCGGGCCGAGGGCTTTCTGGCACAGGTCCTTGAACGCGGTGAAGGCGATGCCGCCTGCGGCCATGGGAATCTCGACGGTGCGGCCGTGTACTGTGATGCGGTCCGGAGCGACGGCGGCGCCATGGGTCAGTCGCCGGAAGTAGTCTTCCAGCTGCGCATCGGTCTCGGCGCCCAATGGCGTCAGATAGACATCCATCGTCCGCATGCTCTCGAGCCGGTAGTCGATGCCCGAATCAAGCTGCAGGACGTCCAGCTTCTGCTCGATGAGATCGATGAACGGCAGGAACAATTCGCGCTGCAGGCCATCCTTGTAGAGGTCCCTCGGCGGTCGGTTCGACGTTGCGACGATGACCACGCCGGCCTCGAAAAAGGCCTCGAACAGACGGCCAAGGATCATCGCGTCGGCGATGTCGAGAACCTGGAACTCGTCGAAACAGAGGAGCCAGGCACGCTCGGCGAATGTTTGCGCCACCTTCAAGAGGACATCGTCGCGATCCTGTGGCCGGCCGCGAGAGGCACCGGTCAGGCTCGATTCGGCTTCGCGGCGGCGCAGCGAATTGAGTTCGGCCTGTACTTCCTGCATGAAGGCATGGAAATGGACGCGCCGCTTGCGCTCGACCGGAGCGCAGGCGAAGAAGATGTCCATCAGCATCGACTTGCCGCGCCCAACGCCACCGTAGATGTACAAGCCTTGCGGCGGTTCAGCGCGCCTCCGGGAGAGCCCGAACCGGGCCTTCCAACCCTCGCGACCCGAAGCTGGTTCATATGCTGCAAGCGCGTGGTGCAGGCTTTCCAGCTTCTCGACGGTCAGCTGTTGGGCGGAATCACGTTGGAGATCACCGGCTTGCAACCGGGCACGATAGTGGGAAAGCGGTCCGTCGGACATGATTCGCAGCGCATGTTGCACCTGCGAAATAAGGTAATCGGCAGAAACGATGATGTAAAGGCCGCCCCCCTTGGGAGCACCACTCTGGCCGGGTGCCGCCGCAATCACTACCTTAGGATCATGAACGAGTTGGTGGCCAACGGCGAGGCGGCGCTGCGCCTCGGCGCTTTCCTGGGCGTGCTCGCGGCGATGATGGGCTGGGAGGTGCTGGCGCCCCGCCGCGCACGACTAGCCACGCGTGGCGTACGCTGGACCGCGAACCTGGGGATCGCCGTTCTCAACGCCGTCGTGTTGAGGTTTCTGTTTCCCATTGCCGCCGCGGGCACGGCGGTGTGGGCGGAGACACGCGGTATCGGCCTGCTCAACACCGTCTCGATGCCGGAGCTGGTCGCGGTGCTGTTCGCGGTTCTCGTCCTCGACCTGGCCATCTATGCCCAGCACGTGGTGTTCCACAAGGTGCCACTGCTGTGGCGCCTTCACCGCATGCACCACGCCGACGTCGACTTCGACACGACGACCGGCGTGCGGTTCCATCCCTTCGAGATCGCGCTCTCGATGCTCTACAAGATGGCCGTGGTCGTGGCGCTCGGCGCGCCGGCGATCGCGGTCATCGCGTTCGAAGTGATCCTCAACGTCACGGCCATGTTCAATCACGGCAACGTACGCTTGCCGACGGGCATGGATCGCATCTTGAGACTCGCGATCGTCACTCCCGACATGCACCGGGTCCACCACTCGGTCCACCGCGACGAAACCGATTCCAATTTCGGTTTCAATCTCTCGGTCTGGGATCGGCTGTTCGCCACCTACAGGGCGCAGCCGCGTGACGGCCATGAGGGCATGATCATCGGCCTTCCGGTGTTTCGCGATCCCGCCGACCGACGGCTGGACAGGCTGCTCGTGCAGCCGTTTCTCGGTCGCTGACGCCCGCAGGCCTCAAAAAGTGAAACCGCCGGGCACGGCCCGGCGGCTTCCTCCCCCCTTGGCTCCCCCGCGGTATTACATCCGGCGTGCCAAGGCACTCTTGACCTCGGCAATGGCCTTGCCGGAGTTCAGGTGTTTCGGACAGGTGTTGGTGCAGTTCATGATCGTGTGACAGCGGAACAGCCGGAACGGATCGTTGAGATTGTCGAGCCGGTCGCCCGACGCCTCGTCCCGGGAATCGGCGATCCACCGGTAGGCCTGCAACAGTACTGCCGGACCCAGATAACGGTCGCCGTTCCACCAATAGCTCGGGCAGCTGGTCTGGCAGCAGAAGCAGAGGATGCATTCCCACAGTCCGTCGAGATGTGCACGCTCCTCGGGGCTCTGCAGTCGCTCACCGGCCGGCGGCGGCGTATCCGCCTGCAGCCACGGCTCAATGGAGCGGTACTGCGCATACGGCACCGACAGGTCGGGCACCAGATCCTTGACCACCGGCAGGTGCGGCAGCGGCATAATCTTGACGTCGCCCTTGATGTCTTCGATGGCCTTCGTACACGCCAGCGTATTGGTGCCGTCGATGTTGAACGCACAAGACCCGCACACGCCCTCGCGACACGAACGCCGGAACGTCAGCGTCGGATCCATCTCGTTCTTGATCTTGATCAGAGCGTCCAGGACCATCGGACCACAGGTCCCGAGGTCGACATCAAAGGTGTCGACCCGCGGGTTTTCGCCGGTGTCGGGATCCCAACGGTAGATCTTGAAACGCCGGACTTGGGTCGCGCCCGAAGGCGCGGGGAACGTATTTCCGTCTCGGAGTTTCGAATTCGCGGGCAGGCTGAATTGCGCCATCGGAACGCCTCCTTCGTGCTCAGTAGACCCGCGCCTGCGGTTTGATGTACTCGGCCTCATTGGTCAGCGTGTAGGTGTGGACGGGGCGGTAGTCGAGCGTCACCTTGCCCTTGTTGTCCACCCATGCCAGCGAGTGCTTCATCCATTCGTCGTCGTCGCGGTCGGGGCAGTCCTCGCGGGCATGTGCGCCACGGCTCTCCTTGCGCGCCTCGGCGGAGTAGATTGACGCTTTGGAACACGCCAGCAGGTTTTCGAGCTCCAACGCCTCGACAAGATCTGAATTCCAGATCATCGAACGGTCGGAAAGCCGAATGTCCGCGAGCGTTTCCCAGATGCGGTCGATCTCGCGGCAGCCTTCCTCCAGCACCTCCTGGGTGCGGAACACCGCGGCGTTGGTCTGCATGCTCTTCTGCATGTCGAGGCGGATCTCCGCCGTCGACCGCGAGCCGTCGGCGTTGCGCAGCCGGTCGAGGCGGCTGAGCGCCAGATCGGCCGAGTCTTTCGGCAATGGCGGCTGAGACGACCCCGGCTTGATCTTCTCGGCGGCCCGCAGCGCTGCGGCGCGGCCGAACACGACGATGTCGAGGAGCGAGTTGGTGCCCAGCCGGTTGGCGCCGTGCACCAACGCACAGCCGCACTCGCCGACCGCCATCAGCCCCGGCACGACCGCGTCCGGATCCTTCTCGGTCGGCCGCAGTGCCTCGCCGTGGTAGTTGGTCGGGATACCGCCCATGTTGTAGTGCACGGTCGGCAGCACCGGGATGGGTTCGCGGGTCGCATCGACGCCGGCGAAGATCTTCGCCGTCTCGGTGATCCCCGGCAGCCGTTCCCACAGCAGGTCGCCACCCAGGTGCTCGAGGTGGAGATAGATGTAGTCCTTGTCCGAGCCGACGCCGCGTCCCTCGCGGATCTCGACGGTCATCGAGCGGCTGACCACGTCGCGCGACGCCAAGTCCTTGGCCGTCGGCGCGTAGCGTTCCATGAACCGCTCGCCCTCGGAGTTGGTCAAGTAGCCGCCCTCGCCGCGGGCGCCTTCGGTGATCAGGCAGCCAGAACCGTAGATTCCCGTCGGGTGGAACTGGATGAACTCGTGGTCTTGCAGCGGTAATCCGGCGCGGGCGACCATACCGTTGCCGTCACCGGTGCAGGTGTGCGCCGACGTGCACGAGAAATAGGCGCGTCCGTAGCCGCCGGTGGCCAGCACCGTCTCGTGGGCCTGGAAGCGATGAATGGTGCCGTCGTCCAGATTCCACGCGATGACCCCCCGGCAAGCGCCGGCGTCGTCCATGATCAGATCGACGGCGAAATACTCGACGAAGAACTCGGCGTCGAACTTCAGGCACTGCTGATAGAGGGTGTGCAGAATCGCGTGCCCCGTGCGGTCCGCGGCGGCGCAGGCGCGCTGCACCGGCGCTTCGCCGAAGTTGCGCATGTGGCCGCCGAACGGGCGCTGATAGATCTTGCCCTCGGGTGTGCGCGAGAACGGCACGCCGAAGTGCTCGAGCTCGAGTACCGACGGCACCGCCTGGCGGCACATGTATTCGATGGCGTCCTGGTCGCCGAGCCAGTCGGACCCCTTGACGGTGTCGTACATGTGCCATTCCCACGAGTCCTCGGCCATGTTTCCGAGCGCCGCTCCGATACCGCCCTGGGCGGCGACGGTGTGGCTGCGGGTGGGGAAGACCTTGGTGATGCATGCCGTCTTGAGCCCGGCCGCGGCCATGCCCAGGGTGGCTCGGAGTCCGGCGCCGCCGGCGCCGACGACAAGCACGTCGTAGGTGTGGTCGGTAATCGGGTACGATTCAGCCGTAATTCCCTAGCCCCCAAAGGACAGGCGGAACACGGCGAAGACGCACGACACCGCCAGAGCAAACAGCACGAATTTGGTGATCATCAGGGTGGCGACCTTGGCCCCCTCGCCGCCGACGTAGTCCTCGATCACTACCTGCATGCCGAGATAGGCGTGATAGAACAGGGCGACGACCAGCAACACCATCATGAGGCTGTTGCCGAAGACGCCGAGCCACGCCTGAAACTGCGCGAGGTCCGCGCCCAACAGGCCGACGACGCTAAACACGAACCAAATGGACAGAGGGACCAGGGCAATCGCGGTGACCCGTTGCGCCCACCAATGGCCGATACCTTCCTTGGCGGACCCGAGGCCGCGCGCGCGGCCCATATGGCGATCGCATTTCCATCACGCACCTCCCGCCACCGCGTAAGCGGATATCAGGGTAATGACCGTCATCACCACAGCGAACAGGACCATCAACAGACCCGAGGCGCGAAGTTGCGACATCTCGAAGCCCCAGCCGAAGTCCCAGACCAGATGACGGATGCCGTTCCCAAGGTGATAGAACACGGCGAAAGTGAACCCCCACAGCAGGATCTGACCGAACCACGACCCGAGGAACGCCTGGCAGGTGGCGAAGGCGTCGGCGCCGTACACCCCGGCGACCAGCCACCACGTCAGCAGCAGCGTGCCGATCGTGAGGGCGACGCCGGTGATGCGGTGCAATATGGAGAGGACCGAGGTGATCTGAGGACGGTAGATCTGGATGTGAGGAGAAAGAGGACGGTTTGCGGATGCCATGGGGCGAGCCCTTTCCCTGAAGCTTCCCATCCAGCACACGAACGATGCTGCAGGTGCGAAGATTCAGGTTTATACGTTGGCCTGTCCGCTGTCAATGTTCGCAGGTGCAAAATCCAGGCACGAAATTGAAAAGCGCAAGAATCCATCCCCAGCAATCAACTACCAGCAACTTGTGCGAGTAATCATTCTGATTTTTACGATCAACAACATCGCCACCGTAAGTGGTTGTTTTTCTTGTTCTCTGCTATCGGTGTTCGATCATCCTGTGGATAACCTGTGAGCCGGATGTGAAAAGCTCTCGGAATCAGGAACGAAAAAAACCTTAGAGGACTGTGAAATAGGGATTGAACATTCGTTGCAACATTCCCCATGATAGCTTTGTATGCAGAACAGTCGTTGCGACAGAGGCCTCGGCCAACGCGGCGTACGTGTCCAACGGTCGCCGCCGAGGACCGGGGTTGGCAAACCGGAGGCGGGGGGCTCGCCCAGCGTCGCCCCGCCAATGGAGCCGCCGGAATGGCATCGCGGATTCGGCCGCGCGGCGCACGTTCCGGGAAGTGGTGGATCGCCTCGTCCCTCGGTGGGACGGACGCGTCGCGAAGGCGGCCCCCTTCCCTCGGGGATACCGGCTCCTTCGCGGTGAGGCGGTGGTTTGCGGCCGGCTTCGGCCGTTCAAGAGCCAACCGCCGGCACGGGGATCCCGGCCTGTCCGCGCAGGCCGCTCCGTGGAATGTCCGTCCCCTTCGGGTGATTCGCCGGCATCGGCCGGCCCGGAATCGACCCCGGCTCTCGGTGATTTCGGGTCAGGCCGTCGTCATGCGGCGATTCGGGTTGTCTTCTGCCCAGGGTACCCGCCGCCGCGTTGACGCAAGCCGCAACGGCCGTGGCGCGTGCGGAGCCTGGCCGGCTCCAGAGGCGTCAGGGGCGTCGCTCAGGCGGCGCGGCACGTAGGTTTCCCAGGACCCGCGTCCCTGACGCCTCTTTTTTTCCTGCGTCAGGACCGAAACTGGGGTTGAGAGCGCTCAGGAGCGTCTCGGCATCAATACCCAGTAATCGAAATCGAGGACGACGGCGGGATCGTACTTGCCGTCGTCGCCCTTGTCCGGGAAGCCGGCGCACGCCTGGTTCTTGGTCGCCACCGTGCGCAGCCGGAGCGCGCCGAGGTCGGCGCGCCCGGCGATCTCGGCCTTGTCCAGCAGCTCTGACCACGCATGGACGGTGTGCCCGGCGAAGGTCGGCGCGACGTGGCGCCCGCCGTTGATGGCGGCGACCTTGAAGGCATTGGCGAGGCCGTTGAACGACAGGGCCCGCGCAAGGCTGATGATGTGGCCGCCATAGATGATCCGCCGGCCGAACCGCCCGTCCTTTTCGGTGAGCTGGTTGAAGTGCACCTTGGCGGTGTTCTGATAGAGGCGCGTCGCCATCATGTGCTCGGCTTCCTCGATGGTCATGCCGTCGACATGATCGATCTTCTCGCCGACCGCGTAGTCGTCCCACAGGTGCGCGCTGCCGGCGAGGGCGGTGTCGTAGGACGACGCATCGAGGCCAGCCGGCACGGCGAGGTCTCCGGCCTCCACTGCCTTTGGCAACTCCGGCACGACGGCCTCCGGCGCCGGGGCATCGACGTTGCCCTTGCGCACCATCACCCAGCGGACGTAGTCGAGTACCGTTTCTGCGCGGTCGTTGACACCGACCGAGCGCACGTAGACGACGCCGGTCTTGCCGTCGGAGTTCTCGCGAAGGCCGATCACCGTCGAGGTCGTGCTCAACGTATCACCGGGATAGACCGGCGCGCCGAAGCGGCCGGCCGCATAGCCGAGGTTGGCGACGGCATTGAGCGAGACGTCAGGGACGGTCTTGCCGAACACGACGTGAAACGCCAGCAGGTCATCGACCGGCGCGCGGTCGAGCCCGAGGCTGCGGGCGAACGCCGCCGACGACTGCACGGCAAAACGGGTCCCGTACAACGCCGTGTACAGCGCCACGTCGCCATCGGTAACCGTCCGCGGCGTGGCGTGGATGATCTCCTGGCCGAGATGGAAGTCTTCGAAGAAGTTGCCGGGATTGGTCTTGTCGCTCATCGGTTCTGCCATTCCGTCCGTTAGAAGCCGTAGGCTTCGGCCAGGTCCGGATCCTTCCGGGCTACCAGTCGGGCCAGATCGACGATCACCTTGGCCTGCTTCCAGGTGGCGTCGTCCTGCATTTTGCCGTCAATCATCGCCACGCCGGTACCGTCGGGCATCGCTTCGAGGATGCGCTTGGCGAAAAGCACTTCGTCGACGTCGGGGCTGAACACCCGCTTGGCGATGCCGATCTGGTTGGGCGCCAGCGACCATGCGCCGGTGCAACCCATCAGGAAGGCGTTGCGGAACTGGGCTTCGCAGGCGGCCTCGTCCTTGATGTCGCCGAACGGCCCGTAGAACGCGCCGAGACCGTTGGAGACGCAGGCGTCGACCATCTTGGCGACGGTGTAGTGCCAGAGGTCCTGCTGGACGAAGGCGCGCTCGGCACTTTCATCCTCGCTCGGATCGGCGAGCACCCCGTAGAACGGATGTCCGCCGCCGACACGCGTCGTCTTCATGCCGCGCGAGGCGGCGAGGTCGGCCGGACCCAGGCTCATGCCATGCATGCGCGGGCTGGCGCAGGCGATGTCGGCGACGTTCTTGACGCCCTGCGCCGTCTCCAGGATGGCGTGGATCAGGATCGGCTTGGTGACGCCGTTCCGCGCTTCCAGGAGTGCCAGGTACTGATCGACGAAATGGATGTCCCACGGTCCCTCGACCTTGGGGATCATCACCACGTCAAGCTTGTTGCCGATGGCGGCGACGATCTCGGTCATGTCGTCGAGGAACCACGGGCTGTTCAGCGCGTTGACCCGGGTCCACAGCCCGGTGTCGCCGAAATCGGTGGCCTGCGCCGCCTCGATGAATCCGGCACGGGCTGCCTCCTTGGCGTCGGCCGGAATGGCATCCTCGAGGTTGCCGAGCAGAACGTCGACCTGCTTCGCGGTCTCCGAAACGCGCGCCCGGATCTTCTCGATATGGGGAGGGAAGAAGTGGATCATCCGCTCGGGACGGACCGGCAGCTCGCGGATCGGCTCGGGAGCCCCGGCGGCGAGTGGCTTGTAGAATTGCGCGGGCAGTTTCACGGAATCCCTCCTTTATCGTTTCCTTGGTCTTGGCTCAGGGCGCGCCAAGCACGTAGCTGAAAGTGCGAAATCGGTCAAATGACGTCGGCGGCAGACAGTGGGCCGGCCGGCTGTTGCGGCCTTTCCCGACGGTCTGCTACAAGCGGAGAGGTGGCGGACTGGCCGCCGCGGGGGGAGAGGGTCATGAGCGAACAAACCGGGCGGTACGCCGAGTGGATCGGCAACACCGAAAGCACGGACGACGACATCACGCTGGCTCCGGTCCTGGCCGCGGCGGCCACACTGGACGACACCGAGTCCGCGTTCGTAGCGGGCACGGTGCTGCCGCCCTTGTGGCACTGGTTCTATTTCCTTCCCAAGGCGCCGCAGTCCAAGCTTGGCCCCGACGGCCACCCCGAGCGGGGCGCCTTCATGCCGCCCATCGAACTGCCACGCCGCATGTTCGCTGGTGCACGACTTCGGTTCCTGAAACCCCTGGTCATCGGAAAGCCGGCGCGGCGCCATGCCACCATTCTCGACGTCAGCGAGAAGAGCGGCGCCAGCGGCACGCTTTCCTTCGTCACGGTCGGCTATCGTTTCCTCCAGGACGGCGAAGAGTGCATCGTCGAGGAGCAGGACATCGTCTACCGCGAACCCGGCGCCCCGGTCCCGGCGCCCGAACAAGCCGACCTCCCGCCGCTGCCGGCAGGCGCCTGGTCGCGCACCATCGTTCCCGATCCGAGGCTCTTGTTCCGGTTTTCGGCCCTGACCTTCAACGGCCATCGAATCCACTACGACCGCGACTACACGATGAACGAGGAAGGTTACCTCGGGCTCGTCGTTCATGGTCCGCTGACCGCAGTCCTGCTGATGGAGCTTGTCCGCCGCAATGCCGACCGTCCTGCGGCGGGCTTCGCCTTCCGCGGGCGCGCGCCGTTGTTTGATCTCGCGCCTTTCCGGCTCGTCGGCGTCCCCGGCGACGACGGCACCATCGGCCTCGAAGCCCAGGGACCGGACGGAAAGACAGCGATGACCGCCACCGCCGAGCTGGCCTGACGGGGAGATCACGCCGCCGCCGATGCGGCCTCCATCTTTTCGATGGCTTCGGCCATGGCCACCAGACGCTTGGCGCTCTCGACGTGCAGGTTCTCGATCAATCGGCCATCGACAACCACGACGCCCTTGCCCTCGGCCGCCGCTGCGGCATGAGCATCGATGATCTTGCGCGACCACTCGACGTCTTCCGTCGCCGGCGTAAACACCTGGTTACAGGTGGCGATGGTCTTGGGATGGATCAGCGTCTTGCCGTCGAAGCCGAGTTCGGCGCCCTGGCGGCAAGCGAACTCGAAGCCTTCGTCATCGGATAGGTCGAGGTAGACGCCATCGACGATGTCGAGCCCTGCGGCCCGGGCCGCCAGCATGCACAGCCCCAGCGAGGTGATCATCGGCAATCGTTCGCGGGTGTGGCTGCAGTCGAGCTCCTTGGCCAGATCCGACGTGCCCATGACCAGGCATTCCATCCGATGCGACGCCTCTGCGATGCCCTCGGCCTCGAGAACGCTGCGCGGCGTTTCCATCATCGCCCAGATATTCATCTCCGCCGGGGCGCCACTGGCGAACATGATCGACTCCATGTGGCGGATGGCATCCGCACTCTCCACCTTGGGCAGCAGGATTGCGTCGGCGTTGGTCTTCGACGCGGCGGCGATATCGTCATAGCCCCAAGGGGTCGACAGTCCGTTGACCCGGATGACCAGTTCGCGCATGCCGTAACCGCCCGCCTGGACAGCATCGCAGACCTGTTGACGCGCGGTTTCCTTGGCGTCGGGCGCCACGGCATCCTCGAGATCGAGGATCAATCCGTCGGCGGCCAGCGTCTTCGCCTTTTCCAGAGCCCGCGCGTTCGAGCCCGGCATGTAGAGAATGCTGCGGCGCGGTCTCGCGGTTTTTGCCATGGTTTCCCCCTCCGATAGCCTTCATTTCGCAAGTGCAATAAACTAACCTCGGAAGGGTATCGATGGCAAGGTGACGCTCCCGGCGTTCCAACGTCCGGCCGGAAAAACGGCTGTTCTCTCGATTCAATCCGGCGTCGCGTGTGGCTCGGTCGGCAATGCCGCCGCGGTCTTCTGTCTGCGCCGTTCCGGTCACGAAGTCTGGCCCGTGGACACCGTTTCGTTCAGCAATCACCCGGGTCACGCGACGTACCGGGGCCAGGTGCGTTCGGCAGACGCCGTCGCCGAGATTGTCGACGGGCTTTCGGATTTGGGAGTACTGGACCGATGCCGAGCCGTGCTCGGCGGCTACATGGGATCGGCAGCCACGGCGCGGGTCGTACTGGATGCAGTTCGGCGGATCAAAGCGGCCAATCCGGAGGCGCTCTATTGCTGCGATCCGGTGATGGGGGATCGCGATTCCGGCTTCTACGTCCCCGAAGATCTAGCCACCGTGTTCCGGGACGAGGCGATCGCGGCCGCCGACATCTTGATGCCCAACCACTTCGAACTGGAGATTCTGACCGGGCGGCCGTTGCCGGCGATGAGCGACGTGGTCGAGGCCGCCCGCGGCCTCGTGGGCGGTGGTCCGTCCGTCGTCGTTGTCACCTCCGTCATCGCCGCCGGCATCCCCGAAGACACGATCTCGACGCTGGCCATTTCGGGTGCCGCGGTTTTTCGGGTGTCGACCCCTCGATTGCCGCTGACCGCCCGCGGCGCCGGCGACGCGCTGGCCGCCTTGATCCTCGGCCACCGGTTGGACGGAGTTTCCCTTTCTTCCGCACTCACGCGCGCGGCTTCGTCGGTCTTCGCCGTCATCGCGGCGACCGCCGAATCCAAGGCGCCGGAACTGAAGCTCGTCGCTGCGCAGGACGCGATCGTCGATCCGGCCCGGATTTTTGCCGCCGAGGAGATATCGTTGCCGTGACCGCTCATTTGCGGTCGACAGCTACGATTTGCGTTACTACCCTATCTGTTAAACCAGCAAGCGCCGGCCAAACGGCGCGGGACTCGAAGCTTGGATGGCTATGGCGGCATACCTGGAAAACATCGAGTTCCTGGTCGTCGACGACAACGCCGGCATGCGGATGGTGATCAAAAATGTCCTGCATGCCCTCCAGGTGAAGCGCATCAAGGAAGCCGACAACGGCGAGACGGCGTTCGATATCGTTCGCACCACCCCACCCGATATCATCCTCTCGGACTGGGAAATGTCGCCCGTCGACGGCCTCGAGTTCACCCGCATGATCCGCAACAGCGAGCAGAGCCCGAACCCGTTTCTGCCGGTGATCATGGTTTCGGGCTATGCCCAGCGTGGACGGGTGCTCGCGGCCCGCGACGCCGGAGTGACCGAGTTCGTGGTCAAGCCGATCTCGGCGAAGACCTTGTTCAGCCGCGTCCGCGCCGTTATCGAGAGCCCGCGGCCGTTCGTGCGCACCAAGACCTTCTTCGGTCCCGACCGCCGGCGCAGCAAGATCGACTACGACGGCCCCGAGCGCCGCGGCGAAGAAGCCAAGACCGTGGCGCCGCCGCCTCCCGATCAGGTCATCTCTCAGGACGAGATCAACGTCCTGTTCAATCCGGACACCGAAGGCGAAGACGGCGAGGACGCAAAGACCAACTGATCGTCGGTTTCCCTACGCCGCCTTTTGCATGTGTGAGCGAATCAGTTCTTCGGCGATTTGCACCGTGTTCAACGCGGCGCCCTTGCGCAGGTTGTCGGAGACCACCCACAGGTTCAGCGCGTTGGCGTTCGTCGGGTCTTTGCGCACGCGGCTGACGTAGACGGCGTCTTCGCCAGCACATTCGGCGGGGGTGACATACCCCTCGTCCATGCGGTAGTCGATGACGCTGATCCCCGGTGCGCCACGCAAGGCATCGCGCGCCTCGTCATCGCCGACGGGGCGCTCGAACTCGACGTTGACCGCTTCCGAGTGGCCGATGAACACCGGCACCCGTACACATGTCGCGGTCAGCTGGATGTCCGGATCGAGAATCTTGCGGGTCTCGACCTCCATCTTCCACTCTTCCTTGGTCGAGCCATCGTCCATGAACACGTCGATGTGCGGAATGAGGTTGAAGGCGATCTGCTTGGTGAACTTCTGCTGGTGCTGATGCGCCGGTTCGTTGACGTAGATACCGCGGGTCTGGTTGAACAGCTCGTCCATGCCTTCCTTGCCGGCACCCGAGACGGACTGATAGGTCGAAACCACGACCCGCCGGATCCGCGCCACATCGTGCAGCGGCTTTAGCGCCACGACCAATTGGATGGTCGAGCAGTTGGGGTTGGCAATGATGCCGCGCTTGCGATAGCCAGCAATGGCGTGGGCATTGACTTCGGGGACTACCAGCGGCACATCCGGCTCCATGCGGAAACGCGACGTGTTGTCGACGACGACGGCGCCAGCCTCCGCCGCACGGGGGCTGTGCACCGCCGAGACCGACGCCCCCGGCGACGACAGCACGATATCGGTGCCGCGGAAATCGAACGTGGCCAGGTCGCGAACCTTAAGGTCCTGCTCGCCGAACGACACTTCGCGCCCGACCGAACGCTCGGACGCCAAGGCGACGACCTCGTCGGCGGGAAACGCGCGGTCGGCCAACGTCTGCAGCATCTCGCGCCCGACGTTGCCGGTTGCGCCGACGACTGCGACCTTGTAGCCCATCGCTCTGTCCTCCAAAAAAAGAAATGGCCGCCCCGTGGCGCGCCTTCCCCGTTCACCTACGCCGGTTCGGCGCGGTTTTCAAGGGGTCAGGTGCCGGAGCAGCCCAAAGATACACCGGACGCCCGAGAAGGAGAGCCCGATGGCCTTGAACTTCATTACGTTGCTGCTTGTCTGCCAACTGGTCGGCGAGGTGATCTCCGTCGCGTTCGAGATCCCGATTCCCGGTCCGGTTATCGGCATGGCGCTGCTGTTCGTGGCCCTGGTCGTCCGCGGCAGCCTCGCCGACGGCCTCAAGTCCACAGCCGGCGGACTCCTCGATCACCTGTCCCTGCTTTTCGTGCCGGCCGGCGCCGGGGTCATGTTGCACGTTAGTCGTATTGCCGACGAATGGCAGCCGATCGTCGCCGCACTGATCGGCAGCACCATCGTCACCATCGCGGTAACCGCACTGGTCATGCGCGGGCTCCAGAGGCTGACCCGGACCGGAGACGACCAATGAGCGCCGATGTGCGCGACATTTGGGTCTATCTGGCAGCAAGCCCGCTCATCGGCCTGACGTTGACACTGCTGGCCTATCAGGTGGGACGCTGGATCCATCTGAAATGTGGCGGCAACGCGCTCGCCAATCCGGTACTCATCGCCGTGGCGCTGATTGCCGGCTTGCTGGCCGTAACCGAGACCAACTACGCCACCTACTTCGAAGGCGCCCAGTTCGTTCATTTCCTGCTCGGCCCGGCAACGGTGGCCCTCGCTGTTCCGCTTTATCGCCAGTTCTCTCAGGTTCGGCGCTCCGCCGCGGCTCCCCTGGTCGCGCTCGTCGTCGGTTCGCTGACGGCGGCGGCGAGTGCCGTTGGCATTGCCTGGGTCCTCGGCGCGTCGCAGACGACCATGCTGTCGCTGGCGCCCAAATCGGCGACGGCGCCGATCGCCATGGCCATCGCCGAGGATATTGGCGGTCTGCCGTCGCTCACTGCAGTGCTCGTCATCCTCACCGGGATCACCGGCGCGGCACTGGGAAGCTGGATTGTGCGTCTGGTGCGTGTGCACGACGATCGTGCCGCCGGCCTCGCCATCGGCGTCGCGTCGCACGGCATCGGCACCGCCCGCGCCTTTCAGCTCAGCGAGACCGCGGGGGCGTTCTCCGGTTTGGCGATGGGACTCAACGGTCTGGCGACGGCGCTGCTGATTCCGCTGCTCTATCGCCTGTTCTTTTGACCATTTGCGCGGACATGCCCCGCGCGCCGAGTCTACCCAGCGATTTTGTCGAGCTCGCGGGTGATGGCCTCGCCCATCACCGTCGTCGACACCCGGGCCATGCCGTCCTGCATGATGTCGGCCGTGCGCAAGCCGCCGTCGAGGACTGTCGTCACCGCCGTTTCCACCAGATCGGCTTCGGCGGCCATGTTGAACGAATACCGCAGGCACATGGCGAAGCTGAGGATCGCCGCGAGCGGGTTGGCCAACCCCTGACCTGCGATATCGGGGGCGGAACCGTGCACGGGTTCATAGAGCGCCATCCGGTTGCCCTTGTCGTCGGCGGCGCCCAGCGACGCCGAAGGCAGCATGCCCAGCGAACCCGTAAGCATCGCCGCTTCGTCCGACAGCATGTCGCCGAACAGGTTGTCGGTGACGATGACATCGAACTGCGCCGGAGCGCGGACGAGCTGCATGGCGCAGTTGTCGGCGTACATGTGGCTTAGCTCGACGTCCTTGTACGACGCGTCGTGGAGCGCTTGGACCTCTTCGCGCCAAAGAACGCCGCTCTCCATGACGTTGGCTTTTTCGACCGAGCACACGCGGTTGCCGCGTTTCCGGGCAAGTTCAAAGGCAACGGCGGCAACCCGGTGAATCTCCTCCGTTGTATAGGACTGGGTGTTGAGCCCGCGCCTGCCGCCGCCCGGCAGGTCTTCAATGCCGCGCGGCTCACCGAAGTAAACGCCGCCGGTGAGTTCGCGGACAATCATGATGTCGAGGCCGGCGACGAGTTCGCGCTTCAGAGTCGAGGCGTCGGCCAACGCGGCAAACACCGTCGCCGGGCGCAGATTGGCGAACAGATCCATCTCCTTGCGCAGGCGCAGGAGCCCGCGTTCGGGCTTGCGGTCGAATGGCAAATCGTCCCACTTCGGACCGCCCACGGCGCCCAGCAGCACTGCGTCCGACGCCAACGCTTCGGCCATGGTCTCGTCGGCGAGCGGAACGCCGTAGACATCGATGGCGGCACCGCCGACGAGACCATCAGAAACGTCGAACGCCGTATCACGACGACGGGCGAGCCAATCGATGATCCGGCGGACTTTGGTCATCACCTCGGGGCCGATGCCGTCGCCGGCGAGGATCAGGAGTTTCTTCGCTTCACTCATGAGCACGTCCTTTTTCTTGGTTCTTGGGGGGGAGGGGCAAGCAGTCTACAGCACCAAACCTTCCTCGGCTGTCCCGGTTGGTCGTCGTTGCGACATGGAATGGCAGTCGATGCAACGCCGTAGCACGCATCGCGGCACTGCCAGGCGAGTCGGATTCCGCCTGAAACGACCGCGGGTCTCCTACCGGCAAACAGACGCTCGGGTTCGGGGTTTCAGGGCTCCTTCGGCGTAGTCCCCCTGACGAATCGCAGACCTTCGGCGCATGGTCCGCAAAGGCCTCGGCCAGACCTAGTCAACATAGTGTATAAGCCGCCCGTCTTAAAGCCAGCGCTGCGCCGTCTCCTGCGCTTTTTCGAAGGCGGCGATGGCGTCGGCCTTCTCCAGGGTCAGGCCGATGTCGTCGAGGCCGTCAATCAGGCAATGCTTTCTGAACGGGTCGACGTCGAAGGCGATGCTGCCGCCGTCGGGACCGGTGATCACCTGGTTTTCCAGGTCGACGGTGATGGTCGCGTTGGCATCGCGGGCGGCGTCGTCCAGCAGCTTGGCGATCTCTTCGCGCGGCAGGATGATGGGCAGGATGCTGTTCTTGAAGCAGTTGTTGAAAAAAATGTCGGCGAAGCTGGGCGCAACGATGCAGCGGATGCCGAAGTCCAGGAGCGCCCAGGGCGCATGTTCGCGCGACGACCCGCAGCCGAAGTTTTCACCGGCAATGAGAACCTTGGCCTTGCGGTAGGCCGGCTGGTCGAGGACGAAGCCTTCCTTGACCGAACCATCTGGCTCGTGGCGCATGTCGTAAAACAGTCCCTCGGCCAGTCCTGTCCGCTTGATGGTCTTCAGGAACTGCTTGGGGATGATCATGTCGGTGTCGACGTTGACGAGATCGAGCGGCGCGGCGACACCGGTGAGCGTGGTGAATTTTTCCATCCGTCGTCTCCCGTTAGACGCTCACGCGAGTTCCCGCACGTCGGCGAGCCGTCCGGTCACCGCCGCCGCCACTGCCATCGCCGGGCTAACCAGGTGGGTGCGGCCGCCCCGGCCCTGGCGGCCTTCGAAGTTGCGGTTCGACGTCGAGGCGCACCGCTCGCCCGGTGCCAGCTTGTCGGCGTTCATCGCCAGGCACATGGAACAGCCGGGTTCGCGCCACTCGAATCCGGCTTCGGTGAACACCCGGTCGAGACCCTCCCGCTCGGCCTGCTCCTTAACCAGGCCGGAACCAGGGACGATCATTGCGCCAACGCCCTCAGCCACGCGGCGCCCCGCGGCGATGCGTGCAACTTCGCGCAGGTCCTCGATGCGGCCGTTGGTGCACGAACCGATGAACACCCGGTCGACAGCGATATCGCGCATCGGCGTCCCGGGCGCGAGCCCCATGTAGTCCAGGGACCTGCGCATGGCCTGGGCCTTGGCCTCGTCCGCCGCGTCCGCCGGATCCGGGACGACGCCGGTGATCGGGACAACGTCCTCGGGACTGGTGCCCCAGGTGACCTGCGGAGCGATTGACGCCGCTTCCAGCGTCACCTCGCGATCGAATTCCGCGCCCGTGTCGGTGGGCAGCGTCCGCCAATAGGCCACCGCCTGCTCCCATGCATCGCCCGACGGTGTCATGGGCCGGCCTTCGAGGTAGCGGAACGTGGTCTCGTCGGGAGCGATCAGTCCGGCCCGCGCGCCAGCCTCGATGGTCATGTTGCAGACCGTCATCCGGCCTTCCATGCTGAGGCTTTGGATCGCGTCGCCGGCGTATTCGATGACATGGCCGGTCCCCCCCGCGGTACCGATGGTGCCGATGATGGCCAACACCATGTCCTTCGCGGTGACACCCACCGGCAGTTCACCGACCACTGAAACTCTCATGTTCTTGGCCGGCTGCTGAAGCAGCGTCTGGGTCGCCAGCACGTGTTCGACCTCAGATGTGCCGATGCCGAACGCCAGGGCACCGAACGCGCCGTTGGTCGAGGTGTGGGAATCGCCGCAGACGATGGTCGCTCCGGGCAATGTAAACCCCTGCTCGGGACCGACGATGTGGACAATTCCCTGGCGGACGTCGTTCATCGACAGGTACGGGACGCCGAACGCGGCGCAGTTCTCGGCCAGTGTTTCCACCTGGATGCGGGACTCCTCGTCGGCGATACCGGCGGAACGGTCGGTCGTCGGGACGTTGTGGTCGGCGACCGCCAGCGTCGCCGCCGGGCGGCGGACCGAGCGGCCCGCCATGCGCAGCCCTTCGAACGCCTGCGGGCTGGTCACTTCATGGACGAGGTGTCGATCAACGTAGAGAAGACAGGTTCCGTCCTCCTGCACGTCGACCAGATGGCTTTCCCAGATCTTGTCGAACAGCGTGCGCGGCGTCGACATGTTTCCTCCGTGATCGGCGGATGCCCCCGCTCCGTTCCCCGGCAGAGCCGGGCAACGCGTCCTATTCGGTCGTTTCGGTTGCGGCTTCGCTGGCTTCGGTGACCGTCTTGTCACCGGTTTCGGCGGCCTTTTTCTTCTCCGCCTCCTTGGCGCGGGCGGCCTGAATGGCGGCCTCCTTCGCCTCCTGCGCGACGCGCTTTTCGTCTGCCGTCAGCTTGGCGGCGAAACCGTCCGTCTTTTCGGCGATGCGGGCGCGTTTGCCGCGGCGGCCGCGCAGATAGTAGAGCTTCGCCCGACGCACGTCGCCGCGGCGCACCACCTCGATGCCGGCGATGTTCGGCGAATAGAGCGGAAACATCCGCTCGACGCCCTCGCCGTAAGAGATCTTGCGAACGGTAAAGGACGAGTTCAGGCCATCGTTCTTTCGTGCGATGCAGACGCCCTCATAGGCCTGGACGCGCTCGCGGCTCCCTTCGACGACCTTGACCGAGACTCGCACCGTATCGCCGGGCGCAAACGGGAGAACGCCCCGCGCCGCGCTCAGCTTGGCGACCTCCTCCTGTTCGATTTCTTCGACCACGTTCATCGCACGTCATCCTTCCTGTCCTGTCGGCCCCTTCGATGGGCCGCACCGTCCGATTGTCCGTCATACCGCGCCCATAGGTCGGGGCGCCGATCCCGCGTAATCCGCTCTGCTTCTGCCCTGCGCCAGGATGCGATCCGCTCGTGGTGCCCGGAGAGCAGTACCTCCGGCACCTCGCGGCCACGCCAGTCGCGGGGCCTTGTATAATGGGGGTACTCCAACAACCCCCGTTCAAAACTCTCCTCGTCCAACGACCGCGGCTCGCTCACGACGCCAGCGAGCAGTCGCACGCAGGCGTCGAACAGGGCAATCGCCGCCGGCTCGCCACCCGACAGGACGAAGTCGCCGAGGCTGATCTCGTCTGGCCGCCACGCCTCGACCACCCGCTCGTCGACGCCTTCGAACCGCCCGCAGATCAGTGCTGCACCCGGTCCGCCGGCCAGCGCCCGAACCCTCTCCTGGGTCAGAGGGCGGCCGCGGGGGGTGAGCAGGATCAGCGGCAGTGCCGGCTGGCGCGCGCTTGCCGCCGCGATTGCGGCGTCGAGGACATCGGGACGCATGACCATCCCGGGCCCGCCGCCGAACGGCGCGTCGTCGACAGTGCGGTGTTTATCGCCCGCGAACTCCCGGATGTCCACCGTTTCCAATGCCCATCGCTCCTCGGCCAGGGCCTCGCCGGCAAGCGAAAGACCGAGGGGCCCAGGAAACATCTCCGGAAACAGGGTCAACACCTGCGCGATCCATTGTCCGTCCCGCGTCACCGCGTGTCCTTCTCTTCATCCTCCTTGTTGTCGTCCTCCGCGTCGTTGCTGAGCAATCCCGGGATCGGCGCGATCACGACCCGGCCACCGGCGATGTCCACCTCGGGTACCGCGGCGCGGGTGAACGGCACCATTACCGGTCCCTCCGGCCCGCCATCGATTTCCAACACGTCACCGGCACCGAAATCGTGCACTGCCTTCACGGTCCCCAATGTCTCTCCACCGATGATCTCGGCGTCGAGGCCGACGAGGTCGACGTGGTAGTACTCCTCCGTGTCCGGTTCCGGCAGCGCCTTTCGGGGCACGTAGAGCCGGGTCCCTTTCAAAGCCTCGGCCTGGGTGCGATCGGCGACGCCGTCGATGCGCACGATCACGTCATTCTTGTGCGTCCCGACGACGGTCAGATCGAACAACGGCGCCCCCATCTCTTCGACCACCGGTCCGTAAGCCGCGACATCCTCCGGTTCGGCAGTGAAGCTCCGTACTCGGACGTCGCCCTTCAGTCCACGCGCACCAGAGACAACGCCGACGCAAACCAGGCCGGGGGGATCCGCGGTACCGGTTCGGCGCACCGCCATGGTCCCATCAAACCGGCATCAACCGGCGTCCTTCTTCTCCTCCGCTGGCTCCTCCGCAGCCGGCTCTTCGGCGGACGCTTCTTCCGCGGCCTGCTCCTCGGCAGCTGGCTCCTCGGCCGGGGCTTCCTCCGCAGCGGCTTCTTCGGCGGCAGGCGCCTCTTCCGCAGCGGGCTCCCATGCAGCCTCTTCCGCCGGCGCCTCCTCGGCGGCCGGTTCGGGCGCCGGTTCCTCGGGTGGCGCTTCGGCCGCGGCCTTGGCGGCCTCCTCGGCTTCCTTCATCCGTTCCTGGGCCTTGGCCTTGGGCAGCGGCTTCTTGGTCTGCTCGGGCCGCGGCGGCAGTTCGATCAGTCCCGCCTCGGCGCAGAACCGGGCGACCCGGTCGCTGGGCTGCGCACCGACGCCCAACCAATGCTTGATCCGCTCTTCCTTGAGCACGACCCGCTCGGGATGGCCCTTGGCGACCATCGGGTTGTAGCTGCCGACCCGTTCGATGAAGCGGCCGTCGCGGGGGCTCCGCGAATCGGCGATGACGACGCGATAGAACGGGCGTTTCTTGGTTCCACCCTGGGACAACCGGATTCTGAGTGACATATCGGTGCTTCGTCCTTTGCCTGACTGATTAGCGCATGATCGGCGGCATGCCCGGTGGCAGCATGCCGGGCGGCATTCCACCGCCGCCCAGCGGCCCCCGTTTTCCGAGCTTGCCCATTTTCTTCATCATCTTGGACATCTGCTGGTGCTGCTTGAGCAGCCGGTTGACGTCCTGGACCGTGGTCCCCGAGCCGGCGGCAATCCGTCGACGCCGGGAGGCGTTGAGGATCTTGGGATTGCGGCGTTCCGCCGGGGTCATCGACAGGATGATCGCCTCCTGGCGGGCGACCATGCGGTCGTCGATGTTGGCCTGATCAATCTGCTGCTTCATCTTGCCGATGCCGGGGATCATCCCCATCAAACCCTTGAGGTCGCCCATCTTGCGGAGCTGGCGGAACTGGTCGGCCATGTCCTCGAGGGTGAACTCGCCCTTGGCCAGTTTCTTGGCCAGCTTCTCGGCGTCCTCGTGCTCGATGGTCTCGGCCGCTTTCTCGACGAGGCCGACGACATCACCCATACCGAGGATGCGCCCGGCGATGCGCTGGGGTTGGAACGTCTCGATGGCATCGATCTTCTCGCCGACGCCCATCAGCTTGATCGGCCGGCCGGTAACGGCGCGCATCGACAGCGCAGCACCACCCCGGCCGTCGCCATCGACGCGGGTAAGAACGATGCCCGAGATGCCAACCTTGCCGTGGAACTCGGACGCCAGGGTTACCGCGTCCTGGCCGGTGAGCGCGTCGGCGACCAACAGAGTTTCCACCGGCCGCACGGCCTCCTTGACCGACGTCGCCTCCTCCATCATCGCCTCGTCGACGTGGAGCCGGCCCGCGGTATCGAGGATAACGACGTCGTAGCCCTCGCGCCGGCCCGTATCCATTGCCCGGTTGGCGATCGCCAGCGGCCGCTCGCCCATGATCACCGGCAGGGTCGCCGTCTCGGTCTGCTCGCCGAGCACGGCGAGCTGCTGCTGGGCAGCGGGCCGGTAGACGTCGAGGGACGCCATCAGCACCTTCTTGCGCGCCCGCTTCTTCAGCCTCACCGCCAGCTTGGCGCAGGTCGTCGTCTTACCCGATCCCTGCAAGCCGACCATCAGTACGCCGGCAGGGGGATTGTTGCCAACGTCGATGCCGACGTCTTCGAGCGATGGGCTCGGCGTCTCTTCACCACCACTCAGCATCTCGACCAGATGGTCGTAGACGATCTTGACCACCATCTGGCCCGGTGTGACGCTGCGCAGCACCTCCTGGCCGACGGCGCGCTCGCGCACCTGCCCGATGAAATCCTTGACCACGGGCAGCGCGACGTCGGCTTCCAAGAGCGCCACACGTACCTCGCGCAGCGCCTCGCCGACGTCGGATTCCGTCAGCGCGCCACGCTTGCGCAGCCGATCGAAGACCTCGCCGAGTCTGCCGCTCAGGCCGTCGAACATCCGTTCCTCGCTCTGCTTCCCCGGTTCAACGGAAAAAGCAAAAAAGCCAGTGCGCGAAACTCGCGGACTGGCTGCGCCCCCAGGGGGCGTTGGCTCAGGCGGCGACTGTATTGGCGGGTTGTTGGAGTGTCAAGGCGCCGTGAGGAGCCAGCCCTGGCCTTGACGCCACCCGAGCGCCGGCGCACAACCCCCCGGATGGAGATTGCGACCATCGAACATGCAATCGCTGATGCGGGTCTGATCGTCGTTGGCGGGTTCCGTCCCCGGCCAGAAGACGGTGTTCCCGCGCCGGCGACGGCGGTCGTGCTGGTCGGGAATGCCGGTCCGGCCATGTGGCGCGCATTCGCCGCCGCGGTGCCGCCGTCCGAGCGGGACTCGCGCCGCCATCCGCTCGACGACTGGACCCGCTCGGTGCTGACCACCGCTGCCGAGAGTCTCGGCGTGCGTGTGCTGTTTCCCTTCGACGGCCCGCCCTGGTATCCGTTTCAAGCCTGGGCACTACGGACAAATACGGTGCACCCAACGCCGATCGGGCCGCTGATCCATCCCGACTATGGCCTCTGGCACGCATATCGCGGCGCCTTCGTGCTTGCGGCGCCGATCGACCTGCCGGCGCCGGACAGCCGGCCGTCACCCTGTGACTCCTGTGCGGAGCAGCCGTGTCTCTCTACCTGCCCGGTCGACGCCATTGCACACAATGCATATGACGTTCCGGCGTGCACGAACCATATCGCCTCCGCGGCGGGCCGGGACTGCCTGGACTTCGGATGCCGTGCGCGCCTCGCTTGTCCCGTCGGCCGCACCTATGCGTACGACCCGGCTCAGGCGGCATTCCATATGCGGAAGTTTCTCGCCCTCCACGGCGGAAGCGGCTAATTCGGTGGACTTGAAGCCCTCCGCAGCCATATTAAGCCGGTTATGGAACCCGTCCCGTTCATCAAGATGCACGGTCTCGGCAACGATTTCGTCGTTGTCGACGCCCGCAGCCGCCCCATTCGCTTCGATGGCCGGCGGGCCCGCGCTATTGCCGATCGGCGGACCGGTGTGGGCTGCGACCAGCTGATTGTCATTGAACCGCCGGCGAGCGACCTTGCCGACGTATTCATGCGCATCCACAACGCCGACGGCGGCGAAGTGGAGGCGTGTGGCAATGCCACGCGCTGTGTCGCATCGCTTCTCGCGGACGAAACCGGACGCCGGCAAGCGATCATCGAAACGGCGGCGGGCCTGCTCGACGCCGAGGTCCACGACGGCGGCGAGGTTGCCGTCGACATGGGGCGCATCAGCTTCGATTGGCGGGACATCCCGTTATCGCAACCCGCCAACACGTTGCATCTGGAAATCGGCGCCGGGCCGCTTCGCGATCCGGTAGCGGTCAATGTCGGTAATCCGCACGCGGTGTTCTTCGTCGACGATACTGAAGCCATACCGCTCGACGTCCACGCCCCGGCGATCGAACGCAACGCACTGTTTCCCGAGCGCGCCAACGTCAGCGCCGCCGAAATCCGCAACGGCGGACACATTCGGCTTCGCGTGTGGGAACGCGGCGTCGGCATCACCCGTGCCTGCGGAACGGCCGCCTGCGCCGCTGCCGCCGCCGCCGCCCGGCGCGGCCTCACCGGCCGCAAGGTCGACGTGATCCTGGACGGCGGGCCGCTGCGCATCGAGTGGCTGAAGGACGACCACGTGCTGATGACAGGCCCCGTGGCGACAAGTTTTGCCGGCACCCTCGATCCGACGCTGCTGGCGTGATGACCATGACCACGCCCCACATCGTTACCCTCGGCTGCCGGCTCAACGCCTTCGAATCCGAGGTCATCCGCACCGAGGCGAACGCTGCTGGTCTCACTGATGCGGTGATCGTCAACACCTGCGCGGTCACCGGCGAGGCGGTGCGTCAGGCGCGGCAGACGATCCGCCGGCTGCGGCGCGACCATCCCGGACGGCCGCTGATGGTGACCGGGTGCGCCGCCCAACTCGACGCCGATGCGTTCGCGGCGATGCCCGAGGTCGACCGCGTTCTCGGCAATGCCGAAAAGCTCGACCGCCGCCACTTCGCCGACACCGAGAAGACGGTCAAGGTTTCCGACATCATGGGCGTGCGCGAGACGGCCGGCCACCTGCTCGCCGGGTTCGAGGGCCGAACCCGCGCCTTTGTCGAAGTGCAACAAGGCTGCGACCACCGCTGCACATTCTGCATCGTTCCCTTTGCTCGCGGTCCCAATCGTAGCGTTTCGCCCGATCGGATCGTCGAACGGGTCCGCGCTTTGGTCGAAAACGGCTACGCAGAGGTGGTTCTGACCGGAGTCGATGTCTGCTCGTACGGCGCGGATGAGCCCGGAATGCCGGGGCTCGGTGCCTTGGCGCGGCGGATCCTCGACGATGTACCCGAGCTTCCGCGCCTGCGGCTGACCACCCTCGATCCGGCGGCCATCGACGATGATGTGTTCCGCCTCCTTTCCGAGGAGCCGCGCCTGATGGCGCACCTGCATCTCAGCCTTCAGGCCGCGGATGACAGTGTGCTGAAGAGGATGCGGCGGCGGCATTCCCGCGCCGACGCCGCGGCGGTCGTCTCGCGGGCGCGGCGGCTGCGTCCCGAGACGGTGTTCGGCGCCGACCTGATCGCCGGCTTCCCGACGGAAACGGAAGGGCAGTTCGCCACCACCCTCTCTGCCGTCGGCGACTTGGGTCTCGTCTACCTCCATGTGTTTCCCTATTCGCCGCGGCCGGGAACACCTGCGGCGCGGATGCCGCAGGTCCCGGGTCCGGTCCGCAAGCAGCGCGCCGCTCGGCTGCGCGCGGCCGGGCATGCCGCACGCGGATCCTATTTTGCGTCGCGCGTCGGCTGCGAGACCGATGTCCTGGTTGAGGACGGCCGCATCGGCCGCGGATCGGACTACGCACCTGTGGGCCTGGACCGGGACGTTTCGCCTGGCGCCATCATCCGAACCCGTGTTACGGGCGCGGACGCGGAGCAGCTGTTTGGAACGCCCGCCGGATGAATGACACCCTCGACACGGTGGCTGAAAGCGAAGGCTGGATCACCCGACTCCGCCAGGGCCTCAGCAGATCGTCGTCGCGCCTGACGTCGGGCATTGCCGATCTGTTTACCAAGCGCACGCTTGACGACGAGGCGTTGGAGGACCTCGAGGACTTGCTCGTGACGGCCGATCTCGGCGTCACCACCGCCCACCGTCTCGCCCAGGCGCTGGCGAAGTCGCGGTTCGACAAAGAGGTGTCCGCCGACGAAGTGCGCGCGGCACTCGCCGACGAGGTGACGACCATCCTCGAGCCGGTCGCCAATACCATTTCCATCCACCAGGCCAACAAACCGCACGTGATTCTCGTCTGCGGGGTCAACGGCAGCGGCAAGACGACGACCATCGCCAAATTCGCCGGCTTGTTCAAACAGGTCGGATTCGACGTGGTCCTCGCCGCCGGGGACACGTTTCGCGCCGCCGCCATCGAGCAGCTCCAGGTGTGGGGTGATCGCGCCGGTTGCCCGGTGATCGCCCGGCCACCCGGCTCGGATGCCGCCGGTCTGGCCTTCGAGGCCTTGGAAAAGGCTCGGGAACGCGGCGCCGATGTCTTGCTCATCGACACCGCCGGCCGGCTTCAGAACAAGTCCGATCTGATGGCTGAATTGCAGAAGATCGTTCGCGTCATCCGCAAACTGGACGCCTCGGCGCCGCACGACTGCCTGCTCGTCCTCGATGGAACGGTCGGCCAGAACGCCCACAGTCAGGTCGAGGCGTTCCGCGACATCGTCAACGTCACCGGGCTGGTCATGACCAAGCTGGACGGCTCGGCGAAGGGCGGTGTCGTCGTCGCGCTGGCCGAGAAGTTCGGGTTGCCGGTCCATGCCGTCGGCGTCGGCGAAGCCATGGACGACATGCGGCCGTTCGAGGCGCGGGCGTTCGCTCGCGGGCTGATGGGGCTCGATGCCTAGTAGCGCATGCGGATGATGACGTCGGTCCCGGCCGGCGACACCCGCACAGCGGCGTCCTCGAAGGACGGCGGACCGAGAAGAACGTGCGCATTATTGCTGAAGCCATAGCCTTCGACCGGCAGCGCGCTCAGGAACTTGTCGAATTTCCCGTTACCGTTCTCGTCGTGGAAAACGGCGACGGCGTATGTCCCCGGCTTCGGCAAGCGGAATACGGCGAGAGCACCCTCGGACCCGGCTGCAACTTTGGCGCCTTCGATCCGATCGCCGTCGGACGGAAAACGTTCGGCCTTGTCGTAGACAGCGAAATGGACGATGCCGTCGGCCGAACGCAAGTTGGTCACTCGGACGGCAAGTTCTGCCGCCCCGGCGGATGCCGTGGACATGACTTCGAACGCAAGCAAGGCCACAACTAGCCAAGACAATCGACCCAACGGCCGCCGCCAATACTGCGGTTCCCTGGTGGCATTTTTCCGGCTCATTTGCTTGCCGATCGCACGCGTTGCCATCAACTGAGCCAATAAATGTGCAATTTTTGTGACCGAATCAAGAGTCTTCGGCTTCCGAAGGAAGGATGCGTTGCCGTTGCCGGAGGTCAGACTCCTCGAACGTCGGGTATCCCTGGCGCCGCTCGGTGCCTGAAAAAGGCATCGCCAGGGACCGACGATCAAACCCCGCGCGATTGACGTGGCGGCGTCGGTCCGGACCGTCGAAGCGAATTCGGCGGCGGCGGCGGTCGGGGCCGAAAAACGACCGATTGCGGATGAACACCCGATGGCGCTCGATGACCGAGCAGATTCGGGAATAAATCAGTTTGGTCTTGAACGGCTTCCCCAAAAACTCGGTCATACCGGCATCTCGAGCCTGGTAGATATGGCGTAGCTCGGTGTGCGCGGACACAACGATCACTGGTACGAACGGATCGGGCGACGCATCGTCCGCGCGGATCTTCAGGAGCAGGCCGATCCCGTCCAGGCCGGGTGCCCAATCGGTGAACACCAAGTCCGCCGGTGTTTCGCAAAAAGCTTCGAACCCTTCGTCGGGGTTCGTCCCTTGGCGAATGTCGCGCATGCCCATGGCGTGCAGGATACCGACGAGGATTCGCCGCATGGTGTCGTGCTTCTCGACGACCAGCGCCGACAACTGCTGCAGATCGTAATTGCTTAGCGGTCCCATCCTCTGTCCGCTCCGAACCACGCTAGGTCGACCGGGAATCCTGCCGGCCACGGCGCCTCGGCGCGGGCCGAAACCGTGAGATACCCTTACTTCGGACGCGAATCCACCATCAATTGCGCTCATGGCACATCAAAACCCAGCCTTTTCACGCGCTTGTGTGTGGGTTTGATCGCTGCGGCAATGGAAATCGGCAATACTCGGCGGTCGCCCAAACCGGGCGGCAAGAGGTTCCTCGGCATGTGGAAAACCATCACCGAGTTTGTCTTTGGTCCACCGATCAATCACCGGTTGCCCGAGCGCGTGCGCGCGGCGATCGCGCTGCAACAGGACCAGGCTGAAATCCTTATCGGCTGGGTGCAACTGCTGCTGGTGGTGTTCTTCTTCGCCCTTTACACCATCGCCCCGAAGACCTCCGAGGGTACCGTTTTCACGCCGGTTCCCTACGCGCTCGCGGCGTACTTTTCGTTCACCGTCGTCCGGCTTCTCCTCGCCTATCGCTCGATCCTGCCCGGTTGGTTCCTGCTGGGCTCGGTGATCATCGACATGGGTTTGTTGATGGTGCTGATCTGGAGTTTCCACCACCAATACGAACAGCCTGCGCCGTTCTATCTGAAGGCGCCGACGTTGCTGTACGTGTTCATCTTCGTCTCGCTGCGCACGTTGCGGTTCGAGCCGACCTACGTCATCGCCGCCGGCATCGCCGCCTCCGTGGGCTGGATGGCCCTGGTCTGGTACGCCATCGACGAGATGGTCATCTCGGGGGCCGTCGTCACCCGCGACTACGTCCAATACCTGACGTCCAACCGAGTGCTGATCGGCGCCGAAATCGACAAGGTGCTGTCCATCCTGTTGGTCACGACGGTGCTCGCCGTTGCGCTCATACGGGCCCGCCGGCTGTTGATCCACTCTATCGCCGATGCCGAGGCCGCCCGCGACCTGTCGCGGTTCGTCTCGCCCGAGATCGCCGACCACATCACCACCGCCGATCAGGCCATCGAACCCGGCTACGGCGAGGTCAAGCTGGCGAGCGTGCTGTTCTGCGACATCGAGGGGTTCGCCAGTATCTCCGAGCGCCTGTCCCCTGCCGAGCTGATCCAGACCCTCAACGACTACTTCGCCGCGGTGTCGGAGGTCATCTCCCGCCACGGCGGCGTCATCACACAGTTCGAGGGTGACGCCATGCTCGTCACCTTCAACACCGCCAAGCCCGATCCGCACCACGCCGCCAATGCACTCGGGACAGCGATCGGCATTCAGGAAGTCGTGCGCAGCCGCCGATTTGGCTACGGGATCGAGATGCGTACCCGCTGCGGCGTCAACACCGGCGAGCTCGTTGCCGGCGCCGTCGGCACGCGTGAGCGGCTGCTGTTCACCGTCCACGGCGACGAGGTCAACATCGCGGCGCGGCTGGAACAGCTCAACAAGGATTACGGGGCCTACATCCTCGCCACTGAGCAGACCGTCGCCGCCGCCGGGGCGGAATTCGCACGCGATCCCATCGGCGTCGTCCCGGTGCGCGGCCGCGCCGCGCCGGTCGCCGTCTATTCACTCGATGCCGCCGCGGTCGTATCAAGCGCCTAGGATTAAACGCGAATATTGAGGTAGAAGCCGCGCGGCACGTCCTCGCGCAGCGGCTTGCCGCTGCTCAACAGCCGGTCGAGGCGGATCAGCGCGGCCCGCACACGAGGCGGGTCTTCGGGCCGCGTTGCGGCGGCACGGATCTCGACGTCACGCGATTCGCGGTAGCCCTTCGGTCGGGACGGGGTCTCGGTCGGCGGGGTCGGCGGGGCGATGGTACGGGTGACGTCGGCCATGCGCCGATCATCGCCCGAATAAGGTTAACGGAGTCTCAAGTGCGGGGCCTGGCCGTCTTGAACCAAGGGCCGCCGCCCGCATGGTAGCGATCCAGCGCCCAGGCGACACTGGGAAAGGCCAGTTCGCCCCAGGGGATGGCGTCCCACTCAAACAGGTCCACTTCGGCGCTTTCCTCGCCGACATCAAACTCGGGGCCGGTCATCTCCGCGCGGTAGATCAGGTAGACCTGGCTGATGTGCGGGATTTCATAAATTCCGATCAGGTCGCCGACGGCAACGCGCGCGCAAGCCTCCTCCCGAACCTCGCGGGCCGTCCCGTCGACGATCGTCTCGCCGAGCTCCATGAATCCGGCGGGAATGGTCCACAACCCGAGGCCGGGTTCGATGGCACGCCGGCAGAGCAGAATCTTGCCCTCCCAGGTGCACGCCGCGCCGACGACGATCTTGGGGTTGTCGTATTCGATGTAACCGCAGTCGGGACAGACCCGGCGCACCCGTGTATCGCCCTCGGGGATGGTCTCGACGGAAGGGCCGGAGCCGGACTTTTCGTTCATCCGCCGAGTGTGGCCCGCCCGGCGGCGGGAGGCAAGATTGCCGAAACGGCGAGCCGGGATGACGCGCCGACCCGGGCAAACGCCGTAGGGGCGGGTTAGAAACCCGCCCCTACGCTGGAACACGACAAATACCGGCTTGAGCGGCTACTTGCGAAGGACAGCGACGCCCGGCAGCGTCTTGCCCTCGATCCATTCGAGGAAGGCGCCACCTGCCGTCGACACGTACGAGAAGTCGGCGCCGACACCGGCGTTGGCCAATGCCGACACGGTGTCGCCGCCGCCGGCGACGCTGAGCAGGCTGCCAGCCTTGGTCAGCTTGGCGGCTTCCTGGGCGACGGCGTTGGTGCCGACGTCGAACGGCTTGACCTCGAAGGCGCCGAGGGGACCGTTCCACAGCAGGGTCTTGCATCCCGAGAGGCGGTCGTTGAGGTCGGCAACCGAGGCCGGTCCGACATCCAGGATCATCTTGTCACCGGGGACCGCTTCGAGTCCGACGGTCTCGGCCGGCTGACCCTCGGCGAACTCGCGAGCCACGACCAAATCCTTGGGCAGAACGATTTCGCACCCCGAACTCGCGGCCTTGGCCATGATCTCGCGTGCCGCGTCGGCCATGTCGTGCTCGCACAACGATTTGCCGACGTCGATACCTTTGGCGTTGAGGAAAGTGTTCGCCATGGCGCCGCCGATGATCAACTGGTCGACCTTCTGCATCAGATGGCCGAGAACGTCGAGCTTGGTCGAAATCTTGGCGCCCCCGACCACCGCCGCTACAGGATGCTGCGGAGCTTCCAACGCGCCTTCCAGGGCCTCCAGCTCGGCCTGCATCAGCCGGCCCGCGGCGGACGGAAGGATCCGGGCCAGCGCTTCGACGGAGGCATGCGCCCGGTGCGAGCACGAGAACGCATCGCTGACCAGGATGTCGCCGTTCTCCGCCAGCTTTTCAGCGAAGCCTTGGTCGCTCTTCTCTTCCTCGGCGTAGAAGCGGACGTTCTCCAGCATCGCCAGATCACCGCTGTTCATGGCGTTTACGACGGCGGCGGCATCCGGGCCGACACAGTCGGACGCAAAGGCGACCGGCTGGCCAACGCTCGCGGCCAGCGCCTCGGCAACCGGCGCCAGGGTGAACTCGGGGTTCTTCTGGCCCTTGGGCCGACCGAGGTGGCTGAGAACGATGACCTTGGCGCCTCGGTCCGCGAGTTCGGTCAGCGTCGGCACCGTGCGGTCGATGCGGGTGGTGTTGGTGACCTTGCCTTCCTTCATCGGCACGTTGAGATCGGCGCGGACGAGCACCCGCTTGCCGGCAACGTCGAGGTCGTCGATGGTCCTGAATGTGGTCATGGCTGATCGGATCCGTTCCCCAAGAGTGGCCGTGGGGAAGACCGCAGGTCCATGAAACGGAGGGCGTCACGAACTCCCGCCCCATCGCGCCCGTTCCGGAGTGTATGCGCGGTTCCCCCGACGGTAGGCGGATTTCCCAGTCCGCCCCTTCGTGTCGCCGCCTTTATGCGAAGAAGCCACCGAAAAGGCAAGCCCGCGGGCCGCCGAACGCGGAAAGATTCACTTCGGCGTCACGCCGACGCAGTCTGGGCCGCAGCGGTTCCGGCGGAGTCCGTGGCAGCGGCAATCGCGGCGGCGCGACCGGCTTCGAAGGCACGTTCGTTGAGTTCGGCGAGCGCCGGTTTCCGCTTCCGGAATCGCTCAACGAGGATGTCCTTGATCGTCCCCTGCGGGAACGGCAGGGAATCAGCCGCCGCCCCCAGCATCACCGTATTGCCGAGACGCAGTTCACCAATCTCGCGGGCGATCGCCCCGGCATCGAAGGCCATCAGGCGCACGCCCGCGTCGTGGAACGCCTTCAACGGGTCATCCGGATAGGCAAACCGGCCGATCGAGACGATGGGCGGCACCAGACGCATAGTGTTGACGATGGCGACGCCGTTCGGGCGGAGCTCGCCGCACCAGCGCGCCGCTTCCGCCGGCTCGAATCCGATCAGTACGTCCGCCTCGCCCGTTGGGATCGACGGCGACAGCACCCGCGGACCGAACCGCACATGCGAGGTGACGACGCCGCCGCGCTGGGCCATTCCGGCGACTTCAGTCTTCTTGACCGTCGTGGCCTCCGAGATCGCCGCCTGAGCGACGATCTCGGAGGCCGTCATCACGCCTTGGCCACCGGTGCCGACGACGAGGACGTTGACGATGGCGTCGGTAGCGGCGGTCATGGCCGTGCCGCCTCGGCCGCGGATATTGCGCCGATGCCGCTCTTGACGATGGCATCGGCACTGCACGTCGCCTCGCAAAGCCCGCAGCCCGTGCAGGCGGCGGTGTCGATGCGCACCCACTTGAGGTCGACTTCGCGGCCCGAGGCCTTGACCTCCTTGCCGGTGCGGGTCACGTGGATCGCGGGGCAGCCCACGTCGAGACAGTTGGTGCAGCCGGTGCACTCGTCTTCGATCACCCGGAACGGCGGATCGGTCTCAAAGCGGTCAATCAGGGTGCACGGCTGGTTGGTGACGATCACCGACGGCTCGGGCTTGCCGATCTCCTCGCGGAGGGTCTTGTAGAACTCCGGCATGTTGAACGGATCGGCCATGCGGACCCGCTCGGGCGGCACGCCGAGCGCCTGCACCAGCTTGACGAAATCGACACGGGGCGACTCGTCGCCGTGGATGTCGCGCCCGGTGCCAGCATGGTCCTGTCCGCCGGTCATCGCTGTGGCGCTATTGTCCAAAAGCAGCGTAGTGACGTTGCCCCGGTTGTAGGCGATTTCCAACATTCCCTGCATGCCCATGTGCAGGAACGTCGAGTCGCCGATCACCGAAACGATGGCGTCCTTTGTGTCGGCTTCGCCGCGGGCAAGGTCCATGCCCAGGGCCATGCCCATGGATGCGCCCATGCACGTGGTCGTGTCCAGCGCGTTCCACGGGTGCCCGGCACCGAGGGTGTAGCAGCCGATGTCGCCGACGATGCGGGCCTTCTTGGTCAGCTTGGCGAGGCAGTAGTACACCGGCAGGTGCGGACAGCCGCTGCACATGGTCGGCGGCCGCGGGAAGATGCCGCCCTGGGGCGCCGCCGCGGCAGCGACCGGCTCGCCAAGGAAGCCGCGGATGGTGTCGCGCAGCACCGCTGGCGTCAGCTCACCCTTGCGCGGCAGGACGTCCTTGCCGTGAACTTCGATCCCGGCGGCGCGGAGTTCCAGCTCGACCAAGGGCTCGGTCTCCTCGACCACGAGCAGCCGCTCGACTCCCTTGGCGAAGCGGCGGATGGCCTCGATGGGCAGCGGGTGGCTCATGCCCAGCTTGAACACGTTGGCGTCGGGAAACACCTCAAGGAGATTCATGTAGGCCGGGCCCGAGGCGACGAAGCCGATCCGTTTGTCGGCGCCCTCCTCGACCACGTTCTGCGGGCAGTCCAACACATATTCGGCAAGCGCCGCGTCGCGGGCGAACATCGCGTCCTGGCGGCCCCGGGCGTTGACCGGCACCAGGACCCAGCGGGTCGGGTCGCGCTCGAAGCTGCGGTCGGGGGCCTCGGTGCGCTCGCCGGCACGGACCAGCGTCTTGACGTGGCAGATGCGCGTTGTCATGCGGACGATCACCGGGCATTCGAAGCGTCCGACAGCTCGAACGCCTCCTTGATCATCTCGTAGGCTTCCTGGGAGTCCGACGGCTCAAGGATCGGCAAATGGCCAAACCGCCCCCAGTAGCGGCTGTCCTGTTCATTCTGCGACGACGAGCAGCCGACATCATCGGCGATGGCGATCACGAGGCCGCCGGCGACGCCGGCCAGGGTCTGCGACATCAACGCGTCCGCGGCGACGTTCATGCCGACGTGCTTCATCGCGCAGAACGCTCGCGCGCCCGCGACCGAAGCGCCGATGGCGACCTCCAGCGAAACCTTCTCGTTGATCGACCAGTGCGTATGGATGTCCGGGTAGGTGGCGAGGTTCTCCAGGATCTCGGTCGACGGCGTTCCCGGATAGGCGACCCCGACCTTGGCTCCGGCCTCCCAGACACCTCGGGCCACAGCTTCGTTACCCGACGTCAGCCGCCCCGCGGCCGTGTCGGCTTGGGTGATAACGTTCACCGGCTTCTCCTCCCATGCGGCCCGACCGCAGCATAAGGGAAGGCGTAGCCGAACGCCACACCTCGGCGGCGGACCAATGGCGAACGGATCAGCGCGGAGTCAGGTCTTCAGCCCTCTTGCGGGCTTCGGCGGCCTTTTCGGTCTCGCCGAGGACCTCATAGGCGCGGGCCAATCGGAGCCAGCCGTCGCGGTCGTCGGGTTCTTCCTCCAGCCGCGCGGCGAGGCGCTCGACCATGCTGCGGATCATCTCGCCGCGCTCGGAGTCGGACATCTGGGCGGCGGCTTCCATGTCGGCTCGCGTCGGACCCGGCGCCGCCCCGGCGGCTGGTGCGCGTACCGCTGGAGCGGGCGTCTGCGCGGTCGGCATTGTCTTTGGAACCTGCGAGGCCAGCGCCCGTGCCTCCGCCGAGGGCCGCAGGCTGGCGAGGTCGACGCCCAGCTCGCCGGCGGCACGGGCGATGTGTCCGCGCACCAGATCAAGCCACGGTGCGTCTGACGGCGACAGCGCGACGAGATCGATCCAGCCATCGAGTGCGCCCTTTAGGTCGCCCCGTTGCGCCCGCGCCATGGCGAGGTAGTATCGCGCCTTCGGATTCAACGGGTTGTCGGCGAGGGCAATCTCGAAGGCCTGCGCCGCCTCCTCGGTGACACCGCCGCCGTGGGAGATCACCAGGGCTTCTGCGAAAAAGGCCGAGGCCGTGGGACCGGCGCCGCCGTCAACCGCCTTGCGGAACGCCTCAGCGGCCTCAGCCGGGCGCTCCATGGTCATGTACGAGCGTCCGAGCAGCATCCAGCCCTCGACGTTACCGGGTTCGCTCTCCAGACGTTGCCGGAGCCGCGCGACGGCGTCGTCCATCGACCCCGCAGGCGCTCCACCTCCGGCCATCGCCGGGGCGGACCGGGCAGGACTGGCCGGACGCTCGGCGAAAGGAAGATCGGGTGTGCTGGGCGAGCCGAGGTCGAGATAGACGGCGACGGCAACGGCCGGAACGGCGACCGCGATGGCGGCGACGATCGCGCGGTGCGCCAGCTTGGGCGGCGCGGCGTCCCCACCGCCTCCCACATCTGCGTCGGCGGCGAGGATACGGCGCTTGATTTCAAGGCGCGCGGCGTCGGCCTGGTCGGCACCGAGCACGCCCCGCTCCAGGTCGCGGTCGACCTCGGCGAGCTGGTCGCGATAAACGGAAAGATCATAGTCGGACCGGCCCAGGGCCGTGCCGTCGCGGCGGCGCACCAAGGGGATGAGCAGCAGTGCCAATGTGACCGCGGTGAGGACCGCGGCGGCGACCCAAAGCCCGATCACCGGGGCTCGTCCCCGAGCAGCGCATCCAGCCGCTTCTGCTCGTTCTCATCCAACGCCGCGGGCGCAACCGGTGCCGCGGTACGGCGGCGCCGGAAAAACAGCACCAAGGCGCCACCCCCCAACGCGAGGATCGCCGCCGGTCCGAGCCACAGCGCATAGGTCGAGCCGCGGAACGGGGGCTTCAGCAGAACGAAGTCGCCGTAGCGCGACACCACGTAGTCGATGACCCCTTCGTTGGAGTCGCCGGCAACCAGGCGTTCGCGGACGAGCAGGCGCAGGTCGCGGGCCAGCGGCGCGTCGGAATCGTCGATGGACTGGTTCTGGCAGACGAGGCAGCGAAGGTCCTTGGAGATCTCCTGCGCGCGGGCCTCGAGCGCCGGATCCTCGAGCCGCTCGTCCGGTTCCACCGCGGAAACCCCGGGCGCCATCAGGGTGGCAAATATGATGGTCAGCGCGGCGGCGAGTCGGCGCGGAGTTGCTGCACGATCGGCCACAGCACGTCCTTCCAGATGGTTTCGTCGAGGGGCCCGATATGCTTGTAACGAATCACTCCGCGCTGATCGACGATGAACGTCTCGGGGGCGCCGGTGACCCCAAACGCGATCGCCGCGCGACTGTCGGGGTCGTTGCCGATCAGCGTGTAGGGATCGCCGAACCGCGCCAGCCACGTGGGTCCGGCGTCGGCATCGACCTCGCGCCAGTCGATGCCGTGGATGGGGATGTCGCCGGTCGCCTTCAGATTCATCAGGAACGGATGCTCGATGCGGCAGGCCACGCACCAGGAACCGAAGATGTTGACCAAAGACACCTGGCCCAGGAGATCGTCGGACGCAAACCCGCGGTCGCGGCCCTTGATCGGCGCGAGGGCGAACGGTGGCACCGGCTGGTCGATCAGCACCGAGGGAACCCGGTGCGGATCGCGGCCGAGGCCGATCCAGAAATAGACGGCGAGGACGCCGAAGATGACCAACGGCACCAGGTAGAGGAGCCGCTTGGCAAAGTCGCGACTCGACGTTTCGACGGTTTGTCCCTGGGTTGGCGTCTCGGCTTTTGACATGGGCAGCTCAACCCCTCGCCATCGCCGTTTCGGAGCCCGGCCGCCGCCGGGCCGGAGCGCCGATTCGCAACCGTCGGTCCGAGAGGCTGACTGCGCCGCCGATGACCATGATCGTCAGACCGGCCCAGATCCAGGCCACCAAAGGATTGAAATAGATACGCGTAACGTGGGCGCCGTCGGTGCCGCTGGGATCGCCGATGACGGCATAAAGATCGCCAAGGACCGTCGTGCGAATCGCTGCCTCGGTGGTCTGCTGTCCTTCGACGCCGTAGAACCTCTTCTCCGGCTCAAGACTCACGAAGGGGCGGCCATTGCGGCTGACGGTGAAGGTGCCGCGGATGGCCTCGTAGTTGGGCCCTTGCACGCGCCGTGCGCCGCGGAAGGTGTAGTCGTAGCCGGAGACGGTCACCGTCTCGCCCGGCGCCATGACCTGAATGCTCTCGACCTTCCACACCGCCGCGCCGGCCATCCCGGCGATGGCCACGGCGAGACCGGCGTGGGCGAGGGTCATACCCGACGCCGCTCGCGGGAGCGATGCCAGCCGGTGCAGGCTTTCGGATACAGACACGCGACCGAGCTTCACCCGCCCGACAAACTCGACAAGCGTGCCGACGAACAACCACGCGGCGAGGCCGAGTCCGACCGGCCCGAACAGTGAAACGTCTTCGCTCATCGCCCACGCGGTCACCGCCACCGCCACCGTCGCGAGCGCCGCGAACCACAGCCGTTGAACAGCCGGACCCAGGTCACCCCGCTTCCAGGCTAGCAGCGGCCCCACCGCCATCGCCAATACCAGCGGCGCCATCAGCGGCACGAACGTGAGGTTGAAGAACGGCGGCCCGACGGAGATCTTGCCGGCGTCGACGGCCTCGTGCATCAGCGGATAGAGGGTGCCCAGCAGCACCACCGCGGTCGCCGTCGACAAAAGCAGGTTGTTGAGCAGCAGCCCTCCCTCCCGAGAGATCGGCTGGAACAGGCCGCCGCCCCGCAAACCCGGACCGCGCCAGGCGAACAGCGCCAGTGAGCCGCCGATGACAAGGATCAGCAGCCCGAGGATGAACACGCCGCGGGCGGGATCAGTGGCGAATGCGTGCACCGATGTCAGCACGCCGGATCGCACCAGGAAAGTGCCGAGCAGGCTGAAACCGAAAGCGAGGATGGCAAGGAAGATCGTCCAGCCCTTCATCGCGTCCCGCTTCTCGACGACGACCGCCGAGTGCAGCAGTGCGGTACCGGCCAGCCACGGCATGAACGAAGCGTTCTCCACAGGGTCCCAGAACCACCAGCCGCCCCAGCCGAGTTCGTAATAGGCCCACCATGAACCGAGCCCAATACCGATGGTCAGGAACGCCCAGGCGGCCAGGGTCCACGGTCGCACCCACTGCGCCCAGGCGGCGTCGACCCGGCCTTCGATCAGCGCCGCGATGGCGAACGAGAACGCCATCGAGAAACCAACGTAGCCGAGATAGAGGAACGGCGGGTGGAAGGCGAGACCGGGATCCTGCAACAGCGGGTTCAGGCCGCGGCCGTCCACCGGCGCCGGGACGATGCGCTCGAACGGGTTCGAGGTGAACAGGATGAACAGGTAGAAGCCGATCGCCAGCCACGCCTGGATGCCGAGTGCCCGCGCCCTGAGACCCGGCGGCAGATTGGCGCTGAAGGAGGCACAGGCCGCACCGAATACGGTGAGGATCAGCACCCACAGCAGCATCGAGCCTTCGTGGTTCCCCCACGTGCCCGAAATCTTGTAGAGCATCGGCTTCGTCGAGTGCGAGTTGGTGGCGACGTTGATGACCGAGAAGTCGGACGTCACGAAGACATACATCAGGCAGCCGAACGAGACGGCGACGAGCAGGAACTGGGCCAGCGCCGCCGGCCGGGCGAGCTCCATCCACGGTGCGTGGCCGCGCGCTGCGCCGAGCATCGGAACGGTGCCTTGCACCACCGCCACCATCAGCGCCAGAACGAGGGCGAAGTGCCCGGTCTCGGCGATCATTGACCGTAGGTTCCCTTTGCCGGCATCTGGCCGCCGCTCTCCATCTTGTCCTTCATGTGCTGCCACTGGCCTGTTTTTTTGAGGGCGTCGGCGACCTCGGGCGGCATGTAGTTTTCGTCGTGCTTGGCCAGCACTTCGTCGGCAACGAAGATGCCGCCCTTCATCCGGCCCTCGGCGACGACGCCCTGGCCTTCGCGGAACAGGTCGGGCAGCAGGCCGGTGTAGGCGACCTGCACCGTGTTCTCCAGATCGGTGATGCGGAAGCGCACGGTCGGGCTTCCATCGCGTTCGACGCTGCCGTCCTCGACGAGGCCGCCGATGCGCAGCCGCCGGTCCTCGGCCGGCGGCGCTTCAACGATCTCCGTCGGGCTGCGGAAGAAGACGATCGATTCCTCGAAGGCGCTCAGCGCCAGCGCTGCGGCGACGGCCAGCAGGCCACCGGAGATGGCGACGAACACGAGACGTTTGTGCTTGCGCTTCACGCCGTCTCCCTCCTAGCCGGTGCTTCGGCTTCAAGCGCCCAAAGTGCCGCTTCATTGGCGCGGAGAGCGCGCACGCTGGCAACGAGGAGCCCGATCAGCACCGCCGTAGAGACGCCGAAGGCCGGCCACACGTAGGCGGCGTATCCACCCATATCGAAGAATGCCGCGACGTCACCCATAGCCGAAATCCGCCCTATCCGTGGACCTGGCGCAGACGGATCGCGCGGATCTTGCCCGCCAGCACCTCGCCGCGAATACGAACCAACATGACCCATAGGTAATAACAGGTGAACCCGGCCGCCATGAGCAAAAGCGGCCACAACATGCTCGGATGGATGGACGGGCCATCGAGGCGGGCGACGCTCGCCGGCTGGTGCAGGGTGTTCCACCAGTCGACCGAAAACTTGATGATCGGCACGTTGACGAAGCCGACCAGCACCAGGATCGACGACGCCTTCGCCCCCCGCGTCGGGTCGTCGAAGGCGTTGTTCAGCGCCATGTAGCCGAGATAGAGGAAGAACAGCACCAGCACCGATGTGAGCCGGGCATCCCACACCCACCACGTGCCCCACATGGGCTTGCCCCACAGCGAGCCGGTGAACAGAGCGAGAAAGGTGAAACACGCCCCCACCGGCGCCGAGGCCTTGGCGGCAAGGTCAGCGAGCGGGTGCTTCCAGATCAGCCCGACGGCGGCGGCAATGGCCATGCCGGTGTAGCAGAACAGCGCCATCCATGCCGACGGCACATGGACGTACATGATGCGCACGGTCTCGCCCTGCTGATAGTCGGGCGGCGAAACGAACAGCGCCAGGTAGAGCCCAACCCCAAGGAGGACGACGGTGGCGACGGTAAGCCACGGCACGACCGGCGCACTCAGGCGCAGGAAACGGTTGGGATTGGCAAATCGGTGCATCATGAAACCCGGGCCCGGGGGGCTGCCCCGGCTGACGGCCCCTATTTTATCTCCATATGGCGTTTTTTTGAACCTCGGGAACGGGGTGACGTTCGCCCATCACGCGAACGTGCGGAATGACGGCCATCAAGTCATTCCACCGCCTGACGCACGGCCGCCGCGGCTGCCCAGGGCGCCAGCGCGATGGCGCCGACCAGAAGCCCGGCCAGAACGAGGAGATGGGGCCGCACCGCATACCCTCCGGCGGCGGCATCGACAGCGGCAACGCCGAAGATCAGCATCGGGATGTAAAGCGGCAGGACGAGCAGGCTCAGCAGCACGCCGCCCCGCCGCGAGCCCAGGATCAGCGCCGCGCCGACGGCGCCGATCAGGCTGAGGCCCGGCGTGCCGAGGGCCAGCGCCGCAAGCAACACCGCCAAAGCGTCGGCCTCGAGGTTGAGGATCACCGCCAGCAGCGGCGCGGCGACAATCAGCGGCAAGCCGGTGGTCAACCAGTGGGCCGCGACCTTGGCGGCGACGACCAGTTCCAGCGCCACCGGCGCCAGAACCAGCATCTCCAGGCTGCCGTCCTCGTAGTCGGCCTGGAACAGCCGCTCCAGCGACAGCATCGATGCCAGCAGCGCGGCGACCCAGATGACCCCGGCGGCGATGCGTGCGAGCACGTTGGGCTCCGGCCCGACCCCGAAGGCGAACAGCACGCAGGCGATGATGAAGAAGACAACGGCCATCAGGCTGTCCATGCCCTGGCGCAGGGCGAGCCGCAGGTCGCGGCGGACGAGGGCGGCGACGCGGCCCATCACGCGTGCCCCCTGGCGGCGAACTGGGAGAGGTCCAGGGTCGCCGCGCCCTCGGGCCGGTCGCCGCCGTGCAGCGCCATGACCACCATACCGCCGCCGTCGCGGTGCCGGGCGATGGCGGCGTCGAGCATCTCTTGGGCCTCGGCGTCGAGGACGGTGCGTGGTTCGTCGAGCAGCCACAGCGTCGCCGGCGCCGCCAGCACCCGCGCCAGCGCCAACCGCCGGCGCTGCCCGGCCGAGAGGAACCGCCCCGGCACGTCGGCAAGACGGCCAATGCCGAAGGCGTCCAGCGCCGCGACCGTGCGCGCACCAAGGTCGTCACCATCCGCGCGGAGCGCCGCCCAGAAGGTCAAATTCTCCGCCACCGTGAGCACTGGCTTCACCGCGTCGGCGTGGCCGACATAGTGCAACCGGCCGCGGTGGGCCTCGGCGTCCTCGGCGACGTCCTCGCCATTCCAGATCAAATTCCCAGCAGCGGGCCGCGCGAGGCCGGCGAGCAATCTCAAGAGGCTCGACTTCCCCGAACCGTTGGGGCCGACGAGCACCAGCGCGCCGCCCGCCCGGACCTCGAAGGCGAGGCCGGCGAACACCGTGCGCTCGCTCCTCACGCAAACGAGGTCGGTGCCGGAAAATGTCGTCATTGCTGCCGCCGGGGTGAAAAACCGTTCGCGGGCGGCAGGTTAGTGCAAATCGGTGCGATGGTGAATCGTTCCGAGCGTTGCGGTGTCAGGCGACCGGCACGTTGTCGATCAGCCGCGCGCGGCCGAGCCAGGCGGCTGCGAGGACGCGGCCGGGCCGCATGGGCCCGGGCCATGGCTGCAGCGTCTCGGCGTCGCGGACGGTGACATAGTCGACCTTGGCGAAGCCGCAGCGGGTGAATATCTCCGTCGCCCAACGGCTCTGGGCGTCCGGGTTCTCGCCGCGGGCGACATTGCCGGCAACGGTGCCGATGGTGCGGTAGAGGGCCGGTGCCGCGCGGCGCTCCTCGGGCGTTAGGTAGGCGTTGCGCGACGACATGGCGAGGCCGTCGTCCTCGCGTATCGTCGGTGCGCCCTCGATATGCACCGGCAGGTGCAGGTCGGCGACCATGCGGCGAATCACCTGGAGCTGCTGGTAGTCCTTCTCGCCGAACACGGCGACGTCGGGCAACGCCTGGATCAGCAGCCTAGCGACAACAGTAGCGACCCCGGTGAAGAAGCCGGGGCGGAACTCGCCTTCCAGCATCTCGCCGATGGGCTCGACCGAGACCCGCGTCGCGTCGCCCTCGGGGTACATCTCCTCGACGGTCGGGGCGAACATCAGGGTCGCGCCGGCATCGGCTAGCTTGACGGCGTCGCCGGCCTCGTCGCGGGGGTAGACGGCGAAGTCCTCGTTGGGTCCGAACTGCGTCGGGTTGACGAACAGGGTCGCGCAGACGTGGTCGGAAAGCTCTCGGGCCCGACGGATCAGAGTCAGATGTCCCTCGTGCAGGGCGCCCATGGTCGGCACCAAGCCGATGCTCCCGCTCGCGCGCCGCCAGTCTCCGAGGTGGGCCCGGAGGTCGGCGACGGTGCGGACGATGGCGAGACCGTTGGTTGCCGTCATCCGGCCTTTTTCTGTTCGGTCTTGACGCCGAAGCACTGATCGAGCGTCGGGAAGCGGCCGGCGCGGACGTCGTCGGCATAGGCCTTGCCCGCTTCGCGGATCGCTTCGCCCAACTCGGCGTAGCGCTTGACGAACTTCGGCTTGAACCCGGAGAACAGCCCGACGAGGTCCTCGGTGACCAGGATCTGGCCGTCGCAGGCCGGCGAGGCGCCGATGCCGATGGTCGGGATGGAAACGGTCTCGGTGATCTCGCGGGCCAGCGGCTCGACGGTGCCCTCGATGACCGTGGCGAAGGCGCCCGCGGCCTCGACCGCCTTGGCGTCTTCGATGATCTGGATCGCCTCCTTGTCTTCGCGGCCGAGGGAGCGGAAGCCGCCAGCGGTGTTCACCGACTGCGGCAGCAGGCCGACATGGCCGAGCACCGGGATGCCCCGTTGCACCAGGAACTCGATGGTTTCGGCCATCTCGACTCCGCCTTCCAGCTTGACGCCGGCGCAGCCCACTTCCTTCATCACCCGGGCGGCGTTGACGTAGGCCTCTTGCGGCGAGACCTGGTAGGAGCCGAATGGCATATCGACGATGACGCACGCCTTGCGCGAGCCCCGCATTACTGCCTGGCCATGGGCAATCATCATGTCGAGGGTGACGCCGAGGGTGCTGTCCATGCCGTACAGCACCATGCCCAGCGAGTCGCCGACCAGGAGCAGGTCGACGTTCTCGTCCAGGAGAACGGCAGTCAGCGACGTATATGCGGTGAGGCAGACGACGGGTTCCCGGCCCTTTCGGTCGCAGATCTCGGGAACGGTAACCTTCTTCCACTGGCTGTGAGCGCTCACGGCCACTCCCTCCCAGGATAGTTTTAGGCCCGATCGACGCAAGCGAGGGCCGCGACTCTACAGTGCAATGCAGCATAAGCAAGGACTAATCCACAGGCGTCTGCGCAAGGCAGGGTTGCATGCCGTGCAAAGCGGGGAAAAGGGGGCGGAACCGAGGGCTGACGCGGCTCGTCAGTCCCATATCATTGTGGATATCTCGGACCGCCCTGTGGATTGTAAGGAATTGAAAAAAAACCGTAATCTTGCTACGCCTTGGGTGCGGCCCGGGTCTTCGGACCGCGGCAGAGGCGAATGCCCATGGCCGACAACGTAAGCCCGCTCTTCCCGACATCAGAGGACGGTGCCGAGGCGGCGCTGCACTCGACCGGCATCCTGCCGTCGCAGGACATCCGGGCGATGATCCGTGGCCACGAGATCCAGGCGCTGGCCGGGATCGACGAGGACCAGGTGCAGCCGGCAAGCCTCGACCTGCGCCTCGGCGCCGTCGCCTACCGGGTCAGGGCGAGCTTCTTGCCCGGCACCGGCGCGACGGTGATGGAGCGCATCGCCGCCTTCGCCATGCACGAGGTCGACCTCATCGGCGGCGCTGTCCTGGAGAAGGGCTGTGTCTACGTCGTGCCGCTCCTGGAGAGCGTCAATCTGCGCCACCGCGTTTCCGGCGTCGCCAACCCCAAGAGCTCCACCGGCCGGCTCGACATCTTCACCCGGCTGATCACCGATCACGCCACCGCCTTCGATCAGGTGGCGTCGGGCTACAAGGGGCCGCTCTACGCCGAGATCTTGCCCCGCACCTTCAGTGTCGTTGTCCGCAAGGGCACGCGTCTCAGCCAGCTCCGCCTGCAGCGCGGCAGCCCGCCGGCCACCGATACTCACATTCGCCGGCTGCACGACTCCATGCCGCTGGTCGAGGGCGAGGCCGACATCGACCGCGGCATCGCCGTCACCGTCGACCTCACCGGCGACGAAGACGGGCTGGTCGGCTATCGCGCCCGCCAACATACGGATCTCGTCGATCTGGCGCGCATCGATCACTACGCGCCGCTCGACTTCTGGGAGCCGGTGCGGGCCGAGGCCGGCCGCGGGCTCGTGCTCAACCCCGGCGACTTCTACATTCTGGCGTCTAAGGAGGCGGTCGCCGTGCCGCCCGACCATGCCGCCGAAATGCGCCCCTACGACACTCAGGTCGGCGAGTTCCGCGTGCACTATGCTGGCTTCTTCGACCCCGGCTTCGGATACGCCGGTACCGGCGGTACCGGCTCGAAGGCAGTCCTCGAGATCCGCTCCTACGAGGTGCCGTTTGTGCTGCGCGACGGCCAGGTGGTGGCGCGGTTGGTCTATGAGCGGCTGACCGCTGTCCCCGACAAGCTCTACGGCCAGGAGGGCATCGGGTCTTCGTACCACCGGCAGGGCCTGGCGCTGGCCACGCAGTTTAAACGGGACTGACGGCGGACGCTCCTAGCCGTCTTCCTCCATCAGCGACATGTCCCAGAACATCGCCTCGATCTTGTGGCCGTCGAGGTCGCGGACAAAGCAACCGTAGTAGGGCGGGCCGTAGAGCGGGCGCGGGCCGGGGGCGCCGTCATCAGTCGCACCCGCCTCGATCGCCGCGGCGTAGAAGGCATCGACCTCGTCGCGCGACCAGGCGAGGAAGCCGAAGTGGGTGCCGTTGCCGACACCTGCCGGCTTGCCGTCGATGGGCGTCTGCACCCAGAACTCGGGGAACTTCTTGCCATAGGCGATGGCGCCGGGATGCTCCATCACCCGGCGGATGCCGAGGATCGGCATCACCGCGTCGTAGAACGCCACGGCGCGGTCGAAATCATTGGTACCGATGGAAACGTGGCTGAGGATGCTGGGCACGTCGTCGCTCATCGGGAGTCCTCTTCCTTCTCATGGTTGACGGGAGGCGTGGGCGGGTCTTCGTCGAACAGGATGCGGTGGGCGGCGCCGTCCATGTCGTCGAACTGGCCGGTCTTGAGCGCCCACAGAAATGCCGCGAGGCCAAGGAGGCCGAGAAACAGCGCCGCCGGTATCAGCCACAGCAGCACAGTCACGACAGCCTCCCCCGGCTCAGCCTGAGTGCATTGGAGATGACCGCCACCTACGACGCCGACATCGCCACGGCGGCAATCAGCGGCGTCACCAGCCCGGCGACGGCGAGCGGTATGGTCAGCACATTGTACCCGAAGGCAAGGGTGAAGTTCTGCCGCACCAGGTTCCCGGCCCGGCGTGCCACGCCCAACGTTTCGAGCACCGGCGCCAGCCGGTCGCCCTGGAAGACGACGTCGGCGGCGGTCTGGCTGACGTCGGCAGCGGTGGCCGGCGACATGGAGGCAAAGGCCGAGGCCAGCGCCGGCGCATCGTTGAGGCCATCGCCGACCATCAGCACCCGGCGGCCTTCGGCGGAGAGATCTTCGAGCCGGCGGTGCTTCTCGGCCGGATCGCAGCGGGCGTACCAGTCATCGATGTCGAGCGCCGCCGCAACGGCCGCCACTGCCGGGTTTCGATCGCCCGACAGAACGATGACGCGATGGCCGGCGGCTTTGAGCGCTGCCACTACGTCCGCGGCATCCGTCCGCGGCGTATCGGTGAAGGCGAACCGAACCGGTTCGACACCCGGCCGGGCCAACCAGAGCTCCGGCCCTGCAGTGTCGCCATCGTTCTCCTCGGCGACATCGCAAAAGCTCCGCGCGCCCAAGCGGACGTCGCCCGCCGGCGTCCCGGCGATCAAGCCCGCGCCCGGCACCTCACGCACCGCGCCGACCTCGGCAGCCCCGAAGCCCCGGGCTTCGGCGGCGCGAACGATGGCGCGGGCGAGCGGATGGGTGCTCGATGCGGCGATACTTGCGGCGAGGGCCAACGCGTTCTCGTCGGCATTCTCGGAAACAAGCTCCGGCCGGCCGGCAGTCAGGGTTCCGGTCTTGTCGAAGACGACAGTGTCAATGGCGGCGATGCGCTCCAGCGCCGTCGCCGACTTGACCAGGATCCCCCGGCGCAGAAGCCGCCCCGTGGCGATCACCTGCACCGCCGGAACCGCCAACGCCAGGGCGCACGGGCAGGTGATGATCAGCACGGCGATGGCAAGGAGCAGGGCCTGCTGCCACGCCACGCCGGCGATGAACAGCCAGCCGAGGAACGTTGCTAACGCCAGACCGTGGACCACCGGGGCATAGAGTTTGGCCACCCGATCGGCGACGGCGACGTAGCGGCCGCGGCCGTGCTCGGCCGTTTCGACGAGCCGGACGATCTCGGCCAGCAGCGTGTCCTCCCCCGCCGCCGTGACCTCTACGGTCAGCGGTCCCGAGACAGCGAGGCTGCCGGCGAACACCCGCGTACCGGCGGAAACCGGCTTGGGGAGGCTTTCGCCGTCAATGAGCTGGGTGTCGACCTCGCCAGCACCGCCGACGACGCGGCCATCGCCGCCGATCCGCTCGCCGGCCGCGACAACCATGATCATGCCCGGACGCAGTTGCGCCGGCGGAACCACGCGCCGGCTGCCGCCGGGTTCGACGACGGTGACGGCGCCAGCGTTCAGCGCCAGCAGATGCGCCGCCGCTGTTCGGGCACGGCCACGGGCGCGGCGGTCGAGGTAGCGCCCCACCAGCAGGAAGAACAGCAGTGTCACCGCCGAATCGAAATAGGCGTGCAGGGCGCCGACGGCGGTCTCGTGCAGGCTCATCGCCGCCGCCAGCACGACGGCGAGGGAGATCGGCACGTCCATGTTCATCCGCCGGGCGCGCAACACCGAAATCGCCGAGCGGAAGAACGGCACGCCCGCGTAGGCGATGGCCGGCAAGGCGATCAACGCCGAGATCCAGTGCAGCAGGTCGCGGGTCGCCGGCCCCATCCCCTGGGCGTGGCCGGCCCACACCGAGATCGACAGCAGCATGACGTTGCCGGCGGCGAACCCGGCGACGGCCATGGCCCGCAACAGCTCCTTCTCGCGTTTGGCTGCCTCGACCTCGATCAATGCCGGATCGAATGGCAAGAGCCGATACCCCAGCGTCGACACCACGCCGACAAGCTCTTCTGTTGCGATCGCGCCGGTACGCCAGGCGAGCGAGAGGCGTCGAGTGGTCATGTTGACCCGGGCCGACGTTACGCCCGGCTGGCGGGCGAGCACGGATTCGATCAGCCACACGCAGGCGGCGCAGTGCAGCCCCTCGACCATCAGGTGGAGGGAATGGTTTCCGTCGGCATCGTCGCGAACGTAGGCGCCGTAGTCGATCGTCGGCGCGTCGGCGTCCGGCTTCAGCGGGCGCATCTCCGGGTCGATACTGCGCCTCTGGTAGTAGCCGTCGAGGCCGAGACCGCGAACGGTGGCGTAGGCGGCTTCGCAGCCCGCGCAGCAGAAACCGCTTCCGTCCGTGCCCGTCGGCACAGTGGAGCCGCAATGGAGGCATGCCGCCGTTGACGTATTCGCCGTCACCGTGTCGTCGCCCTCACCTCGCCGGATTGGAGCGATCACAGTGGCGGCACGCGGAGCGGCCATCAAGGGACGACGATGCGCCGCACGTTCTGGAAGGTGTCGTCGCCGCGTCGCGCCAGCACCCTTGCCTGCCATTGCCCGGCGAGCGGCAGGGTCACGGGCGCGGCGTAGACACCGTTCCCCCGGCCGGCCAGTCGAGCGGCGACATCGAACCCTTCATGGGTCGGGCGAACGAACTGGATTTCCACCTCGAGGCCGTCGAGGGGTCGGCTGTCCGCCGCCGCGAAGGTCACCGCCACCTCGAATGTGCGGTCGTCGCCACCGGCGCCGGTCCCGGGCATCAAAGCCAGATCGATGGTCCATCCGAGCCGGGCCTGCGCCTGTTCGGCGGCGAGGTTTTCGTTATAGGCGAGGCCCTTGCGGTAGTGGTCTTCGGTTTCGATCCCGGTCCAGGTACCGACCGCCAGCCAGGCGAGGATGCCGTTGACGACGACGACAACGGCCATCGCGCCGACGAAGATCCAGGGATACCACTAGCCCCTTGGCCGCGCTCCGGCCATCGGCTTTCGGCGGTTCCTACCGGCCCGGCCCGGCGAACACGGTCGCGTGTTCGACGGTTTCGCCGGTGGCGGTGTCGGTGAGCAGGAAGTCGAAGCCGGTCGACTTTCCGTCGAGCGCCGACCGCGACGCCTTGACGAACACCCGGAAGCTGCCGATGTCGTCGGGTTTGACCGGAAGCCGCACGGTCGCGGCGCCCTTTGTCTCGTACCCGATCACCGTCATCGTGGCGCTGCCGATTCCCCCCGTGGACAGCGCATAGGTCTTGGCCTCGCGCTCCATGTTCAGCACCTTGAAGGTGTAGCCATTGCGGATCGAACCGTCGGAGAGGGTGACGAACAGGGGTGCGCGGTCGTGGAGCACGTTGATTTCGAGCCGGTCGCGGCTGGCAAGCCCGAAAACCATCACCGCAGCGACGATCGCCAGCACGCCCATGTAGATCAGCGTCCGAGGACGGATCAGCCGGACCTTGGTTGGCTCGCCACGGCTGCGGGCGATCTGGTTGGCCGTGGAATCGTAGGTGATCAACTCGCCCGGTAGGCCGAACCGATCCATGACGGTGTTGCAGGCGTCGACGCAGAGCGCGCAGCCGATGCAGGCCATCTGCTGGCCCTTGCGGATGTCGACCCCGGTCGGGCACACCTGCCAGCACAGCCCGCAATTGACGCAGTGCCCGCGGTCTTCGAATGACTGGTCCTTCCGGGCGCCGCCGCGGGGTTCGCCGCGCCACTCCTCATAGGTGACGATCAGCGAGTGTTCGTCGAACACGGCGGCCTGGAACCGCGGCCACGGGCACATGTAAATGCACAGCTGCTCGCGCGCCCAGCCGGCGAAAACGTAGGTCGTCGCCGAAAACAGCCCGATGAACCCGTACACGGTGGTCGTCGCCTGGCCGGTGAAGATCTCACCGACAATGGTCGGCGCATCGTTGAAATACATGATCCAGGCGCCGCCGGTTGCCAGCGAGATGACCACCCACAGCCCGTGCTTGACCAGCTTACGGCCGACCTTCCCGGCGCTCAGCGGACCCTTGTCGCGGCGAATGCGGGCGTTGCGGTCGCCTTCGACGAGGCGCTCGACCCACACGAACAGGTCGGTCCACACGGTCTGCAGGCAGGTGAAACCGCACCACACGCGACCGAACCAAGCCGTCGACAGGAACAGGCCGACGGCGGCGAGGATTAGCAGCCCGGTGAGGTAGTAGACCTCTTGGGGCCAGATCTCGATGAAGAAGAAGTACGCCCGCCGGCCCGGCATATCGATGAGCAGCGCCTGATCGGGGGCATTGGGCCCGCGGTCCCAGCGGAACCAGGGTCCGACGTAGTAGAGGCCCAGCAGCACCCACACGGTCGCCCATTTGACCTTGCGCCAGGTGCCCTGGATCTTACGCGGATAGATCTTGATGTGGTCGGCGTAGAGCGACTCTTTCTCGGGCTTCTCCGGTCCGGGCGTGCCGGCGGTGTCGGCGCCTGGGGCGCCGGGACCCACCGGCGCTCTGCCGGTGTCGGCGATGAATGCTGTGTCCGCGGTGGCCATGGCCTCGCTTCTCTGGTCCGCCGTTGTCCTCGTACGCTGCGCCCGCGCACCACGACCCGCGGACCGAACGGGACCGCCGTGGCGCGAGCGGCGTCGCGCCTCCCCCCGCGAACGGTCCTCCCCCTTATATTAGTATTCGTTCATAAAAGCAACCGGCGCCCTGGAGCGCGCCGGCGGCGGCGGGGCTATTGCCCGCCGCCAAGCGAATGCACGTAGACCGAAACCTGCTTGATCTCCACGTCGCCGAGGCGCCCGACCCAGGCCGGCATGACGCCGTGGCTCGGATTGGTGATCTGCGCCGCAACCGCCTCCTTGCTGCCGCCGTAAAGCCAGATGCCGTCGGCGAGGTTCGGTCCGCCAAGCTCGGCAAGACCCTTGCCGTCATCACCGTGACAGGCCACGCACTCCTCCTCGAACACGGTCTTGCCCTCGGCAGACCCCGACCCGCCGGCCAGGGCCAGGACATAGTCGGCGGCGGCGTCGATCTGCGCAGGCGTCAGCAATTCGTCGGCACCATATTTCGGCATCTCCGAGACCCGGGTCTCGTCGTGGTCGGCGCGGATGCCGTAGCGGATCGACGCCTCGATCGCCTCGAGCGTACCGCCCCAGATCCAGTCGTCGTCGGCGAGCACCGGGTACTCCGGCGCGCCGGCACCGCCGGTGCCGTGACAGGGCGCGCACTTGTCGGCAAAGATGGCCCGGCCGCCGGCCATGGCGAACTGCAGAAGCTCGGAATCGCCAGCGATGTCCTTGACCGAAGACTCCTCGAACCGCGCCAGCCAGCCGGAGCGGCTTTCCCGCACCATCTCCATCTGCTTCGACAGCTCGGCCCGGGACGAATAACCGAAGACGCCCTTCGTGTGGTCGCCGAGGCCGGTGGGCCATGACGGATAGACGATGAAGTAGCCGATCCCCCAAATGACCGTGGCGTAGAAGGTCCACAGCCACCACTTCGGCAGCGGCGAATTGAGTTCCTTCAGCCCATCCCACTCGTGGCCGATGGTCTCGATTCCCGTCAAGGCATCCTTTTCCTTGTCGGCCATCGGCTATCCTCCGTTTTCGTCCCGGAACGGAATCCGGGCATCCTCTTCGAACCGTTTCTTGTTCTTCGGCCGGAACGCCCAGAAGACGACTCCGGCGAACAGGATCATCAGCCAGACGACCCACGCCGAACGCGCGGCTTCTGCAATCGCGGCCCAGTCCACGGTACTGTCCTATCGATAGTCCATCTCGGGCTTGTAGCTGGTGAAGTCGACCAGCGTGCCCAGCATCTGCATGTACGCGATCAGCGCATCCAGCTCGGTCACCCGCGATGGATCGCCGTCGAAGGCGCCGATCGGCGCCTTGGGATAGCGGGCCATCAGCGCATCCGTGTCGCCCTCCTCACCGTTGGCCTGAGTGGCCAAATCCTCGGCAGCGGCGGCGATCTGGTCGTCGGTGTAGGGCACGCCAACGATGCGCAGGGTCTTCAAGTGATCGGCGATGTCGTCCGCGTCGAGATCGTTCTCGGCGAGGAACGGGTAACCCGGCATCACCGATTCCGGAACGATGCTGCGCGGGTCGATCATGTGGGCGACATGCCAGTCGTTGGAGTACTTGCCGCCGACCCGGGCGAGGTCCGGCCCCGTGCGTTTGGATCCCCACTGGAACGGGTGGTCGTACATGCTCTCGGCGGCGAGGCTGTAGTGGCCGTAGCGCTCGACCTCGTCGCGGAACGGCCGAACTTGCTGGCTGTGGCAGGTGTAGCAGCCCTCGCGGACGTAGATGTTGCGCCCGGCCAGTTCCAGCGGTGTGTACGGCCGCATGCCGTCGACCTTCTCGATGGTCTGTTCCATCGTGTACAGCGGCACGAGCTGCACCAGGCCGCCGATCGCCACCGTAATCAGGATGCCGACGGCGAGGATGATGACGTTGGTTTCGAAGATTTCGTGTTTCATCATCGCCCCCTATTGCCCGGCACCGGCCGCGGCGTGCGAAGGTTCGACATACGCGTCCTCGGTCCGAAGCTCGCCCTTGGCGGTCTTCCACAGGTTGTAGACCGTGATCAGCGAGCCGATGAAGAACAGCACCCCGCCGGCGGCACGGATCAGGTAGTAGGGGTGCATCGCCTCCACCGTCTCGATGAACGAGTACTGAAGGAAGCCGAGCGAGTCGTAGGCCCGCCACATCAGTTCCTGCATGATCCCCGAGATCCACATCGCGGTGATGTAGAGCACGATGCCGAGCGTCGAGATCCAGAAGTGGTAGGTGACCAGTCGCAGGCTATAGAGACGCTCGCGCTTCCATAGCGCCGGCACCAGGTAGTAGACAGCGCCGAAGCTGATGAACGCGACCCAGCCGAGCGCACCGGAGTGCACGTGGCCGATGGTCTAGTCGGTGTAGTGGCTGAGCGAGTTGACGGCCTTGATGGACATCATCGGGCCTTCGAAGGTGCTCATCCCGTAGAACGCCACCGAGACCACCATGAACCTGAGGATCGGGTCGGTGCGCAGTTTGTCCCAGGCGCCGCTCAGCGTCATGATGCCGTTGATCATGCCGCCCCACGACGGCATCCACAGCATCACCGAGAACACCATGCCGAGCGTCTGCGCCCAGTCGGGCAGCGCCGTGTAGTGCAGGTGATGGGGCCCGGCCCATATGTAGAGGAAGATCAGCGTCCAGAAGTGCACGACGCTCAGGCGGTAGGAATACACCGGCCGCCCCGCCTGCTTCGGCACGAAGTAGTACATGATGCCGAGGAAACCGGCGGTGAGGAAGAACCCGACGGCATTGTGGGCGTACTACCACTGGGTCATCGCGTCCTGGACGCCCGCCCAGACGATGTAGCTCTTGGCCCCGGTCAGCGACACCGGCACGGTGGCGTTGTTGCCGAGGTGCAGCATGGCGACGGTGAGGATGAAGGCCAGGAAGAACCAGTTGGCGACGTAGATGTGCGGCTCTTTGTGCTTGATCAAGGTGCCGGCGAAGCAGACCAGATAGGCGACCCAAACGATGATCAGCCACAGGTCCACGTACCACTCGGGCTCGGCATACTCCTTGCCCTGGGTCACGCCGAGGACGTAACCCAGCGCCGCCATGACGATGAACAGCTGGTAGCCCCAGAATATGAAGCCGGCCAGCGCAGGTCCGCCGAACAGCGATGCCCGGCACGTCCGCTGCACGACATAGAACGACGTCGCCAGCAACGCATTGCCGCCGAAGGCGAAGATCACCGCCGAAGTGTGCACCGGACGCAGCCGTCCGAAGGTCGTCCATTCGAGGTCGAGATTGAGGGCCGGAAAGGCCAGCTGGAGGGCGATCACCACGCCGACCAGAAAGCCGACCACCCCCCAAAACACCGTGGCGATGACGGCCTTTCGGACGACGTCCTCGTTGTAGCCGGCCGGCATATCCATCCCGGCGCCGGCTGCTGTCGCTGCACTCATGCCCATCTCCGGCACACGCCTAATGCGGGCGTGTAATTGCACACGCCACGCGGCTTATAACACTTCTAAGATTTGACTCTTTACTTGAAGTTCGCCAATGCGAATAAACTTGAAGTTCGCCAATGCGAATAAATAATCCCCCTAAGCGATACTTTCACTGATTTCGACGAACGGCCATGGAACTGGCAAAAACACTGCGACCCCCGGGGGTACATTAGCGGTCGCGCATACTAGTCGTCGGCTTAACCGAAGTCAACTGCGATACTGCGGCGCAGCATATCCCTGACTGGCCGTCACATCGACAACATAAACCCAGTATTCACAAGGGGTTGAATTGCCACAGATTAATCTACATCGCCTTCTATTGTTGATAATCATTTCTATTCTCATCCATGTTCGAGACCGAATCGAAAATCGATGCGGTTCGTGTGCCAACGGAGGTAGCATGCGTCGATTCGGTGCGCCGGATTACGAGAACGGGTGTTACACGGAGGCAGAACGGTCGGTGAGTGGTATGGTCCGAACCCTCGTACTGCCCCTTTTCGCCGCGTTCATGGTGGCGGGCTGTGTGGCGCCTGTTGATCGCCGCGCCGCGCCCGAGCCGCCTTCGGGACTGACCCCAAAAACCGTCATCCACGCCAAGCGCCACATGATCGCGGCGGCCAATCCGTTGGCCGCAGAGGCGGGTCGAGAGATCCTGCGCGCTGGTGGCAATGCAGTTGATGCCGCCATCGCCGCGCAGATGGTGCTGAACCTTGTGGAGCCGCAGTCCTCGGGAATCGGCGGCGGCGGGTTCGTGATGCACTTCGATGCCGACACCGGTGACATTGCCGCCTACGATGGCCGCGAGACCGCGCCCGCGTCGGCGACGCCTGGAATGTTCCTCGACCATGCGGGTGCCCCGCGTTTGTTCATGGACGCGGTCGTCGGCGGCCTCTCGGTCGGCGTCCCCGGTCTTCTGCGTATGCTCGAGGCGGTGCACGCCGACCACGGCCGACTCCCGTGGGCGGACCTCTTCAAACCGGCGATCGAGCTGGCGGAGAAGGGCTTCCCGGTGTCGCAACGGCTGCACACGCTGATCGCCCGCGACGAACACCTCAGCGTTTTCCTGAACACCGCTGCCTATTTTCTCGATCCCAACGGCCGTGCGCCGCCGGTCGGCGACAGACTGACGAATCCGCCTTTCGCGGAGACTCTCCGCCTGGTCGCCGAGGGCGGTGCCGATGCCTTCTACGAGGGTCGGATCGCTGCCGACATCGTCAGGACTGTCAACGGGGCACCGCGCAATCCGGGCGACATGACGGCGACGGACCTTGCTTCCTACCGGGCCGTCCGACGCGATCCGGTGTGCCTGTTCTATCGCGCGTGGCTGATCTGCGGCATGCCGCCGCCGTCCTCCGGCGGGATCACGACCCTGCAGATCCTCGGTCTCTTGCAGGGAACGGACATCGCCAAGGCAACACCGACATCAGGAGAGACCGTGCACCTCTTTTCCGAAGCCGGCCGGCTGGCTTTCGCCGACCGCAATGCCTATATCGCTGATCCCGACTTCGTCGACGTGCCGACGGCCGGCCTCCTCGATCCGGCGTACCTCGAAGACCGCGCGGCATCAATCCGCTATCGCCACGGCGGCACCGCGTTGCCCGGCCGACCGGCCGGTGCGGAGGCGCGGCACCGCCCGTCCGACTCTGACGACCACGGGCTGTCGACGACCCACCTCAGTGTCATCGATTCCGAGGGCAACGCGGTGTCAATGACCACAAGTATCGAGACAGCCTTCGGCTCGCGGTTGATGGTGCGGGGCTTTCTTCTGAACAACCAGCTCACAGATTTCTCGTTCACCCCGACACGCAACGGCGTGCCGGTCGCCAACCGGGCCGAGCCGGGCAAACGGCCGCGCAGTTCCATGGCACCGATGCTGGCCTTCGATGCCCGCGGTCGGCCGGTCGCCGCGATCGGTTCGCCAGGGGGCTCGCGGATTATCGGCTATGTCGCACAGACGCTGATCGCCGTCCTCGACTGGAACCTCGATATCCAGTCGGCCATCAACCTGCCACACGCAATGAATCGCAACGGTCCGACCGAGATCGAGGCGGGAACGGTGCTGGAGCGGATAAGGGGTGCGCTGGAGGCCCGCGGTCACACCGTCACGCCACGGGCGATGACCAGCGGCTTGCACGGCATTGTCGTCTCGGCGGACGGCCTCGAGGGTGGCGCCGACCCCCGCCGCGAGGGTGTCGCCCTGGGCGACTGACGGCCTCATTGCGGGGCGCTGTTTTTTCTTGCGTGCGGCGGCGGGATGGCCGATGTCCGCTGGACCATGACAACCGAAGCCACCCCTCCCAAGATATATCTCCATCCCGGCCGCGACCGCCGGGTGCAGGCCGGCCATCCTTGGGCGTATTCCAACGAAGTGCGCATGACCCCGGAGGTGAAGGCGCTGGCGCCCGGCACCGTGGCGACGTTACACCGCGTCGACGGCAAGCCGCTTGGCGTCGGCACCGTCAATCCCCATGCCCTGATCGCCTTTCGGATTTTCGACCGCGATGCCGACACCGTAGTCGACGAAGGCTTCCTGGGGGCACGGCTGAAGCGTGCCTTGGCCTTGCGCGAGCGGTTTTTCGATCAACCGTTTTACCGGCTTGTCCACGCCGAGTCGGACGGGCTGCCCGGATTTGTCATCGACCGGTTCGGCGATATCGTGGCGGTCCAAGCCAATACCGCCGGTGCGGAACGGCTGTTGGAGTCATTGATTGCCGCGGTCCACGGGGCGTTCGCGCCAAGCGCCGTTGTCCTCCGCAACGACGGACGCGCCCGCGCCTTTGAGGGCCTGGACAGCCACGTCCGCGTCGCCGAAGGCCTGGTCGATGGACCAATCGACGTGCGCGAAGGTGGGCTGGTGTTCCATGCCGATGTCGTCGGCGGTCAGAAAACCGGATGGTATTTCGACCAGCGGGACAACCGTGCCTTCGTCGCAACGCTGATCGACGGCGGGCGCCTGCTCGACGCCTATTGCCATACCGGCGGATTCGCCATCGCCGCCGCGGCTGCGAGGGCCCGCGACGTTGTCGGCCTCGACTCGTCCGAAGCGGCGCTGGCGCTGGCGGCCGAGTCCGCCGCGTTGAACGGCGTCGGCGCGCGCGCGGCGTTTCGTCGTGCCGATGTCTTCGACGTCCTCGGCCAGCTTGCCGCGGGGGGCGAGCGTTTCGATGTCGTCGCCGATCCGCCGGCGTTCGTCCGCTCGAAGAAAGAGCTATCGTCCGGTATCAAGGGCTACCGCAAGCTCGCCCGCCTCGCCGCACCGTTGGTCGAGCCCGGAGGCTTCCTGTTCATCGCCTCGTGCTTCCACAACGTCGAAACCGCCGCGTTTGCAGCCGAGGTCGCCATCGGCCTCGGCCGCGCCGGCCGATCGGGCCGAATCGTCCGCGCCGCGGGTGCCGGCCCCGACCATCCCGTGCATCCGCACCTTCCCGAGACGGCCTACCTCAAGACCCTTACCCTGCAGCTAGATTGAAAGGGCGGCGCTTACGTTCGCGCGCCGGGACCGGTACGATCGGAAAACGGGTAGCGGCCGGAGGGCGGCCGCTCCTGCCGGGGGGAGCCGGATGCCGGAACACGCATACCTCGCCGACGTCCTTGTACTGCTGGTCGCGCTGCTGCTGTTCGTGCCGCTGTTCCAGCGGCTCAACGTCGGGTCCGTGCTGGGCTACCTCGCCGCGGGCGTTGTCATCGGCCCGTCAGCGCTCGGCCTCGTCGGCAACATCGAGGGCGTGCGAGCCCTCGGCGAGTTCGGCGTCGTGTTTCTGCTGTTCGCCGTCGGGTTGGAAATCAAATTCGAGCGTCTGCGTCTGTTCGGCCCGCGCACCTATGGACTCGCCATCGCCCAGGTGCTGGTTACGGGTGCGGTGTTCACCGCGGTTGCCCACGCCTGGGGCCTGGATACTCAGCCGGCACTGATCGTTGGCGCCGGACTGGCCCTTTCCTCGACGGCCATCGTGCTGCAAATGCTCGGCGAACGCACCCAGATGAAAGGCCCCCTGGGGCGGACGGCAATCGCTATGCTGCTCATTCAGGACGTAACCGTTGGCCCGCTCCTGGTCTTCGTTTCGGTCGCTGCCGATGCGCCAGGCAACCTGTTCGGCGCACTCGGCATCGCGGCGGTCAAATCGCTCATCGTCCTGGTGGTGATCTTCCTCGCCGAGCGCATCGTGCTGCGCCCCCTGCTGCGCCTCGCCGCCGGTGCCGGCGCGCCCGAGGTATTCACCGGCGCGACGTTGCTCCTGGTTCTCGGTACCGGCTGGGCGACCCAGTTCGCCGGGCTGTCGATGGCATTGGGCGCCTTTCTCGCCGGTCTGATGGTCGCCGATACCGAGTTCCGCCACCAGGTTGCCGCCGACATCCAGCCGTTTCGTGGACTGCTCTTGGGCCTGTTCTTCATCACCGTCGGGATGACCATCGATGTCGGCTTCGCCGTCGGCAAAGTGGCGGCGGTTTCCATGCTCGTCGTCGGGCTGATCGGTGCAAAGGCGGCGCTCATCGCCGGTCTGGCGCTGGTGTTCGGTGTGCCGCTGGGACGCGCACTCAGGCTCGGCGGCCTGTTGTCCCAGGGCAGCGAATTCGCCTTCGTCCTGTTCGCCCTGGCGACAGGGCATGGGCTGTTCGGCGGCGAACTGGCCCAGTTGCTGATCGTCTCGGTGGCGTTATCGATGGCGGTGACGCCGATCGGACTGGCGATCGTCAGGCGTGTCGTCACGACTCCGGGAGCCCCCGCGGCCCGCTCCGCCCTCGGCAACCTGGATCGGGAAAGCGGCGATGCACATGGACATGTTGTCGTCGCCGGGTTCGGACAGGTCGGCATGGCCGTCGCCCGCCACCTGGCCAGTCAGCATGTCCCCGTGCTTATTATCGATCTCAACCCGCGCCGGGTGACTGCCAGCCGCGCCCGTGGCTTGCCAGTTTTTTACGGCAACGCCACCAACCTCCAGGTGCTGCGCGCCGCGCGGCTGGACCGCGCGGTTGCCTTTGTTGTCGCTCTGCCGGACGCCGACGCCGCCGAACAGGTCACCGCCGTTGCTCGCAACGCCTACCCGGACGTGCGGATCTTTGCCCGTGTTCCGGACGAAGATGGCATCAGGAGATTGCGCCGGGCCGGCGCCGATGCCGTCGCACCTGAAGGTCTCACCACCGCCCTGGAACTCGCCGAACGGGTCATGCTCGTTTACGAACCCGACGAGACCTGAGGCGGGGCCGACGCCCGACGCAATGCTGCATTGCAATAATTGCGCGCAAGCGCAACACAAGATGTTGTAGTCAAACGCCTGCAGACACATACGGATCGCATTTTTCCATTGCGCCGGGGCCGTCGAGCGACTAACTAGACGTCGCGCGACCGGCGCATACGTCTGTACGAGGCTAAGTCCAATCGCGGACTGACGGAATTAACAGTCCATTAATCGGCCGGTTTTACTTTTGGCCATTGCGATTCGTTTCGGCCTCACGTTGATTGTGCACGTGCAGCAAAATCACCCGGTAACAGTTGAGGGAAAGTGATCATGGCCACGTCGGCCCCGAATGTACGTCTGAAACCTGACACCCACGGTTTCTGCACGGCGGCGTCCGCGCACCTTGCGACGACCCGTGCTGTCGTGTTTCCCGGGCAGGGATCTCAAGCGGTCGGTATGGGCCAGGAACTGGCCGCGACTTACCCCGCCGCGCGTGCCGTCTTCGACGAAGTCGATGACGCCCTTGGCGAACGCCTCTCGCGGCTCATGGCGGAGGGTCCGGAACAAACCCTGACGCTGACCGAGAATGCGCAGCCTGCGTTGATGTCGGTGAGCATGGCGGTTTTGAGGGCGCTCGAAGCCGAACACGGCCTCGGTGTCGTCCAGATCGGCCGCTACGTCGCCGGTCATTCCCTCGGTGAGTACACCGCGCTGACCGCTGCCGGCAGTTTTTCCGTCGGCGACGCCGCGCGTATCCTTCGCGCCCGTGGCCGGGCCATGCAGTCGGCGGTACCTGTCGGCGAAGGCGCGATGGCCGCGCTGATGGGCCTCGACCTGGAGGCCGCCCGTTTGGTGGCCGCGGAGGCCACCAGCGACACCTATGATGGTGCCGTTTGCGTCACCGCCAACGACAACGCTCCGGGCCAGGTCGTGGTCAGCGGCACCCGCGCCGCCGTTGAGCGGGCGTTGGAGATCGCGGCGTTGAAGGGCGCCAAACGGAGCGTGCTGTTGCCGGTCAGCGCACCGTTCCATTGCCCGCTGATGGCGCCGGCCGCCGACGTCATGGCCGAGGTTCTGGAAACCGTCGACATCCACGCCCCGGTGGTCCCGCTGATCTCGAACGTCACCGCGACCGAAGTGACCGATCCCGCCGACATTCGCCGCCTGCTGGTCGAGCAACTGACCGGAATGGTGCGCTGGCGCGAAAGCGTCATGACCATGCGGGCACGCAACATCGACACCCTGATCGAACTCGGCACCGGCAAAGTCCTTTCCGGGCTGACACGGCGAATCGACCGGGAAATGGTCGGACGGTCGGTCGGCACGCCCGCCGAGATAGAGGATTTGGTACAGACGCTCTGAGTACTCGTCTTCCGAAAGCGTCTGCGACTCGGGGGCCCCGCGGGGCCCCCACTTTTGTGCCTCGACCTCAACGCCGACAGCCAAAAACCTCTGGAATTCTTTAGCGCGCCGCTTACAGTCGCCGCCCATGATGGACGATACCGCCAATACCCGCGAGAAATGGCTGGCCCAGGCACGGACGCTGTCCGAGGCGCTTCCGTACATGCGCCGCTATGCCGGCGAGACCTTCGTCATCAAGTACGGCGGCCACGCCATGGGCGATCCGGACCTTGCCAAGCTGTTCGCCCGTGACGTCGTGCTGTTGCGCCAGGTCGGCATCAATCCGGTCGTCGTGCACGGCGGCGGGCCGCAAATCGGCCAGATGCTCGAGCGGTTGCGCATCAAGAGCGAGTTCGTCGACGGTCTCCGCGTCACAGACCAGGCCACCGTCGATGTCGTCGAGATGGTTCTCGCCGGCTCGATCAACAAACAGATCGTCAGTGCCATCAACGAGGCCGGAGGCTTTGCCGTCGGCCTCTCGGGAAAGGACGGCAACCTCATCCGGGCCCAGAAGGTACGCCGCACCAAGCGGGACCCCGAATCCAATATCGAACGCATCCTCGACCTTGGTCTCGTCGGTGAACCGTCTCGGATCACGCCGCACATTCTGGATTTCTACGAGGAGTCCGATATCACTCCGGTCATCGCGCCGATCGGCATCGGCCCCGCCGGCGAAACTCTCAACATCAATGCCGACACCGTCGCCGGCGCCATTGCCGGAGCGATCGGCGCGCGCCGGCTGCTGATGCTTACGGACATCGAGGGCGTGCTCGACAAGGATGACCGCCTGATCCCGGACATGACGGCGTCCACCGCCCGATCCGCCATCGCCGACGGGACCATCGTCGGCGGCATGATCCCAAAGATCGAGACTTGCCTTGCCGCCGTCGACGCGGGTGTCGACGGAGCGGTGATCATCGACGGGCGGGTGCCCCACGCGGTCCTTCTGGAGCTGTTCACCGAACACGGTGCGGGCACGCTGGTCCGCGCCGACGAATAGCAGCCAAAGTCACCCCGTGAGATCTGACAGGAACTCGAGCTGCCACTCCATTTCGTCGTCCCGCAGTGGGAAACCGCCGCTGTCGGTCGGCTTGAGCACCAGAGTCAGCGGAACCTTCGCGACCCGCTTCTGAACGTCAACCGCTAGGGACATCGACAGCCCGGCCTTCCACATGAGGGCGACGATGCCCTTCGCGCTCTTGCTCTCGACCGCTTTCGCTACCGTTTGCGCCGGCAATCCGGCCCTCACCGAAATAGCAGCAGCGACGAAATCATGACTGCCCTTGCGCAGTGATTCGGCGATGACCTTCTCGTTGAGCTTGCGTTCGCGGTGGAGCCGCCGGGCCAGTTGCTCAGGCCCCTCTTCCTCGATCGCTCCTTTCTTGTCGAGGCGCCGATGGACTTCGGTCCTGACCGCCTCGACAGTGCTCGCCGGCAGGTCGTCGCGCTGGCTCAACACGTCGAGCAGGCTTTCCGCGACCATCTGCGCGAGGCGCCGGGCTGCCTTCTCCGGCAACCGCGGACGGCGGACCAGGGGCTCCTGCCAGCTGGGCCGTTCGACCGATTCCTCGATCAACAGGTCGAGCGTACGTTCGCGAATCTGGGCGCTCGGGTTGCCCAACAACTGGGCAACGGCGTCCACATCGTGCGTATCGACGATAGCCTCCGAGACCGGCTCGTTGACGGGATCGCGCCGCGAAATCGCACTGAGCGCCCCGGACGCGGGATGGGAGGCGATGATCTCGATCAGGTCGTCATCGGTCAGCACCGGTGAGAATTCCAGGACCGGCATCGAGACGACCAGTTCGATGTCGCGGGCAAGCCGACGGATCACCTCGGGAGGCGCGTCAGCAACGTCCTTGAGTGCTTCGGCCAACACCTGTCGCACGCGCGTGATCTCGTCCCGGGCGAGCAGTTCCAGGACCTCGTAGGTCATTCGTCCGACCGAGTCGCGCTCGTTAGCGGTCAGCCCGGGAACCAGCCGGGCAATCTTCACCGCGAGTTCGCTCCGCACCTCAGGGTCAGCATCGGAGGCGAGCTTGAGGTCCGCCTTGCGCGGCGACGATGTATTGGTCGCGATCTCGCGACGCACATCGGCCGAGGTATCGTCTGCCAGGAAGTACAAAACCTCGGGCCGAATATCCGTGCGGCTGGCAAGTTGTCGCCGGACTTCGGAATCGCCGTGGCGAGCGAGTTCCCGAGATTCCTCGTAGGTGACGCCTGTCGTGCTACGCAGGCGACGGCGGAGGTCGTCGAGTACCACGTCAGCTCCGGTTGCCGCCTGCCGTCCGAGTAAAGAATTCGATTTGCCACGACATTTCGTCGTCGCTCAGCGGATAACCCGGTTGATCGCCCGACGTCAACACATCGCCTGGCGCGATCCGCGCCAGCCGTTGCTGAAGCTGCACCGCCACCGACATCGGAAGCCCCGCCTTCCAGGCCAGGGAGACGACACCCTTGGCATTGCGCGAAGCACACACCCGCTTGACCACGCGCTCACCAAGGCCGGAACGCACGGCAAGAGCGGCAATGACAAACGAGAAATCGGACGCCTGTAACGCTTTAACGATAATTTCGGTGTCCAGCCGTCCAGCTTGCTTTAGCCGACCCGCCAGTTCGACTGGCGCATCCTTGTCCAGGAACTCGGCGCCTGCCCCGATCGCTGGGTCGTCCACGCCCCCTTCGAGACGCCGGTGCACCTCCTCCTTTACCGCGCTCAGCGTATCGTCGTCGAAATCCTGCCGGCGATGTAGGACGTCGAGCAAACTGTCGGCGACGAACCGTGCCAGTCGGGTAACCCCTCGCGGCGGCAGTTGCGGCCGTTTGACCAGGGGCTCGTGCCATGACTCGTGCTCCGGCGCACGGTCGATGATGGTGTCGAGCGTTTGTTCGCGGATCTGCGCGCTATCGTTGGAGAGAAGCTCAGCGATGGCGCTGACCTGCTCGGTTGCGACGATAGCGTCGGCGACGTCGCCGCCGACGCCCTGGCGGCGTGAGATGGCATCGAGCCCGCCGTCGGCCGGGACGTCGGTAATGATACGCAGCAGGTCGTCATCGGTCAGGACCGGCGAGTGCTCGAGGACCGGCCCGGCGACGCCAATGTCCGAGTCCCGCGCCAGCAGGTTGATGACGTCGGCCGGCGCATGGGCGACATCCTTTAGCGTGTCGGCGAGAACCTGCCGGACCCGCGTAATCTGGTCGCGAGCCAGCGTGTCCAAGGCTTCGGCCGTCGATTGTCGTGCTTTCTCGGCGATGTCTCCGGAGGGGTCCGGAACGGAGTCGCCGAGACTCCGCGCGAGGCCGACCCGAACATCGTCGCTTGAATCACGGGCAAGGATCGGATGGGCGTGCGCGGGGGTCGTTTCGTTTTCGGCTATGGCGCGGCGGACGTCTTCAGACGGGTCGTCGGCGAGGTAGTACAGAATCTCGGGACGAATATCGCTGCGGCGTGCAAGCGCGGCCCGCACAGAGGCGTCGTCGTGCGCCGCCAGCTCTCTGGCCTCGCCATAGCTGATCGAAGGGGGCAGTCCTACGCCCCCGCCCAGCTCATCGGACGTACTCACCCCTACCTCCCTAGGCGCGACAGTGCCCGCTTCGGCTCCAGGGTACCGCCGAAGATACCGTCACGCTTGTTCGCCGCCGGCGTTTCCCTCTGCCGGTTCGGCGATGCGATAGCCTCCTTTGCCCGCTCACTTGACGGCATACATTGCGGCGTCGGCACGGGCAACAAGTTCATCTATGGATTCACCGGTCGCGGGATCATAAAACGCGACGCCGACCGACAGGCCCATGGGCCGGTCGTCGTCGCCAGAGAATTGCTGTAACTCGACACTACGCGCCATCAGGTCGCGGACCCGCTCTTCGGCAGCAGCAGCCGGAATGCGATCGAGCAAGAGCGCGAATTCATCTCCGCCAAACCGCGCCGCAGCGTCGCGAGGCCGCGTGTGTTCGAGAAGCATGTCACGGAAAAACACTATCGCTTCGTCGCCTCGCTGGTGACCATGGACGTCGTTGACGCGCTTGAGATTGTCAAGGTCGAGGTAGAGGAGGGCGGCGTGCCCGCCGTCCTGATTGAGCCGGCTGATCCGCCGCGGTACTTCGTCCTCGAAGAATGCGCGCCTGTTCAACAGGCCGGTCAGCCCGTCGGTGCGCGAGAGTTTGAGGATACGCTCGTGATTGTTGATCTGCTCGTTGGCGATGCCAAGCTGACCGGCGACATCGGCCAGCAGAGCGCGGTCGTCATCGCTCCACGCCGATCCGCCCGCATCGCGCCACAGAAACACGGCGCCGTTGACCTGTTGGCGGTAGTGCGTGGCAGCAGCGAGCACGGGCCGGCCGCCGACGTCGAGCTCCACCGCACCGGCGTCGCCGTCAAGCCGGCCGATGCGATCGTCCATAGCTTCATCGTCGATGGCGACGCCGTAGGTCGCGGCGACCGTGAATGCCGCTTTGCCGACACGGCGGAAAACGCCGGACCCGCGGGCGCCGAGCGAGCGCGATGTCGCCTCGTCGGCGGCGGCCGTACCGGCGGCGGCGGAAACAAACCCGGCGACCATCAGCGGCAGGAAACGCATGGCAATAAACCCTCTCCAGGTTTTGTGCGGCGGGCGGGAGTTTGCGTTGGCGCCCGGCCTCGTGCAAGGTTGCTTGCGGAGGGGATAGCGATGGAAATGGGCGTCAGTGTGGCAGCCGTTGCGGCCGTGGCGGTCGCCGTCGTCGCGGTGATCATCGCGGTCGTGCTGGGTACCCGCGGACGTGCCGAATCGGCGGCGCAGATGGCTCGTTTCGGCGACGTCGCCGAGCAGCTGGCGGGGCGCCAAGCGGAACTCACCGGCCGTCTCGAACAGACGCAGACGGGCGTCAACGAACGGCTCGATTCGCTCGCCAAGCGTCTTGGCGACGGCCTCGCGCAGCAGACCGAGAAGACCGGAGAAACACTGCGGGTGCTCCACGAACGATTGGCGGTGATCGATGCCGCGCAGAAGAACATCACCGAACTGTCGACCCAGATGGTCGGCCTTCAGGACATTCTCTCCAACAAGCAGGCGCGCGGCGCCTTCGGCGAAGTGCAGTTGCAGGACCTTGTCACCAGTGTGCTGCCGCCGTCGGCGTACATGTTCCAGGCGACACTCGGCAACCGCAACCGCGCCGACTGCCTGTTGAAGCTGCCCAACCCGCCTGGCGCGATCGTCATCGACGCCAAGTTTCCGCTGGAAAGCTACGCCGCGTTGCGCGACGCCGACGACGACGCCGCGCGAGTGCAGGTGGCGCGCGCGTTCTCGGCCGACGTGCTCAACCACGTCAGGTCCACCGCCGAGAAGTACGTGATACCCGGTGAGACCGCCGAGTCGGCGCTGATGTTCCTGCCGTCGGAGGCCGTATACGCCGAGCTTCACGCCAACTTCCGGAACGTCATCGAGGAGTCGTACCGCCGGCGTGTCTGGATCGTCTCGCCGACGACCCTGTGGGCGACGCTCAACACCGTGCGCGCGGTGCTCAAGGATGCGCGCATGCGCGAGCAGGCGGGCGTCATCCAGGTCGAAGTGCGGTCGATGGCCGAGGATGTCGGGCGGCTCGACGACCGGGTCGGAAAGCTGCAGCGCCACTTCGACCAGGCCACCGAAGACGTCCGCCAAATCCGCATCTCGACCGAGAAGATTGCCCGGCGCGCCGACCGCATCGATGACATCGAGTTTGGCGATGACTCGGCAGGCGACCTGCCGGCTGCGCCGGCCGATCGCATCGCGGCCAATGAGACCGAGCCATCCTGACGGTTCGTCAAGTTCCGTCAAATTCGCGTGAAAGGAGGCGCCGCGGGGTGGCCGAGGCCAGGACCACACCGTAAGCTGACGCCGCAATCACCCCGAGGGTCTACGGTATGCGGATCGCGGCACTCACTGTTTTGGTCCTGATCGCTTTCGTGGCGCCGGCCCGAGCTGAGAAACCGGTCCCCTTTTCGGGCACGCAGGTGGTCGCCACGGCAAAGCCGTTCAAGCAGTTCGTCAGCGACCTCAAGGCGGCCATCGGCGCCAACAAGATGGGCATCGTCGCCGAAGCCTGCGCCACCTGCGGCGCAAAGTCGATCGGCGTCACCATCCCCGGCAACCGCGTGATCATGATCTACAAGCCGCAGTTCGCGGTGCGCATGCTGGAAGCCAGCGTGCCGGCCGGAATCGAAGCGCCGCTGAGGCTCTACGTCACCGAAGAGCCGGACGGTACCGCCAAGCTCACCTACCGGCTGCCGAGCCACGTGTTCGGCGCCTACGAAGTCGCGGCCCTGGACGAGATGGCCAAGGAACTCGACGTCATCGTCGCCAGGATCGTTAGCGATGCAACCCGCTAGGACCAGACGGTGTCCACCGCCGCCACCATGGCTCTGCCGCGTGTCCAACGACCCATTTTGGTTCTGTCGGTGGTCGCGGCCGTTTTGCTTTTTGTCCATCTGATGGACTACGGCCTCCGCCACGCCGTGCTGCTGCCCATCGGCATCGGCCTCGGCGTCAGCCTTTATCACGCCGCCTTCGGCTTTTCCGCGGCCTATCGGCGCGCGTTGGTCGAGCGCGATATCTCGGGGATCGCCGCCCAGCTTGTGATGATCGCCATCGTGCTGTTCGCGCCGGTGCTCGCCCAGGGCGATGCCTTCGGCCGCGGCATTGCTGGCGCGGTGGCGCCGGTGAGCGTCTCCATGGCGCTCGGCGCCTTCGTCTTCGGCGTCGGCATGCAGCTCGCCGGCGGCTGCGCGTCCGGGACCCTCTATACCGTCGGCGGAGGCAGCACCCGCATGGTCGTCGTGCTGGCGTTCTTTTGCGTCGGCGGCTTCTGGGCCAGCCTGGACCTACACTGGTGGTCGGCGCTGCCCGGCATCGGCGCCGTATCGCTGCCCGAGGCCGCCGGTTGGGAGATCGCGCTGCCGGGCCAGCTCGCGGCACTGGCGCTGATCTACGCGGCGCTTCGCCTCGCCGGCGGGCGCGTCGGTCGGACGCTGGGATGGGAGGACGGCTTTGCGGTCCGGGCGCTGGTCCGTGGTCCATGGCCGCTGTTGCTCAGTGCCGCCCTGTTGGCGCTCGGCAATTGGCTCACGTTGCTCGCCGCCGGTCATCCGTGGTCGATCACCTGGGCGTTCGCGCTGTGGCCGGCAAGGATCGTCACCACTCTGGGATGGGACCCGGCGACCAGCCCGTTCTGGTCCGGCGGTTTCCAGCAGGCTGCCCTCGCCCGCCCGGTGCTCGCCGACACCGTCTCGGTGATGAACATCGGCATCGTACTCGGCGCCCTCGCTGCCGCGTCGCTGGCTGGTAAGTGGGCGCCCGCCGCACGAATCCCGGCCGGTTCGCTAATCGCGGCGATCGTCGGCGGGCTGATGCTCGGATACGGCGCCCGGCTGGCCTATGGCTGCAACATCGGCGCGTTCTTCTCCGGTATTGCCTCGGGCAGCCTGCATGGTTGGGTTTGGATCGCAGCCGCCGCGTTCGGCACCGTCGTCGGCGTGCGGCTGCGACCCCTGTTTCGATTGGCCAAGTGATGGGCCGAACCGTCGCGTTTGAAGAGAGGAAGGGTCAGGACATGCGAAAGGCACTGATCGCCGCACTCGTTGCGGCCGTGGTCGCGGTGGCGGCAGGATCGTCCGCTCAAGCGGCAGCGAAGCGGGTGACGGTGACGGGAGAGATCGTCGACACCTGGTGCTACGTCACCAAGGTCATGTTCGCCCAGGGCACCGCCCATCACCAGTGCGCGGTGTGGTGTGCCGTCGGCGGCATCCCGGTCAGCATTCTCGGCGAGGATGGCAACGTCTATGTCGTGCTCAAGGTCGAGGACGACGATTCCAGCGTCGCCAATCCGCGGATCGTTAAAATCCAGACGCACAAGGTCACCGTCGATGGCGACCTCTACGAACGCGACGGCGTTCGCTATCTGGTCGTCACCCAAGTCGCCGACGACCACGGCATCGTCAACATGACACACGAAGACTACGGCGTCGTGCCGTTCGGGGAGTAAGGGAAGATGCGCAAGATCGTACTGACGACACTGCTGATACTCGGCACGTCCGGCGCCTTCGCCGCCAACGAATGGGGCATCGAGCACGAGAGCAAGGCCCGCTTCGACGCCAAGGTCGTCGACGTGCTGTGCGAACTCACCGGTGACTGCCCGGCGAACTGCGGCGACGGAAAACGCCAACTCGGACTGCTGAAGGACGATGGCAAGCTGGTGCTAGTGCTCAAGAACTTCGAGGCCTTCACCGGCGCGGTGCGCGACCTGCTGCCATTCTGCAACCAGCGGATCACCGCCGACGGCCTGATGATCGACAACCCGAAGATGCCGATGATGGCGCTGCAGTTCAAACGTCCGGCGCCCGACGGCAAGTGGAGCCGTGCTAACTGGTTCGGCCGTGACTGGGCGAAGGTGCATGGCGGCGAGCCTGGAAGCGGTCGGGTCAACAACTGGTTCCGGCACGACCCGACGGTCAAGGAGGTCATCGAGACCGACGGCGTGTTCGGTATCCTCGGCCTGAAGCCGGAGGAATAGGGTGCCGTCCATGCGGGCGGTGCGGCGTCTGGCACCGGCGGTGCTGGCCATGCTGTTGGCGGCATCGCCAGGTCATGCAGCCGGACCACCCGCTGCCGCTGGCGACGCGCTGTCCCGCGCCTTCGGCGGCCCCTTCGAGCTGGTCGATCATATCGGCGCGACGCGGACCGATCGTGATTTCCGCGGCCGCTACGTGCTGGTCACTTTCGGATACACTTACTGCCCGGATATCTGTCCGACCAACCTTCAAGCCATGTCGGATGCCATCGACCTCGCCGGCCCGGCCGCCGAACGGATACAGCCATTGTTCGTCAGCGTTGACCCCGAGCGGGACACGGTCGATGTCCTGGGCCCGTATGTCGGGCACTTTCATCCCCGTTTGATCGGTCTGACCGGCACCGAGGCGCAGGTGCGCTTGGCCGCCAAGGCTTATCGCGTTCACCGCAGCAAGGTGCTGATGGACGGTAACGACGACTATCTGGTCAATCATTCGTCGTTGACCTTTCTGATGGGTCCCGAGGGCAACTTCGTCACCCTGTTTCCCCACGGCACACCGGCCGACAAGATGGCCGACGCCATTCGCCGGCACGTTGCGCAGGCGGCATCAGATAACCGGTGATCTCACATCCAGCGCACGTCACCGTGACTTGCTGTTGACCAAGCTGGCGCTCCATATGGGCGGCAACCGTTGATCCGTTCGATGATGGAGTGGACCTCCCATGCGACAGAATTCTGCCCTCGTGCGCCGTGGCCTTCCGGTCCTGACGGCGGTCGCCATCGCCGCAGTGACCAGCAGCTATGCTCGGGCCGAAACGATCATCGAGCTGACCCAGACCGGCTGTCAGTTCGTCGAGTCCGAGAACGGCGTCGACCACATCTACGAGACCGCATCGAAAGCCGACTGCAACGCCATCAACGCCAAGACCGCGTCCGAGCGGCTGGCCAGCGCGAAGGTGCTGGAGCTGAAGCCGGGCCGCTACGTGTTCCGCGTGACCAACAAGAACGTGCCCTACGACCTGGGCTTCTGGCTGCGCGAGGAAGGCTACGACTGGCGAAATCCGCTGCACAAACTGTCGAAGATCTCGGTATCGGGCGGCGGCCTCGGCCTCGGCAAGACCAGGGACTACGAGGTCGAACTGAAACCCGGCGCGTACGTCTATTCGTGCCCGCTCAACCCGACACTTGACTACAAGCTGATCGTCACCGAGGGGTGATTGTGGCGCCGCGCCAACGAAACGACCCTACGGTCATTTCGTGCGCTGACGTTTTCGCTCAGTCGCCGCGCGGGCTTGATCAGCGAACCGCCGACGAGATCGGTCGGTTCGCTTGGTTTAGTCCTCCCGCACGAGTCGAAAGCCGATGAGGATGTGCTTGAGATGTGCCGGCCGGCTGTGACGCGCCGCCGGCCGGCACACCCCGCAGCCCTTGTCGTCCCATGAGCCGCCCTTGACGATGAACCGGCTGCCGCGAGACGGCGTCGCCGTCCATTCGAACACCTGTCCGGCAGCATCGAGAAGGCCGAACGGACTAACACCTTCCGGGAACGAGCCGACAGCGACGGTATCGAACGGTCCCGCGTCGTGGCTGTTCAGACGTCCCGGCTCGAAGGTGTTCCCCCACGGAAACCGCCGGCCGTCGGTGCCGCGCGCCGCTTTCTCCCATTCCGCTTCGGTGGGCAGGCGCCAGCGCCCGCCGGTGACGCTGCCCAACCACTCGGCATAGGCCTGGGCGTCGGCGTGGCTGACCAGCACGACGGGATGATCCCCGCGCCCGGCCGGCGGTCGGCCCGACGACCAAGCGTGCCGGCGGGTCCGTGTATAGGGATGGATCAGCCCGTAGCCTGCCCACGTCTTTGTGTCGACGTCCGGAACCGCATGCCCGGTCGCAGCGACGAAGGCAGCGTACTGGGCGTTGGTAATCGGCGCGCGGGTGATGGTGAACGCCGGCAAATCGACGGACCGGCGTTCTCCCTCGCCCTCGTACCATCGCCCCTCGCGCGTCCGCTTGTGTCCGTATGCGGCTTCGTCCAACCGGTAGGCCGCTTCCCGTTCGCTGCGGTCCGAGCCGGCAATGAAGGCGCCACCGGGAACGTCGATGGTCTCCGGAATCGGCACCGTCTCGGCGGTCCGCGGAACGGTCGGATACAACACCGCCAACAGGGCCAGCGCCACCACGAGACGCTGCCGGCGACGGGGCCCTGAATTCGGCTTCCTCCTCCCGTCGTCGCCGTCGCTAATCGCTTGGCGCATCACGAGAAACAGGCATATGCATGCGTTTGTGAATTTCACATGTTTGTGAATGCGTTTGATTCGCAAAAAGGCGCTCGACTCTGCCATGTTGGGTCAGCAATTGTTAGTTCAAATCATTCGCAATTCTTAACCTCTCAAGGGAGACGACACCGTGAAGACATCCAAGATCAAATTGCTGTCCACCGCCGTTGTTCCGGCGCTCGCCGTCGCCGGCCTCGCCGTGGGCAGTTCCGAGGTGTCCGCCGCCCCCGGTTACGGCAAGTCCGAAGCCGGCTGCGGATACTCGACCCGCAGCGCCGAGTTGCCGGCCGCCAAGTCCCGCGACGGCTATATCCAGCTCGCCGCCTGCAATCCGTGCGCGGCGAAGAAGGCCTGCAATCCCTGTAACCCGTGCGCGGCCAAGGCCTGCAACCCGTGCAACCCCTGCGCCGCCAAGGGCGCGTGCAACCCCTGCGCGGCCAAGAACCCCTGCAATCCGTGCAATCCCTGCGCGGCTAAGAAAAACTAGCCGACCGCCAGTCAGCGCCGCCCCCCAACGGGGCGGCGTTTTGTTTATCCGTTTTTGCAGCAACACCTGATCCGGGGCGTTTGTCCGATGATGTTTTCCAAGTCCAGGCTTCTTTCGACAACGGTCATTCCCTTCGTGGCCGGCGCCGGCGTCATCGTCGGCACCGCCTTGATCTCTTCGGCCCCGAGCCAGGCGACCGCGACGCGTCCGGCTCCGGTGCCTCTGCCGGCCGCCAAGCCTCGCCCGAACGTGCGGCTGGTTGCCTGCAACCCCTGCAATCCCTGCGCGGCGAAGAAGGCGTGCAATCCCTGCAACCCGTGCGCCGCCAAGGCCTGCAATCCTTGCAACCCGTGCGCCGCGAGGAACCCCTGCAGCCCCTGCAGTCCGTGCAACCCCTGCAATCCATGCGGTGCATCGGCGGCGGTCGAGATCAGCCCACGCGAAGCTGCAGCCGTCTACGATTGCCTGCGCACGGAGATGGCGTCGGCCTACGAAAAGGCGGGCGTTGCGGCGGTTGCCGGCTATACCAACTGGACCAATGTCGCGACGCAGCCGTATCCCTCGGCGACCCACGGCAGCCGCTACGTCAACAACTACGCCAACGCTCGCGGTGCTTACAAATACGTCAAGTACGAGGACGTCGGTACCATGCCGGCGGGCGCGGCCATCGCCAAAGACAGTTTTGTCGTCAATGCGAACGGCACGGTTTCGGTCGGGCCACTGTTCGTGATGGAGAAGATGACCGGCGGCTTCAACGCCGAGTCCCACGACTGGCGCTACTCTCTGATCATGCCGACGGGGGCCGTTGTCGGTGTCACGGGCGGCAAGGGCTCGGCGAACGTGAAGTTCTGCATCGAATGCCACGCCTCGGTCGCCGACGATCAGGACAGCCTGTTCTTCCTGCCCGACGACGTTCGGGAGACGTTTAACTGATCAAACGGCATTGCGCCGTCACAGCGCGGCACATGCAAGCAAGAAAGGGCGGCGGCCTTCGGGTCGCCGCCCCTTTTGTCGGCGACACATATCCCTCTAACGTGTAAGGACTCAAGGAGGCGCCGGAATGGCGCGAAGGAACAGGAGCCGGCCCATGGCCGACCTTCGGGGGCTGAGCAAGGATCGACTTGAGGAGATGGCGGAGGCCGGCGCCGAGATCGTCGAGTGTTACCGGCTTCTAGACAAGGGCGGCGGCAATGTCGTTGGCGACCTACTGCGTGGCCACGGCGAGTTCTACGAATGGGACCACTATCCGCCCGGCGACGTCTCCGACTCCGACACCCACTGCCAGTACTATTACCACGCCCACCCGGTCGAGCTCCGCGGCGGCGAGCACGGGCATTTCCACACGTTCCTGCTCCCCAAGGGCATGCCGGAAGGAGTCGCGCCGGCGCCGCTTGCCGACTATGCGCCACCCGACGGCGACAACGATGCGCTCAGCCACCTGATCGCCATCTCAATGGACAAGTACGGAAAGCCGACCCGGCTGTTCACGACGAACCGCTGGGTCACCGGTGAGGTCTGGTACGCGGCCGACGACGTCATCCGCATGCTCGACCGGTTCCACATGGACCTCGCCTACCCGTCACTGGCAGTCAATATCTGGGTGACCGCGATGCTGCGGTTGTTCCGCCCCGAGATCGAGGTGCTGCTCAAGGCCAGGGACGTGCGTGTCGCCGAATGGCAGGCGAACAAGACCAACGAGAACGCCTACGAGGATCGCGACCTGGAAATCACGTCGATCGCCGAGATCAGCGTTGACGCTCAGATCCGTCGCGTCGACGCGGCTTTGCGGGGCGCCTGAGCGGGCTTGCCGGACCAGATGTCACAGGGCGCCGACGAGCGCCCCCAGGATTGCCGCAGCGATGGCGACGAGCCACGGCGGCCACTTCCAGATCATCAGCATGGTCAGCGCCGCGACGACGAGGACGAAGTCCGCGGCACCGTGGACCGTTCCCGTCCACACCGGATCGTAGAGCGCCGCCAGCAGCACGCCGACGACGGCGGCGTTGACGCCGGCCAGTGCCGAGCGCACGCCGACGCGGGCGCGGAGCGCGTTCCAGAACGGCAGCGCGCCGGCGATCAGCAAGAAGGACGGAGCAAAAACGGCAAGCAAGCAGACGAGGCCACCCAACCAACCGCCGGCCCCCGCCGTCATGGTCGTGCCGAGATACGCGGCGAAGGTGAACAGCGGCCCAGGCAGCGCCTGCGCCGCGCCGTATCCGGCGAGAAAGGAGTCGGTATCGACCCATCCGGGTGGCACCACCACGGCCTGTAGCAGAGGCAGCAGGACATGACCGCCGCCGAAGACCAGAGATCCGGCGCGGTAGAACCCGTCGACGATGGCGATGCCGGGTAATGCCGTCGCCAGCGCCAGCAGCGGCAAGCCGGCGAGCAGGACGAAGAAAAGGACAAGAGCGCCGACGGCAATTCCGCGGCCGATGCGGAACTGGTGCTCCTCGCCACCCTCCGGCACCCGGCCCTCGAGCAGCAACCGGCCGAGGACGCCGCCGGCGACGATCGCCGCCACTTGCCCGCCGGCGACGGGGCCGAATACCAATGGCCAGCCGACGACGATGGCGGCCGCACCCGCCGCCATGGTCGCCGTACGGGCGTCGGGGCAGAGGCTTCGGCCCATGCTCCACACCGCTTGCGTCACCACGGCGACCGCCATCGCCTTAAGCCCGTGCATCCAGCCAGCACCGGCAACGTCGCCCCACGCGTGGACGCCGTAGGCGAACAGCACCATGATCACCGCCGACGGCAGGGTAAAGCCGAGCCAAGCCGCGAACATGCCGGCGGCACCGCCCCGTACCAGGCCCAGCGACAGGCCCACCTGGCTCGACGCCGGGCCGGGCAGGAACTGCGCGAGGGCGACGAGATCCGCATAGGTGCCGTCGTCGAGCCACTTCCGGCGGCCGACGAATTCGTCGCGGAAATACCCGAGATGGGCGATGGGACCGCCGAACGAGATCAGCCCCATCCGCAGGAAGGCCACGAAGATAGACCACGGCGAGGATAACGCCGCCGTCGGAGACGATGTCGGCGCGTTCACGCCGATCCGATCCCGCGCCTCGCCCTCAACGCGGCGTTCAGTGTCCCGTCATCCAGATAATCCAGCTCGCCGCCGACCGGGACGCCGTGGGCGAGGCCGGTAACGGCGACGCCGGCATCCGCCAGGAGATCGGCAATGTAGTGCGCCGTCGTCTGACCATCGACGGTGGCGTTGGTCGCCAGGATTACTTCGGTCACCTGGGGTTCGCGGGCGCGCGTCACGAGCCGCGGAATGCCGAGGTCTTCCGGGCCGACACCATCGAGCGCAGACAGGGTGCCACCGAGCACGTAGTAGCGTCCGCGGAAAGAGCCCGTCCCATCGAGCGCCCACAGGTCGGCGACCTCCTCGACCACGCAGATGACCGCCGGATCACGTCGGGGATCGGTGCAGACGCCGCAGGGGTCCGTCGAATCCAGGTTGCCGCAGACGGAACACGCGCGGATGTGCTGGGCCGCATCGGCCATCGCCCGGGCCAGAGGGGCCATCAGGGACTCGCGCCGCTGAATCAGATGCAGGGCCGCGCGGCGCGCCGAGCGCGGACCGAGACCGGGAAGCTTGGCGAGGTATTGAATCAGCCGGTCGATTTCCGTCGCCATCGGCGGTCGGCTCCTGGCGGGTGCGCGCAATCGGCCGGCGGCCGGCCGCGGCCTGACCTCACATGGGGAACTGCATTCCCGGCGGCAACTGCAGGCCGCCGGTCAACTCCGACATCCGTTCCGCGATCATCGCCTCGACCTTGGCCTTGGCGTCGTTGAAGGCGGCGACGATGAGATCCTCGAGGACCTCGGTATCGGCCGGATCGACAAGCGAAGGGTCGATCTGGATCCGACGCGCCTCGGCGCGGCCGTTCAGCGTCACCTGGACCATGCCGCCCCCCGATGATCCTGTCACCTCGACGGTGGCGAGCTGCTCCTGCATCTCGCTCATTTTCGACTGAAGCTGCTGCGCCTGCTTCATCATCTGGCCGAGGTTTTTCATCGCACCGGGGTCTCCGCACCAATCGGGCCGAATTCTTCCGAGGCCCGTGTATAGCAACAAACCCGCCCGTTGGCACCGGGTTTCGGTGGCGCGGAAGGCTCGGTGCGATGATCAATGCAGGGTTGCGGAATCAGCATTCGACACGGTTTTTTCGCAGGTGCACAATATTGTTGCAGTGCGTTAAAATGTGTTCATGTTTTGTGCCTGACACACTGGAGGCATCACGATGTCGGCTACACGCAGCGCAGGGGCCAAGAAGCCCCGCCGCAGCGCGGCGAAAGCCACGACGCGGACCCGAAAACCCACGCAAAACCGCAAGACAGGTTCTCCCGCCAAGGGCCGTACGGTCGCCGTGATCGAAGAACGGCGCGCCGAGCCCCGCGCCTTCGTTCCCCCGGCGACGCCGAAGGAACCGGAGCGCGAGATCGCCGAGGCGATCACCTTCCCGACCAGCGGGCTGACCATCGACCGTTTCATGCACGCGGCGGTCGGCCGGGCCACCGGCGGCATGTCACCCGCCGGAACCATGTCGGCGTATTTCGAGTGGCTGTCGCACCTGGCCTTCAACCCGGGCAAGCAGCTCGAACTGGCGCAGAAGGCGATGCGCAAAGCCGCCCGGTTCGGCGTCTACGCCATCCGCGGCGCCAACAGCCCCGAAACCCCGCCGTGCATCGAGCCACTGCCACAAGACAACCGCTTTCGCGGCGAGGATTGGAAAAAGCCGCCCTTCAACCTGATGTACCAGTGGTTCCTGCTGAATCAGCAGTGGTGGCACAACGCAACCGGCGGCGTCCGCGGCGTTTCACCCCGCACCGAGAGCTCTCTTCAGTTCCTCGCCCGCCAAATGCTCGACGTGGTCTCGCCATCGAACTTCGTGATGACCAATCCGGAAGTGCTGAAGGCGACAGCCGCCGCGGGCGGGACCAACTTCTTCCGAGGCGCCGTCAACGCCGTGCAGGATTGGGAGCGGACGGTCGCCGGACGCAAGCCGGTCGGCACGGAGAACTATGAGGTCGGCCGGGACGTCGGGTTGACGCCGGGCAAGGTCGTCTACCGCAACCGGCTGATCGAGCTGATCCAGTACAGCCCGACCACCTCGAAGGTCTACGCCGAGCCGGTGCTGATCGTGCCGGCGTGCATCATGAAGTACTACATCCTCGACCTCTCGCCCCATAACTCGATGGTCAAGTATCTCGTCGACCAGGGGCACACGGTGTTCATCATCTCTTGGAAGAACCCGACGGCCGAGGACCGCGACCTGAGCATGGCCGATTATCGCCGGCTGGGCATTCGCGCCGCGCTCCGCGTCGTCGAGGAGACGGTGCCCGATCGCAAGGTCCACGCGGTCGGCTACTGCATCGGCGGCATCCTGCTGACCACGGTCGCTGCTGCCATGGCGCGTGACGGCGAGGACCGTCTCGCAAGCATCACCCTGTTCACCACCCAGCTCGACTTCACCGAACCGGGCGAGTTGTCCGCTTTCATCGACGAGAGCCAGGTCGCCTACCTCGAAGACCTGATGTGGGACCAGGGCTACCTCGACGGCAAGCAGTTCGCCGGGGCGTTCCAGCTGCTGCGGTCCAACGACCTGATCTGGTCGAAGATCGTCCGCGAGTACCTGCTCGGCGAGCGCCAGGGCCTGTCGGACCTGATGGCCTGGAACGCCGACGTCACCCGGTCGCCCTACAAGATGCACTCCGAGGTTCTGCGCGGCCTGTTCCTCAAGAACGACCTCGCCGAGGGCCGCCATCGGGTCGAGGGCCGGCCCGTCGTCATCAGCGACATCCGCGCTCCGATCTTTGCCGTGGCGACGACCAAGGACCACGTTGCGCCTTGGCAGTCCTGCTACAAGATCAACGTGCTTTCCGACACCGACGTCACCTTCCTGCTGACCAACGGCGGTCACAACGCCGGGGTCGTCAGCCAGCCGGGGCACAAGCGCCGCCGCTATCAGGTGGCGACGAAGATCGAGGGCGACCGCTACATCGACCCCGAAACCTGCCAGGCGCAGGTGCCGGTGCGAGAGGGTTCGTGGTGGCCCGAATGGCAGGTGTGGCTGGCCGAGCGATCGACGGAGATGGCGACACCGCCCCCGATGGGCGCCCCGGACCACGGCTTCCCCGTCCTCGGCGATGCCCCGGGCAGCTACGTGATGCAGCAATAGCGGGAAACGCGTTTCGCCGCCGGTGCCGATGCCGGTGGCGCCAGTGATGTGCCGCGCCGACAGGGCCGGCGAACGGGCGAAGTCGAACGCCCGGTTCGCCGGCCCTAGTCGTCTTCGATGATCGGGTCGTCCAAATCCTCAGATGGCTCGTCAGGCGCACGCCTTCGGATGTCGCCGATCTCTGCACCGGGGAAAGCCTCCAAGACCGCTTGAACCAGCGGGTGGCGCGCAACGGCGGCGCGGTGTTCCGCCTCCGCCGCCTCGGCGCTCTGCTTCAGCGTCGCGGCGCCCGGTTCGTTCGACACCGTCACCAACCAACGCCGCGAGGTGTGGTCGTTCAGCAACCGGGCAATGCGGCCGGGCAGGTCGCGATCGGCATGCTCGCCGAGGCGAATCTCGATGCGGCCGGGCTCGAACCGCACGAGATGGACGTCGGAGACCAAGTGGGCGCGCAGAACCAGCTCTCCCTGCGCCTCCGCCAAATCGACGACGTCCTCGAAACACATGGGGTCGGCCGTCTCATCCACGGCCGCCCCGACCTCGGCGTCGGCGCGAAGGGCCACCGGGCCTCCATCGTCGATCGCCGGACCCGCCGCCCGTCCACCCGAGACGGGCGGGCCGCTCGGTACCGACGACCCCAAATCCGTCGGGACTTGCGAAACGTCCGCCGTTTGGTTTGCAAGCCGACCGCTGGCCGGCGGGGCGTCGGTCAGCGCTTTCACCGCCTCGGCCGGCGTCGGCAATTCCGCCGTATAGGCCACGCGCACCAGGACCATCTCCGCGGCCTGGGCCGGCAGCGGCCCGGACCGGACTTCACCCAAGCCCTTGAGCAGCATCTGCCATGCCCGCGCCAAATCGGCCATCGACAGGCGCGAAGCGAGGTCGCGGCCACGAACCCGCTCGGCTTCGGGGACACCGGGCGCATCGACCGTCCCGGGCGAGACCCGAATCCGCGTCAGCCAGTGCACGAGTTCCAACAGGTCCTCGATCACCATCGCCGGGTCGGCGCCGGCCCGATGCTGGCTGGCAAACACATCGAGTGCCGCGGGCACGTCGCCGCGCATCAGCGCATCGAGCAGATCGAAGCTCACCGTACGGTCGGCAAGACCCAGCATGTCGCGTACAGCATCTTCGCCGACCTCGCCGCCGCCGTATGCGATGGCCTGGTCGAGCAATGACAAACCGTCGCGGACGCTGCCGTCGGCGGCTCGCGCGATCATTTGCAGCGCCGGCGCCGCCGCGGTTACGCCTTCTTCGGCGGCAATCCCGGCGAGGTGTTCGGCCAGCATCGCGGCATCGACGCGGCGGAGATCGAATCGCTGACAGCGGCTCAGCACCGTCACCGGCACCTTGCGGATCTCGGTGGTGGCGAAAACGAAGCGGACGTGCTCGGGCGGTTCTTCCAGCGTCTTCAGGAGCGCGTTGAACGCGTTCCTGGACAGCATGTGAACCTCGTCGATGATGTAGACCTTGTAGCGGGCATTGATCGGCCGGTAGCGCACACCGTCGATCAACTCGCGAATCTCGTCGACTCCGGTACGGCTCGCGGCATCCATCTCGATAACGTCGACATGGCGATCCTCGGCAATGGCGACGCAATGCTCGCATACGCCGCACGGTGCCGGAGTGGGGCCGCCGGTGCCGTCGGGTCCGACGCAGTTGAGCGCACGGGCGATAATCCGCGCCGTCGTCGTCTTGCCGATGCCGCGCACGCCGGTGAGGATGAACGCGTGGGCCAAACGTCCAGAGTGGATGGCGTTGGTCAGCGTCCGGACCAGCGCTTCCTGGCCGACAAGGCCGTCCAGGCGGCTCGGCCGGTATTTTCGGGCGAGCACCCGATACGGCGCCGAATGCGGTGCGCGGTCGGTGTCGGATTCGGTCATCGAGCTCCCCGGGGCGAAGAGCACCTTCCGCCTGCAGGGCGGTGGAACGGTGGGAGACTGGACAAGCGACCCGAGCCGGAACTCGTTACGGCTGCTTCCTTCCGGATCTGACCGGATTGGCGAGGGGCTCGTCCGCCCCCAGCCTCCCGGCTCAACTATAGCAGCCGCAGGGGGATATGAGGCAAGGGCTAGCCGCGCGACGGGCGGCCGAAGCCGCCCGCGAAAGACAGTACGCCGATAACGCCGAAGCTATTCGACGACGATGACGCCGGCCATCTGGTGCGGCACCATCCACGGAATGCGCGTGTTCTGGTACTCGTAGCGACCATCGATGCCGGTCACGAACTTGATCTCGGTTGTGCTTTCGGCCGGAACATTAATGGCGAAGAAGCAATCCCGAGCGACCACCTCGCCGGCAACCGATGCTTCGGCCACGGCAACCGAACCGAACAAATCCTTCGAACGGAACGTGCGCTTGCCGTCGTCCGAGTTGGTGATACGCAGAACGTACGGGCTGTTTGCCCGCAGAACCATCACCATCGGGTAAAACTCGTCATCGCGAATGCGCAGGTCGACCATCTCCGCACCCGCCCAGTTGGCGGCCGTGACGCGCTCGGCGGCGTGGGCGGGACAGCCATCCAATGTGAAATGCTGCACCGACTCGCCGTGGTAATTGCAGGCGGAAACAGCAAGGGCGAGGACAGCAGCGCCCGCTCCCTTCATTACGACGTTCATTCCTTACTCCCCTCTGTGCCCGTCGGCCCAGCCACCTACAGGCGGCGAGGCGTAGGAAAAGTATCAACATGGACGCAATCTACCAAGCGAAAAAGTCAGGGATTCCGTCACCCTTGTCGATTGTTCCGGGGTGCGTTGCCGATCGGCATCGGTTGGCGCATTATCCGACGGCACCCGCCGAACCGACCTGTATCACTTGAGGTGTTCGTTCGCGCCATGCCGCCCGACTTGCTCTATACGGGTTGTGCGCTCGACCGCGCCGCCGACCAGCGGCGGGACCCGGCCTGGGTCGCCGAGCGGCTGCGCGACCCACAAAGCCTGATCGTACCAGTCTGGCGTGACCGCAATCTGATTATCCCCGGGGACCCGCCTGCGGCGGCAGCGATTGCCGGATCCGGCGCACAGGACATCGTCTCACTCGCCGCTCAGGTCGCCTTCCTGGGCGTCGACAGCGGCGCCCGCGCTTGGTTTGCCGCCGACCTCTCTGCACTCGAACGCGATACCGTCGGCGACCTCCACGGTGGCGCGCAATTCGCCGATCTCCGCCGATTCGGCGCCGTCATGGACCGTACCGACGGCTCGGTGTTGGCCTACGCCCGAGGCATCATGCATTGGCACGGCCGGCACCGCTTCTGCGGCGTTTGCGGCAGTCCGACGGTGAGCCGTGAAGGTGGCCACGTCCGCGTGTGCACGGATCCCGACTGCGGCGCCCAGCACTTCCCTCGCGCCGACCCGGCGGTGATCATGCTGGTGACGCGCTCGGGCCCGGACGGCGGGGCCTGCCTGTTGGCCCGTCAGTCGAAATGGCCGACCGGTATAGTCTCAACCCTCGCCGGATTCCTCGAACCGGGCGAATCGTTGGAAGAAGCCGTCATCCGCGAAGTCGCCGAAGAAGCCGGCGTCGCGGTCGAGGCGGCTCGCTATCGGGCGTCGCAGCCGTGGCCGTTTCCGTCATCGCTGATGCTGGGATTCCGTGCCGACGCGGCGGCGGATGCGGAGATCCGCTTTGACGCCCATGAACTCGAAGACGCCCGATGGTTCACACGCGCCGACATTGCGGCGTTTCCGGAGTCCGACCTGAAGCTCCCGCGCGCCGATTCCATCGCCCGCTGGTTGGTCGAGGAATGGCTCGCCGAGGGTTGAGCGGTCGTTTGTTTCCGGCCGGCCTGACGATCCGCGCCGCCGAGCCCGAAGATTCTGCGGCGATCGGCAGGGTCCACGTCGATGCTTGGCGATCCGCCTACGCCGGATTGATTCCGGACGAGGTTCTGGTGGGCATGTCGCAACGCAATCAGGCTGTCCAGTGGGCGCGGATCTTGGCCCGGCCACGGCCCCGCGACGCGGTGTTCGTGGGCGTGGACGAGTCGGACGGGCTCGTCGGTTTCGGCAATTGCGGCCCCGTACGAAGCCAAGGCACACCGGGAGAAGGCGAGGTCTACACCCTTTACGTCGATCCCGACCACCAAGGCGCCGGCATCGGAAGCGCCTTGCTGAAGGTCCTGTTGGAAACACTCGCCGATGCCGGCATGCCGTCGGCCATCGTCTGGGTGCTGACGCTCAACCCGTCGCGGTACTTCTACGAAGCGATGGGCGGGCAACGGTTTGCCGAGCGCGACGAACGGCTGTGGGGCACCATCTTGCGCGAAACCGGCTATGTCTGGACGCAGATCGAATTGCCTTGGCGATAGCCCGAAACGACCTATCCGTCGTCGTCTTCGCCGTCGTTGGCGCGATAGGGATGCTGCGGGTATACGCCGAGTATACGCACCTCGCGCGAAAAGAACCCCAGTTCCTCGAAGGCCAGCCGCAGGCCCCGGTGCTCGGGATGGCCTTCGACCTCGGCGTAGAACTGGGTGGCGAAGAAGTGGCCACCGATCATGTAGCTTTCCAGCTTGGTCATGTTGATGCTGTTGGTGGCGAAGCCGCCCAGCGCTTTGTAAAGCGCCGCCGGGACGTTGCGCACCCGGAACACAAAGCTGGTCATCACCGGCCCAGATTTGGGGTGCGGGATGATCGCCTCGCGGGCCATGATCAGGAACCGGGTGGTGTTGTGTTCGGCGTCCTCAATGTTGGCGCGGAGCGAAACCAGACCGTACACCTCGCCCGCCAGCTCCGAGGCAATGACCGCCTGTGTGGCATCACCGGACGACGCGATCTCTCCGGCGGCGCCGGCAGTATCAACATGAACGACTGGCTCCAACCCCAGTTCTGAGATCAGCTCGCGGCACTGGTTCAGCGCGTGGATGTGGCTGTGGACGTGGGTCAGGTTCTCGGCCTTGGCGCCCTTCAGCCCCAAGAGGTGGTGGTTCACCCGCTGATAGTGCTCGCCAATGATATGCAGGTTGGCATCGGGAAGCAGGTGGTGGATGTCGGCGACCCGCCCGGCGACCGAGTTCTCGATCGGAATCATCGCCAGCTCGGCTCGTTTGTCTCGCACGGCGGCGAAAGCGTCCTCGAACGACCGGCAGGCCAGCGTTGCCATTTCCGGCCGCGTCACCCGGCAGGCGAGATCGGAATAGGCGCCCGGCGCCCCTTGAAAGGCGATGGTGCGGTTGGGGTCGGACATGGAGGTCTTCGTTCCCGTCGATCAGGCCTGCCGCTCGGCAAGCAGGTCGCAGGCGCGGGCAAGGTCGGCGGGAGTATCGACACCGAGGGGAACGGTGTCAACGAGCGCGGCGTCGATACGCATGCCATGTTCGAGCGCGCGCAGTTGTTCCAGGCGCTCCCGTGTTTCGAGCGCACCCGCCGGCAAGCCGACGAACCGCCCGAGCGCCTTTCGGCGGTAAGCGTAGATGCCGATGTGATGGTGGTGCGGCCCCTCGCCCGACGGGACCAAGGCACGGCTGAAATAGAGGGCACGTCCAACGGTGGCGCCCGGCTGGAGCGAGAGCACGGCTTTCACCACATTGGGATTGTCCCGTTCGTCGGCGCCGGTGATGGGTGTTACCAGAGTCGCGATATCGACGGCGGGATCGGCGAGCGGCGCGAGGACGGCGCGGACTGTCGGCGTATCGATGGTCGGCAAGTCGCCTTGCAGGTTGACGACGATGTCGTGGCGACCGTCGCCGTCGACTGCTTCGAGCGCTTCGTGCACGCGGTCGGACCCCGAAACATGATCGGGATCGGTCAACACTGCCTCGCCGCCGGCGGTACGGACCGCATCGGCGATCTCGTCCTCCGCGCAGGCGACGACAACGGGCCCGACATCGGCCTCCACCGCGCGGCGCCAGACATGCACGATCATCGGCTGGCCGTGGATATCGGCGAGCGGCTTGCCCGGCAGCCTTGTCGATGCCATGCGTGCCGGGATGACCACGATGGGATTCGGAAGCCCCTCCATAACGCCTTCATACGCCATCGAGAACCCCCTCGCCACGGTGTTTTCCCAACCCGCCGTTGAACACGCGGGGGCTTGGGGCTACAGTCCGGGCCGTCGGGGCAAACGGCGAAACAGGGTTCGATCCATGCAGTTTTCGATATTGGAGAAGTTCGGCGCGTCGCTTCTGATCTGCGCCTGGTTGATCTACGGCAGCCATTTGGCCGGCAACGCGCTGATCCATGTCGAGCACGTCACCCCCGCCATGGCCACGACGACCGACGACATGCCGGCCAAGGAAGAAGCCGCCGCGCCGGCCGCCGAGGTGGACCTCGCCACCCTTCTGGCCGATGCCGATCCGGCCGCGGGCAAGAAAGCCTTTTCCAAGTGCAAGGCCTGTCACACCGTCGACGCGGGCGGCAAGAACAAGGTCGGTCCCAATCTTTGGGACATCGTCGGCAAGGCCAAGGCTGGGGTTGGCGGCTTCAAATACTCCGGAGCCTTCACCGACTTGGGAGGCGAATGGACCTACGAAGACCTTGATGCGTTCCTCGCCAAGCCGAAGCAGTTCGCGCCAGGAACCAAGATGACCTTCGTCGGGATGAAGAAGGCCGGAGACCGCGCCGCCGTCATCGCCTATCTGCGTTCACTCAGCGATTCTCCGAAACCGCTTCCGTGAGCGGCATCGGCGCGTTCGTCGCACTCGCCGAGCGGCTGGCCGACGCGGCGCGGCCGATCGCGCGCCGCTATTTCCGGAGCGGACTGGCGATCGACGCCAAGCCCGACGCGAGCCCGGTAACCGCCGCCGACCGTGAGGCCGAAGCGGCGATGCGGGCGATCATCGAAGAGGCCTGCCCCGATCACGGCATCTTCGGCGAGGAGCACGGCAAGACCCGCCTGGATTCGCGCCACATCTGGGTGCTCGACCCCATCGACGGAACGAAGGCTTTCGTCACAGGAAAGCCATTGTTCGGTACTTTGATCGCGCTGTTGGAGGACGGGCGGCCCATCGTCGGCGTCATCGACGCGCCGGCCTTGGAAGAGCGATGGGTCGGCGCCGCCGGCCGTCCGACGACCCACAACGGCGAGCCGGTCCAGACGCGGACATGCGCGGACATTGGCACGGCATGGCTTTACGCCACGACGCCGCATATGTTCGATGGGGCCGATCACGACGCGTTCGACCGCCTGCGCGGGACCTGCCGCGATGCCGTCTACGGCGGCGACTGTTACGCCTATGGCCTGCTCGCCAACGGCACCGTCGACGTGGTCTGCGAGGCGTCGATGCAGCCTTACGACTACTGCGCCCTGGTACCTGTGGTCAGCGGTGCCGGTGGCGTGATCACCGATTGGCAGGGGCAACCACTCGGCCTCGATTCGGACGGCCGGGTGCTGGCGGCAGGCGATGCAACCGTACATGCCGCTGCGCGCGCGGCCCTTGCCGGCTAACCCCTACCGGCTTGGCAGCCAGTCCGACATAATGCGATCCATGCGCCTGATCCTTTTCGTTGTTGCTCTCGTTGTCCTGGCCGCGCCTCGATTGGCGGATGCGGCCGAGCCCGAATGGATCCACGCCATCGCCATGCACGGGACACCGAGGTACGGCCCGGACTTCGAGCATTTCGACTACGTCAATCCGAACGCACCGAAGGGTGGAACGGTGACGATCGGCGCCATTGGCGGCTTCGATACGCTCAATGGATTCAACAGCAAGGGACAAGCTGCCGGCATCGGCCAGATCTACGATAGCCTTACCGTCGCTTCGGCCGACGAGCCGTTCACCCGCTATGGCCTGTTGGCCGAAGCGATGCGCACGCCTGAAGACCGCTCGTGGGTGGAATTCCGTCTGCGTGCCGAGGCCCGCTGGCACGACGGCAAACCGGTCACCGCCGACGACGTCATCTGGACGTTCGACACGCTGATCGAGAAGGGCGCGCCGGCTTACGCATTCTACTACGCCAGTGTTGCCGGAGTGCAAAAGCTGGACGAGCGGACGGTGCGGTTCACCTTCAAGCCGGGCGAGAACCGAGAACTGCCGCTCATCCTCGCCGAACTCGCGGTGCTGCCCAAGCACTACTGGGAGGGCCGCGACTTCGCTGCGACGACCTTAGAGCCCCCTCTTGGCTCGGGGCCGTACCGCATCGACAAGGTCGAGGCGCCGCGGTCATTCACCCTGAAGCGTATCCCCGACTATTGGGGCCGAAACCTTCCGGTCAACCGCGGCATCGACAACATCGACGAATACCGTGTCGAATACTACCGCGACACCACCGTTGCCGTGGAGGCGTTCAAGGCTGGCGCTTTCGACTTCCGGTTAGAAAATTCGTCGGTAACGTGGGCAACCGCATACGACATCCCCGCGGCGAGAGACGGCCGCCTGAAGAAAGTGTTGATCCCCCACGCGCAGACCCGCGGGATGCAGGGGTTCGCCTACAACATCCGCCGGGAAATCTTCAAGGATCGGGGCGTGCGGCGGGCGCTGGCCTACGCGTTTGACTTCGAATGGTCCAACCGCAACCTGTTTTACGGCCAGTACACCCACTCTCGCAGCTATTTCGACAACTCGGAACTCGCCGCCACCGGCCTGCCCGGCCCCGAAGAGCTGAAGATCCTCGGACCCTATCGCGGCCGGATCCCCGAGGAGGTGTTCACCACCGAGTACAATCCGCCGGTGACAAAAGGAGACGGCCGCATCCGCGCCAACCTCAAGATCGCCGACGCCTTGCTCAAGGAGGCCGGGTGGGTGATCCGGGACAAAGAGCGGGTCAACGCCGAAACCGGTCAGCCGCTGGCCTTCGAAATCCTGCTGGTGAGCCCGCTGTTCGAGCGGATCGTCCTGCCATTCAAGAAAAACCTCGCGCGGCTTGGCATCGACGTCTCGGTGCGTTTGGTCGAGACGTCGCAGTACATCGAGCGCTTGCGGACCCTCGATTTCGATATGGTTGTCTCGTCGTTCGGGCAGTCGCTGTCGCCTGGCAACGAGCAGCGGGATTACTGGGGCTCGGCCTCGGCCGAGCGCCGCGATGGGCGCAACATCGTCGGCATCAAGGACCCGGTGATCGACGAGCTGATCGAGAATCTGATCGCTGCACCAACGCGTGAAGACCTGACCGTTCGGGTGCGCGCGCTGGACCGGGTGTTACAGTGGGGGTTCTATGTAATTCCCAACTGGCACATCTCGTCGCAGCGACTGCTGTATTGGAACAAATTCGGCATGCCGCCACCGACCGAGCTGCGCGGCGCCATTCTTCCCGCGACTTGGTGGGTCGATCCCGAAAAGGAGAAGGCCCTGGCCGCCAAGGGCCGGTAACAGCGGGCCGGAGCGGTCTTCGCAACGCATGTACGCCTATATCCTCCGCCGGCTGTTCCTGATCATCCCGACCCTGTTCGGAATCATGGTGGTCAATTTCGTCGTCGTGCAATTCGCTCCTGGCGGCCCCGTGGAGCAGGCCATCGCCGAGATCCAAGGCGAGGCTGTTTCGTCGACGGCGCGGATCAGTGGCGGTGGTACCGAGGTCGGTGGACCACAACCACCTGCACCCGGAGGCGCAAGGTCGGGAAGCGAAAGCCGCTACCGCGGCGCCCAGGGTTTGGACCCCGAGATCATCGCCCGGATCGAAAGGCAGTTCGGCTTCGACAAGCCGCCGCTGGAGCGTTTCCTGCTGATGATGCGGAACTACGTCGTCCTCGATTTCGGCGAGAGCTACTTCCGCGATCGTGGCGTCGTCGAGCTGGTTCTCGACAAGATGCCGGTCTCCATCACCATCGGACTGTGGACGACCCTGTTTACCTACCTGATCTGTATCCCGCTCGGTGTCGCCAAGGCGGTTCGCGATGGCTCGCGGTTCGACGTCTGGACATCAGGGTTGGTGATCTGTGCCAACGCCATTCCCAGCTTCCTGTTCGCCATCCTGCTGATCATCCTGTTCGCCGGCGGGCGCTACCTGGACTGGTTTCCCCTGCGCGGGCTGGTTTCGGAAAACTTCGACGACCTGTCGACATGGAGTCAGATCACGGACTACCTCTGGCACATCACGCTGCCGATCCTCGCCCTCATCATCGGCGGGTTCGCGACGCTGACCCTGCTCACCAAAAATTCGTTTCTAGACCAGATCCGTCAGCAGTACGTGATCACCGCCCGCGCCAAAGGCCTGACCGAGCGCCGCGTGCTCTACGGGCATGTGTTCCGCAACGCCATGCTGATCGTCATCGCCGGTTTTCCGGGCGCCTTCGTCAGCATCCTGTTTTCCGGTTCACTGTTCATCGAGATCATTTTCTCCCTCGACGGTCTCGGTCTGCTCGGTTTCGACGCGGTGATCCGACGCGACTACCCGGTGATGTTCGGCACGCTCTATTTCTTCACCCTGCTCGGGCTGGTCATGAATCTGATCGGCGATCTGATGTACCACGTTGTCGATCCGCGCATCGACTTCGAGGCCAGGGAGGCCTGACCGGTGATCGGCGACCAGGTCCTCGGCATTTCGATTTCACCGATGAACCGCCGCCGGCTGGCCAACTTCCGGGCCAATCGGCGAGGCTATTGGTCCCTATGGATCTTCCTCGCTCTGTTTTTCGCCAGCCTGTTCGCAGAGGTCATCGCCAATGACCGGCCGTTGCTGATCCGTTACGAAGGCTCCTTCTATTACCCGCTGTTCGTCGACTACCCGGAGACCGCATTCGGCGGCTTCCTCGAGACAGCGACCGAATACGCCGACCCCGAGGTCCAGGAATTGATCGAAGAGGGAGGCTGGATTCTCTGGCCGCTGGTTCCGTTCGCGTACGACACCGTGAACTATCGCCTCGACGTGCCGGCACCGGCGCCGCCGTCGGCGCTGAATTGGCTCGGCACCGATGACCAGGGCCGCGACGTTGTCGCCCGACTGATCTATGGGTTCCGTATTTCCGTTCTGTTCGGTCTGACGTTGACGGTTTGCAGTTCCGTGATCGGTATCGCGGCCGGCGCCGTGCAGGGATACTTCGGGGGTTTGACGGACCTGTTCTTCCAGCGTTTCATCGAGATCTGGGCCGGAACACCGCTGATCTACCTGCTGATCATTCTCGCCAGCGTGGTCACCCCGAGCTTCTGGTGGCTGCTGGGGCTTTTGTTGCTGTTTTCGTGGATGGGCCTGGTCGGCGTCGTCCGTGCCGAGTTCCTGCGCGCTCGGAATCTGGACTTCGTCCGCGCCGCCCGCGCGCTGGGCGCAAGCAACGTGACAATCATGTTTCGGCACATCCTACCCAACGCCATGGTCGCCACCATCACGTTCCTGCCGTTTATCCTTTCCGGTTCGGTCGTTGCCCTGACGGGACTCGATTTCCTCGGTTTCGGCCTGCCGCCGGGCTCGCCGTCGCTGGGCGAGCTGCTCAATCAGTCCAAGAACCACCTGCACGCGCCGTGGCTTGGCTTCACCGCGTTCTTTTCCATTGCGGTCATGCTCACCCTGTTGGTGTTCATCGGCGAGGCGATGCGCGACGCTTTCGATCCGAGGAAGACCTTCGTATGAGCCTTCTGGAGATCAGCGATCTTTCGACCTCGTTCGGGCGCGGCGAACGTGAGCTCCAGGCCGTTCGCAACGCAAACTTCGACGTCGATACGGCCGAGACGGTGGCGCTGGTGGGCGAAAGTGGGTCGGGCAAGTCGGTCACCGCGCTCAGCGTCATGCGCCTTTTGCCCTATCCGCAGGCGTGGCACGCCGGCGGGTCCATCCACCTCGCCGGGGAGGAACTGATGAACGCCCGGGAGAGCCGCATGCGCGAGCTTCGCGGCGATCGGGTGGCGATGATCTTCCAGGAGCCGCTGACCTCGCTCAATCCGCTGCACTCGATCGAGAAGCAGATTGCCGAGGTGCTTGTCGTTCACCGGGCGATGAGCCGCCGCCGTGCCCGCGACAGGGTCGTCGAGCTGTTGCACATGGTCGGGCTGCCCGAAGCCGAAGGCCGGCTCGACGCACTGCCCCACGAATTCTCGGGCGGCCAACAGCAAAGGGTGATGATCGCCATGGCGCTGGCCAACGAGCCCGACCTGCTGATCGCCGACGAACCGACAACGGCGCTCGACGTCACCATTCAGGCGCAGATCCTCAAGCTGCTCAAGGACCTGCAGGCCGAGTTGAAAATGGCGATGCTGCTGATCACCCACGACCTCGGCATCGTGCGCCGCATGGCCGACCGGGTCTGCGTGATGAACGCCGGCGAGATCGTCGAGAAGGGCATGTGTGCCGAGGTTTTCGCCGATCCTCGTCATCCCTACACCCGACGACTTCTCGCCGCCGAGCCCAAGGGCCGTCCCGACCCCGGGCCTACGCGCGCCGCCGAGCTCGTTGCCGCCCGCGACGCCAAGGTGTGGTTTCCCATCAAGGGCGGCGTAATTCGCCGGACCATCGATCACGTGAAGGCCGTCGACGGCATCAGCCTCACCGTGCGCCGTGGCCACACCCTCGGCGTCGTCGGCGAGAGCGGATCGGGGAAGAGCACGCTCGGCCGGGCGCTCATTCGCCTGCAATCCAGCCAGGGGTCCATCGCCTTCGACGGCCGCGAGCTGCAGGGCTTGAAGTGGAAGGCGCTGCGGCCGCTCCGGCGCCAGATGCAGATCGTCTTCCAGGACCCCTTCGGCAGCCTCAGCCCGCGCATGTCGGTGGGGCAGATCGTCGGCGAGGGCCTCGCCATCCACGGCATCGGCGGCTCGTCCGCCGAGCGGCGGGAGATGATCAGCCGCGTCCTCAAGGAGGTCGGGCTCGACCCGGCGAGCCAGGACCGCTACCCCCACGAATTCTCAGGTGGCCAGCGCCAGCGCATTTCCATCGCCCGGGCGCTGGTGCTGAAACCCGAATTCATCGTCCTCGACGAGCCGACCAGCGCTTTGGACATGTCGGTGCAGGCGCAGATCGTCGAACTGCTCCGCGACCTGCAGAAGGCCCACGACCTCGCCTACCTGTTCATCAGCCATGACCTCAAGGTGGTCCGGGCGTTGGCCCACGATGTCCTTGTCATGCGCGCCGGCCGGGTCGTCGAGCAAGGCCCCGCTGAGGACGTGTTCAGCCGACCCCGCGACCCTTATACCCGTGCGTTGATGGCCGCCGCCTTCGAGATGAAGGCGGACGAAAGCGGCGTCGTCGCCACCTGAGGGACGAATGGCCGTTCTCTTTTCCTGCTCGTGGGCCGACCACGAGGCGTGGCGAACGGCGTTCGCAGCCGAGATCCCTGACCTCGGTTTCCGTCTTTGGCCCGACGAGATCGGCGATCCGGCCGAGATCGACTTCGCGCTGGTCTGGGCTCCGAAGCGGGGCGATCTCCGCCGTTATGAGAACCTCCGGGCGATCTTCTCTCTCGGCGCAGGTGTCGATCACGTGCTCCGTGATCCCGACCTGCCATCGGAGGTTCCGCTCGTCCGACTTGTCGACCCGGTCCTGACTCGGCGGATGACCGACTACGTCGCCCACTGGGTGATGCACTATCACCGGGATTTCCACAGATTCGCCAGCCAGCAACGCCAAGCAGAATGGCGGGAGTGGCCGACCCGCGATCGCGATACCCGTGCCGTCGGGATCCTGGGACTGGGCGAACTCGGCGGCGCAGCAGCGCGTGCACTGGCCCGGGCTGGGTTTCGTGTCGCCGGGTGGAGCCGAAGCGCGAAGAAGATTGAAGGAGTGGAGTCCTTCGTTGGCGCTTCTGCCCTTCATCCGTTTCTGGCGCGAACGGAGATTCTCGTTTGCCTGTTGCCGTTGACCGCCAATACCGAAGGGATCATCGACGCCCATGCGCTGTCCGCCCTGCCCGAGGGAGCGGTCGTGATCAACGCCGCGCGCGGCGGGCATCTCGTCGAAGACGATCTGCTGCAAGCCCTTGACTCCGGCCATATTTCCGGTGCCACGCTCGATGTCTTCCGCATCGAACCGCTTCCCGGTGACCATCCCTTCTGGCACCACCCGGCCGTGACCATCACACTGCACGTCGCGGCGTTGAACGATCCCCGCTCGGCGGCGGCAAGCATTGCGGCAAGCATCCGACGCATTCGGTCCGGTCATGCGCCTGGGCACGTTGTCGACAGGACCAGGGGCTACTAGGGGGACGAGCAGGAGAATCGGAAACCGGACCTATCCGGCGACTCCGTATGCGACGGCGAGAAGGAAGGCTCCGAGAAGGACGCGATAGACGACGAACGGCGTGAACGTTGACCGGCGCAGCCACGCCATCATCGCCCAGATGGCAATCAAGGCCGAGATCAGCGCCAGCCCGGCGGCGATCAAAGCCGAAACGGTGAGCGTCGCATCGCCGGACTGGTAGAGCTCGACGCCCTTGAGCACGCCGGCACCAAGGATGGCCGGCATCGACAGCAGCATCGAGAACCGCGCCGCATCGGGACGCTCGAAGCCCAATCCGCGGGCCGCCGTCATCGTGATGCCCGACCGGCTCGTGCCCGGGATCAGCGCGAGAACCTGGGCAACTCCGATGATCACCGCGTCGGCAAACCCCATGTGGTCCATGCGCCGGAGCGTCATGCCCATCCGATCGGCGAGGTAGAGGAGGATGCCGAACCCGAGCGTCGTCCAGGCAATGACCTCGATCGAGCGGATCCCTCCGGGAACGAAGTGATTGAGGGCGAACCCGGCAATGATCACCGGGATCGTGCCGACGATGACGTAGGCTGCGAGCCGGCCGCCGCCGTCGGGGCGACCCGTGGCAAGGCGCCCGAGCCCGCCAATCATCAGCGCCACGTCGCGCCAGAAATAGAGCATCACCGCGCCGAGGATGCCGACATGCACCGCCACGTCGATGACCAAGCCCTGATCGGGCCAGTCGAGCAACACTGGAACCAGCACCAGATGCCCCGACGAACTGATCGGCAGGAATTCCGTGATCCCCTGGACCAGTGCGAGAATGGCAATATGTAGTAAGGGCACAGCCCCCGATTCCCCATATTTCGCGCCACCTTATATCATCTGTGACAGCATTGCCCAACGGGCGAAAGAACCGCCGGCGAGCGCTTTTTGGCCTTGTAATTTCCCCCGCTCCGCTTGATTCTTCGGCCACGCGGGCCATGGATCATGGTTAACGCCGGGTAAGCGCCGCACGAGAGCGACACGGGTCGGGGGTCGTCGCGGCGGCGTAGGGTGACCAGACGGCCGAAGACGAAGAAAACGGCCGCCGCGTCTCCACCGGCGCCACACGAAAAGAAGACGTCGGGATCGGGACACGCGGTATGAGTCAGCGCGCCTTGCCGCCGAAGCAGGGTCTCTACGACCCAGGAAATGAGCACGATGCGTGTGGCATTGGCTTCGTCGCCAATATCAAGAACCGCAAAAGCCACGCCATCATCACCAGCGGGCTCGAAATCCTGGTCAACCTGCGTCATCGCGGCGCTGTCGGCGCCGATGTCCTCGCCGGTGACGGCTCGGGCGTACTGATCCAGGTTCCCGATGCCATGCTGCGCGAGGAGACGGCGGCATGTGGCTTCGAACTGCCCGCGCCGGGCGACTATGGAGTCGGCATGGTGTTCCTGCCTCAGGATGAGGCGACCCGTGACCGATGTGTCGAGGTCATCGAACGGGTGGTCGCCGACGAGGGCCAGATCGTCCTCGGATGGCGCGACGTGCCCACCGACAACTCCGTCCTCGGTTTCAGCGTCAAGCCTCTGGAGCCGGTGATCCGCCAGGTGTTCATCGGCCGCGGGCCTTCGTGTGCGGATGCCGACGCCCTCGAACGCAAGTTGTTCGTCATCCGCAAGGCCACTCACCACGTGATCTGGGACGACGGGCTCGAAGGTGCCGAACACTTCTACGTCGTCTCCATGTCGACCCGGACTTTGAACTACAAGGGCATGGTGCTGGCCGAAAATCTGGCGACGTACTACCCGGACCTGCATGACGAGCGCACGGCATCGGCGCTCGCGCTGGTCCACCAGCGGTTCTCCACCAATACGTTCCCGTCTTGGCGGCTAGCCCAGCCGTTCCGCTACCTTTGCCACAACGGCGAGATCAATACGCTGCGGGGCAACATCAACTGGATGCAGGCGCGGCGCCACAACATGAAATCGGAGCTGCTGGGAGACGATCTCGATAAGCTCTGGCCTCTTTTGGCCGACGGCATCTCGGACTCGGCGACGTTCGACAACGCCTTGGAACTGCTGGTTGCCGGCGGCTACTCGCTCAGCCACGCGATGATGATGATGATTCCGGAGGCCTGGGACGACAATCCGCTGATGGATGAGGGCAGGCGGGCGTTCTACGAGTACCACGCGGCGCTGATGGAGCCGTGGGACGGTCCGGCGGCGGTGGCGTTCACCGACGGCCGCCAGATCGGCGCGACCCTCGACCGCAACGGCCTCAGGCCGGCGCGCTACGTGGTCACCGACGACGATCACGTGGTCATGGCATCCGAGGTCGGCGTCCTCGACATTCCCGAGGAAAAGATCGTCAAGAAGTGGCGCCTGCAGCCGGGCAAGATGTTCCTCATCGACCTGGAGCAGGGCCGCATCATCGACGACGCCGAGTTGAAGGCCGAGCTCGCCGAAGCCCGTCCCTATCAGGAATGGCTCGATGCGACCCAGATCCGCGTCGAGGACCTGCCCCACGAGATCGGGCCGATGCCGCCCGACCGCCGTACGCTGTTGGACCGCCAGCAGGCCTTCGGCTACACCCAGGAGGACATCAAGTTCTTCCTCACGCCGATGGCGCAGACCGGCCAGGAACCGGTCGGATCGATGGGCCGCGACACGCCGATCGCCGTGTTATCGGACAGGCCCAAGGTGCTGTACGACTACTTCAAGCAGTGCTTCGCGCAGGTCACCAACCCGCCAATCGATTCGATCCGCGAAGAACTGGTGATGTCCCTGGTGTCGCTGATCGGCCCCCGGCCCAATCTCCTCGAGCCGGAGGGCGCCGCCGGCTACAGCCGGCTGGAGGTCCGCCAGCCGATCCTTTCCAACATCGATCTGGAACGGATCCGGCGGATCGAGAACCACGTCGATCACGCGTTCCGCACCTTCACCCTCGACATGACCTACCCCGCCAGCGACGGTGCGGCAAGCATGGAAATCGCGCTCCAGGGATTGTTCCAGCGTGCGGAGGCGGTGGTCGAAGCGGGTTACAACATCCTCATCCTCTCGGACCGCAACGTCGCCACGGACCGGATCGCCATCCCGGCGCTGCTGGCGACGGCCGGCGTCCATCACCACCTGATCCGCGAGGGCTTGCGCACCGAGGTCGGACTGGTGGTGGAAACCGGCGAAGCCCGTCTGGTCCACGACCTTTGCCTGCTCGCGGGCTACGGCGCCGAGGCGGTCAATCCCTATCTCGCCTTCGACACGCTGTCGCACCTGCGCCACGAATTGCCCGAAGAGCTGAGCGAAGAAGAAGTCCACGGACGTTACGTCAAGGCCGCGTGCAAGGCGATGCTAAAGGTGTTCGCCAAGATGGGCATCTCGACCTATCAGTCGTACTGCGGCGCGCAGATCTTCGATGCGGTCGGCCTCAATCAGGAGTTTGTCGACGAGTGCTTCACCGGCACATACACGGCCGTCGGCGGCATCGGTCTCGCGGAGATCGCCGAGGAAACGGTGCGCCGGCACCGCGCCGCCTTCGGCGACGAGCCGCTGATGCGAAACGCTCTGGATGTCGGCGGCGAAGTGGCCTTCCGGCTGCGCGGCGAGGAGCACGTGTGGACACCGGAGACCGTCGGCCTGTTGCAGCACTCGGTGCGGTCAGCCGATTTCGGCAAGTTCAAGGCCTACACCGCCCGGGTCAATGCGCAGGACACCAAGCTGAAGAACCTGCGCGGACTGTTCACCCTTGTGCCGCCGGCCGAGCCTATCCCGCTCGACGAAGTCGAGCCGGTATCCGAGATCGTCAAGCGGTTTGGGACCGGGGCGATGTCGTTCGGTTCCATCTCGTGGGAGGCCCATACCACGCTGGCCATCGCTATGAACCGGATCGGCGGCAAATCCAACACCGGTGAAGGCGGCGAGGAAGCCGAGCGGTTCAAGAGCCTGCCCAACGGCGATACCATGCGTTCGGCGATCAAGCAGGTCGCCTCGGGACGGTTCGGCGTGACCGGTGAATACCTGGTCAACTCCGACGACATTCAGATCAAGATGGCCCAGGGTGCCAAGCCCGGCGAGGGCGGCCAGCTCCCCGGGCACAAGGTCGACGAGTGGATTGCGCGCGTCCGCCACTCGACCCCCGGCGTTGGCCTGATCTCGCCGCCGCCACACCACGACATCTATTCGATCGAGGACCTGGCGCAGCTCATCCACGACCTCAAGAACGTCAATCCGGAGGCGCGGATCAGCGTCAAGCTGGTCTCCGAGGTTGGCGTCGGCACCATTGCGGCTGGCGTTTCGAAGGCCCATGCGGACCACGTTACGATCTCCGGTTTCGAGGGCGGCACCGGCGCGAGCTCGCTTACTTCGATCCATCACGCCGGATCGCCGTGGGAGATCGGCCTCGCCGAAACCCACCAGACCCTGGTGCTCAACGATCTCCGCGGCCGCATCGCGGTGCAGGTGGATGGCGGCCTGCGGACGGGACGCGACGTCATCATCGGCGCACTGCTCGGTGCCGATGAGTTCGGGTTCTCGACCGCCGCGCTGATCGCCGAGGGCTGCATCATGATGCGCAAGTGCCACCTCAACACCTGCCCGGTGGGGGTGGCGACCCAGGACCCGGAACTGCGCCGGCGGTTCACCGGCGAGCCGGAACACGTCGTCAATTACATGACCTTCGTCGCCGAGGAGGTGCGGGAGATGATGGCCGAGCTTGGTTTCCGCACCTTCAACGAGATGATCGGGCGCACCGACCGGCTCGACATGCGTGCGGCCATCGACCACTGGAAGGCCCGCGGTCTCGATTTCACCAAGATCTTCCACCGTCCCGACGTCGGCCCGGAGATCGCGCGGTACAATTGCGAGGTCCAGGATCACGGGCTCGACAAGGCGCTCGACCACACGCTGATCGCCCAGTCGGCAGCCGCGCTCGAGCATGGGCGGGCGGTGCGGATTGAGACGCCCATCCGCAATACCAACCGCACCGTCGGAGCGATGCTGTCAGGCAAGGTTGCGGACCGCTACGGCTACGCCGGCCTTCCCGACGACACCATCCACATCAAGTGCGTCGGCAATGCCGGGCAGACCTTCGGCGGCTGGCTCGCCCACGGGGTCACGCTCGAGTTGGAAGGCGACGCCAACGATTACGTCGGCAAGGGACTGTCGGGCGGCCGCATCATCGTCTATCCGTCGCAGAAGAGTCCGATCGAGCCGCACGCCAACATCATTATCGGCAACACTGTGCTTTACGGCGCGATCGCGGGCGAGTGCTACTTCCGCGGCATGGCCGGCGAGCGGTTTGCGGTGCGCAATTCGGGCGTCCATGTCGTCGTCGAGGGCGTCGGCGATCATGGCTGTGAATACATGACCGGCGGCGTTGTCGTCGTCATCGGCTCGACCGGACGCAATTTCGCCGCCGGGATGAGTGGCGGCGTCGCCTACGTGCTCGACGCCGACGGCACCTTCGAGCAGCGCTGCAACATATCGATGGTCGACCTGGAACCGATCTTCGAGGAGGATGAACAGCTCGCCCTCTACAACCAGGACGGCGATCTGGAAACTCACGGCCTGGTCGATGTCAACCGCGACATGACCCGCTTTGACGCTCAGCGTCTGCACGGTCTCATCGAAAAGCACCGCCTTTACACCGGCAGCCGCCGGGCCGGCGAAATCCTCGACAACTGGAACACGTTCCTGCCGAAGTTCGTCAAGGTCATGCCCGTCGACTACCGCCGCGCGCTGCAGCAGATGCAGGCGCAATGGCGCGCCACCGAGCGCAACGGCGTCAGCGTCGCGGTCGGCATGTAGGAGAGCGCCGCCGATGGGTAAGCCGACCGGATTCAAGGAGATCGCACGGCGCGACCGGGCCTATGCGCCGGTCGCCGAGCGGATCCGCCACTGGCAGGAGTTCGTCATTCCGCTCGACGAGGACGATCTCGCGCGCCAGGGCGCTCGGTGCATGGACTGCGGCATCCCCTACTGCCACCAGGGATGTCCGGTGAACAACATCATCCCGGACTGGAACGACCTGGTATTCAACCGGGATTGGCGCACCGCGCTCGACGTCCTGCACTCGACCAACAACTTCCCCGAATTCACCGGCCGGGTCTGCCCGGCACCGTGCGAGGCGGCGTGCACGCTCAACATCACCGACGAGCCGGTGACCATCAAGACCATCGAGTGCGCGATCGTCGACAAGGGGTGGGAAGAAGGCTGGATCATTCCCGACATGCCCCGCCGACGGACCGGCAAGCGGGTCGCCGTGGTCGGCTCGGGGCCGGCCGGGCTCGCCTGCGCGCAGCAATTGGCCCGTGCCGGCCACGCGGTCATCGTCTACGAGAAGCGTGACCGGATCGGCGGCCTCCTTCGGTACGGCATTCCCGACTTCAAGATGGAGAAGCATCTCATCGACCGGCGCATGGCCCAGATGCAAGCCGAAGGCGTCGAGTTCAGGCCCAATTCGCACATCGGTGTCGACATCGCTGCGCAGCACCTGATGGACAACTTCGATGCTGTCGTGCTCGCCGGTGGCGCGGAGCAACCGCGAGACCTGCCCGTGCCCGGGCGCGAGCTCGATGGCGTCTACTTTGCCATGGACTTCCTGACCCAGCAGAACGCCCGCGTCGCGGGAATTTCCGTCCCGGACAACGGTGCCATTCTCGCCACCGGCCGCGACGTGGTGGTGATCGGCGGCGGCGATACCGGTTCGGACTGCGTCGGCACCTCGATCCGCCAGGATGCCCGCTCGGTGACCCAGCTCGAGATCATGCCGAAGCCGCCGGAGAAGGAGGACAAGGCGCTGACGTGGCCCGAGTGGCCGATGAAGATGCGTACCTCGACCTCGCACGAGGAAGGCTGCGAGCGCGACTGGGCGGTTTCCACCAGCCGGCTGACCGGCAACGGCCGGGTCGAGAAGCTGCACCTCAAGCGGGTCGAATGGGTACCGGGCGACACCGGCGGCATGCAGATGCGCGACGTCCCGAACAGCGAGTTCGCAATCGACGCCGATCTGATCCTGTTGGCCATGGGATTCGTCAATCCGGTCCACGAAGGCATGCTGACGGAGTTGGAGCTGGCAGTAGACGGGCGCAACAATGTCGAAGCTTCGATGGATGACACCGCCGACGGACGACTGGCCTACCAGACGTCGTCGCCGAAGGTGTTCGCCGCCGGCGACATGCGCCGTGGACAATCGCTTGTGGTATGGGCCATCCGCGAGGGCCGCGAATGTGCCCACGCGGTGGACCGCTTCCTGATGGGAAGCTCTAACCTGCCGCGATGACGCGGCCGGCAGATGGCACTCTTGGTCCGGTGCGATATCCGTCGTGACCGAGCTTGAAAAGATGCTGGCCGGTGAGCTCTATGTGGCGTCCGACCCGGAGCTCACCGCCCTTCGCGTCCGTGCGCGTCGTCTCCTCCGCGACTACAACGCAACCGATACCGAGGATGCGGTTGGCCGGACAACGCTGCTCGAGGCATTGCTGGCCGAGCATGGCGAGAACGTTTGGATCGAACCACCATTCTTCTGCGACTATGGCAGCCATATCCACCTCGGCTCGCACATCTACTTCAACTTCAATTGCGTCATCCTCGACTGCAACGTCGTCCGAATCGGCGATGGGTCGATGCTGGGGCCCGCCGTCCAGATCAGTGCCGCGACCCACCCCGTCGATCCCGCGGCACGGGCGACGGGCGCCGAACTGGCCTACCCGGTGATCATCGGCCGAAACGTCTGGATCGGCGCCGCCGCCATCATCGGCCCTGGGGTCACGATCGGCGACGATACAACGATCGGCGCCGGCAGCGTGGTCACCAAGGACGTTCCAGCAGGTGTTGTCGCCGCTGGAAATCCCGCTAGAGTCATTCAACATTTGGATGGGGATCGGGATAGCGCGAAATGATCGTCTTCGACCTAACCTGCGCGAACGGACACACCTTCGAGGAGTGGTTCGCCTCAAGTTCCGAATACGAAGCAAGGATCGCCGATCACGCGCTGCCCTGCCCGGAGTGCGGCGAAACCCACGTCGCAAAGGGACTGTCCGCGCCGCGGATCAACGGCGGCAACGCCCGGCCCCCGGCACCCTGCGGCGTCCCGGTCTGCGGAATGTGCGGCTGCGGCGCCATGGAAAGCGGCTGATCGCGGCACTCGAAGGAGGGAGCAAGGCGATGGCCGAGGCCGGATTCTGCGTCGATTGCGCCCAATGGCGCTATGAGTTCAACACCGCCTTTCAGACCCAGGACGAACAGGATGGCTTCGGCATCTGCGATCGCGTCGAAGCGATGAAGGAAAACGCCATCCGCGCCCTTGCCCGCATCGACGACGAATTTGCGCACTTCCAGACCCGGCGCGAATTCGGTTGCGTCCTGTTCGTTCCCCGCTGATTGGCGATTCACGCGCCGGCGATCACCCGTCGGCCGGTTGACAACCTCCAGCCCATGGTCTTGAAGGTTCCGAAACCTCGACGGAGGGCGAACCCGCGTGCGTCTTTGGCTGTTTCTCGGCGCCCTCAACGGGCTGATCGCCGTTTGCGCCGGCGCCTACGGCTGGCATGACCTCGGCGGCGACGACAGCGCCCGGGAGATGTTCGCCATCGGTGTCCAATATCAGATGATGCATGCCCTTGGCCTGCTGGCCGTCGCCTGGCTCGCCGACCGGCGGGGGCGCACGCCCGCCGTCACCGTCGCGGGAGTGGCCTTCACCCTCGGCATTGTTCTGTTTTCCGGCTCCCTTTATGCGTTTGCAATTACCGGCATCTTGCCTATTGGGGGCGCGGCGCCGGTGGGCGGTTTCGCCTTTATCCTCGGCTGGCTGGCGCTTATGTGGACGGCGGTCCGAGGCAACTGACGACGTGTGAGGTTAGGGGAAAATCTCTATCCCACGTCCCGAACGTCGGACCCGAACCGCGCGGTGGCGATCGGTCGCGGCGCGGCGGGACAACGGATGCTGACCTTGTTCTTCAACAATGTCTGGGCCAGACGGTCGGCATAGAACCGGGCTTGACCACGCCCCTCCACTGGTACCAACCATCTCAGGACCGCGTCGGCGTGGCCGGACCGGCCGGCCTGCAAAGCGCCCAAGAGGGTGATCAGGGCGCGTTCGTCGGCGGTTACGCAGCGGCAGAGCGGACGATGCAATACCATGGTTCGCCGCGCCCGCGACGCCAGGATGTCCACCAGTCCACCGAGCGCCGCCGACGCTGTGAGGCCTGCGACCGGCCCGAGCGCCCGCGCCCAGGTCGCCGCCACCGCCGGCCGGCAATCCGGCTGCCACAACCACAAACGGATCAGACGGACGACGAGCCACTCAGGCTCGGAAAGCTCATCCGTGACCGCCTGTCGAAGGACCGTGCGCGTGAACTCTCTGGCATACATGGCTCGGCCTGCTCTGTTTGGCGAGGACAGCCGCGACCATAGATCAAGGATAATGAGAATGCAAATGATTTGCATTCTCATTATCGGGTGAGTTTCTGTCCGGCCCGCGCAAACGAAAGGGGCGGGTCCTGGACCCGCCCCCAACGTCGTTATTACGACTGCGGCTAGGCCGCGTCGGTGATCTTCCACACTTCAGGTGCAGCACTGGCGCGATCGGCCATCGCCTGGCGTTGGGACTCCAACTCCTGCGGGAGAGCGTCGCCGAAGCTGGCGTAGTACTCCTTCAACGCCTCGGCTTCTGCAAGGGCGCCATCGCGGTTGATGTCCATGATGCCGCTGAACTTGTCCGCGGTGAAATCGAGGCCCGCCCAGGTGATGTCCTCGTACTTGGGCATCCTGCCGAAGGGGCTGTCAACGGCGCCGGCGTGCCCGTTGACCCGGTCGACGATCCACTTCAGCACCCGCATGTTCTGACCAAAGCCCGGCCACACGAACTTGCCGTTCTCATCCTTGCGGAACCAGTTGACCCGGAAGATGCGCGGCAGCTTCACGTTGGACAGCTGGCCCATCTTGATCCAGTGCGCCCAATACAGCGCCATGTTGTAGCCGATGAACGGCAACATGGCGAAGGGATCGCGCCGGATCGCCGCCTGGCCGATGGCCGCGGCGGTGGCTTCGGAGCCCATCGACGAAGCCATGAACACGCCATGGTTCCAGTCGAACGACTCGTAGACCAGCGGGAACGTCTTCGACAGCCGTCCGCCGAACAGGAACGCGCTGATCGGCACGCCCTGCGGGTCTTCCCACGCCGGGTCGATGGTCGGGCACTGGCCGGCTGGGGCGGTGAACCGCGAGTTCGGGTGCGCCGCCGGATGATCCATGTCCGGGGTCCAGTCGTTGCCCTTCCAGTCGATGGCATGCGCCGGCGCCGGGCCGTCCATGCCTTCCCACCAAACGTCGCCGTCGTCGGTCAGGGCGACGTTGGTGTAGATGCAGTTGCCGCCCTTGAGCGTGTCCATCGCCATCGGGTTGGAGTCATAGGACGTTCCCGGCGCAACGCCGAAGAAGCCGTATTCCGGATTGATGGCGCGGAGCGTGCCGTCGGGAGCCGGTTTGATCCAGGCGATGTCGTCGCCGACTGTGTAGGCCTTCCAACCCTCGAATCCCTCCGGCGGCAGCACCATCGCCAGGTTGGTCTTGCCGCAGGCGCTTGGGAACGCCGCCGCAACGTAGGTCTTCTCGCCCTCGGGGCTCTCGAGGCCGAGGATCAGCATATGTTCGGCCAGCCAGCCCTCGTCGCGGGCCATCACCGAAGCGATGCGGAGCGCCAGACACTTCTTACCGAGCAACGCGTTACCGCCGTAGCCGGAGCCATACGACCAGATCTCGCGGGTCTCCGGGTAGTGGACGATGTACTTCTTCGAGATGTCGCCTTCGCAGGGCCACGGCACATCGGCCTGGCCCGGCTCCAGCGGCGCGCCCACCGAATGGACGGTCGGGATAAAGAAGCCTTCGTCACCCAAAGCGTCGAGCACGGCCTGGCCCATGCGGGTCATGATCCGCATGTTGACGGCAACATACGGTGAGTCGGAAATCTCGATGCCGGGATAGGCGATCGGCGAGCCGATGGGGCCCATGCTGAAGGGGATCACGTACATGGTCCGCCCCTTCATGCAGCCATCGAAGGCCTTGTTGAGGATCCCGCGCATCTCCGTCGGGTCCATCCAGTTGTTGGTCGGCCCCGCGTCTTCTTCCTTCTCCGTGCAGATGTACGTCCGTTCTTCGACGCGCGCGACGTCGCTGGGATGCGAGCGCGCCAGATAGCAGTTGGGCTGCTTCTCAGGATTGAGCCGGATGAAGGTCCCGCCGTCCACCAGCACCTGGCAGAGCCGGTCATACTCTTCCTCCGACCCGTCACACCAGTAAACGCTGTCGGGTTTGCACAGCGCCGCCACTTCATCGACAAAAGCAAGAAGCTTGGCGTGAGAGGTTCGATCGCTACCGGATGATGTCATGTGTTCCCTCGTCGGTTTGAATGGTTGATCGGCCGCTCGTTGACCCTCCCCAGGGCATCGGATAGCGGACGGCCTGACGCCAGAATAGCGGAATGATCCGGCCTTGTTTGGAATCGGAATAATGTAGCGATTCCGCGCCGCATGCAAGTGAAACCGGGGTTGCACTTGGCCCGAGCCGGTTTTGTACCGCATTGCAACATGGGCCCGGCGCGTGTAGCGGAACCACTCGCATTCGGCCTTTCGCAGTCGCGGTCAGACGCCTCGGGACCGCGCCTGCCGCGCGAGATCGACAAGCACCTCCCGGAGCGCGCCTGCGTCTTCGACTGGCTCTGGAAAGTCTAGCCGGGCGGTACTGTGGCCACGCCTCAAATCGCAACCCTCGGGATCGACGGCAACCATCGTCCAACCGGCCCCCCTGGCGGTCCAGTAAGCGATTTGCATAGAGATCGATGGCGTCCGCGTGGTCGGCGTTCATGTGATCGAGGACGGACGGCTCCGCTGCGGCGATGGCCTCGACCGCGGTTCGGTCGGCCCGGGCGTTGGCGCCGTCCATCCAGATCGCGCGGGAAAAACCGCCGACGTAGTGCACCCGTTCAACGCTCATGGTGTAGAAGGCGAAATCGCCGAATCCGGCATAGCGGGCGGCCGAGGGATGTCGGGCGAGGAAGCGCCGTGCGTGGCGCTCGTCATCACTCGTCTGGATCGTCCCCATCACGGTCGCTCGGGGACCGGTTTGCGGGTTGGCGCGCCCCGAAGCGTTTTCGAACAGCAGCGACGCCCGCGGATCGGCCTCGAGGTTCCGGGTGTGCTCCGCCAATCGGGAAAGCAATAGGATCGGACTCGCGTCGACATCGCAAGCGACCGTTACCAGGGACGCGTAAGCCCGGCCGCCCTCGTCGGCGAGCGCCGTCGCCAGCGTCGCCGATCGCGCCCGCCGCATCAGACCGCGGACGGCGTCGCTCTTTTTTTTTGCGATTTTGCGGTGTTGAGGGCGCTGCGCAAAACCATGTCGCGCAAGGTGACGATGCCGACCGGACCGCGGGCGTGGTCGATGACCAGTGCCCGAGACAGCTTGAATCGGACGAGGAGGCGGACGGCGAACATTGTCTGCATGTCGACGGGAACCGTGAGGACCGGCTTGGTCATGACCTCGTAAACGTTGACCCGGTCGGCGGGCCGGTCGTTGGCGACGACCTCGCGGGCGATGTCGGTGATTGCGACAAGGCCGTACTCGTCGTCTTCGTTGCGGCGCTCGACGACCAATGAACTGACACCCGCCTCGCGCATCGCCTCGATCGCCTCGGCGACGGTCGCGGTGCGGCCGATGGATCGGATTTCGGGCGTCATCACGTCGCCGACGCGGACGATCGCTTGCTCGGTCATAGGCTTTCCTCGATCTCGCTGAGAATGACCTTCTCCTGGGTACGGAGGCCGACGGCGTCCTCGATCGCCACCTGGAAGGCGATGCCGGCGCCGGGATCATCGTCGAGGTTTCCCGCATCGGCAATGGTTTCGAGGATCGTCCGCGCTTTGGGTTCGGCGACGAGGAACATCAGCATGTCGCGTTGGCCCGTGATCTCCAGGCCGAGGAACGTCTTCTCCGGCTTCAGGCCCTCGCCGCGCACGCTGGTGATCACGGTCGCCCCCGTGGCTCCGGCGTCCCGGGCCGCATCGAGTATCGCGTCGGTTTTCTCGTCGGCAACGAGTGCGACGATCAGCTTCAGGTTCATTCGCTGTCCTCCTCGCGCGTCGGTGCGCGGGCGCCGCCCTTGCGACGGCCCACCCACGCCGCGAGAGAGGCGTAGGCGAGCACCGACATAATGGGAAACACGCTGGCAAATGCAATCAGTCCGAACCCGTCCAACAGCGGGCTGCGGCCGGGGATCGTCGACGCCAGCCCAAGACCCAGCGCGGTTACAATGGGCACGGTCACCGTGGATGTTGTCACGCCGCCGGAATCGTAAGCCAGCGGGATGATCGTGCGCGGAGCCCGCCAGGTCTGGGCGATGACGATGACGTAGCCGACGATGATGTAGAACGGCAGCGGTGTGCCGGTGATGATTCGGAAAGCGCCGATTCCGACGCCGATGGCGACGCCGAAGGCCACGGCAAGGCGCAGCCCCAGGACATGGATGGCGCCACCCGAGACCTCGTGGGCCTTCAAGGACACGGCGATCAGCGACGGCTCGGCAATGGTCGCGGCGAAGCCGACGGCAAAGGCGAAGGCATAGACCCAGCCGTAGCCGCGCCAATCTGTCCCGCCGCCGGTCAGCTCGGGAGCGGTAAGCTGCTGGGCCATCGTCCGCCCGATGGGGAACAGGGCTTCTTCGAGACCGACCAGGAACAGCGCCAGTCCAAGGGTCACATAAATGAAGCCGACGACAATGCGCCCCAGATGCGGCGGCCGTTGGCGCAGGACGATGAACTGAAAGAACGCCAGGATCGCGGCGATCGGCGCCACATCGAGCACCGTCGAGGCCGCCGTCGTGAGCATGGTATCGAGCATGCCCGGTCAGCCTCCGCCCGTGAGGATGCCGAAGACCAGCACGAAGGCCATCGGCGTCAGGCTGGCAAATGCGATGAGGCCGAAGCCGTCGATCGCCGGGTTGCGGCCGCGGATCACCGTCGCCAAGCCGACGCCGAGCGCGGTGACCAGGGGAACGGTGATGGTCGAGGTGGTGACGCCACCGGAGTCGTAGGCGATGCCGACGATCTCGGTAGGCGCCACCGCGGTCAGTGCGACGACGGCGACGTACCCGGCGATGATCAGATAGTGGATCCGCCAGCCCTTGAGGATGCGGAACACGCCGATGACGAGGGCAATGCCCACGGACACGGCGACGGTCATTCGCAAATTGAAGGCGTAGGTGGCGAGCGTCTCGGGTTCTTTCGAGATGACTCCGCCCTCGGCCGCTGCGGCGGCCGCCTCGGCGGCGACAGCGATCAGTGCGGGTTCGGCGACGGTGGTGCCGAATCCCAGCGCGAAGGCGAACGTCAGCAGCGCAACCAGACTGCCCTTGCGGGCGAATGCGTGGGCCATGGCCTCGCCGATGGGGAACAGCCCTATCTCGAGGCCGCGGACGAACAGCGTCAGCCCAAGCGCGGTGAAGGCGACGCCGATGATGACGCTTTCCAAGTTGGGAAACGGCTGGCGAAGGACCGCGAGTTGGAACACCGCGATGACCAGCGCGATCGGCGCAAGATCGCGCAGCCCCGCCGCCACGAGGCCCAGAAAGCGGCGTGCGAACGGCTCCATATCGGGCCCTGAGTTCCCCTGCGAACCGGCGAGGCGGCCGAGCCCGGAACCCGGCGCCCCTCACGCGCAGTGTGACAGGACTGCAGCGCGAAATCCATCCCGCACATAGCAACCCAAGATTACCTCGGATTGCATCACCCCGCCGGTCACGTAAAATCTGCGGGTTTTCAGTGTTCTGCGACCGGAGCCCCGATGCACGTTCACACCCTGGAGCGCTGGCATAAGAACCACGACTTCTTCGACGCCGAGGCGGCGGCAGGGCGCCAGCGCCGGGTGCTTTGGGTCGTGGCGCTGACCGCGGTAGCGATGGTGGTGGAAATCGGCTGCGGGATGGCTTTCGGCTCGATGGCGCTGCTTGCCGACGGCTGGCATATGGCGAGCCACGCCGCGGCACTTGGCATCACCGTGTTCGCCTACGCCTTCGCGCGCAGGCACGTGGACGATGCGCGCTTCACCTTCGGGCCGTGGGAGATCGGCGTGCTTGGCGGATTCGCCAGTGCCGTGGTGCTCGCCGTGGTGGCGATTCTGCTGGCTGTCGAATCGGTGGACAGGCTGGTTTGGCCGGTCGGCATCGCCTTCAATGAGGCTATTGTCGTTGCCGTCGTCGGCTTGGTCGTCAATCTGCTCAGCGCCTGGATGTTGCATGGCGACCACCACGGTCACGACCATCAGCGCGACCACAACCTCAAGGCCGCCTACGCCCACGTCCTTGCGGACGCGTTGACCTCGGTGCTGGCCATCGTTGCGCTGATTGCCGGCGAGCTCTTCGGCTGGGTGTGGATGGATGCCGTCGTCGGCATTGTCGGCGCCATCGTCATCGGCCGATGGTCTCTCGGAATGCTTCGCGATACGGGCCGGACCCTGCTCGACGCCGACGCCGACACGGCGAGCGTCGAGGCGGTCCGCACGGCCATCGAGGCCGACGCCGACAACCGCATCGCCGACCTCCATGTCTGGCGGGTCGGCCCCAACCATCTGGCGGCGATGGTTTCGTTGGTTACCCATACGCCGCAACCGGTTGAGCACTACAAATCGCTGCTCTCGAGCGTCGCCGACCTCGTCCACGTCACCATCGAGGTACATGGCTGCGACGATGCGCCCTGCCTGCCCACGGGTGACGCCGGATAGCGTCACAGAGTCGGGCTCCTGCGCGGAGGGGAGTGATTGACCTGTGGTCGGATGGTGCCGACGGCAGGTAGCGCTAGAACGTGGCTGTCCAGGCGCCGGCGGTGGTGTACGTGACGACGACACCGAGGGCGATGGTCGCGACACCGATCGATCCTTGCAAGACGGCGTTGGCCCGTGTGAGGAACCGCGCCGACCACGCCAGCGGCACCGAGATCACCGCCGACAGCACCGCCATTCCGAGGATCGAGCCAACGCCGAACAGGGTCACGTAAATCAGTCCCGCCGTCGCCGTCGGCAACGCCGCCGCCGCCAGCACCAGCAGCGCCGCCGAACCGGCCATTCCGTGCATCAGCCCGACGACCAGGGTGCGGACGGGGAAGGCATCGGCGTGATCGTGGGAATGGGCCGTGGGGTCGTGGGCGCCGGCCTCGCCCCGGTGACTGTGGGCGTGGAAGTGAACGGTGTCGCCGTCGTGCCGGTGGGCGTGGATATGGACGCGCTCCCGCGCCAGCCGCCAAAGTACGTGAGCGCCGAGACCGACCAGCATGATACCGACGCCGAACTCCAAGAGCATGGCCAATCGCTCGCCGATGACGGCGTGGAACACCACGGCGCCGCCGGCGAAGGCCAGCAGCGTGAGCGTGTGTCCGAGGCCCCAGACCATTCCATGGCGGATGATGCGGCGCGGGCTGGACTCGCGCGCGGCGATGGCCGAGACGGCGGCGACGTGGTCCGCCTCCAGAGCATGTTGCATGCCGATGAGAAACCCGATCAGCAACGCCGCCGACATGCCCCTCCCCCGTTGTTTCACGCCCCTTTTGCGGCGCGGCTAGATCCGTTAGTTAATTGAAAACTAATTTTTTATTGAGAAACATTATCACACTGGCTCGACATCAAACATTGTCGCGCCGCACCATCGTACGGTCAACGACAATCGTCAGCTTGATCCACGCATGGCCGCGGTCAGCAAAGACACGCATGGCCGCGGTCAGCAAAGAGATGTTGTGCTCGAACATTTTGAGGTACGTGCTCGCCGGCTCGTCCGGGCCCGAGAGGGCGTCCGAGAAGATGCGCCCGCCGATGGCGACACCGGTCTCCCGGGAGATCTGCTGCACGAGGCTGGGATCGGTGATGTTCTCGACGAACACGGCGGAGATCCCTTCGCTGCGGATCTGGGTGATGAGCTGGGCGACGTCGGCGGCCGAGGCTTCGCCCTCCGTGCTGACGCCGATGGGTGCGAGAAACTCGATTCCATAGGCGCGCTCGAAGTAGCCGAACGCGTCGTGGGCGGTGACGACCTTGCGGCGCACCTCGGGAAGCGCGGCGATCAGCCGCTTGGCCCGGGCGTCCAGGGCCTCGAGCTTGGCGATGTAGGCGTCGGCGTTGGCGCGGTATTGGCCGGTGTTCTGAGGATCGGCGGTGACCAGGGCCTTAGCGATGTTGCGCACGTAGACGATGCCGTTCTGCAAGGTCTGCCAGGCATGCGGATCGGTGTTGGTGGCGCCCTGGGCCGGCGTTTCGCCCTTTATCGCGTGCGGCTCGATGCCCTCGGTGGCCACCGCGACGGGCGCCGAGGTGCCCGATGCCTCGATCAGCCGATCGATCCAGCCCTCGAACCCGAGGCCGTTGACGAAGACCAGGTCGGCCTTGGCCAGCGCGACCGCGTCCTTGGGTTGGGGTGTGTAGACGTGGGCATCGCCGTTGGGCCCGACCAGCGTCGTCAGTTCAATCTTGTCGCCGCCGACATTGCGGACCATGTCGCCAAGGATCGAGAAGGTCGCGACGACCTTTGTTTTCGCCTCTGCCGGAGAGACGGCACCGACCATCAGCGCGATGGCGAAGATGGTGGAACTGAATGCACGAATCATCATCGAATGGTTCTCCTTGGTTCGAAGTTAGACGGGCTGGTCATCCATCGCTGGACTCCCCTCGGCGCGCGCGCCTGTTTTCGGGCGTTGAAGGACGCCAAGTGGCCCAAGTAATAGAGACAAGATGAACACGGCGCCCGCGATCAGGATGATCGACGGGCCCGATGGGGTTGATGCATGCAGCGAGACCAGTAGCCCCGCATAGCAGGAAAAAACAGCGATACCGGTGGCCCAAACCAGCATGCCGGTGATCGTCCGGGCCCAATAGCGGGCCGACGCTGCGGGCAGGATGATCAGCCCGACCGACATCAGGGTCCCGAGAGCCTTGAAGCCGGCGACGAGGTTGAGGACGACCAGCACGACGAAGACCAGGTGCGCCGCAGCGCCGCCGCCTCCGACGGCGCGGAAGAATTGCGGATCGAGGCATTCCATAACGAGCCCCCGAATCATCACGGCGAACGACAGGAGGGTGATCGTCGTCGCGATGCCGATGAAGATCAGCGTGTCGTTGTCCAGTCCGAGAACGCTGCCAAACAAGAAGCCCGAGAGGTCGATGTGGCTGCCATAGAGGGACAGCAGGAAGATCCCGGAGGCTAGAGCGATCAGGTAAATGGCGGCGAGGCTGGCGTCCTCGTGCTGGACCGTGGCACGTGCGATCAGTCCCGAAAGCAGCGTGACAGCGAGACCCGTGATCAGTCCGCCGATGGTCAGCGAGACGACCGAAAGACCCGCCAGGAGATACGCGATGGCAATCCCGGGGACAGCAGCGTGGCTCATCGCTTCGCCAGCGAGGGCAAGTCGCCTCAGGACGAGGAACACGCCGACCGGCGCGGCGCCGAGGGACAGGACGAACGTTCCGGCCACGGCGCGGCGAAGGAACGAATACTCAACCAGGGGCTCGACGAAGAACTCATAGATCATTGGAGATTCTCCCCTGCGCGAGCAGCGACTCAAGGACGTGGCCGTCGGCACCCCAATAGCCGGCGGCGATGAGATTTGTGCGGTTGAGAATGTCGTATGTCGCGCCGATGACGGCACGACCGCCACCGACGAGGATGGTGAGCGGAAACTCCTTGAGCGCGAGGCCGAGATCATGAACGACGACCAGGACGGTTCGGCCCTCGTCCCGCCATCCTCGGATGAAGCCGATCAGCGCATCGACGGTCCGCTCGTCCACCGCCATGAACGGCTCGTCGAGAACGATCAGCGGTGCATCCTGGAGCATCGTGCGGGCAAACAGCACGCGCTGGAACTGGCCAGCCGAGAGCTCACTGATGGTGCGTTCGGCGACATGCGTCATACCGACCTGATCAAGGGCCTTGCGAGCTTCCTGACGGTGCTCCTTGGTCACGCCACCGACGTGACCAAGCCGGGGCCACAACCCCGTGATCACCATTTCGATCACCGTGATTGGGAACGATCGATCGATATCGGACTGCTGCGCAAGGTAAGCGATTCGGCTCGGTGGAACGCCATCCAACATGACGGTTCCAGAAATGGGGCGCTGCAGTCCGACGATCGTCCGCACGAGCGTCGACTTGCCTGTGCCGTTTGTTCCGAGCACGGCGACGAGGGCGCCGGCTTCGACCTCAAGGTCGATGTCGGCTACACACGCGCGACCGCCGTGCCCGACGGCGAGCCGCTGCAAAGCCAGGATGGAAGGCACCGCCGGACGTGCTTAGACCATCGCCCACGAAAGGGCTGCCCAGCTCATGGCCAAGAGCGCCGCCGCGAGTGCCAATCTTGCGCCGAGACCGAACCAGAGGGCCGATTTGCCTCTCTTATCCGGTTTGCTGCTTTGATTGACGGAATCGAAGGATCCGCTGGCCAATGAGCCCGCGGTCAACTCTGCGGAAGGGGAATTGTCGTGCACTGCCGGACCTCCAGGGGCGCCCCGCCCCACATGAGAGTTTCTCGTAAGACGGCAGGTCTCCTGGCTCGCGGATCGTCGCCTTCGTCCGGCCTTCCCGGTTGCCCAGTGGCCACGTGCGGACGGCGGCTCCTCGCTCACAGTTGCGGGGGCAGCCACGGCTAAGGATTCCCGATTTGGGTCAATCCCCCCGTGTTCCCTTTTGATCCCCAGGGCTCTGTCGCCCCTCGGGGAACCGTCGCCGCCACTATAGGGGCGGAGCCGAACCGGCGTCAATTGGACACCTCGAAAAACTCTAACCTATTGGCGGCGTGACGCCGGAGTTGGCACCGGGCGGCCTGTCTTGTCGGCCTTTCGGGCCGGTTTTCCGGTTTTCGATGTCGGTTTCGGGTGTTTCGGAGCGG
>Ga0209785_1000006_pt1 | contig 160790 bp, 160 predicted proteins | sample WorMetG1BERMUDA2_FD_187403 | JGI IMG/M metagenome (GOLD analysis project Ga0209785, IMG submission 187403) | Marine gutless worms symbiont microbial communities from Max Planck institute for Marine Microbiology, Germany - Inanidrilus... ...
GATAGCGGAACGCTTCGAAGTTCACGACTTCCGACAACCGTTCCAGTGGATCGCCCGACTGGCTGAGCTGCTCGTAACGGTAATCAAGGTCAAAAAATCCAGGCTCGTGGATCATCGTCGCCTCCCGTGATCATCAGCAGTGATTGAATCAGATCAGCGACAAATCAGCGAGGTTTTTCGAGGCGTCCAGCTGGTCTACTTCGCCGGGCTCGCGGTGTTCGCCTTGCGACTCGCCGTGCTTCTGGTCGCCGACGTCGTCGCCATCGCCACCAAAGACGAGCGGCGCTGATGGACCCGACCGCGCTCGCCGTCACCGGCCTTGTCGCGGTGCTCGTGCTGCTGGTCCTGCGGGTGCCCATCGCCTTCGCCCTCGGTGCCGTCGCCAGTGTCGGGCTGTTCGTGTTCTTCGCCTGGCCCGAGGGCGGCGCGTTCGAGCCGGGCCGCGCCTTCCGGCCCGTGTTTTCGCTGTTGGCGACGGGGCCGTTCGGGTTCGTGCACAGCTATCCCCTGAGCATGATCCCGTTGTTCATTGCCCTCGGTCATATCGCCTACCAGGCCGGGATCACCACCGATATCTACTACGCCATCCGCGTCTGGCTCGCCCGCCTGCCGGGGGGGCTGGCGATGGCGTCGGTGATCGGCTGCGGTGGCTTCTCGGCGATCACCGGCTCCAGCGTCGCCTGCGCCTCGGCAATGGGCCGGATCGCCGTCCCAGAGATGTTGCGCTACAACTACAGCAAGGGTCTCGCCACGGCCTCGGTCGCCGCCGGAGGCACACTGGGATCGCTGATCCCACCAAGCCTGCTGTTCGTGCTCTACGGCATCTTCACCGAACAGTCGGTGAGCAAGCTGTTTCTCGCCGGCGTCGTGCCCGGACTGCTGTCGCTGGTCGGTTTCCTCGCGGTCATCTACCTGTGGGTGCGGCGGAATCCGACCATCGCTCCCGCCCCCGAGACCGCCTTCAGCGACACGGATCACTGGACCGCGCTGATGAAGGCGTGGCCGGCATTGGTGCTGCTCGGCATCGTCGTCGGCGGCATCTACTTCGGCATCTTCACCCCGACCGAGGCTGCGGCGGTCAGCGCCAGCGCTGCACTGGTCATCGGCCTGGCGTTGAGGCGGCTCGGTTGGGAGCGGATCCACGTCGCGCTCCGCGACACGGCCTATCAGACGGCGGTGGTGTTCGCCATCGCCATCGGCGCCAAACTTTTCGTCTCGTTCGTCTCGCTGACCGGGATCGCCACCGCCGCGCTCGGCTTCGCCACGGAGCAGGCGTTTCCCGCGTGGCTGGTCATGGCCCTCATCGTCGTCACCTATCTGGTGCTCGGCATGTTCCTCGATTCCATTGGCATCCTGCTGCTGACCCTGCCGTTCACCGTGCCCATCGTCGAGGGCCTCGGCTTCGATCTGATCTGGTTCGCCGTCATCGTCATCAAGCTGTTGGAGATCGGCCTGATCACACCGCCGATCGGCCTCAACGTCTTCGTCATCAAGAGCGTCGGCGGCGGCGAGGTGCCGCTGGAGGCGATCTTCCGGGGCATCGCCCGGTTCCTCGTCTCCGATGCCATCGTTCTGGGACTGCTGCTCGCCTTCCCGATCCTCTCGCTGTTCCTCCCCGACACCATGTTCTGACCGAAAGGGCCGTCCGATGACCGCTCACAAGCCGCAGTTCGACCGTCCGCCGCTGATCGAGACGCGCCGTCCGCGATGCCCGCCCTATATCGAGGTCACCGACGTCGACCACTTGCTGCCCTACTTGGATGCCGTCGCCAAGCGACCCTACAACCAGGGTCTCCACGCCGCCTGGGACCTGAAACCCGGCGAGCGTGTTCTGCTCCGTGTCGACAACTGGCACAGCCCGCTGGTCATCGAGGCTTGCAAGCGAATCCTCGAGAAGTATGGCTGCAAGTACGAGGTGGCCTACGCCGACCGGGGTCCGATCGCGCAATGGGTCGGCGCCGACGAGGTCGAGTACTACCTCTATCGGACCAAGGAACTGGCCGAGTGGATGGATGAATGGGACCGCATTGCCAAGGAGCAGCGCTACGACAAGCTGCTTTGGGGGTACGGCGGGCCGATCCTCGCCGACGCCGACGTCAAGATCCAGCGTATGCCGTTCATCTCCCCCGAGATTCTGGCCTCGCCCGCCCACGCTATGCCATACGAATTGCTGGAGGCCATCGATCTGTGGACTTGGAAACGGGTGCGCACCGCCAAGCGCATCCGCATCACCGACCCCGAGGGCACAGATCTCTCGTTCACCAATCACGCTGCCTACTACGATTCGAAGCGCGAGTTCTATAACCCCGACCTCATCCACCAGACCTGGACCGGCAACGAAGGCTTCGCCAAGACCTATCTGCCGGGCCACGTCACCGGCCACCCGTGGATCTTCCTTCCCGGCAAGGAGGACGGCAACGGCGTCATTGGCGGCACCGCCAACCACATCGCGCCGGTCGAATGGACCCAGCTCGTCATCGAGGACAGCCGGATCACGGCGATCAACGAAGGCGGCCTGTTCGGCGACAAGCTGCGCGCCCTGATGGCCGAGACCGCCGACCTCCAATACCCCGGCTTTCCCGGCAAGGGCATCATGCACTGGTGGGAGGCGTCCATCGGTACCAACCCGCACATCCACCGGCCTCGCAAGGATTTCCCATCGGGGCTGGTCAATTGTCTCTATGAGCGGGTGCGCTCGGGTGTGATCCATATCGGTTTCGGCACCATCATCTCGTCCATGGACGAGCGCCGTGCCGCCCGCCAGGGCCTCAAGGTCGGGCACTGGCACCTGCACCTCTACTTCCCGACCTACGAGACCGAACGCGAAGGCGACAACGAGCCCGTCATCGAGGATGGCCGCCTGCTGGCCCTTGATGATCCAGAGATCCGCAAGCTGGCGGCCAAATACGGCGATCCGGACCTTTGGTTGGAGGAGAGCTGGATCCCCGCCGTCCCCGGCCTCAACGTCGCTGGCGATTATTGGCAGCACTATGCCAACGACCCGCTTGCGTGGGTGCACACGGAACTGAACATCTGCCGCAACTGGCACCACATGTTCGCGCAGATGGTCGGCGGCGATCCCAAGTTCTGCCACGACGAGTCGGGATTCTGGTCTGGCGGCTGTGTCGGCCAGCCCGGCCTGCACGCCGACACCTGCTGCGCCCATGGCCACGAACACGGCCATGACCATGGCGTCGGACACGGGCATACCGCTGGGCCGCCGGCCCTTTGATCGGAGCCAATTGGGCCTAGATCGCTCGGCCCTTCCACGGCACGAAGGCCGGCACGCGGCGGCGATAGTCTGCGTAGGCATCGCCATAAAGGCGCTCGAGGAACCTCTCCTCGAAGTGGCTGCCGACGATGAGGTAGACCGAACCCCAGAGGGCGGTGGCGACCGCCAAGGGATCGTCGGCGGCCCCCCAGAGGATCAGGAAAGCGGCTGAATAGAGGGGATGGCGGACGAAGCGGTGCAAGCCGTCCCGGCGTAGCGGTTCGTCCTCGGGTTCGGAGATGCCGAGGCGCGCGTTGCGAATCTGACGGGTGCCGGCGAGGCGACCAAGGTCGTAGCCGCGAAGGGCGATCAGCAATCCGATCCAGCCGACGATGTGGACCGCGGTGAACATCAAGCCCCACGGTTCGATAACGGCGAATTCGCCTTGGCCGCGAAACGCCCAGGCACCGACGGCATAGACCGCAGCGATATGCAGGGTTGCGAACACGTTGTAGGCGAGACGATAGGCGGCGCCCAACATCGGCCGAAGACGTGCTTTCGCGCTCTCGCGGGCAAGCAGCGAATGGCCGAGGCCGAAGGTCAGCCACGCCAGCGCGTAGATTAGATGGGCAGTGGTTGCGCTCAACTCGGTCGTTCGGGCGCGGTTTACTCGGCGATGCGCGAAATGGTCGCCGTCGTGCTGTGGCCGGGCTCCAACTCCACCAGCACAACACATCCACCCCAGCCCTGGACCTCGGCAGCGCCGACTACTTTTTCGACGGTGTAGTCGGCACCTTTCACCAGGACATCCGGCCGTAGGGATTCGATCAGGGCCAGCGGCGTGTCCTCAGCGAAGATGACCACCATGTCGACGGTGGCCAGGGAGGCGAGGACGGTCGCGCGAGCCGCTTCGGTCTGGATCGGCCGCCCGGCCCCTTTCAGCCGGGCCACCGAGGCATCGCTGTTGAGTCCGACGATGAGCCGGTCACAGGCATCGCGCGCCTGGGCGAGGAGCGATACGTGACCGGGATGCAGGAGGTCGAAACAGCCGTTGGTGAAGCCGACCTTCAGCCCGCGCCGGCGCCAGGTCTCGACCCGGTCCAGCGCCGGTGCCAGGCCGAGGACCTTGGCTTCGGCCGAACTCAGGCCCTGGTGATGCAGCGCGTGGACGACGTCGTCGGCATAAGCGACCGCGGTGCCGACCTTGCCGACGACGATTCCGGCGGCGACATTGGCGAGTTGGGCGGCTATGCCGTAGTCGGCACCGGCGGCCAGCGCCGCGGCGAAAGTCGCGACGACGGTGTCGCCCGCGCCGGACACGTCGAACACCTCGCGCGCCTCGACGTCGAGCACCGTCGGTGCGTCGTATGCCGGAACGAGCGTCATGCCATCGGCGCCGAGTGTGGCAAGCACAGCACCGAATCCGAACGCATCGATCAGCGTCCGCGCCGCCGTCTCCGCTGCCATCGCGTCGACGACCGGGCATCCCGACGCTTCGGCAAGCTCGGTGCGGTTCGGCGTGAAAACGCTGGCCCCGCGGTAGCGGGCATAGTCGCGGCCTTTGGGATCGACGATGACAGTCTTGTCGGCAGCGTTGGCGACGGCGATCAACCCCTCGGCGACACCGTCATCGAGCACGCCCTTGCCGTAGTCGGACAGAACGACAACGGCGCAGTCGTCCATCAAATTGGTCGCGGCTTCGATCACCGCATGGCGGTGCTCCGGCGCCAGGGGCGCCACCGTCTCGCGATCGGCACGCAACATCTGTTGGGTGCCGGCGAGGAATCGGGTCTTGATCGATGTCCGCCGACCCTCCGCAGTGACGAGGAAAGCGTCGATGCCATCGAGAGCGTCGACGAGACGACGGACATCGGCGGCGGCGTCGTCGGACCCGACAACCCCGACAAACGCGGCTTGAGCGCCCAGGGCGGCGAGATTGCGGACCACGTTGCCGGCGCCGCCGAGCATCGCCGTTTCGTCGTCGACCTTCAGGACCGGGATCGGCGCCTCGGGCGAGATCCGCTCGACGGCGCCGGTGACGAAGCGGTCGAGCATGACGTCGCCGACGACCAGGACTCGCGAACCAGCGAGCGCCGAGACAACGGGGACAAGGGCCGAGCGCTCGATCATACCAGTTCCAGTTCCTGCTCCAACGCACCGCAGAGCATCTGGCCGAGGGTGATGTGCATCTCCTGGATCCGCGACGTGGTTGCCGAGGGGACGACGAGGAACGGATCGGCGTGTGGAGTCATGCGGCCGCCGTCGCGTCCGCCGAAGCCGGCGGCGACGCAGCCGCGTTCGCGGGCGGCGATCAGCCCTTGGATGACGTTCTCGCTAATCCCTGAGGTGGAGATGCCGATGCAGACGTCGCTCGGGGCGCAAAGGGCCTCGACCTGGCGAGCGAACAGGCGGTCGAAACCGAAGTCGTTGCCGATGGCTGTGAGCGCCGAGGTGTCCGTAGTCAATGCCACGGCTGCGATGGGGACTCGGTCCGACACGTAGCGGACGGTCAGTTCGGTGGCCAGGTGCTGGGCATCGGCGGCGCTGCCCCCGTTACCGAAGAACACGATCTTGCCGCCGCCCCGCACCGCATCGACGCACGCCGTAACGAGACGCGCGAAGGGTTCGCGCAGGGTATCGCGGGTCGCCGCGAGGACGGTGGCGTGCTCATCCAGCTCGGCATCGAAGAAGGCGTTCAAGTCCATCCGGTTCGTTCTTCCATTTCGACCCGACGGTCGGGCATCAAAGTTCGATCCGCTCGCCGGTCCGCAAGGAGTCCATCACCGCGAGTGTGGCAAGGCTTGTCTCGATCAACTCTGCCTCATCGATGGCCGGCCGCCCACCATCGGTGACCGCACGGACGAAAGCACCAAGAGACTGGGCGAATCCCTTGTCCTGACCCCGCCGCCCGCCGGCGTGCAGCTTGCCGCCCTCGGCGATGGTCATGGCGCGGAAGTTGTCGATGGTGATGACGGCGCCGCCGCCGTAAGCCTCGATCCGTTCCTTGCCGACGATGGTATCACCGAGCGCCGTGTAGGCGATGGTCGCCAGGCTTCCGTCGGCGAACCGTATCGTCGCCGAGACGTCGTCGCAGGGTCCGGCCGCGGCAGCGGCTCCCTCCGCCAACACCGAGGCGATGGGCGATCCGATCAGAAACCGCGCGAGATCGACGAAATGGCAGACTTCTCCGAGGATTCGGCCACCGCCCTCGTCGGCGGCTTGAATCCAGCTCTCGGCCGGAATGGGCCCGGCGTTGATCCGCAGAACAACGAAACGCGGTGCCCCGGCGTCGGCGAGCCGGTCGCGCATCTGTACCGCCAGCGGTGCGAAGCGGCGATTGAAGCCGATCTGGAAAAACGCCTCCGAGGTGTTGCGCGCTTCGATCACTCGGTTGAGTTGTTCGCGGTCCAGCGCCAGGGGTTTTTCCACCAAAACGGCCTTGCCGGCCTCCAGCGCGCGGGCGGTGAACTCGGCGTGGGTATCGTGGCGGGTGGCGACGAGGACAGCCGTGATCTCGGGATCGGCGAACACCGCGTCCTCGTCCGCCGCCGCAGTTTCGAAACCGAAGGTCTCGCGGCCATGGGCGGCACTGGCACCGCGCTGCGTCGCCAGGGTCTTCAAGCGCACGCCCGAGACCTTCTTGAGCTCCGGCAACAAGACCGATTTGGCGAAGGTGCCCGCGCCGACGACACCGAGGACGCAGCCCCGCGTATCCGCTGGGCGGGGTTCGGCGAAGGCCGGACGGGGCTGTTCATCCTCCGCGTCGGGATACGACAGCACGACGCCCAGATGCCACTCGCCCTGACCGGTGATCATGGCGTAGGCAGCTTCGGCCTTGTCCAGCGCATACCGATGCGTGATCAGTGGAGCGACTTCGAGGCGGCGGCCCCGTGCCGGCGCCATCAGCCGCAGGCATTCGGCGAGGTTCTCTGATTCGGTCCAGCGCACCCATCCTTCGGGATATTTAGTGCCGCGGGACTCGAAATCCGGATCGTACCGACCGGGTCCGTAGGATCGCGAGACGACGATCTCCAATTCCTTCTTCATGAACTCGGCGTAAGGAAACGCCGTGCCGGTCATGCCCACGAGGCAGACCCGCGCCCGATCCCGCGCGACCGCCGCGGCCGTCTCGAAGGGCTCGCTCGACTGGCTGGCGGCGGCGATCAACACGGCGTCACAGCCGCGTCCGGCCGTCATCGCCGTTACTCGAGACTCGGTTCCGCCCGCCGCGAGGTCGGCTGTCGCCTCGGCCCCCAACCGGCCGGCGAGGTCGAGCCGGTCAGTGTCGTAGTCCAACGCCAGGACCCGCGCGCCGGCAAGGCCGAGGAGCTGCACCGCGAGTTGCCCGACCAGTCCCGCGCCCAGGACGGCGACAACGTCGCCGAGGCCGACGCCGAGATTGCGCACGGCATGAAGGGCAATGGCAGCAAGGGTGCCGAACGCGGCTTCCTCGTCGCCGATGCCAGGGGGCACCGTCGCGGCGAGCGCCCGGGGCACAACGTTGAGTTCGGCGTGGTTGGCAAGGCCGGCACCGGCGACGGCGACCCGCTCGCCGACGTGGAACGCGCCTTCAAGGCCGGCACCCACCGCGACAACTTCGCCCGCGGCCGAGTAACCGAGCGGCAGCGGCTCGTCGAGGCGTGCCATCACCGCCTGCACGGTCGCCGCAAGACCATCGCGCCGCGCCTTGCCGATCACCTTCTTGACCAGGTCGGGCCGCGCCCGGGCCTTCCCGGCGAGGCTCTTGCGGGCAAAGTCGACGACCATGCGCTCGGTGCCGGCCGAGATGAGCGACGCCCGGGTGCGAACCAGGAGATGCCCGGCGCGCACCTTCGGTTCGGGAACCTCGCGCAGAGCCAGCTTGCCGGTGCGAGCGCTTTGAATCACTTGCTTCATTGGCAATCTTGTACAGCGAATGGCTGGGCAGCGCAAAACGGTCAGATGGACCTTGGGAAAGGGGTGTTCGCCCAGGGGATCGGCTGATACGCTAAACAAAAAAGCAAAGATCGCGGGAGGGACCATGTTCAACATCGAATGGCTGGCGAGCTACGAGATTGGCGTCCCTGAGATCGACGACGACCACAAGGCGCTGCTGAAGTCGCTGACGGCGATCAAGGATGCGTTTGCCGACCGTGACTACGGCGTGTGTCGGTCTCTCGTCGCCGACTTCGTCTCCAAGGCCGAATCCCACCTCGAGCGGGAAGAAGCGCTGCTGCGGGACACGGGTTACCCGGGTGCCGACAGTCACGCCGAACGCCACGCCGAGCTGTTTGCCGGGGTCGCCGAAATCCGCGATGTCTGCTCCGGCGAACTCGAACCCTGGGCGTTGGCCGGCCAGCTTGATGCGCTGGCGGCCGTGGTGATGACGGACCTCACCGGCGGCGACCTGGAGTTCAAATCCTTCCTCCACGACCGCGGCACCGCCGAAACCCTGTGACTGCCGCCGCACCGCTCCGCGTTGCGCGCACGCCGGCGGGCGGGTAAGAGGGCGCCATGTGCGGGATCGCCGCAATCTTCGCCTACCGGGACGGGGCGCCGGCCATCGACGCTGCCGAATTGTCGTGCATCGCCGAGTCCATGCGCTCGCGCGGCCCCGACGGAGACGGCGCGTGGGTCGCCGACGATAGGCGTGTCGGTCTCGCCCACCGGCGCCTGGCGATCATCGACCTCTCCGAGGATGGCGCGCAACCGATGGCCTCGGCTGACGGTCGAATCACCATCACCTATAACGGCGAGATCTACAACTTCCGCGCCTTGCGTGCAGAGTTGGAAGGCGAAGGGCGGGTCTTCCGTTCGCAGTCAGACACCGAGGTTCTGCTGCATCTCTACGAGCGTGACGGCGTCGGCATGATCACGCGGCTGCGCGGGATTTACGCCTTCGCCCTCTGGGACGACCGGCGCCGCGGCCTGCTGCTCGCCCGCGATCCCTTCGGCATCAAGCCGCTCTACATTGCCGACGACGGCGAGACGGTGCGCGTCGCTTCGCAGGTCAAGGCGCTGCAGGCTAGTGGCCAAGTCGGGCCCGCACCCGACCCCGCCGGGCACGCCGGATTCTTCCTGTTCGGAAGCGTACCCGAGCCGCACACACCCTCTTAGCCGGTGTCCGCGCGCTGCCGGCCGGATCGACGCAATGGCTCGATTCCGACGGGCCGGGCCCGGTTGAGTGCTACTTCGATCCGTCGGCGAATCTCGCCGATAGCGACGCCGGCGGCGGCTCCGACACTGACCTGCGGACCCTGCTGACCGACAGCGTCGCCCATCACCTCGTCGCCGACGTGCCGGTGGGCGTGTTCCTCTCGGCGGGCCTCGATTCAGCGACCATCGTCGGGCTTGCCGCGGAGACGCGCGGCGGCGACCTCGACACAATGACGTTGGCGTTCGAGGAGTTTGCCGGTACGCCCCGCGACGAGGCGCCGCTCGCCGAACGCTTGGCGGCGGACCTCTCCACCCGCCACGTTACCCGTCGGGTGCGTGGCGTCGAGTTCCGCGCCGAACTCGATGACCTGTTTGCGACGATGGACCAGCCGACCATCGACGGCGTCAACACCTACTTTGTCGCCGGCGAGGCCTCGGCGCTTGGCCTCAAGGTGGCGCTTTCCGGTCTCGGCGGCGACGAAATGTTTGGCGGTTACGACACGTTTCGCCAGGTCCCGGCGCTGGTCCACGCGCTGGGCTGGTTGCCTGGACTGAAGACGATCGGCACCGGCCTGCGCACCGTTTCCGCACCGTTCATGAGCCGATTCGCGCCGCCGAAGACGGCGGGAATCTTGGAATTCGGCACCCGATATGGAGATGCCTATCTGCTGCGCCGAGGATTGTTCATGCCGTGGGAGCTGCCGGAATTGCTCGGCGCCGAGATGGCCCGGGCTGGCTGGCAGGCGCTGGATCCATTGGTGCGGCTCGAAGGCTGTCACGCGCCGATCGCCGGAGGGGCGCGCAAGGTCGCCGCGCTCGAAGCCAGTTGGTACTTGAAGAACCAGTTGCTGCGCGGCGCGGATTGGGCAGGGATGGCGCACTCGCTGAAGATTCGCGTACCTTTCGTCGACGCGGTGCTGTTCCGCGCCCTGGCGCCGGCGATGGGCCGGCCCGGCGCGCCGGACAAGTTGGCAATGGCGGCGACACCGAGCCATCCTTTGCCCGAAGAAATTCTCAGTCGCGGAAAGACCGGATTCGACGTCCCCATCCGTGATTGGCTCGGTGGTGGTGGCGACGGCGAACGGGGACTTCGCGGCTGGGCAAGACGCGTTTACGCGGCGTTCGCCTGATCACCGCGCAGCGAGTAGGACTCTCTGCCGGTGCCAGGTTCTACAGGGTTTCGCGGAAGTACCCGATCGTCCGGTCCAGGCCGTCGGCCAACGGGATCTTCGGTCCCCAGCCGATAAGCGCACCGGCGCGCGAGATGTCGGGGCACCGCTGCATCGGATCGTCGGTCGGCAGCGGGCGGAATTCGATCGCCGAGTCCGATCCAACCATGGCAATGATCCGCTCGGCCAGTCCACGGATGGAGATCTCGTCGGGATTGCCGAGATTGACGGGACCGTGGACGTCGCCCTCGGCGTTCATCAGACCGATTAGGCCGGTAACCATGTCTTCGACATAGCAGAAGGACCGCGTCTGGCCGCCGTCGCCGAACAGCGTGATCGGTTCTCCGGACAGCGCCTGAACGATGAAGTTGGAGACGACCCGGCCGTCGTTGGGGTGCATCCGCGGACCGTAGGTGTTGAAGATACGGGCGACACGGATGTCGAGGCCGAATTGGCGGTTGTAGTCGTAGAACAGCGTCTCGGCGCAGCGCTTTCCTTCGTCGTAGCAGGCGCGGGGACCGGTCGGATTGACGTTGCCCCTGTAGTCCTCGGTCTGCGGATGGATCTCCGGGTCGCCGTACACCTCGCTGGTCGAGGCCTGGAGGATCCGCGCCTTGGTGCGCTTGGCGAGGCCCAGCATGTTGATCGCCCCGTGCACCGACGTCTTGGTCGTCTGCACGGGATCGAACTGGTAGTGCACCGGCGATGCCGGACAGGCGAGGTTGTAGATCTGGTCGACCTCGACGTAGAGCGGAAAGGTGATGTCGTGGCGCATCAGCTCGAAGTGCGGATTGCCGAGCAGGTGGACGATGTTGTCCTTCGTGCCGGTGAAAAAATTGTCGACGCAAAGAACATCGGCGCCGTCGGATAGCAGCCGCTCGCAGAGGTGCGACCCGAAGAAACCGGCGCCGCCGGTCACCAGTACCCGCTGTCTCGAGATCATTTTTCCCGCCCCCCCTTGCGCCGTACCCTCAGGTTTGAATGAACCACTGTTCGCTGCCGTCGAGAACCAGACAGGTCAATCGGCCGGTAGCGTAGGCACCCGTATCAATGCCGATTCGGTTGGACCGAACATCGGGGTCGGTTCTGATGCTGTGGCCGTGGACCACCCGGCGGCCGAAATCGGCATCCGAGCTCAGGAAGCAGTCGCGAATCCACATCATGTCGGTGTGCCGCTGCGCGGCCAGGGGAACCCCCGGGCGCAGGCCGGCATGCACGAACAGATAGTCCCCCTCAACATGGACATAGTCCAGCCCATTGAGGAATGCGCGATGTTCGGCGGGAAGCGCTTCGGCGAGCCGGGCCGACAGCTCGGCAAGATCGGCGGGCAACATCATCATTGACGAGATCAGCACGCCGTAGCTGGCGAGCGTCGCGTCGCCGCCGTTGTAGATCCATGTCGCATCCCGCGGCGCATCGAGGAACTTGAGCATCAGGTCCTCGTGGTTGCCGCGCAAATGAACACTTTCGAATCCCTGGAGGGGTTCGTGAATCAGCGTTTCCAGGACCTCGAACGACTGAAGACCCCGATCGACGTAGTCGCCGAGGTAGACGACGACCTTCGTTCTTCCGCCCGCCGCCTTCGCCGCATCGGCGGCGATGTCCGCGTGCAACCGCGCCAGAAGATCGGCGCGGCCATGGATGTCGCCGATGACGTAGATGCGCCGATCGTCGGGTACACGGTGGGTCCGTTCTGCTTTGGCTCGGCGCCCCAAGCCGATGAGTTGAGTCCATCCCATGGCAGGCCATAAGATGACCATCGCCGACGGTCAGGGCAAGGTGCCTGTGCGGCGCCGTCGGTTGCCGATCTTGACCGGTTGTTAACCGTCTCGGACCGACAGTTGAGTGGGCAGGACTGCCCGGCGTCAACACGGAGCAACCATGGCGGAACCTCTTGGCGCGATGGCCAATCCGGCGGTCGAGCGTCCGACCGAGGAAAACCTTCTCGCCGACCACTTGCGTCGGCTGGGCGAGAACCGTGGCAGCGTCTACGGCGTCCACGTTCATCTTTCGTTGCTGCGTCCATCCAACCGCCAACCCAATTTCATCCGCATCGCGGCGCGAGCCTTCGAATCCCTCGCCAGCCAGAACGACGCGACGCTATTCAAGCTGTCCAACGACGATCTGGTGGTGATTTGCCGCGACGTGCCGATCGACTAGGTCGATGGCGCCATCTACAAGGTTCGGGCACTGTTCCACGAGGATCCCCTGACCTGGGGTGCGGATGGCGGCCTCAATGACCGGTTCACCACCTGGTACGACCTTGCCAAAGCGGCCGACTATTCGGCGTTTCTGGCCGTCGCCGGCAACCTTGCCATAGAGGCCGCGGAACGGCGCCAACGCGCCGCCGCTCAGGCGACGGCCGCCATGCCTGGGCCGCCTCTCGAACCCAGCAACGTCTCCGAGATCAAACGCCGGCTGCAGGACACGCGCATCGCCGACATGATCGACCAGCAGCTGGCGATCACGGTGGGCCCCGCTGGGGCCGGTGAAGCCCTGTTCCGCGAGACGTTCGTGTCGATGGCCGAGCTGCAAAAGCGAATTGCTCCGAACGTCAATCTCTTCGGCAGCACCTGGCTTTTCCAATACCTGACAGAAGCACTCGACAAGCGCATGCTGGCGGTCGTTGCCCGCCTCGGACTGGCGACGGACAAGGAACCCATCAGCCTCAATCTCAATATCTCGACGGTGATGTCGCGCGAGTTCCAGCAGTTCCATCGCACCGTTGGCGTCGACGCCTCGGGCATGGTCATTGAAATTCAGCTCATCGATGTTCTTGCCGACGTCGGGGCCTTTCGCACCGCGCGCGACGCTCTGCAGGAACAGGGCTACAGCGTGCTGATCGACGGTCTCGGGCCATTGACATTGCAGTACATCGACGTCGGTCGGTTCGGCGCCGACTACGTCAAAATCGGCTGGAACCGGGAGTTCGTCAGCAAGTTTGCCCAGGACCGGATTCAGGAGATGCGCGACCTCGTCGAGCAGGCTGGTTCCGAACGCGTGATCCTCGCTCGTGCTGAGTCCGAGGAGGCGCTGAAATGGGCGCTCGGCTTGGGAATCCGCCGTTTCCAAGGCCGCTACATCGATCGGCTGGCCAGCTCGATGAGCGCTGGCGGCAAGGTCTGAGGCGAGACGCGACGTATGGCACTGGCCAGCGAATCCACGCGCCGACTTCCGAGCCAGGAAAACCTACTGCTCGATTACATCCGCCGCCTGGAAAAACACAAGGGCGGGCGCCGGGCCGTGCATCTCCACCTCTCAGGCTTGCGCGCGTTCAATCGCCGCGAACAGCACATCCGCGCCGCCGCAAACGGTTTCGAGCCGCTGATCCAGGCGTTGCAGGGACAGCTCTTCGTGCTCGGCAATTCCGACCTGTTCTTCATCTTCAAGGCCGAATCGCAGCCGCATGTCGAAACGGAGGTGCAGAAGATCCGGTTTCTGTTCAGCGACGACCCGATGATGGACGAGCATGGCGGACGGGCCCGGTTCGCCACCTGGTACGACGTCGAGCAGGACTTCAACGACATCCTCCATCTCGTCCAGGGGATGGTCGACCTCGACGACCGCCCGGCACCGGAAGCCCCGGGCCGGATGGACACCCGGGCGGCGCTGAAGGCTCGGCAGGAACGCGGCGAAGCGCTCACCCCCGAAGTGCTCGCCCGTGTCGAGCAGGCGCTGACCCGAGCCGACCTCTCGAACCTGGTGCGCCGGCAGTTCATCTGCACGCTGACCCGCAAACTGGTTCCGGAGCCCCAGTTCAGCGAGCTGTTCATCTCAATCGCCGATCTGCGCGAAACCTTGCTGCCGGGCGTCAACCTGCTGTCCAACCGCTGGCTGTTTCAGCACCTGACCGAGACCCTGGACCGGCGGATGCTGTCGATGCTGGCCAAGACCGACCGCATCACCATTTCCGGCGACATCAGCGTCAACCTCAACGTCGGCACGCTTCTGTCCAACGAGTTCCTGACCTTCGACGACAACATCACCGCCAGCCGACGCGGCGCCATGGTCATCGAACTGCAGCTCGTCGACATCTTCGCAGACCTCGGTGCCTATCAGTTTGCCCGGGAGTTCGTGCAGGAGAAGGGCTATCGCATCTGTCTCGACGGCGTCACCCACGAGACCATTGAGCTGATCGACCGCGACCGCCTGGGCGTCGACATGATCAAGATCTTCTGGCACCCGGAGATCGTCGATGCCGGCGAGGCCATGCACGGGCGCATCCGCCACCTTGTCGACAGCTCCGGCGAATCCCGGATCGTTCTGTGCCGGGTCGACAACCGCGAGGCCGTGGACTTCGGCCAGATGGTCGGGGTCAACCTGTTCCAGGGGCGCTACGTCGAGAACCTGATCGCCGAGGACAACCGGCGGCGGGAATTGCTGCGCTTGAAACGGCGCATCGAACGCAGCACGTAGAGCGGCGATGTCCGACCCCGAAAATCCGGTCCCGGTCATTCGTGTCGAGGGACTGACCAAGCGCTTCGACCGCGTCACCGCCGTCGATTCCATCGACTTCACGGTCGATGCCGGTTCGACGACGGCGTTGCTCGGCGGCAACGGTGCCGGCAAGACGATGACCTTGGCCGTGCTGCTCGGCCTTTTGATTCCCAGCGCCGGGACGGTCCGGGTGTTCGGCGAGGACATGGTCCGCGACCGTCATCGCGTGCTCGGCCGGATGAACTTCTCGTCTCCCTATGTCGACCTGCCGCGCCGCCTCAGCGTCCGCGAGAACCTGACCGTTTATGCCCATCTCTATGGCCTGAACGACCCGGCCGGCCGGATTCGCACGCTTGCCCGAGAGCTCGAAATCAACGAGTTCCTCAACCGCCCGTTCGGCGACCTGTCGGCCGGCCAGCAGACCCGGGTCGCCCTCGCCAAGGCGCTGCTCAACGAGCCCGACCTGCTGCTGCTCGACGAGCCCACCGCTTCGCTGGATCCGGACACCGGCGACTGGGTCCGTGCCTATCTGGAGGCGTTTCGTGCCCGGGCCGGAGCAACCATCCTGCTCGCGTCGCACAACATGGCCGAAGTGGAGCATCTCGCCGACCGCGTGTTGATGATGCGGACCGGCAAGATCGTCGATCGCGGTGCGCCGGCGGACCTGATCGAGCGGTATGGCCGGCGGACGATGGAAGAGGTGTTCCTGGATATCGCCCGCAACCGAGGCGGCGCCTCGACGGAGGCCGCCCAATGACGGCTCCCTCGGATATCGAAATCCGCACCGCTCCGATCTCCTGGCGTCGGGTGGGTGCGATCATCCTTCGCCACCTCTACGTCCTGCGACGGTCATGGCCCCGCATCCTCGAACTGGCGTACTGGCCGACGGTGCAGATGATCACCTGGGGGTTCGTCACCACCTTCTTCCTCGGCCACAGCTCGTGGGTGGCGGAAGCCGCGGGCGTGCTGATCAGCGCCGTGTTGCTGTGGGACGTGTTGTTCCGCTCCAACCTGGGCGTATCGCTGACGTTCATGGAGGAGATGTGGGCACGTAACCTGGGCCAGCTTTTCGTCAGCCCGCTGCGCCCCTATGAAATGGTCACCGCGCTGATGATCATGAGCCTGATCCGCACGGTGATCAGCGTTACCCCGGCGGCGGTGCTGGCACTGCCGTTCTACGACGTCTGGGTATTCTCGCTCGGGCCGCCGCTGGTAGCGTTCTTCGCCAATCTGCTGGTGTTCGGCTGGGCGATCGGGTTGATTGTCTCGGCGCTTGTGCTGCGCTTCGGGCTCGGCGCTGAGAGCCTTGCTTGGGTGGCGATCTTCGCGGTGGCCCCGGTCAGCGGCGTATACTACCCGATCGACACCCTGCCCGGATGGTTGCAGCCGCTGTCGTGGTCACTGCCATCGGCCTACGTGTTCGAGGGCATGCGGGCGGTGCTGTTCGACGGTGCCTTCCGGCTCGACCTGTTCGCCGGCGCGGTCGGCTTCAACGTGCTGTTCGTCGGCGGCGCGGCCGCCTACTTCCTCCACACCTTCCGTGTCGCCCGCCAGCGCGGGTTGCTGCTGCAGCAGGGCGAGTAGGGCGAAGCCCTAGGAGTCGCGCTCCGTCAACACCTCGATCTGCTCGGGATGACTGGCGTCGATCATCGGGCCGTTGTACTTGCGCAGCCAGCCCCGCACCCGGACCCATCGACCTTTCCAAGCGGTCGGGTCGATGCCAGCCCGGTCGAACACGCGCCGCGCTTGCGGCCGGATGCGGATGGTGAAATCAGTGCGCCAGTCCTCACCGAAGTTCAGGTAGATGGTGCCCTTGACGCGGGCGCCGTCGACGATGCGTCCCTCGACGAGTTGGAACGTGCTGAGGTGATTCCAGGCTTCGTTGGGTGTCCGTACGGCGTAGAAGGGGTGGCCCCAGATTCCGCGGTTGGCGCCGCGGGCGGCACGTTCCTCGGTCAGCATCTCGTCGACTCGGGCGCGGTTGTCGGCGAAGCTGTAGACCCTCGCCATGCCGGCGGCGAGCAGAGTGCCCTGAATCCAAGTTCCGTTCTCCGTTTTCACGTGTGCGAGCAGTCGTCCATGGCGGTCCAATGGTTCGCCGGTGAAGTCGAGCGTCACCTGTTTTCCCAGAACCAATCTGGAAAGCGCGGTTTTCGCTTCATCGGCCAGGGGCCAGGCCTCGAAGCCGGCTCGACCGAGCGGCAGCTTTGGCGCCTGGAGACCGACAAGGCGGACCTGGCGTGCTCCCGAGATCGTGCGATCGAGGACCACCGTGTCGCCATCAACGATCTCGGTGACGGTGGCGGTCGCACCGGAAGCGGCTTCCTCGCCGGTCGCCGCATAGGGAACCAGGAACGCCAGTATCAGTGCGGCCACGGCAGCGAATTTCATCGCCACCGAGCATGGCCGATGCCATCGAGACGTGCGAGGGGAATTCCGCGCGGTCTTGCGAATCCGTATAGTGGTCGCCGATCCCAGACACGACGACGCGCGCATGGACACCCGTTACCTCCGCTCCGACCTGTTCCCCGAGATCGAGCCCTACGAAACGGGCATGCTGTCGGTGGACCGCCGTCACACGCTTTACCGGGAGCAATCGGGCAATCCGGCCGGCGAACCGGTCGTGTTCCTTCACGGCGGTCCCGGTGCCGGAGCCGCGGCGGCGCACCGGCGCTTCTTCGATCCCCGCCACTACCGCATCGTCGTCTTGGATCAACGGGGCTGCGGCCGTTCACGCCCCTACGCTGACATCACCGACAACACCACCAGCCATTTGGTCGCCGACCTGGAGACGCTGCGCCGCAAGCTCGACATCGAGCGCTGGATGGTCTTCGGCGGTTCGTGAGGGGCGACGCTTGCCCTGGCCTACGGTGCCCGTTGGCCGGACCGATGCTCTGGATTCGTGTTGCGCGGCGTGTTTCTTGGCACCCGGCGGGAGGTGGACTGGTTCCTCACCGGGATGCGAATCGTGTTTCCCGAGGCATGGCGTGCGTTCACCGGGTTTGTTCCGGAGGGCGAACGCGCCGACCTTTTGGGCGCATACTACCGGCGGCTGGTCGATCCGGACCCGTCAGTGCACCGTCCGGCGGCGGCGGCGTGGAGCCGCTACGAAGCGGCGTGCTCGAACCTCATTCCCAAGACGGGCGAGCCCGGAACTCTCCCCCGCGCCGACGACGCCGCATCTTTGGCGCTGGCTCGGATCGAGGCACACTACTTCGTGAACGACGCGTTTCTCGCCGACGGCACGTTGATGACCGAGATCGAAAAGCTGCGCGACAAGCCGACGGTGATCATCCAGGGCCGCTACGACATGGTGTGCCCGATTGTCACCGCCGACGCGATTTCTCGCGCGTGGCCCGAGGCCGAGTACGTCATCGTCGCCGATGCCAGCCACTCGGCGATGGAGGCAGGCATCCGCGCGGCCCTGGTTCGCGCCACGGAGTCGATGAAGACGCGTATCCGTTGACAGGCCCCGGCGGACCCTGCTCACTCCAGGTACTGATTGATATCGACCGCGTCGACCTGCTCGGGAGCAAGGAACTGTTCGGCGTAGCGGACATGCACGCCAGACTTCAGGAACAGGTCGAACAGGTCCGGGTCGACATGAGCATCCTTGTTCATGAATGACATGATCTTGACCGCCTCCGAGAGCTTCTTCGCCTTCTTGTAGGGGCGGTCCGACGCGGTCAGCGCTTCGAACACGTCGGCGATGGCCATAATCCGGGCCGGCAGCGACAGTTCCTCGCCGGTGAGGCGACGCGGGTAGCCGGTGCCGTCCAACTTTTCGTGGTGACCGCCGGCGTACTCGGGCACACGGCGGAGCGTCCTCGGCCACGGGAGCTGGTTCAACATGATGATGGTCTGCACGATGTGGTCGTTGACGGCGAAGCGCTCTTCATCGGTCAGCGTGCCGCGGCGGATCGAAAGGTTGTAAACCTCGCCGAGGTTGAAGGCGTTTTCGGGGACGTCCATGCGGATGCCGTAGGCGTTGTCCTGGTACGGGACCTTGCCGTCGTGCCAGGGAACGACGTGACCCGGCGTGTCCATCAACAGAGTCTCGGTCACCGGCAATGGCGCCTCCGGGACGGCGCTCATCCGGCGCGCCTCGTCGTCGGAGATGCCGAGGCGGTCGTCGAAATGGCGCACCCAGGTGCGCGCGGCGATCTCCTTCAACCGCTCGATCCGATCGTCGCCCATGAACTCGCCGCCGATATTGCACTCTGCGACGAAGTCGAATTCATCGACCAAGCGGGCGTGTTCGACATCACGTTCGGCCGCGAGCTCGTCGGCGTCCCGTTCGCCGGCGAGGCGTCCCTTGAGGTAAGCGATCTCGGCATCCCTCCAGGCCACCTCGAAGCGGGTGCGGATTTCGTGGATGCGGTTGTAGATGGTCTCCAGCTTGGTCGCCTTGTCGACCACGTATTCCGATGTGGTGACCTTGCCGCAGTCGTGCAGCCAGCTGGCAATGTGCAGTTCGTACCAGTCGTCCTCGTTGAAGCTGAAGTCGCGGAACGGTCCGTGAGTCGCGTCGCACGCCGCTTCGGCCAGCATTTTCGCCAGTGCCGGGACTCGCGCGCAGTGGCCGCCGGTATACGGCGATTTCGAGTCGATGGCGCCCGCCAGGAGCTCGATCAGCGAATCCAGCAGCGCCTTTTGCGCGGCCAGCAGGTTCTGGTTGTCGAGAGCCACGGCCGCCTGACCGGCCAGCGCTTCGACGAATCCCTGGACTTCGGGCGAGAACGGGACCACGGCACTGGTCTCGGGATCAGTGGCATTGATCAGCTGCAGCGCGCCGATGACTTCACCGCTGCGCGGCATCAGCGGGACGGTCAGGAACGATGTTGAGCGGTAACCGGTCTGTTCGTCGAACCGCCGGGTGCCGGAGAAGTCGAAGTCCTCGGATTCGTAGGCGTCGGCGATGTTGACGGCGTGGCGCTCATGGACGGTGTGGCTGACGACGTTGCGATGGTTGGCCTCGCCGGTTTCGGCATCGAATAGCGGCACGGCCGGGAAGGTCGGCTGGTTCCCGGAGGTTCCGCCGACGCGGATGTTCAGTGAATCGTTCTGGACGATCTGAAAGGCGAGCTCCTTGTCCTCGACCTGGATGCAAAGGCTGCCGCCGTCGGCGTTGGAAATGTCCCGGGCGCCTTCGAGGATCATCTCCATCAGTTTCGAAGAATCGTGCTCGGCACCAAGCACCGTGCCGAGGCGCACCAGACGTTCGAGTTTCGTCCGTTCCACGGCCAACTCGGCGGTGCGCTCGGCGACCTTCCCTTCGAGGTTCTCGGCGTACTCGGAGAGTTCGGCGCGCTGCTTCTCGATGACCACGTTGGCCGTCTTCAGCCGTTCCTCGTTGCGGTCGCTGAACTTGACCAGCCGGCTCGTTTCCTTGACCAGCTTTTCGTATCCGCGCAGTAGCTCGGAGAAGGCGGTGCGCTGCTCGTCGCCGGACATCCGGCCGCCGTCGATGAACGCTTTGGAGCGCTCGACCAGCGCCCGTTCGCGATCGAAAATGTCGGAAGGCATGGCCCGCTCATCCCCTGCTGCCAACGCTGCAGACAGCCTACGGTCGGGACGGGGGATGTCCAGTCTGGTGATCTCCCTCAAGGAGTCACCGGGTCGGTTTCCAGTCGGCGGGCGTGTCGTGATCGGGATGCTGATAGTTGACGATGCGGGCGAGACGTTCGGGAAGCGTGTTGTCCGCCGTTCGGACCCCCGGAAGCCCGTCGGCCAGATGCAACCAGGCGACTTTGGATTCGACGCCGAAGTGGCCCGTCGGCTTTACCCGGTCAGGATTGTCGAGGCTGCCCATGGTGACCTCGATCCAATCGGCGGCAGCGTCGATGTATGGGAACGAGAGCGGCGTGCCACAGGCGGCGCAGAAACCGCGTTCGGTAACCGGCGAGGACTGGAACACGGAGGGCGTCCCGCGGGTCCAGGCGAAGTCAGCGAGCGGGATCTTGGCCAGCGGCGCAAAGGCGTTGCCCATGGCCTTCTGGCACATGCGGCAGTGGCAGAGGGACGCTTCGATCGGCTCGGCATAAAGGGCGTAGCAGACGGCGCCGCACTGGCAGCCGCCAGTGTGTACGAGGGACCGATCGGTGGTCATCCGGCGAACTTCTTGAGCATGCGGCCAAGGTCGCGGCCGGCAACGATGTGAACGTGAAAGTGCAGCACCTCCTGGTGGGCATCGCGGCCCGTATTGGAGAGAAGCCGGTAGCCGCTGTCGACGATGCCGACCACCCGCGCCGTCTCGCCGACCGCGCGCCAGAACCCGTGGGCCACCTCGGGCGGGGCTTCGGCGGCGAAATCGTCGAGGGACACGTACTCGCCCTTCGGGATCACCAGGACGTGAACCGGTGCCTGCGGACTGATGTCGTGGAAGGCCAGCGCGTGGTCGTCCTCGTAGACCTTGTTGCAAGGAATCTCGCCCCGCAGGATGCGAGCGAAGATGTTGCCGGGATCGTAGGCCATGGTCTGGTTCTCCGGTTCCGTCAGGTCTTGGTGCGCGCGGCCTTCTCGGCCAGCCCCGAGGTGCCTTCGCGCCGGGCCAGTTCTGCCCAAACGTCTGCCGGCTCGACGCCCGTTTCCGCCCACAGCACGAGGAGATGGTAGAGAAGATCGGCGCTTTCTTTCGAGACGGCGGCCCGGTTCTCGCCGAGCGCGGCGATGATGGTCTCGATCGCTTCCTCGCCGGTCTTCCGGGCGATTTTACTCCGCCCGTCGGCGAACAGCCGCGCCGTATAGGAACTGTCGGGGTCGGCGCCCCGCCGGCCGGCGATGACCTCGTACAGACGCTCAAGCACGTCGGGTCGGGTACGGTCCTCGGCCATCGGTCAGCCTCCCCCGTCGAGCCGCACGGGGATTCCCGCCGCCGCCATGTGCGCCTTGGCCTCGGCGATGGTGTAGGTGTCGAAGTGAAAGATCGAGGCCGCCAGCACCGCAGACGCGTGACCTTCGGTGATGCCCTCGACCAGGTGATCGAGAGTGCCGACGCCGCCCGAGGCGATGACCGGCACCGGCACCGCGTCGGCGATGGCGCGGGTCAGCGGTAGGTTGAATCCCTGCTTGGTGCCGTCGCGGTCCATGGACGTCAGCAGGATCTCGCCCGAACCGTAGTCGACCATGCGCCGCGACCATTGGACGGCGTCGATGCCTGTCGGCGTTCGTCCGCCGTGGGTGAAAATCTCGAACTGATCCGGCCCGACGGACTTGGCATCGACCGAGACGACGATGCATTGGCTGCCGAACTTCTCGGCTGCTTCCCGAACGAACTCGGGGCGCTTCACCGCCGCCGTGTTGATCGACACCTTGTCGGCACCGGCGAGCAGTAGCCGGCGGATGTCCTCGATGGTGCGCACGCCGCCGCCAACGGTCAGCGGCATGAAGCACTGCTCCGCCGTGCGGGCGACGACGTCGTAGATGGTTTCGCGGTCCTCGTGGCTGGCGGTGATGTCGAGGAAACAGAGTTCGTCGGCGCCGGCCCGGTCGTAGACCCGGGCCTGCTCGACAGGATCGCCGGCATCAACCAGATCGACGAACCGCACGCCTTTGACGACGCGCCCGCCCTCGACGTCGAGACACGGAATGATGCGGGTCTTCAGCATGATGCCGCAGCCTTTTCGGCGCCCGACAGCAGCGCCACCGCCTCGGCGGCATCGACCCGGCCGTCATAGAGCGCCCGGCCGCAGATGACGCCATCGAGGATGCCCTCGCCAGACGCCTTCAGCGCCTCCAGGTCGGCCATCGACGAGACGCCGCCCGAGGCGATCACCGGGGTCGAAATGGCGTTCGCCAAGGTTACCGTCGCGTCGACGTTCGGTCCGGCCATGGCGCCGTCGCGGCCGATGTCGGTGAACACGATCGCCGCCGCGTCGGCGTCCTCGAAACGGCGGGCGAGCTCAAGCGCGGTGATCTCGGACTCCTCGGCCCAGCCCTCGACGGCGACCCGGCCGTCGCGGGCGTCGATGCCGACGGCGACGCGGCCGGGATGGGCGCGGCAGGCTTCGCGAACCAGCGCCGGGTCACGGACAGCGACGGTCCCGAGGATCACCCGTGCGACGCCGAGGCCGAGCCAGGTTTCGATGGTGGCGCGGTTGCGAATGCCGCCGCCCAACTGCACCGCCATGCCAACGGCACCGACGATGGCCTCGACGGCGGCGGCGTTCACCGGACTTCCGGCGAACGCACCCTCCAGGTCGACGACATGCAGGCGGGTGCATCCGGCCGACTCGAAGGCTTGGGCCTGGCCGGCGGGATCGTCGGAGAACACCGTCGCCGTCTCCATGACGCCGTGCAGGAGGCGCACGCAGTGTCCGCCCTTGAGATCGATGGCGGGATAGAAATTCACGGCTGCCATCCGAGGAAGTTGGTGATCAGCCGAAGGCCCACCGCCTGGCTCTTCTCCGGGTGGAACTGGGTGCCGACCATGTTGTCGCGCCCGATGACCGCGGTCACCGGGCCGCCATAGTCCACCGTCGCCAGCACGTGCGCCGGGTCTGCACAGGCGAATCCATAGGAATGGACGAAGTAGGTATGCGCGTCCGCCGGCAGGTTGGCGAGGAACGGGTGGGCGCCATTGACGGCCGACTCGAGCGCGTTCCAGCCCATGTGTGGGATCTTCAGATCCGCATCGGCCGGCGCCAGTGCCGCGACTTCGCCCGGTATCCAGCCGAGCCCGGGGTGAACGCCATGTTCCAGGCCCCGGTCGGCCATGAGCTGCATGCCGACGCAGATTCCGAGGAAGGGGCGCTTATCTTCGATGACCGCGCGGTTCAGCGCTTCGACCATGCCGGACACCGCGTCCAACCCGCGCCGGCAATCACCGAAGGCGCCGACCCCCGGCAGCACGACATGGCTGGCATCGCCAACAACCGCCGGATCGCCGGTCACGACGATGGTGCGTGCGAAACCCGCATCCGCAGCGGCGCGCTCGAAGGTCTTGGCCGCCGAGCGCAAGTTCCCCGATCCGTAGTCGATGATGGCGACGGTGCTCATCGGACCAACTCCTCGGCGACATCAGGACGAAGATCGAGGAACCTTTGCAAAGCGCCGTCGGTGGTGCCGGCGCTGACGAGTCCGGCCTCAGCAAAGCCGCGCCGCTCCAGAGTCCATCGCCGGAGGTCATTGCCGACAAAGCCGACGATGATGTCGAACGCCACCGACACCGCGGCCTTGGTCGTCGGGTCGGCACCAAGCGCCGAGGTGATCAAGGCCAGCGCCACGCCAACCACGAACAGGCCGAGCGCGACGGTCCACAGGCCATGCCACAGAGCCCAGATCACGTTGAACAGCGCTGCCCACAGCGAGAACCCCTCCTTGACAAGGACGAGATCGCGGTCAACGTCGCCGCCGTGGCGGCGGATGTGCACGGAATAGACGCGCATGGTCGGTCCGGTTCCGGGGTTCCGGCGCAGGTTTAGACCAATTTTCGGCCCGGCTGAACCCTCGTCATCGCGGCGGGAACGACGTCAAGGTTACAGTGAGCCGCCGAGCACGCCCTTGGTCGACGGCACGTGGCTGGCCTTGCGTTGGTCGATCTCCACCGCTTCGCGGAGCGCCCGCGCCAACCCCTTGAAGCTGGATTCGCAGATGTGGTGATTGTTGGTTCCGTACAGGGTCTCGACGTGCAGGGTCAGCCCGGCGTTGAGGGCGAACGAGTGGAACCAGTGGCCGACCAGCTCGGTATCCAGATCGCCGAGCTGTGGCTGGTCGAAGGCCACCTTCCACACCAGATAGGGCCGGCCCGAATTGTCGACGACGACGCGGGTCAGGGTTTCGTCCATCGCCGACAACGCCGAGCCGAACCGGCGAATGCCGCGCCGGTCGCCGAGTGCCTGGGACACCGCGTCGCCGACGACGATGGCGACGTCCTCGGTGGTGTGGTGGCCATCGATGTGCAGGTCGCCATCCGCGCGAACGGTGAGGTCGATGAGGCTGTGCCGGGACAGCTGCTCAAGCATGTGATCGAGGAAGCCGATGCCGGTGGCGACGTCGTAGCTGCCGGTGCCGTCCAGATCGACGGTGACGGAGACCCGCGTCTCGTGGGTGTTGCGGTCGACGGTGGCGGTGCGCATGGAGTCCAGTCCGATGGTCGGTGCGGCGCCTTTGTGCGCCGAAGCGGTCGCGGAGTCCATGCCGCCGTCGAGAGTGTGGGCAAAGGCCAGCACCCGATCCATGGTCTCCACCGTGCAGGCGCGGCCGTCGCGCAGGTCGAACACGAAACCAGGATCATTGACCGCCTGCTTGCCGAAGGCGGACGGCGTCATGCCGGTCTCCGCCAACGCGCGTTCGACCTTTTGTAGGAAATCGTGTTGGATTGTTCCCATAGGGGAGTGTTTTATAGGATGAAAACGAGGAAATCAATAGGACGAAACCAATTAGTCCTACGAGGAGATCGGCAATCATGTCCGGTGGATCACAGGCGCCACCCTTGACCGGCCGCGCCCACCGGCCTAAATCCTCGGCACCAACGGCGTACACCGCCGACCACCCTTCGCCCCCGCGGACCCAACCCCGCCATGACTCAGCCACCGAACCCGACCTGGCACGGCACCACCATTCTCGCCGTTCGCAAGGGTGACTCCGTGGTCATCGCCGGCGATGGCCAGGTCAGCCTCGGTGAAACGGTGATCAAATCCAGCGCCCGCAAGGTCCGACGTCTCGCCGACGGCAATGTCATCGGCGGCTTCGCTGGCGCCACCGCCGACGCCTTCACCCTTTTCGAGCGCCTGGAAGGCAAGCTGGAGCAATACCCACGCCAGCTGACCCGCGCCTGTGTGGAGTTGGCCAAGGACTGGCGCACGGACCGCTACCTGCGCCGGCTGGAGGCGATGATGGCGGTGGCCGACGACAAGACCTCGCTGGTTCTGACCGGAACCGGCGACGTGCTCGAACCCGAAGACGGTCTGATCGGCATCGGCTCGGGCGGCAACTATGCCCTCGCCGCGGCACGGGCGCTGATCGACCGCGACGACATGGACGCCGAGGCCATCGCCCGCAAGGCCATGGCCATTGCAGCGCAAATCTGTGTCTACACCAACGACTCCGTGGTTCTGGAATCCCTATGACCAGCTTTACCCCGCGCGAGATCGTCTCCGAGCTGGACCGCCACATCGTCGGCCAGGACGACGCCAAACGAGCGGTGGCCATCGCGCTCCGCAACCGATGGCGCCGCCAGCAGCTCGAAGAGGACCTCCGCCAGGAGGTTCTGCCGAAGAACATCCTGATGATCGGCCCCACCGGCGTCGGCAAGACCGAGATCGCGCGCCGCCTCGCCAACCTCGCCCAAGCGCCGTTTCTGAAAGTGGAGGCGACCAAGTTCACCGAAATCGGCTATGTCGGCCGCGACGTCGAGCAGATCGTCCGCGACCTGGTCGAGATCGCCATCACCATGACCCGCGAGCGGTTGCGCAAGCAGGTCACCGCCAAGGCCGAGTTGGCCGCGGAGGAACGGGTCATCGACGCCATGGTCGGCGCCCAGGCCAGCAAGGAGACCCGCGAGAAGTTCCGCAAGATGCTGCGCGAAGGCCAGCTCGGCGAGCGCGAGATCGAGCTGCAGCTGGCCGACACCAGTGGCGTCAACCTGCCGACCATCGACATCCCCGGCATGCCGGGCGCGCAGATGGGCATGCTCAACCTCAACGACATGCTCGGCAAGGCGTTCGGCGGCGGCCAGACCAAGACCCGCAAGATGTCCGTCGCCGAGTCCTACGACGTGCTGGTCAGCGAGGAGGCCGACAAGCTCCTCGACGAAGACATGGTCGTCCGCGAGGCCATCGAGGCGGTGGAGAACAACGGCATCGTTTTCCTCGACGAGATCGACAAGATCACCGGCCGCTCGGAGCGCGTCGGCGGTGCCGACGTCAGCCGCGAGGGCGTGCAGCGCGACCTGCTGCCGCTGATCGAGGGCACCACCGTGGCGACCAAGCGGGGTGCGGTGAAGACCGACCACATCCTATTCATCGCGTCGGGCGCCTTCCATCTCGCCAAGCCGGCCGACATGCTGCCCGAGCTGCAGGGCCGCCTGCCCATCCGGGTCGAGCTCAAGGCGCTGACCCGCGACGACTTCGTGCGCATCCTCATCGAGCCCGAGGCCAGCCTGATCCGCCAGTACACGGCGCTGATGGGGGTCGAGGACGTCACCCTCGACTTCACCGAGGAAAGCGTCAACGCCATCGCCGACCTCGCCGCCGAGATCAACGAAGGGGTCGAGAACATCGGCGCCCGGCGGCTGCAGACGGTGATAGAAAAGCTGGTCGAGGAGATCAGCTTCACCGCCTCTGAACGCTCCGGCGAGACCATCGTCATCGACGGTACCCTGGTTCGCGAGCGCGTCGGCGAACTGGCCAAGAACGCCGACCTGACGAAGTTTATTCTTTAAGGCTCGATCGGGGCCGCGACTGCCGCGTTCGGATCGGGGCGCCAGCCCGTTCGACTGGAATGTCACCCGCTCCCGATCACCGCCGCTATCTCGTCCATCACCCAGTCGCGGAAGGCCTTGATTTTCGGCCGGTCGGCAGCGGTCGGCGGATAGGCGACGTAGTAGGCGCTTCCCGATGGCAGCCAGACATCGAAGGGTGCGACCAGCCGGCCGGCTGCAAGGTCGTCGGAAATCAATACGCGACCGCCCAACGCAACGCCCTGGCCGTCAATAGCCGCCTGCAGCATCATGTGGGTATGACTGAACATCGGACCCTTCGACGCGTCGATGCCGGTCACGCCTGCCACGTTCAGCCAATCCGCCCATCCCGGGACCAGCAGCGGATGCATGCTCTCGTGCAGAAGCGTGTGGTGGGCAAGGTCTGCGGGGTCTTTGAGGCCGGCGGCGATTGCCGGACTGCACACCGGTGTCGCATCCTCGTCGAGGATGTGATCGAGGGCGACGCCGGGCCATTGACCTCCGCCGAAGCGGACGGCGATGTCGACGTTATCGCGGGCGAAGTCGACCAGCTTTTCGGCAGCGGTGATGCGCAACTCGATCTCCGGGTGGCGCTCCTGGAACCGCATCATCCTGGGCACGATCCACTTGGCGGCGAACGACGGCAGCGCGCTCACCGTCAGCGGTCCGCCCGCGTCGCGGGCCTTGAGGCTGTCGACGGCGGCGGAGAGGACGTCCAGGGAATCGCGCACCGCCGGGAACAGCGCCTGACCCTCGTCGGTCAGCATCAGCGCCCGGTTGAGCCAGCGGAACAACGTCATCCCGAGGTGCTCCTCAAGGCCTTTCACCTGGTGGCTGATCGCCGCCTGGGTGACGTGAAGCTCCTCGGCCGCCCGCGAAAAACTCATGTGGCGGGCGGCGGCCTCGAAGGCGCGTAGCGCGTTGAGCGGCGGCAGGCGGCGGGTCATCCAAGCCCCCTGCCTACAAGGAGTTTTGCGATGAACACCTGCAGCCTTTCCTACGACGCCGAAACCGAGATGGGTACGGCGCGCGTCCTCCGGGCCCGCGATTGGGGCACCGGAATCGAAGAATTTTTTATCCGCCTGTTCGATGCGATCGGCGAATGGCATGACCACGCTGTGTCCCGCCGGTCCCTGGCGAAGCTGGACGGTCGGATGCTCGCCGACATCGGCGTCGACCCCGCTTGGGCGGAGACGGAAGCCACCAAGCCGTTCTGGCGCGGATGACGCTGGCATCCCGACTAACCGTGTCGCGGAACAGGGGCCCTTCGGCCCCTTTTTCGCGTTCGCTGGTCGGCCGACCCGGCAGGCGCCCCTCGCCGATGAGAATTCCTTGTCCGTTGGCTGAGCGTTATTCGCTTGTCGGCGTCCGCCCGGGAGCGCACATAGACCTAGATGTTGGCCGGCCGTCGATGGGCGTCCGGACGCGGAGGCCCGGTCGATGACCGACATTCTGCTGTATGCCGTGACCGTCGTGGTCTGGGGGTCGAGCTGGCTGGCGATCACCTACCAGCTCGGGACTGTCGCGCCCGAGGTATCGCTGGTTTACCGGTTCGTGCTCGCCGCGGCGCTGATGATCGCCTTCTGCGTGGTCAGCGGGCGGCGCATGCGGTTCACATTGGCCGAGCACGGGCGCATGGCGCTGATGGGCGTGTTCCTGTTCTCGACCAACTACTTTCTCATCTACCTCGCCACCCAATACCTCACCAGCGGTCTCGTCGCCGTCGGCTTCTCCTCCGTCGTGGTGATGAACATCGTCCTCGGCGTGCTGCTGTTCGGCGCGCCGGTCCGGCCCCGGGTGGTCGCCGGCGCGGCCATCGGCATGGCCGGGATCGCCACCGTGTTCTGGCCCGAGATCGCCGCCTTCGACCTCGCCAGCGACGGCAGCCTCGGCCTCGTACTGGTGCTCGCCGGCACCGCGTCGGCGTCGCTGGGGATGCTCACTTCTGGGCGCAACCAAAAGCGCGGGCTGCCGGTGGTGCAGACCAATGCCTACGGCATGGCCTACGGCGCGGCGCTGCTGTTGGCGTTCTCGCTGGCGCGGGGCACGCCGTTCGCATTCGAATACAGTTTCCCCTACATCGCCTCGCTTCTGTTCCTTGCCGTGTTCGCCACGGTGATCGGGTTCTGGACGTATCTCACCCTGCTCGGGCGCATCGGCGCCGACCGCGCGGCCTACGCGAGTGTGATGTTCCCCATCGTCGCCTTGGCGCTGTCGACCCTGTTCGAGGGCTTCCAGTGGACGACCGCCGCCGCCGTCGGCGTGGTTCTGGTGCTTTGCGGCAACGCCCTGGTGCTGAGCCGGGGGCGGTCCCCTGCCGTCCCAGCGGCGCGCACCGCCACCGAGAAGGGAGTGTAAAGCCATGGGCCGCAACGCCGTGATCGCCCTCGCCTGCGGCGCGACCATCCTGACCATCGCCATGGGCGTGCGCCAGACCTTCGGCCTGTTTCTTTCGCCGATGAGCATCGACCTCGGCACCGGGCGCGAAACCTTCGCGCTGGCGATGGCCGTGCAAAACCTCCTGTGGGGCGCGGCGCAACCCTTCGCCGGCGCCGCTGCCGACAAGCTGGGCGCGCTCCGCGTGCTGGTTGCCGGCACGGTGGCCTATGCCGGCGGATTGGTGCTGATGGCGGCGGGAACGGGTGCGTTCGGCTTGCACGTGGGCGGCGGCGTGCTCGTTGGCTTGGCGATGAGCTGCACCAGCTTCGCCGTCGTTCTCGGCGCCATTGGCCGCGCCGTGGCGCCGGAGAAGCGCTCGATGGCGCTGGGCGTCGCCAGCGCCGGCGGATCCTTCGGCCAATTCATCATGGCGCCCATCGGCCAGGGACTGATTTCCGCCCAGGGCTGGGCCGGCGCCCTAACGACCATGGCGGTGATCGCCTTGGCGATGGCGCCACTGGCGCTCGTCCTAGCGTCGCGGTCTTCGGCCTCGGCGGCGGCGCAAGCGCCTGCAGCCGAGCAAAGCCTCGGCGAGGCGCTGACCGAGGCGCGCGGACACTCGGGCTATGTCTACTTGACCCTCGGGTTTTTCGTCTGCGGCTTCCAGGTCGTGTTCATCGGCGTCCATTTTCCCGCCTATCTGACCGACGTCGGTTTCTCGGCCGGCCTCGGCGCCAGCGCGCTGGCGCTGATTGGCTTTTTCAACATCATCGGCAGCTGGGGCTGCGGCGTTCTCGGCGGCCGCTACTCCAAGAAATACCTGTTGAGTGCTCTTTATGCGTTGCGGTCGCTGGCCATCGTCGTATTCCTCGTGGCGCCGAAAACCGAGATCACCGTGCTCGCTTTCTCGGCCGCCATCGGGCTCTTGTGGCTGGGGACCGTGCCGCTGACCAGCGGTCTGGTGGCGCAGATCTTCGGCGTCCGCTACATGTCGACCCTGTTCGGCATCGTCTTTTTCAGCCACCAGGTCGGCAGTTTCCTCGGCGTCTGGCTTGGCGGATGGGCGTTCGACGCCACCGGGTCCTACGACTCCATCTGGATCGCCTCGATCATTCTCGGGTTGATCGCCGCGGCCCTTCATTTGCCGATCGCCGAACGGCCGCTGCGCCCGGCCGAGGCGTGATGAGGCGCTCTAGCTCGCGACCTTGATGACGACCAAGGTCACGTCGTCGGCGGCCTGCACGTCACCGCGGAAGGCCGCAAGGGCGGCATGGACCGCGTGGCAGATCTCGGATGCCGACCGGTCCGCATGGGACCGGATGACGTCGAGCATCGCCTCCTTGCCGAACACGACGCCTTCCGCATTGCGGGTTTCCCAAATGCCGTCGGTGCCGGCGATGAGGACACTGCCCGGACGGTTGAAGGGCGCCGTCTGCTCTTGGTAGGTCCAATCCGGCTCTATGCCGAGCGGGATACCAACCGCGGTCAATTCGTTGAACGCGCCGGTTTCCGGATCATAGACGGTCATCGGGTCGTGACCTGCGTTGACCCATCGCAGTGTTCCCGTTTCCGATTCCAGCACGATGTAGACCAGGGTCATGAACCGGCCGCGATGGACGTCATTGGCGAGTTGGTGATTGATCTCGGTCATCAGCACGCCGAGTGTCCCCGGCTCGACCGACCCGGGCCGCAGCGCGCGGCTCCGCAACAGGGCGCGCACCGTGGTCATCAGAAGCGCTGCCGCAACGCCGTGGCCGCTGACGTCGCCGACGGCGATTCCGACGCAGCCCTCGCCGACATCAGAGAGGTCGATGAAATCGTAGTAATCGCCGCCGGTGTCCTCACAGTAGATGCTGTGGCCGGCGATATCGAAACCGGGAACGACGGGTGCGGTTGCCGGCAACAGGTGTTGCTGCACCTCCATCGCCACCGCGAGCGCATCTCGCACCCGCATCCGATCTTCGAGCTGTGGAATCATGGCGTTGAAGCGTTCCGCGAGGCGGCCGATCTCGTCCGTCCCGGATACTTCGGCGCGAGCTTCGAAATCGCCCTCGGCGATCTGTTCGGCCGCCGCGGCCAGGGCACGGGCCGGATCAGTCACCGCCCGTGAAGCGAAGATCGCGATCACCGAAACGATGATGATCATAACCACCGCCATCGCCGCGGAGATGCCGAGGTGCGCCGTCGTCTGGTTGGCGACAAGCTTCTCGACGGCCGCCACCTCATCGAGGATGCCGCTGAACGGCACGATGAACAGCGGCGTAGCCGTCTGGTCATCCACCGGCGCGAAAGCCCAGAGGGAATCCTGGCCTTCGAAGGGCATTCGGTAGAGGCCCGAGCGAAGGGCTGCGATATCTGCCTTCATCTGCTCGAAAACTTCGGCATCGTCGCTGCTGGGCCAATTCATTTCGATCGCCGCGCGCCAATCGGAAGCTTCGTAACTGCGATGCGCGATCACACGGACGCCCGTACCAACGCCACCGCCGCCACGGGCGGCGTGATCGACGAGGTACGTTTCGGCTTCCGTCGAGGTCGCCGGTCCCCGCGCGACGCGCTCGAAAATGTCGAGAATCTGGACGTCAAGAACCGTCACGCCGGCGAAGTTGCCGTCGGGTCCTTTGATCGGCATCGACAGCGTCAGGATCAGCCGCCGCGTTGTGGCATCGACGATGGGGGCGCTCCAACGCCGCTCGCCGGTTTGCTTGGCGAGTTCGTACCAAGGCCTGTACCGGGGGTCGTATCCCTCCAGATATCCACCATGGCCGCGAAAGGAGACGTGAACCCCGCTTTCCAACGCGGTGTACATCCAGAACAGAAGGTCCGGCTGCCGGGCGTAAAGGCCTTTGTAGGCCGGGAGCATGGTGGCCATGCGGTCGATGTCGTCGGAGACCGTGTTTGCGGCGACGCCGGGCGCGAGGACGATGTTGACGGCATCGAGGCTGATCGGTTTGGGTTCCGGCTTTCCTTCGGTTCCGACCCGTAGATGCCGTTCCGAGGGGTGCAGCCCAGGTGGCGGTTGACCGACACCGTCGAATTGATGGGCGAAGTACACCGGTGCACCCGTGGGTTCCCGAAGCGCAAGGCGTCCCTCGGCCTCGGTAGCGATGCGCTCGAGAGCCAGCTCGACCAGCGTCTTCTGCGCCCGGATCAAGTCAGCGCGATCCTCGACAGTGACCCGCAACCGCTCGGTGAGCTCGCGGGTGAGTGTCTCGCGCTCCTGTGCGGCGATATTGGTTCCGAGGCTGCGGATCGTCGACTGCGCGTGCAATCCGACGACGGCGAGCGGAACAAGCGCAATGCCGAGCAGCAGCAGCAGCAACTTCCAGCGAATCGACACGCGTTCCTCCCCGCCTGCGCGCGTACCGGCCTACGTCGCGCGCGCCAGGTGCATCCACCCCAAGCCGTTGAGCGCGGTGTAGAGCTCGACGAACTGCCTGCGAAAAGCTTCCCCGTCAAGGTGGGGATTCGTTGCCGCGATGTCGGCCTGAATCTCGGCAACAGTGCGTCGGCCGTCGATCCGCTTGATGATTGCCGCCGCAAGCGGCGGCAGCGGACGTCGGACGATGACTCCGCTCACCGTCGCTTTCACTGTCGACCCGGGCTCCATCCCGGCGAGCGCCGTGCCCTCACTATCGCGCAGCCGCGGCACGACCGATGGATCTCCGGGCTCGGGCGGCGCGACCGGGTTGGTCGATCGGACGGCGTAGAAGACGTGGGTCCGCAGGCTGCCGGCGATGAGCTCGGCGAAGGCGCATCGTTCGAGCCACGGCAGCGAGTCTAGCCGTGCCGCAAGCCGGGGATCGCTGACATAGGTCGCCGGGTCGTAAAGCGCCGGTTCGACAAAAGCCGTGATGCGAAGTCCTGCGTCTCCACAGAGATCTGCAATCTCGGGCACCCGATAGGCGCGGTCACGGGCATGCAACAAGAGATCATCATGCAACAAGAGATCATAGAGACCCGCGTCGCGTTGCTCGACGTGGTCACGGACGAAGGGATTCCGCTTGAGCCAATTGGTGTCCGGCAGGGTTCGCAACAGCCGCCGTGCGGTATCGAGCCGTTCCGGTGCCGGCCCATCGGGGTTTAGCATACTTACCATCTGCTGCATCGGGTAGACGCCGGTCCGGCCGAGCTCTCCGTAGAGCATCATCCCCAGACCTCCGTCGTCGGCGAGCACACGAACCAGTGCGGCGAGGCCGGCTGCGGGATCGTCGAGGTGATGCAGAACGCCGCAACAGTCGATGTAGTCGAAGGGCCCGAGGCCGCTGTCCGGAAGGTCGAGCAGCGACATCGTCTGGAAGCGGACGTTGGTGAGGCCGCGCGTGTGCGCCCGCGCTTCGGCGATGGCGCGCGAGGCTTCGGACACGTCGACATAAGCGACCTCGGAATCAACGCCGCAATCGGCAAGATGCTGGGCCAGCATCACCGTCGCGTCGCCGGTGCCGCCGCCGGCGACCAGCGCGCGGAACGGTCGCGGGTGATCGCCGGCGCCGCCGAATACGTAGTGCACGACCTCGTCGATGTGGCTTGGCGAGCCGCTAATAAGACGCCGGGCCTCGTCCTTGGGATCGCGCGGCGGGTAGGGGTAGTCCTCGTATTGGGCGCGGACCGGATCGGTGGTCATTCAGGTCAGGTCCGAATCCGGAGAACGACTTTGCCGGTCGAACGCCGGGAGGCCAGCGCGTCCAGCGCCTGGGCCGCGTCCTCGAGGCCAAAGGTGTGTGAAACGTGCGGCTTGAGCTCGCCGGCGCCGAGCCAGGTCAGCAACTCCTCGAATGACTCCGCCATCAGCGCCGGATTCAGCTTGAGGTACTGGCCCCAGTAGTATCCGAGAAGGGTGATGTTTTTGACCAAGAGGATGTTGGCGGGAACCTGCGGTACAGTCCCGCTGGCGAAGCCGATGACGAGAATCCGTCCGCCCAGCGCCGTCGAGCGCAACGATGCCTCGAAAGCGTAACCGCCTACCGGATCGTAGACGACGTCCACACCGCGGCCGCCGGTGATGTCCCGGACCCGGGCGCGGATGTCCTCGGCGCGGTAGTCGATCAGGTGATCGGCGCCGTACTGGCGCGGGACCTCCAGCTTTTCGGCGCCGCCAGCGGTGGCGATGACCTCGGCACCCATGCGCTTGCCGATCTCGACGGCGGTCAGGCCGACACCACCGGCGGCGCCGTTGACCAGCAGCGTCTCGCCGTCGGCCAGCCGCGCCCGATATTTGAGCCCGAGGTGTGAGGTTCCGTAGGCGACGGGGAAACCGGCGGCGGTGACGTAGTCGACATTGTCGGGAATCACGTGCACCCGGTCCGCCGACGCCACGGCCTCCTCGGCGAAGCCACCGTAATCGACCATCGCCATGACCCGGTCGCCCGGATTGCAGCGGTCGACGCCGGGCGCACACTCGATGACCTCGCCGGCGATCTCGAGGCCGGGACTGAACGGCAGCTCCGGCTTGACCTGGTATTCGCCTTTGAGCAGCAGGGTGTCGGCGAAATTGAGCCCGGTCGCGTGCACGGCGATCCGCACCTCGCCGTCGCTGAGGATTGGCGGGGTGACATCCTCGACGACAAGATCATCGGGTTTTGCTCCGAAGGCCTTGCACAGCACCGCGCGCATGGGTGGCTCCTTGATTGTGTTCGGGTTTTTTCCCAACGGTAGAGCATATTCCGACCATATTGAATCATTCTGACCGAGGCCATTCGGGTCCGGGGCAGGAGAGCCGCGCAGCGCGTAGCGGGGCCTACGGGCAAACGGCTCGACGCCCCCCGGCCCCGTATGGCCCGGCCCCGCAGGGGAGGCCCCCGCATTTGTTTCCGGGGGCACCCCGTGACCCCGGCGGGCGCCCCCCTTCGACAGGTTGCTTCGCAACTGCTCAGGGTGAGGGGCGTCGGCGACCCTTGCCGATGCGTCAGCATCGGCTTCAGCCCACCTCCTGGCGGATCGCCTCGCCGCGGAGCCATCAGAATGCTTCAATATGGTCGGAATACGCTCTAGCAGCCCGCGTCAACGGGAAGGCAAGACGCGTCAACGGGAAGGTAAGAAAGGTTCGTCCATGCGCGGTTGTTTTGGCATCGGCGTCGAAGGCATCTCCAAGTCGATGAATGCCGGCGCCCTGTTCCGCACCGCCCACGCCTTCGGCGCCAGTTTCATGTTCACCGTCGCGGCGCACTACGCCCGCACCGAGGGCGGCCGGGCGGATACCTCGGATGCTGCCGGCCACGTGCCGTTTTACGCCTTTCCCGACGCCGATTCGCTGATCCTGCCCAAGGACTGCCAACTCGTCGGCGTCGAACTGATGGACGACGCCATCGATTTGCCGAGCTTCCACCATCCGCCTCAGGCAGCCTACGTGCTCGGCCCGGAGCGAGGCGAGCTGTCGCCGGAGATGACTGAACGGTGCGCCCATGTCGTCCGCATTCCGACCCGGTTCTCGGTCAACGTCGGCCTGGCCGGAGCCATCGTCATGTACGACCGGGTGCTGAGCCTCGGCCGCTTCGCCCGCCGTGCCGACCGCCCCGGCGGACCGACCGAGCCGCCACCCGAGCACGTGTTCGGCGGACCGAAGATCCGCTCGCAGATGGAGAGGTTTCGTGCGCCGCCGCCTGAAGCGGGCGACTGAGCGGCGGTCAACCGAGCCAGCCGGCGGCCGGGCTTACGGTCCCGACGATATCACCGGCGGCGTTCGGCACCGGACGCTCCAGATACGATGCGAGCACGGCGCGCGAGTCTGGTGAGGTCTCGGCGTAGCGATCCAGAAGCGCCGCCATCGCTGTTTCGGCGGCGCGGCCGGCGCCGTCGTCGATCTTCAAGGCGATTCCCAGGCCCACTTGTGGCAACGCGGCAGCCTGAACGCCCTCGGCGCCGCCCTTGACCACCACCGCGCCCTCGAAGGCGGCGATGACGGCGGTGTCGAAGCGGCCGGCACCGGCAATCAGGTGCGGATGAGCGGCAATGGCGCCGAGGATACGACGCGCCGCCGCAGCACGGGACGGGGATTGCGAGCCGGGATCGGCGAGCCCGGCCATCCCGCGGGCGATGGCGACCAGCGGGAGCGCGAACGTCGGCACGCCGCAGCCATCGATCGCCTAGCCGACACCGTTGGACCCGATGCCGCCCATCTCGGTCAGGGTCGCAAGGACACGCCGCTGCGCCGGATGGTCGGGACGTTCATAGCCTGCCACCGGCTCACCCAAGTGCAACGCCGCTGCCAGAAAACCCGCGTGCTTGCCCGAGCAGTTGTTGTGCAGCCGCGACGGCGTTTCGCCGGCCCGCGCCATACGCCGGGCCTCGGCTTCGCTCATCGCAGTATGCGGCCCGCAGGCAAGGTCGTCCGGGCCCAGCCCCATGCGCGAAAGCCAGGCGCCAACCCGTCCCACGTGATCCGGCTCGCCGCCATGGGACGCGCAGGCGAGGGCGAGCTCGGCATCGGTGACGGCGAACCGTTCGGCGGCGCCGGTCTCGATCAGCGCCAAAGCTTGCAGCGGCTTGACCGCCGAACGCGGAAAGATCGGGCGATCGATGTCTCCCCAGGCGGCAACGATTCGCCCATCGGCACCGACCACCATCGCAGCGGCCCGGTGGCGGCTCTCGACGGCATCACCCCGCGTAACGTCGACGACGATAGGATTTCCAGTGGTCATAGGGGGTAATCGGCGCAGGCGTCGGACATCGGGACTGGCGACATTCGGGGTTCTTGGCAATCCGCATCGGTGCCGGTATGAAAGGCGATCATGTTCCGGATTTCATCGGTTGTCCCGTATTTCGTTGCCGCGCTGGCGGTTGTCGCCGCCGGGCCCGGTGCCGCCCAGCAGGGAACCCTCGGCAGCTTCGGCGCCTGGAAGGCCTTCGCCGAAGGATCCGGCAGGGACCGCATCTGCTACATCGGTGCCGAGCCGGAGAAAGAAGAGGGCAAGTACACCCGGCGTGGTGAGACCTACGTCCTTGTCACCCATCGCCCGGCCGAAAAAATCGTCGGTGAAGTGAGCGTCGAGGCCGGCTATTCCTATCACGGCGGCAGCGAGGTCGAGTTGTCCGTCGACGGCAAGGCGTACCGGCTGTTCACCCGCGGGAGCAACGCCTGGGCCTATGATTCGGGTGCCGACGCTGCGCTGGTCCGGGCGATGAAGGCGGGACGGCAGATGGTCATCAAGGGCACGTCAAGCCGCGGCACGTTGACCACCGACACCTACTCGCTTACCGGATTCACCGCCGCCTTCGAAACCGCTCGTAAGGCCTGCAGCCGCTAAGTGCGGCTTGCGATTTGGCGTTCGACTGTCCAAATTCATTTCTAACCCTCAAGAAATGGTCCGATTCGGAGCGAAAGACCGATGACCGCGTTCGTTCGATTCATCGCGGTGATCGCCATCGCCGCCTTCGCCGCGGCCCCGGCCATCGCCGGATCGGGGGAGTACACCAATATCGACTCCGCCCAGGCGCGGGCGATGATCGACAAGGGCGTCAAGGTCATCGATGTGCGGCGTGTCGACGAGTGGCGAGATACCGGCGTCATCGAAGGAGCGGCGCTGATCACCGCGTTCGACGCCCGTGGACGCTTCAACCCCGACTTTCCCGCCGCATTTGCCGCTGCCGTCGAGCCGGACGAAGACGTCGTCGTTATCTGCCGTACGGGCGGCCGGTCGCGGGTCATTTCGGAGCTGCTGACGGGGCGCGCCGGCTACACCCGTGTCTACAACGCGACCGGTGGCATGATGTCGTGGATCGCCGACGGCAACCCCATTGCCCCGTGCCCCAACTGCTGAGTCCCCTTGGCGTGGCGCAATGAGCGAGGAGCGCCTCAACCTCGTCGGCCTCGATCGCGGCGAGCTGGCCGGCACGCTCGCCGCGATCGGCGAGAAACCGTTCCGCGCCAAGCAGGTCTGGCACTGGATCTATCACCGTGGGGCGCGCGACTTCGCCGAGATGACGACCCTCTCCAAGGGGCTTCGGGAAGCTTTGGCCGTGCAGTTCACGATCGCCCGTCCGGCGATCGCCCGCGAGCAGACATCGGATGACCGATCGCGGAAGTGGCTGCTGCGTTTCGCCGACGGCAACGAGGCCGAGGCGGTATTCATCCCCGAAGACGACCGCGGTGCCGTGTGTATCTCCTCGCAGGTCGGCTGCACGCTGACCTGCACCTTCTGCCACACCGGCACTCAGCGGCTGGTCCGCGACCTCACCGCCGGCGAGATCATCGGCCAGATGATGGTCGCCCGCGACTCCTACGGCGAATGGCCGAGCCCCCGGGGCGAGAGGTTGTTGTCCAACATCGTGCTCATGGGCATGGGCGAGCCGCTGTTCAACTACCCCAACGTCGCCAAGGCGCTGCGGATCATCATGGACCCGGAAGGCATCGCCATTTCCAAGCGGCGGATCACGCTCTCGACCTCCGGCGTAGTGCCGATGATCCGGCAGGTGGGTGCCGAGCTCGGGGTCAATCTCGCCGTCAGCCTGCATGCGACGAATGATGAACTCCGTAACGTGCTGGTGCCGATCAACCGCAAGTATCCGATCGCCGAATTGCTGGCGGCGTGCCGCGACTACCCGGCGGCCAACAACGCCCGGCGCATCACCTTCGAGTATGTCATGCTGAACGGCGTCAACGATTCGGCCGCCGATGCCCGCGCCCTGGTTCGCCTGGTCGACGGGCTGCCGGCCAAGTTCAACCTGATCCCGTTCAACGCCTGGCCCGGCGCCCCTTACAAAAGCTCGTCAGTGGCGGCGATGACCCGGTTTGCCGCGATCCTCAACGATGCCGGCTACTCGGCGCCGATCCGGGTCCCGCGCGGACGCGATATCATGGCTGCCTGCGGCCAGCTCCGCTCCGATAGCGAACGAAAGCGGCTGAGCCGGTTGAAGGCGCGCCTCCGCGCCGGCATTGCTGACAACGACCACGCTTCCGCCCGGGATCTCGCGGCTCATTCTTGAATTTTCGTTCTAGAACGGGCACAGTCGGCGCATGGCGCGTCCCAAGGCTTTCGACCACGACGACGTTCTCGACAAGGCGACCCAGGTCTTTTGGCTCAAGGGCTACGAGGCCACGTCGGTCCAGGATCTGGTCGACGCCACCGGCGTCAATCGTGGCAGTCTCTACAACACGTTCACCGACAAGGCCGGCCTGTTCGGCGCCGTTCTGGGCCGCTACACGGACCGGTCGCCGGCACGAAAGCTGGTTGCCAACGCCGATGACGGTCCGCCGAGGGCAACCATCGAGGCGTTCTTCGGCGATCTCGTCGAGATCGGCGCGGCAGACCCGGAACGGCGCGGCTGCCTGCTGACCAACACCGCCGTCGAGTTGGCGCCGGTGGACGCGGAGGTGGCGGACCACGTGCGCGGGGCCTTGGCCGGGATCGAGGACGCCTTTGCCCGCCTCGTTGAACGGGGCCAGTCCATCGGCGAGATCGGACCGTGGAAGGATGCACGGTCGGTGGCGCGTCATCTGCTCGCCGCCGCCCAGGGTCTCAGGGTTATGGCCAAGATTGGCTATGACCGGGCGGCACTCTGCGATATCGCCGACCACGCCCTCGCTGTCCTCGACTGATCCCTCCCCGCCGCCGAAATGGCTTTCCGAAAGGGATTGACGAGGCCATCGGCGGTTTCTATGTTGAGGATGTTATTGAACGATCATTCTAAAATATCAAATGAGGGAGACGGCCGATGAGCCTCCGAGACGAAATCGCGGACTTCCGGCAGCAATCGGCGGCGCGGATTGCCGAGGACATCCGTTTGGTCATGGGCAACGCCACCAAGACCTTGATCGACAGCGGAATCGCCGAACTTGGCCCAAAGGTCGGGGACAAGGCGCCCAGTTTCTCGCTGCCCAACGCCCGGGGCGAGACCGTCGACATCGCCGCCAAGCTCAAGGACGGCCCCGTCGTCGTCAGTTTCTACCGCGGCGGCTGGTGCCCTTACTGCAATCTCGAACTTCGGGCGCTTCAGCAAAAGCTGCCTGAGATCGAAGACCTCGGTGCATCGCTGGTCGCGGTCTCGCCGGAAACGCCCGACCATTCACTGAGCACCGCGGAGAAGAATGAACTGAAGTTCGAGGTGTTAAGTGACGTCGGCAATTCCGTCGCCCGCGGCTTCAATCTTGTGTTCGAGGTCGCCGAGGAACTGCGTCCGATCTATGACAAGTTCGGCATCGACATCCCCGGCCACAACGGCGACGATACCTTCGAGATCCCGATACCGGCGACCTACGTCATCGACACCGACGGCACCGTCCTGCATGCGTTTGTCGACGCCGACTACACCAAGCGAATGGAACCCGACGACGTCGTTGACGTGCTGAAACGCTGCAAGGGTTAAGCGATCGGGCGGAGACCCTGAACAGATCATGGCCGATACGCCGACGCCCGCCGAAACACAGGCTTCGAAGCGCATCCTGTTCTTTGCCGATCCGATGTGCTCGTGGTGCTGGGGATTCTCGCCGGTGATCCGCGCCATCTCCGAGAGTTTCGGCGACCAGGCGCCCATACGCCTGGTCGTCGGTGGCCTGCGCGCCGGCGAAACGCGGGCAATGGACGACAAGTCGAAGGCCTACGTCCGCCATCATTGGGAGCAGGTGCAGGAGAGCACCGGCCAGCCGTTCAGCTACGACTTCTTCGACCGCGACGGCTTCGTCTACGACACCGAGCCGGCGTGCCGGGCGGCAGTGACCGTTCGCAGCGCCAAACCGGAAGCGACGCTGGACTACTTCGAGGCCGTGCAGCACGCCTTCTATGTCGATGGCACGGACACGACGGACGCGGACGCCCTGGCCCAATGCGCCGAATCCGTCGGCGTCGAGCCGGACGTATTCACCACGCTCTTCCAGACGCCTGAGATCGTCTCAGCGACGCGCGCCGATTTCAGTCTCTCCCATTCGCTGGGCGTCCCGGGGTTTCCCACCGTTGTCGTGGCCAACGGGCAAGAGCTCGCCCTGCTGACCAGCGGCTACGCGCCGTTCGAGGCGCTCAAGCCGCCGCTGGAGGCGTGGCTGGCGAGTTGAACCTGCGCCGGCCAGCCTTGTGCACCGGCCTCATTTGCCTATACTCCGCCGCCCGTTGCCCCCTTTCCGATTTTGGGATCGAGCGCCATGAGCGGCGAAGTGAACAAGGTCGTCCTCGCCTATTCCGGCGGGCTCGACACCTCGGTGATCCTGCGCTGGCTGCAGGACACCTACGGCTGCGAAGTCGTCACCTTCACCGCCGACATCGGCCAGGGTGAGGAGATCGAACCGGCGCGGGCCAAGGCCGAGATGCTGGGCGTCCGCGAGATCTTCACCGACGACCTCCGCGACGAGTTCGTCGGCGATTACGTCTTCCCCATGTTCCGCGCCAACGCGATCTACGAGGGCACGTACCTGCTCGGCACCTCCATCGCCCGGCCGCTGATCGCCAAGCGCCAGATCGAGATTACCGAACGGGTCGGCGCCGACGCCGTCGCCCACGGCGCCACCGGCAAGGGCAACGACCAGGTCCGCTTCGAGCTGACCTATTACGCGCTGAAGCCCGACATCCGGGTCATCGCGCCGTGGCGGGAATGGGATCTCACCTCGCGCTCGCGGCTGATCGAATACGCCGAAGCGCACCAGATTCCGGTGCCCCGCGACAAGCGTGGCGAGGCGCCGTTCTCGCAGGACGCCAACCTGTTGCACATCTCGTCTGAGGGAAAGGCGCTGGAGGACCCGTGGGAGGAGCCCGACTACGAGCTGATCCTTACACGCATGGTCACGCCGATGGCGGCGCCCGACAGGCCCACCGATGTGACCATTGACTTCGAATCCGGCGACCCGGTGTCGGTCGACGGCGAGAGGCTCGGCCCTGCGGATCTGCTCGCGCGTCTCAATGAACTTGGCGGCGCCAACGGCGTGGGGTGCATCGACATCGTCGAGAACCGCTTCGTCGGCATGAAGTCCCGTGGCGTCTACGAGACGCCGGGCGGCACCATCCTGTTCCAGGCCCGGCGCGCGATGGAGAGCCTGACCCTTGACCGCGGTGCCCAGCACCTCAAGGACGAGCTCATGCCGCGTTACGCCGAGCTCGTCTACAACGGCTTCTGGTTCGCGCCCGAGCGCGAGATGCTGCAGGCGGCCATCGACGCCGCGTCCCAGCGCGTCACCGGCACGGTGCGGCTCAAGCTCTACAAGGGCAACGTCATCGTCACCGGGCGGAAGTCGCCGAACAGCCTCTACCGGGAAGACATCGCCACCTTCGAGGCGGACAGCGTCTACAACCAGCGCGATGCCGAGGGCTTCATCAAATTGAACGCACTCCGGCTGCGTCTCGCCGGCGGCAAGGACTGAGATCACCGTAGGATCGCCGATGCGGGCTGTCCTTCAGCGGGTAAGCCGGGCGTCGGTGTCCATCGGCGGCGCCGAGACCGCACGCATCGGTCGGGGGCTCGCCGTGTTCATCTGGGTCGAGGACGGCGACGGCGAAGCCGAGGTCGACCTGTTCGCCCGCAAGATCGCCGCCATGCGCATCTTCGAGGACGATGCCGGCAAGATGAATCGCTCGCTCGTCGATGTCGGTGGTGCGGCGCTGGTCGTGAGCCAGTTCACCCTCGCCGCCGACTGGCGCCGCGGCAATCGCCCGAGCTTTTCCGGCGCCGCCCGACCCGAGGTCGCGGAACCACTCTACGAAGTGTTCTGTGAACGCCTGCGCGGGTCGGGCATCGACGTCGCCACCGGCGTGTTCGCCGCCGAGATGGCGATCGACCTGGTCAATGACGGTCCGGTGACAATCTGGATGGACTCAGCGGAGGGCTGAGCGCCTTCCGCTCACTTCGCCGGCATCGGCGTCCACGATGCGGCCAGGCGTTCGGCCTCGGCGATCTGCGCCGCGGACAGCGTCTTCGCCAGCGCGGCGCGGTTTTCCACTGCCGCCGGGTTGCCGCCCTGGGCCGACAGCGTCAGCCATATCATCGCCTGAACCGGGTCGGGGGCAATGCCCTCGCCGCGGGCGTAGCGCATGCCGATGTGGTTCTGCGCCCGCACGTGGCCCTGCTTGGCGGACGCAAGGAACCACTCCGCCGCAGTCTCGAGGTTCTTAGGCACGCCCTTGCCGTCGCGAAACATCTTGCCGAGGTTGTACTGGGCCTTGGCGAAACCGGCTTTGCCGGCGGCGAGGATTAGCGGCGCCGCGCGGTTGATGTCCTTTTCGACGCCGAGGCCGAACATGTACATTTTGCCGAGCGTGTACTACGACCGGCTCAGACCGCTCTCGGCCGCCTGCTCCAACCACCGCCGCGCCGCGTCGTAGTCCTGCTCGATGCCATCGCCGGCGATGTGGGCGAGTGCCAGATTGTGCTGCGCCATGGCATCGCCATTCCAACCCGCACAAGTCCACCACGCCATCGCCGCCTTGCGGTCGAGGGCGACGCCGCGGCCTTCGTCGTACATCACGCCGAGATTGAAATGGGCACGAGCATCGCCGGCTTCGGCCAGCGGCTGCCACTCGGCAAGGGCTCCGGCAAAGTCGCCCCGCTGATATGCCTGCCAGCCGGCCTTGAAATCCGCCGCCTGGACGGTTCCCGCGGCGACGGCACCGGGCAGTCCCGCAGCCACCAGAATCCTGATCTTACTGACGCGAAGCCTCGTCATTCCTGCCTCCGTCATCCCCCTCTTTGCCGCGGCCGTCACGACGCGCGGGCGGAGAATTTCTCGACCCGCGCCCGCAACGCCTCGATCACACCGTCGACACCCTGGCGCCGGACCAGGGCGCTGAATTCCGAGCGCTGGGTCTGCGCCATGCTGACCCCCTGGACCATGACGTCGAGGATCTTGTGACCGTTGCCGGAATTGCGCACCCGCCAGCCGGCGAGCAGCGGCGGTCCGCTGGGCCGGCCGATCTCGGTGGTCACTAGGACGTCCTTATCGCCCAGCGGCTGGGCCTTGACGATGCGGAACTTCTCACCGGCATAGCCGCCGAGACGCCGCGTATGCGTGCGCAGCACATACTCCTGGAACAGGCGCTGGTACTCGGCCTGCTGTCCCGGCGACGCCTTGCGCCACGCCCTCCCGAGCACGAAACGGCCGATGGTCTTAAGGTCGAAATTCTCGCTCAACAGCGCCCGGACCTGGGCCTCGCGCTGTTCCAACGTCGTCGATTGGTTGCCGAGCACGGCGATCGCTTTATGGCCGAGTGCGTCGAGGAATCGGGCGGCTTCATCCGGTGCCGTGCCCTGCGAACTCGCCTGGCCGCCGGGAAACGGCAACGCAACCAGCATCAACACCAGCAACAATCGTCGCACCGCTCGCGCTCCTCCGCAGTTGAGCGGGAGAGATTAGCCGGGGCGATGCGATTCCGCCAGCCCGCGATCCGCCGGACGGACGGGTCTACCAGCCTTCAGCAAGGATGCTGTCGACAAACGCCGGAACAACTTCGGTCGCCGGGCCGTAGACGGTGCGGGCGAACATCGTCGCACCTTCCGACGGCTCCATATTGAGTTCGACGGTATGTCCACTGGTGAATCGCCGCACGTGGGCGACAAATCCGGCCGCCGGATAGACGTTGCCCGAAGTGCCGACGGAAATGAACAACCCGCAACGATCCAGCGCCGTGTAGATACGGTCCATCTCAAGGGGAATCTCGCCGAACCAGACCACGTGCGGCCGCAGTGCGCCAGTCTCCCCGCAGGCCTCGCAGGTGTCCTCGAGTCCAAGCGAGTCGGGCCAGTGAAACTGCGTCTCGCAGGCGCCGCAGCGCACCTTGGTGAGCTCGCCATGCATGTGCAGCAGGTTCTGGCTGCCGGCCCGTTCGTGAAGGTCGTCGATGTTCTGGGTGACGATCAGCACATCTCCGGGCCACTCGCGCTCCAACCGCGCCAGCGCCACGTGGGCGGCGTTGGGTTCGACTTCTGGCAACGACGAACGCCGGGCATTGTAGAAGTCGTGAACCAGCACAGGATCGCGCGCGAACCCCTCGGGCGTAGCAACGTCTTCCAGACTAACGCGCGTCCAGATGCCGTCGGCGTCGCGAAAGGTGTCGAGCCCGGATTCCTTCGAAATCCCGGCGCCGGTGAGGACGACGATCGAAGCGTCGCCGCGGGTGTTTCCAGCCATAATGTCCGTTGCCCCCTCCTGATCGCTCCATAATAATCCAGCGCGCCGCGCCCCTGCCATGGGAGTTTGTCTTGGTCAACGTGCTGTTCGTCTGTCTCGGGAACATCTGCCGTTCGCCGACCGCCGAGGGCGTGTTCCGGGCATTGGCGGAACGGGAGGGTCTCGGCGCGCAGATCGGCGTCGACAGCGCCGGCACCCACGCCTACCACATCGGCAACCCGCCCGACCGGTGGGCGCAGGCCGCGGCGCGCCGTCGCGGCGTCGAAATCGGCGGATTGCGCGCGCGGCGGGCCGAAGCCGAGGATTTCAGGCAGTTCGACTACGTGCTGGCCATGGACCGCGAGAATCACGCCGACCTCGCCCACCGCTGCCCTCCCGGATTCGAGGACCGGCTCTCATTGTTCCTCGACTTCGCGCCCCAGTTGGGCCGCCGTGACGTGCCCGATCCCTACTACGGCGGCTCGGACGGCTTCGAAGCCGTGCTCGACATCGTTGAGGCGGCTTCCCGGGGCCTGCTCGCGCACATCCGCGAACACCATCTCGACAGGTAACTGATTGACCGAGGTCGAGCAGATCATCGCCCGCGCCACCGGTTCGACCCCGGTACGCATGGCGGCCCTGGGTGGCGGCTGCATCGGCGACGTCCGCCGAGTCGATCTGTCTAACGGGGAAACCGTCGTTGCCAAGTTCGGTGGTCCGGGATCGGGCCTCGCCATCGAGGGCTTCATGCTGCGCCACCTCGCCGAGCGCAGCGCCCTGCCGATACCCGAGGTGCTGCACGCCGATGACAGACTGCTGCTGATGACCTGGATCGAAACCTCCGGTGGCATCACGGCATCGGCTGAAGCGCACGCCGGCGAACTGCTCGCCGATCTTCATGCAGTGACCGCGGAAGCTTTCGGCTTCGAACGCGACACCTTGATCGGCAGCCTGCGCCAGCCTAACCCGCGTACGGACCGCTGGCTGGACTTCTTCCGCGATCACCGGCTGCTGCACATGGCAGACGAGGCCTGTTCTGCCGGGCAACTGCCGAACCGGCTTATGAACCGGATCGAGACGCTGGCCGGGCGGCTCGACCGCTGGATCGAGGAACCGACGGCACCTTCGCTGATCCATGGCGACATGTGGACCGGCAACGTGCTCTGCCGCGACGGCCGTATCGCCGGGTTCATCGATCCGGCGACCTACCATGCCGATCCCGAGATCGAGTTGGCATTCTCGACGCTGTTCAGCACCCTCGGCCCGGCGTTCTTCGAGAGTTACGGCCGCCGCCGCCCCCTGCGCCCGGGGTTCTTCGAGGAGCGGCGCGATCTCTACAATCTCTATCCACTGCTCGTTCACGTGCGCCTGTTCGGCGGCGGATACGTCGGATCGGTGGAGCGAATCCTGACCCGGTTCGGAGTCTGACCGTGCCCTCGGCCCCGCCCGTCGAGCTGGTGATCTTCGATTGCGACGGCGTGCTCGTCGACAGCGAGCCAATCGCCGCCCGGGTCATGGCCGAGGCGCTCAGCGAGATCGGATACCGGGTAACCACCGCCGACTGCATCGACCGATACACCGGCATCAGCATGGCGGCGGTGACGGCGATGATCGAGGACGACTGGGGCCGGCCTTTGCCCGGGGATTTTGTCGATAGTGTTCGCCAACGCGACTTCGAAGCCTTCGCCGCCGATCTCGAGCCGGTCGCCGGAGTCGAGTCGATGCTCGATCGTCTGAACATGGCCAAGTGCGTTGCCTCGTCCGGTGCGCCCGAGAAAACCCGCTTCACGCTGACAATCACGGGCCTGATCAGGCGCTTCGAGCCGCACCTGTTCAGTGCCCATGAGGTTGCGCACGGAAAGCCGGCACCGGATCTGTTCCTCTACGCCGCTCGGAAGATGGGCGTGGAACCGGAGTCCTGCGCGGTCATTGAGGATAGCGTTGCCGGCATCAGGGCGGGGCGCGCCGCCGGCATGCGCGTGCTCGGATTTACCGGTGGTGGCCACGCCGGTCCCCGAATGAAGGCACCGCTGCTCGACGCTGGCGCTGACGCCGTGTTCGACCGCATGGAAAAGTTGGCGCTGCTGCTTGGGCTGGCGGTCACGCCTTGACGCCGGCGAAGGCGACCGGGGCCGCGTCGGGGTCCAGCGGCCAGCGGGGACGTGGTGCGAAGTCCAGCGCATCGACGAGGCCCAGGCGCAGCCGTTCGATCCCGGCCCAGGCGATCATCGCCGCATTATCCGTACACAGTTTTTGGGGCGGAGCGACGAGCCGCACGCCTTCGCTCTCGGCCAGTTCGGCGAGGCGGGCGCGCAAGTAGGCGTTGGCGGCAACCCCGCCGGCGACAACGAGCGTGTCGCCATTCGGGTAGCGGTTCCTGAATTCCCGGACGGCATTGGCAGTGCGATCGACGAGCGCGTCGCCTGCGGCGGCTTGAAATGCCGCCGACAGGTCAGCGACATCGCGTTCGGAAAGCGGTCCGGGCGGCAACGCTTCGGCGGCATGGCGCACCGCGGTCTTGAGGCCGGAAAACGAGAAATGGCAGCCCGGCCGACCCTTCATCGGTCGTGGGAGGGTAAACCGCGCCGCGTCGCCGGCCGCCGCGGCGCGTTCCACGGCAGGTCCGCCGGGATAGCCAAGGCCGAGCATCTTGGCGGTCTTGTCGAAGGCTTCCCCCAGCGCGTCGTCAATGGTGGTTCCCAGCCTCTTGTAGGATCCGACCCCCTCGACCACCAGCAACTGGCAGTGCCCACCCGAAACCAGCAGCAGCAAATAGGGGAACGGAACGTCGTCGACCAATCTCGGGCTGAGCGCGTGGCCTTCGAGGTGGTTGACGGCGAGGAACGGCAGGCCGTGGACGGCGGCAATGGCCTTGGCCGTCATCACGCCGACGATGACCCCGCCGATCAGCCCCGGGCCGCCGGTCGCCGCGATACCGTCGAGATCGGTAAACGCCTTTCCCGATTCGGCCATTGCATCGGCAACAAGCCCGTCGAGGATTTCGAGATGCGCCCGCGCCGCGACCTCGGGAACGATACCGCCGAAGGGCCGGTGATCGTCGACCTGCGAGCGCAGGCGTTCCGCCAGCACCCGGCGTTCGTCATCGACCACCGCGGCGGCGGTTTCATCGCAACTGGTCTCGATCCCGAGCATGATCATCGAAAAGGCGCTTTTTCCCGTGGCCGGCGGACTCTACTCTCTAGCGCACTCCCGACACAGCCAGAACCACGCTCCGAGCCGAACCGGCCATGACCTCGACCCCGATCCGCATCGGCACCCGCGGCAGCCCGCTGGCCTTGGCCCAGACCGAAGAGACGCGCCAACGTCTCGTCGCGGCGCATCCGCATCTCGGTGCTGACGACGCGGTCGAGACGGTTGTCATCCGCACCACGGGCGACAAAGTCCTCGACCGGCCCCTGGCCGAGGTCGGTGGCAAGGGGATGTTCACCAAGGAGATCGACGAGGCGATGCTGGACGGGCGGATCGACCTTGCCGTGCATTCGATGAAAGACCTGCCGACGTGGCTGCCGGACGGCATCGTGTTGGCTTGCGTGCTGCCGCGGGAAGACCCGCGCGACGGCTTTATTGCTCGCGCTGGCGGCGGCCTCGACGGGTTGCCGACCGGCGCTGTCGTCGGCACGTCGTCGCTTCGGCGCCAGGCACAACTGCTGCACCGCCGGCCCGACCTCAGAGTCGTCACGCTGCGCGGCAACGTTCAGACTCGCTTGGCAAAGGTCGGTGAAGGCGTTGTCGACGCCACCCTTCTCGCGCTGGCTGGTCTGCGGCGGCTCGGTCTCGCTGATGCGGTCACCGCCATGCTCGAGCCCGAGGACATGCTGCCCGCGGTCGGCCAGGGTGCCATCGGCATCACCTGCCGGACGGAGGATGACGGCGCGCGCACCACCCTCGCGCCGCTGAACGACGTGGAAACGTCGGCACGCATCGCGACGGAGCGGGCCATGCTCACGGTCCTCGACGGCTCGTGCCGGACGCCCATTGGGGGACTCGCCGAGATATCGGGCAACGAGTTGCGGTTGCGCGGCCTCGTCGCCCGGCCGGATGGCTCCGAAATCTTCGAGACAGCTCGCGTCGGTTCGCTACACGATGCCGAGGCCTTGGGCCGCGATGCGGGCGAGGAATTGAGGATCCGCGCCGGCCCCGGCTTTTTCGACGGACCGGCGTGACGCGACGCATGCGGGTCCTGGTTACCCGCCCGGAAGAGGATGCTGCACCGCTGGCGGCGGCGCTTGGCGAACGCGGCATCGAATCGGTTATCGCGCCGCTGTTGGAGATCACCTATCCCGACGGTCCGCCCTTGGACCTTGCGGGCGTTCAGGCTCTCTTGGCGACCAGCGCCAATGGTGTCCGAGCGTTTGCACGGCGGTCATCCCACCGGGACATCCGCGTGTTTGCCGTCGGCAACGCAACCGCGCGCTGCGCGGCAGACCTAGGATTTGTCCAAATCGAAAGCGCCTCTGGCGACGTCGAAGCCCTCGCCGACCTGGTGGGTCGCTGCGCAAACCCCGTTGACGGTGCCATGGTGCACGTCGCCGGCACGGCGGTTGCCGGCGACCTTGGCGGGCGCCTCGGAGCCGCCGGTTTCGAGGTGCGGCGAGCCGTGCTGTACGAGGCGAAGACGGCGATCCGGCTTCCCGAGGCCATTCGAACGGCGCTCGAGGCTCGGGTCGTGGACGGGGTTGCGCTCTACTCGCCGCGGACGGCGAGGACCTTCACCCGCCTTGTCACCGATGCCGGGATTGCAGGCGCCTGCGATGCGTTGATGGCATTCTGCCTATCCGACGCGGTCGCCGAAGCCATCGAAAAGCGGGCCTGGCGTCGCGTGGCCGTTGCGCACCGGCCGGATCAGGCGTCCATGGTCGCGCTGATCGTCGAGGCGTCGTTGGCGCCGGGGTAATGTGGAAAACGCCGGATTTTGTCTCTACACCGGCGCGTCTTCCCTGATAATCTGACCGACGGTCCCGTCGAGCGGCGACCGCAAGCGGAAAGGCAGGGGAATGACCGAGGATTCCAAGAAAGACGAAAAAGCCAAGGAAGGCGGACCGGAACCGGCCGCCGGTGCAGCCGCGCCAAAGAGTGACAAGCCTGGTCCCGATCCGGCGAAACCCGATACCAAGGAACCTCCGAAGACCGAACCGGTGAAGCCCGCGGCGAAGGGGCCGCCCAAGACGTCCGCAGCTTCGGCGGCCGGCTCCAAAACGTCATCGCCCCGGCGGACCAAGAAGAAAGGAAGTGGCGCAGGCTTGGCCTGGACCCTGCTGGTCCTCGTCGTCATTGGCGTTGGCGGTTTTTTCTCCTGGCCGCTGTGGTCGTCCTACGCGATCCCCTATCTGGAACCCTATTTCCCCGATATCGCCAAGGCGCCCGAGGAAAATCCGAAGCTGGCCGCCCTCGACGGCCGCCTCGCCAGCCTGGAAAAACTCGCCTCCGAGCGGCAGGCCGATGCGGGAGCGATCGCCGCGCTGGAGCAGGAGCGTGAGCGGTTGCGGACCGAACTCGCCACGGTGATCGGGCGAGTCGAGGAGTTGGAGAAGGCGCTGGGCGACGTCCGCCGCGTCGCCGAAGCTGCGTCGCTTCCGGCCGAAGCGGCCGATGCCAGCGAATCACTTGGTCAGCTGATGCGGCGAATCGCCGAACTCGAAGGGCGGACGGACTCGCTGGCCGGCACAACCACAAAGGTCGACGAAATCAGCCAGAGGATTGGTACCCTCGAGGCATCGGCGTCGGCGGCCGGCACCTCGGCTTCGGCTGCGTCCGCGGCTTCGGCGGCAGTTCTCGCAGTGAATCAACTCGATGCCGCTGTGGCGGGCGGCGGATCGTTCTCCGCCGAACTTCAGGCCTTGAAGGCAATGGCCGGCAACGACGCCGAACTGGCTGCCGCGGTCGCAGCGCTGGAACCCTATGCGGCGTCCGGTGCGCCGACCGTCGCCGACCTCACCAACAGGTTCTCCGCTGTTGCCGCCGACATCGTCCGCGCGGAGGCGGCTTTGCGTGGCGAGGGTTGGATGGAGCAAGCGGTCAATCGTGTCACGTCGCTGGTCAGCATCCGCCGGACCGGCGCGCGCGCGGCCGCCGCGGGAGGGGTCGAAGCGGCCGTCGCCCGCGCCGAGGAGCTTCTTGCCGGAAGCGACCTTGCCGCCGCGGTTGACGCCTTATCCGGACTCGACGGACCGGCGGCAGACGCCGCTGCGGGGTGGCTGAAGGACGCCCAGTCACGCCTAGCCGTGGAAAAGGCCGTGGCCTCTTTGCAGGTTCGGGCGGTGGCCCTCGTTTCCGGTTCCGGCCAGTAGTTCCGCCATGCGCTGGATCATCGTCCTCGTCGTCCTCGGCGCCCTTTCGGCTCTCGCCGGCTGGCTTGCCGGCGAGCCGGGCAACCTGACCATCGACTGGCTGGACTACCGCGTCGACACGAACTTTGCCGTGCTGCTCGTCGTCGTCGTCGTGTTCACCGTTGTTGTGGCGCTTCTTTATCGGGGTTGGCGATCGTTGCGGCGCGGTCCCGGCGCATTTGCGCGGTTCCGCGAAGGCGGCCGGCGCCAGCGCGGCTACGAGGCCCTCAGCCGCGGTATGGTCGCCGTCGCAGCGGGTGACGTCGATACCGCGCGGCGTCAAGCGCGGCGAGCCGAGTCTCTGCTTCAAGACCCACCGCTGACCATGTTGTTGTCGGCCCAGGTCGCCCAGCTCGATGGCGACGAGAAGGCTGCGGCGGGCTTTTTCAAGGCGATGCTGGATCGGCGTGAGACCGAGTTCCTCGGCGTCCGCGGCCTCTTGACCCAGGCGATGAAACGCGAGGACTGGGACGAAGCACTGACACTTGCCAAGCGGGCCCATCGGCTGAGTCCCAAAAGCGAGTGGGTCGTCAACACGCTCTACGACCTGCAGAAGCGAACCGGCGAATGGTCGGGCGCCGAAGTGACGCTGAAGGAATCGGAGAAGCTCAAACTGCTGCCGGCGTCCAACGCGCGGCGCGAGCGGGCGCAACTGCACTATAACATGAGCCTCGCCAACAAAGGACCCGAGGCCATCAAGTACGCCCGAAAGGCTCAGAACGAAGACCCGTCGTTTGTCCCGGCCGTCGTCCGCCACGCCGAGATCCTCGTCGAGATGGGCCGCCACCGCCGAGCCGGTGGCGTCATCGAGTCCGCATGGGAGCGCGCTCCGGACCCCGACCTCGCCGAGGTCTATTGGTCGGCACGCAAGGTCGAGGACGCGGTGCAGAAGGTGCAGGCGGCGCAGAGGCTCGCACGCCACAACCCCAGCCACATCGAAAGCCGCATGGCCGTCGCCGTTGCCGCACTCGAAGCCCGATTGTGGGGCGAAGCCCGCGCGCAGCTCGAGCCCATCGCCACCGAGGATGCCCTGCCCCGGGTGTGTCGGATGATGGCGGAGCTGGAGGAAGCGGAGCACGGCGACCTGGCGCGGGCGCGGATGTGGCTGATGCGCGCCGCCAGCGATGCCTATGCGCCGGAGATGTCATCGCCGGTCCCGCAAGCAGCCATCGCCGCCGATTGACGTCGTTTCGGCCTCTTTGCCGGCTCGCGACGAGAACGGTTCAATCCGTCCGGACAATGCGCTAAACAAGGGCGCCGTTGCCGCCTTAGCTCAGTGGTAGAGCAACTGATTCGTAATCAGTAGGTCCGCGGTTCGAATCCGCGAGGCGGCACCAGTTTTCTCTGCGCATCTTGTCAGGCACGGGCTGAGAAGGTCGAGAGGCCGGGTTGGGGGGGGGTATGAACGAGCCATCCAACAACTCGGTTTCGGATGAACCTGCGATGGCGGGCGCGTCGGCCGACCGGAGTTCCTCGATATCGGCCGTGCTCGACACTGGCGCGCGAATAGCGGTTGGTCTCGCTCTCCTGGCCGTCGGCGTGGCATATGACCACACCCAGCTCATGCCGGCGTTCGAACCGCGGTGGACGGTGCTTCATGTGCTGGCGTTCGCCGGAACCGCTTTGTGGTTGATCGCGCGCGCCGTCAGCGGTGTTCGCGTCACCACCGATGTCCCGTTGGTCATGTGGGCGGCCCTCGCCTACGGCGCCGCTGTCGCGATTTCAACCATTGATGCTGTCGACGGGAATGCAGGCCGGACACAGTCCTTCCACGCCGCATCATATCTCGCGATCTTTGGTCTCACCGCTGCGCTCCGCGACGAACAATGGTATCGGGTTCTGTTCGGGGTCGTCGCTCTCGCGTTAGTTTTGAACGCGCTGTTGGGCATTCTTCAGTACCTTGGGATCGGTGACGCCGACATTGCGCGGCATGTACCGGCATGGGAACGGCTTGGGTCGGTCATCGGGCATTTCCGCCAAACGGCTCCGCCTGCGGCAACGTTCGTCAACCGGAATTTCGTGTCGAGCTTCGCGGTACTGGCCTTGCCGGCGACCCTCGGCCTATTCCTTGTCAGCAGGGGCGCGCTGACACGATACCTGTCGATCGCGTGCTTCGCCGCGGGCGCTGTCCTGATCGCCTATACGCGTGCCCGCGCCGGCTGGGTCGCGTGCGCGGCCGTAATGGTCGGGACCGCGGTCCTGTTGGCGATCCACTCGCCGAGCCGCCGAATGGTCCTTTCACGACTTCGAGGGTGGCGACTGGTTCCGCTTGTCGTGGCCGTTATCGCCGTCATCGGACTTGGGTCGTTGCCGGCCAAGATGTCACTGGGCACGAAGGCGATGCAGAAGTTCCGCGAGTCGGCCGTCACTCTGATGGCAGACGCGGCGGATGTCGGCCAGGGCTCCGCGGAATCGCGCTTGGCGCATCTTGTCAACGGACTTCGAATGGTTCCGGACCATTGGTTCAATGGCGTGGGAATCGGTTCGTTCCGGGTGGTTTATCCCCTTTATCATGACGCGGTCATCGAAACGCCGCGCACCTCCTATGCACTCCGCAGGCTGTTCAACAATGTGCATAACGATTTCCTGCAAGCGTTCATCGAACTGGGTGTTTTCGGCGGGTTCGCGTTCATCTTCGTCTTCTGTGGATCCATAATTACCGGGCTGCGGGTTCTGTGGCGGGATGCCTCAGAGGAGCTGCGGATCATCGCTTTGGCTTGCGTCGCTGGTCTCGGCGGACTCCAGGTCAATGCCCTGTTCAGCTTTCCCTTCCAGACGTCCACGGCGGGAATCGCATGGGCCTTTGCCGGGATGATCGTGGGCCGTGCGGCTCTCGCTCGTGATGGCGGCGGGCATCGTGTCGGGCGCGCAATCCCGTTCGGGAGGCCGGCCGTGGCCGTCGCCGGGCTGGTCATGGCCGTGCTCGCGGGCGTCCAGGCTCGCGACGGCCTCTCTCGCCGGGAAAGCGGCAAGCTTTTGGCGGAGGCATATTGGCGCAATCACTACCTTACCGACCTCTACCAAGCGCGGGTCCAAATCGATCGCGCGTTTGAGATCTATCCGCGCAGTAGCCTTGTCCAGGAGACACGGGCGTTGATCTATCTCAACGATGATAGTGCCGGCCGCCCGGCGCCCGATCGCGTGATCGGCGTGGTCACCGAGACCTTGGCCAACAACCCCAACTCCGGCTACCTCCTCATCGGACTGAGCAGACTCTATGTGCACAAGGCCCTTCAGGCGAAAAAGTCTGGAAATGTCGCGGCCATGCGCTCGTACGGAGAACAGTTGGCAAGCGTCTTGACCAAGCTTCGTTCGGTAGCGGGATTTCATCAGGATATCGACGCCATCGAGGGCTACGTCGCCTATTTCCGCGGCGATCTGGACTCCGCTCAGGAAGCGTTCGAGCGTGCTGCGCGTCTCGATCCTGAATCGGCGTTCGTTCGCCACGGCCTGCGGATTGTGAAGATCAAGAGATTGATCGACGGCAAGTGAGCCGCATGGCCCCCGCGACGGCCGGTCGGGCCCTTGGGTCGGGTCCATTCTGAGTGGCGTCTGCGGCCGCCGGGCAACGACAGCGCCGTCGCGGCGTGTGCCCTTTCTTGGGTCCGGACGCAAGTGCGGACCCCGATCGGGCCAGCAGCAGCGGCGAATCCTGTCGTTAGAGCGACGTATCGACGGTGACGAGAACGGCGTCCCCGGCCCCTTCGCTGATGGAATATCCCTGCAGGCTGTCGGCGTCGGTGTCGCGCACCGTCACGTTGACGGCGTTTTCGCCGCCGAACGTGATGATGGCGTCCTTGCCCTTCTGGACGATGGAGATGTCGTCGATCGAAAACTCGTCGCCTCGGAACAGGAGGGCATCGCCGGCGAGGAAATCCTCGACACGGTCGGAACCACCGCCGGCCTCGAACACGAAGGTATCGTCGCCGGCACCGCCCCGCAGGTCGTCGCGCCCGGCGCCACCGATGAGCACATCGTCGCCGTCCTCGCCGTAGATCCGGTCGTCCCCGGTTCCGCCGCGCAGATCGTCATCGCCGCCGCCGCCGTAAAGCTTGTCCTTACCGGCGCCACCGTCGATCAACTCGCCGTCCGTCGTTCCCCTGACGGTGTCCTTTCCGCCACCGGCGTCCACGCCGCCGATGTTCTCGAAGGTGGTTTGGGAGAAGTCGAGGTTGTCGTTACCGCCGGTTCCGAGGATGTCGCTCTCGGTGGCGCCACCGTCGATGACCTCGACGGAGTCGCTTTTTGAAAACCGGTTGAGGGTGATGTCGCCATCGTCTCCCGCGACGATTCGGTCGGCGCCGTCGCCGCCAAGAAGACGGTCGCGAGCGTCGTCGGCACCGGTAACGACGAAGGTGTCATCGCCCGCGCCGCCACGCAGTTGGTCTCTTCCGGCGCCACCGGAGAGGACGTCGTCACCGTCCTCGCCATAGAGCCGGTCGTCGCCGCCACCGCCGTAGAGCTTGTCCTTGCCGGCGGTGCCGGCATCGCCTTCGGCGACCGCGGCCGGTCCGGCAATGGAGACATCGGGCACGATGGCCGCCGGTGCCGGTCCGCCGCCCGGCAATTCCCCTGTCCTCGGTTCGGCGTCGCCAGCGACGCCCCGACCTTCTGACTCGGTATCACGGCGCGCATCCCCTCGCGCGGCGTCGGTGCCGGATGGCTGCGGGCCACCGGGTGCCGCCGGCACGTCGACGTCGGCTGCACCCGTGCGCCCACCGGTGTAGTCGCCGCCAACCACGGGCCCCGGTCCGCTGGGACCAATTTCAGTCCCCGTGTCGGGTCCGGCATCGGTAACGAAGGCCGCCTCGTCGAAATCCAGGCCGTCCCGCTGGCCCATAGTCGTTGGCCCGACCATGGGCCAGCGGGAGCCGGGCGAGTGTCGGTCCGAACAGGTCGACCAACGTGTCCTCGTCGACGATGCCGAACGACACGGGCGGCTGGTCGAAGCCGCCGATCACGATCTTCTGAAACGCCGCGCCGGTGGTGAAGGCTCCGGCTGGGTTGCCGACGGCCGCGACGCCGACATTGCCATCGGCGGATTCCATCGCCACAACGGTCAGGCCCTCGTCGCTGCCGACGTTGATGCCGATCTGGCCGCTGGCGAGGCCGATCGAGGCCACCGGCGTCTCGATCACTGTTGCCACCGGCTGGGCGATGGTCCCCGTACCTTCGACGACGGAGAACTGGCCGCCAACAGCGAACAGCGACACCGTGTCCCCGCCGGCGATCGCTTCGTCCAGAACGGCGCGGCCCGAACCACCCATGGCAAACGACGTCTCGTCCGCAAGGACGACTCCGACGGATCCGTCGGGTCCGGTTTCCAGAACGTCACCCCGATACAGGTCGGTCTCGTCGGTGACCGGTTCACGCGAACCATCCGCGCGAAGAACCGTAACAGTGCCGTCGGTAGCGGTGATCCGCGCAACGACGGCGGTGGTCCCCGTTCCGGTATCGGCGGCGCCGGCGAGGCGGGCGGCGATGTCGCCAGGAATGCGGCCGCCGTCGGCTGCCTCAAGATCGGGGCGGGGGCCGGGACCGAAGAACCTATCAACGACAACACGCTCGCCGCCAGGCCCTGTCAGCACCAGGTCGTCACCGACCCGGGCGAAGGCCGCGGTGGCGAAGGCGATTCCCGCGGGCAGGGCGACGGCGCCGTCGGCACCGGCGTCAACCGACACGGCCGATGGCGCCCCGGGCGCCGGGGTCGGTCCGCCGGGGGGCGTCGGCGTGCTCATCGACGCCTCCGGTTCGGCGCAACGGTTCGATTGTCAGCCGTCACCAGGGTCCAACCTCACGGCAGTCCGAGCAGCTCGAGCTGCCATTCCATGTCGTCTTCGGACATCGGGTATCCGCCCTTGGCATCCGCCTTGACCAGCTTCTTGGCGGGCACCTTGGCGATGTCCTTTTGCAGTGCCTGCGCGGCCGCCATGGCCACTCCGGCCTTCCACGCCAGGGCAACCAGCGGCTTGGCGTCGGCAGTGGCGATCAGGCGCTTGACCTGGGCGAAGCGCGCGCCGGTCAGGACCGCGAGGCCGGCGGCGGCGAATGTACCGTCGCCCTTGTCGATCGCCTTCGATACGGCCTTGGCCGTGAGTTTGCCGGTCTCCTGCATCTCCTTCGCCCGGCGGTAAACCGGATCGTGCTCATCATCGTCGTCTTCCGCCGCTTCGGCGGCGTCTTCGCCGACCTCACCGTCAACGGCCTCGATCTCCGCAGCGTCCAGTTCTCCCGCTTCGATCCGCTCGCCGACCACCGCACGAACCTGCTCCAGCGCCGCCGGCGGCAGGTCGTCGCGCTTCATCAGCATGTCGACCAGCTTGTTGGCGACGAACCGGGAGAGCCGAATTGCCGCGTCGTCGGGCAGCTTCGGCCGGCGGACGAGGGGCGCGTGCCACAGTTTGGCCTTGGGTGCCCGGTCCAGGATCCGGTCCAAGGTCTCTTCCTGGATCTGCGCCGACGGATTGGCCAGCATGTCGGCGATGGCCTCGGTGTCCTCGCTGGCGGCGACGGCATCGCATACCTCGGCGCTGAGCCCCGAGCGGCGGGAGATCGCCCGCAACGCGCCGAACACCGGATCGGCGGCGATAATGGCGAGGATGTCGTCGTCGGTGAGCACCGGCGAGTTTTCCAGGACCGGGCCGGCGACGACGATCTCGATGTCGCGGGCAAGGCGGCGGATCACTTCGGGCGGCGCGTCGGCGACGTCCTTGAGCGCCTCGGCCAGCACCTGGCGCACCCGGGTGGCGCGGTCACGGGCGAGCTTCTCCAGCGCCTCGTACGTGAGTTGGCGCACCTTGTCCTGTTCGCGGTCGGTCAGCCCCGGCGCCAGGCGGGCAATCTTTCCCGCCAGGTCGGCGCGGACGTCCTCGGACTCGTCGTCGGTCAGCAACAGGTCTGCCAGCCGCGGCGTCGCCTCGTTGGCGGCGATGGCGCGGCGCACCTCCGGCTCGCCGTCCTCGGCGAGGAAATAGAGGATCTCCTGCCCGATGTCAGGGCGCGCCGCCAATGCTCGCCGCACCTCGGCATCGGTGCTGCGCGCCAGGGCCTTGGCCCGTTCGTAGGTGATCGGCTTGTTCCTGGGAACCGCGGTCATCGGGACTGTTTCGAGATCGGGTCGGCAGGAGATGTACGGGGAAAACGGTCAGTTTTGCGTCGAACCGCTGGCGATTTCGCGCCAGACGCCCCGGTTGCCCGCCCATTCGTTGCTCTCGGAGAGGATCGGCCGGCATGCGACCACGACTCGGGCCTCGCCGCCATCGGCGCGCCTCAGCGACAGCTCGACATCCCGCAGGGGGTGTTCGCTGAGGAAAGGCAGCGGCGAATAGGCATCTGCGTTGACGACGATCTCCTCGGGGCGGTGGCCCATCAGGTCGGCAGAACGAAAACCCAGGGTTCCCGACGGCGAGACGAAGCTGAACGTGCCATCCGCCCCGACTTCCCAGACGAAGTCGTTGGCGACCTCGGCGAGATCCTTATAGCGCTCGCGGGACGCCACCAGTGCCGCGCGCAGGTTGCGTTCCAGGGTCATGTCGCGGACCAGTACGGCGAGATGGCCGTCGAACACCTCGGGCACCACCGAGACGTCGAGCACCACCGAGCCGCGGGTGCCCCGCAGCGCAACGGTTCCCGCGGTGATCGTGCCTTCCTGCACCGCCCGCAGCACCAGCGCCGGGACTTCCGGGGCGCCACCGTGGCGGAGCAAAGTTTCCAGTGTAATTCCTTTGGTGTTGGTGGCGAGCACGGTGCTGTCACGGCCGACCAGCAGCGCCGCATCGGGATAGCCGGCGAGGAACCGCGCCGCCGAGCCGTTCATTCCGCCATTGGATTTCGAGGTCTTGTCGGACATCGCCCGCCCCATCTTTTGAAGACCGGTCTTTGGTTGCCAGACCACAAGGCGGCGGGACCAACCCGCCGCCAAGCCCTTCCTTATTCACGAAGTTTAGGGGATTTCCCAGTAAGGGGCAGAACGACCGCCGCTACCGCTCGTCGATCGGAACGTAAGGCCGCACCACGTCGCCGACGTAGCGCTGCCGGGGGCGGTCGATGCTTTGGCCCGGGCCTTCGATCATCTCTTTCCACTGGGAGATCCAGCCGACTGTGCGGCCAAGGGCGAACAGGGCCGGGAACATGGCGGTCGGGAATCCCATGGCCTGGAGCATGATGCCGGAATAGAAGTCGACGTTGGGGAACAGTTTGCGCTCGACGAAGTAGTCATCCTCGCGGGCGATGCGTTCCAGCTCCATCGCCAGTTCGAACAGGGGCTCGTCCTTTTTGTCCAACTCCTCCAGCACTTCGTGACAGGAATCGCGAAGCACCATCGCACGCGGGTCGTAGTTCTTGTAGACCCGGTGGCCGAAGCCCATCAGCCGGAACGGATCGTCCTTGTCCTTGGCCCGCTTGATGAAGTGGCCGATGCGCTCCTTGGATTCGATCTCGCTCAGCATCTGCAGCACCGCCTCGTTGGCGCCGCCGTGGGCCGGTCCCCAAAGAGAGGCGATGCCGGCGGCCACACAGGCGTACGGATTGGCGCGGCTGGAGCCGGCGATTCGCACGGTGGCGGCGGAGGCGTTCTGCTCGTGGTCGGCGTGCAGCACCAGGAACCGGTTCATCGCCCGCGCCTGGATGGGCGTCACCACGTAGTCCTCGCATGGAACCGAGAAGGACATGTGGAGGAAGTTGGACGCGTAGTCGAGATGGTTCTGCGGGTAGATGAACGGCTGGCCGATGGAGTACTTGTAGGCCATCGCACAAATGGTCGCCATCTTGGCGATGATGCGATGGGTGGCGAGTGTCCGCGCGTCGGGGTCCGAGACGTCCGTGGCCTCGTGATAGAAGGCGCTCAGCGCCCCGACGGTGCCGACCATCACCGCCATGGGATGGGCGTCGCGGCGGTAGCCGTCGAGGAACGTCTTCATCTTCTCGTGGACCATCGTGTGGTAGGTGATGATCTCGTCGAACTCCCTGAACTCGTCGTGATTCGGCAGGTGCCCATAGAGCAGCAGGTAGCAGACCTCGAGGAACGAGGCTTGCGCCGCCAGATCCTCGATGGAGTAGCCGCGGTGCAGCAGCACGCCGAGGTCGCCATCGATGAAGGTGATTGTGGAATCGCAGCTTGCCGTCGACCGGAACCCCGGATCGTAGGTGAAATAGCCGGTATCGCGGTAGATCCGTTGGACGTCGATGACCTTCGGACCGTGCTGACCACCGAGCACCGGGAGATCGATTTGGCGGCCGTCGGCATGGAACGTCAGAGTGACTTTTTCGTCCTCGGCGGGGGTCAACGTTTCGAGGTCGGGAAGCGCACGATTCACGGCAAAGGGTCCTTCCGAGGGGGGCGCCGAGGGGCGCGTTTTTTTGACTGTCGAGCAGATTGGAGGTTCGGCGGGATCATTTCAAGGCCGACAATTCGACACGATGGCCAACCGCTTGCGGATATGGCGATGCGCGCGCCCGAACGGGCACGGATTTCGCTTCTGGCGAGCCGGGCGCAGGAGTATGTTCGGGTGCCCCGCCGGACGGCCGAACCGGCGGGTCGGCAACGCGGAATAAGTCCAAACGAGGGAGTGCGTGATGGTGGTCTTTTCAGCCCTGCTCGATGTCGATGTGCCAACCACGCTCGAGGCTGGAGCCTCGGGCAAGAACCCCGCCTTCGAGATCGCCTTCACCGCCGACGGCGAGATTCCCTTTCCCCAGGTCGTCATCCACGACCAGGGCCGCCAGCACCTGATCGTCGGCGACGCCATTCGGTTCGCCGGGACCGAAGGCAAGCATCATCGCTACGTCGCGTCGGTGGCTGCCGATCATTTCCGTCCCGGCCAGGTCACCGTCCAGGTCGAGGGGTGCCGCAAGGCCGGCGGCGGCGACTGGGTGAAGGAGTTCCGTCCGGTCACCGTAACCGCACCGAAACGGGCGGCGCCCCGTCCTCGCGCCGCCGGCGCGCCGAGCCCGGACACCGTTAAGGTCTATTTCGGCATCCACAAGCACATGCACCAGCCGTACTACAACACCACCGACACCAGCTATTGGGACGGCGAAAAAGAGAGCATCTTCGGCTCGCGCTGGGGCAACTACACCGACTTCGTGCCGGCGGCGGTGCGCCAGTACATCGACGGCGGCTTGCCGCACGGCGGGCTGTCGACGAGCTGGAGCGGCTCGCTGATCGAACAGCTCGACCGCTGCAGCGACGAGGGTCTGTGCGGCGGGTGTTTCCGCGACTGGAACACCTCGCTCCGAGGAATTGCCGGCGAAAAGACAGCGCTTGGCAACCCGCGCGTGGACTTCACCGCCTTTGGGTTCTTCCACCCGCTGATGGCGCGGATCCCGCACCGGAACATCGTGAAACAAATCGAATGGCATCGCAGGGCCATCCGCGACGCCTTCGGCGTCGAGGCCTCGTCGGTGCTGTTCCCTCCCGAGACTGCCTTCCATGTGCGGATGATTCCGGCCCTTCTGGAGGCCGGCATCGACGCGGTGATCTATGACACCATCCACCGATTCCGAACCTGTCGCGACTATCCCTACGCCGGCATCAACGAGGGCATGCTGCCGCCGAACCCGGCCGAGCAGGCCAGTCCGGCCGTGGACGACTGGCTGCAGCTTCACAACATCTGGGCCGGCTCGCAGATCGCCCCGAGCCTTCTGCGCCCGGAATACGTGGCCTACGCCGACCCAGACGGCACCACCCACAAGATCGTCGCCGTGCCTGCCGAACGCTACATCGGCAACGAGGATGCGCGCGGCGGCTACGGCGCGCTGCAGTATCCGGACGTGCTCGGACAGGTCTACAACTCGATCGTCGATTCAGGCGCTACGACCCCGAACACCCGCCGTTCTTCCTGTTGCATTCGGACGGCGACAATCACGGTGGCGGCGCTGACAGCTACTACAAGCACAACGCCGGCGAGATGGTCCGCTGGCTGAACATCGACCCTCGTTTCGAGCTGATGTCGATCCGCGACTACCTCCAGCGGTTTCCGCCGGATCCCGCCAATGCCGTCCACATCGAACCGGGATCGTGGGCCGGTGCAGACAACGGCGATCCGCAGTTCATGAAGTGGTTCAGCCGCTACAACGAGCCCTATTCACCCGACCTGAATTCGTGGGCCGCGCTCACTGCGTTCCAGAACATCGTCCATACGCTGGAAGACGCCGACCCGGGAGCGCCCGCATTGGCGGACGCCACACGCCTGATGTTGACCGCCGAAACCAGCTGCTACTGGTATTGGACCGGCCAGCATGTGTGGGACCAGCAGGTCACCGATGCAGCCAACGTCGCCTACGACAAGGTCGGCAAGGCGGCCGAAGGTTTGGCCCGCAAGGGTGGCGACCGCACCGGCCCGACCATTTTCGCGCCCTGGGTGACACCGGAGAACCCCGGCGGCAAGAAGTGGGGGCAGGGATGCCTCTTGGATGCACCTCGCGAAGGCACCGTGCACACGTTCGTCTACGACGTCTCCGGCCTCAAGCGGGTCGATCTGGTCCTGCGAACCGAAGGCGGAGAGACGCGGATCGCCATGCACGACCGCGGGATATATCCGTCGGAAACCGGACCTCGGGTAACGGCGAACTACTTCACCGCCGAGCTGCCGGTCGGCGCGGGAGACGTCCGCTACTACATTGAGGCCGAGGACGGGAAGGGCAACGTCGCGCGCGGCAGCCTCGAACGGGTGTTCCTCGCCTGAATACCGCGCGTGGTCTCGGTTGAAAATTGGAGTTGAATGCTAACGCTCGGGTAGGACACGATATGCCCGGGCGTTCCTGTCGATGCGCTGTCACCTAATCGCCGCGATTTTTGTGGGTCTGTTCGCCGGGCCAGCACTGGCCGGCGACGCCGAACGCGGGCGGGCGATGGCGGTGTTGGCCGGATGCACGGAATGCCATGGATCATCCGGTATCAGCGCCGATCCGATGGTTCCCAACCTCGCCGGCCAAATGGAGACGTATCTGTCGCTGCAACTTCTGCGGTTCCGCAATCCACCGAACGCCGATCTGGCGGCGGCCTGGGCGCCCCATCGAACCGGTCACACGATGAACGCCCAGGCCAAGGCTCTTACGGATCGCGACATCGACGACCTCGCCGCGCATTTCGCGTCGCTGCCTTGTGGCGAACCCGCTGCCGGCGCAGGGCCGGTCGCGGCCGGTTCGGCGCTGGCCTGCCTTTGGTGTCACGAGACCGAGGAAAAACGCCGCGAGATGCATGCACCGCTACTGTTCAGCCAGAAGCGTGGTTATCTTGCCCGCCAGCTTCGCTTGCTTCGCGCCTCAGCACGAGGTCATCACAGCCTCGAAGGAGAGCGCACCCACCCCGACATGAACCCGCAAACCGTCCGTCTGACCGTCCGAGAGATCGACCAACTCGCCGACTATCTTTCGCGCCGAAGCTGCCGCTGATCGGCGGTCCGGAACCGACTGCCCGGGCTGGCCATGTGCGTGGCGCTATGCTGCACTGCAAAAAAACAGGTTTACCCGCTGCGTTGATTTCCCTACGGTTTGATGAAGAGTTTCAGTCGGCACTTCCTCGGACGGAATCACACACCGCTCGGACCGCTGGTCAGAGATGTCGGCGCCGACCACCAACCCCGAATCCTTAAGGTTTTCGACAATGTCGGACAGGATCGCCCGAACCAACAAAATGGAAGCGCTCTTCGCGCAGATGTCCGCCGTGCTCACGGCCCTCCAGGACAACTCGCTGACGCCTTTGGAGAGCGAGGAAATCCTCGAAGAGCTCCATGATTGCTGCGCTCTCCTGCGCGCCGGTTCGAACGGCCAGGGGGGGGTCGCGGGACGTGCGCGGCAACGCGCCTTTGGCTGAGGTCAGTCAGCCGTCGGTATAAAGACCGCCTTCCAGCAATCTGTCGCAGGAACGCTCCAAGAGGTTCGCCGTAACCGCGACGCCGTCGACCGTGTGCCCAACCAGGGATGCACACAGGTTCGCCGCGCGAATCCGACCCGGCGTTTCGCCGCAAAGCCGGTCCAGTGCCACTCCGCCCCCGGCCGCGATATCACGCATTACCAGGGGGCTGAACATGCCGACATCGTCGATCAGCGCGAAACCGATGAGGTTGTGAAGGGCTGTCAGGAGCTTGGTGCCGACGATTTGAGGCGCCATGCCGGGTCTGTGCCTGCCGACGATTGACTCGCAGGCGTCGGCATAGAAGTCGAGAAAGCTGTTGCCGGTGACGAATACGGAGATCGCGTTGTGGACGTTGCGGTAAGTCCTTAGTCCGGCGCCTCCACCTGATTGCACCCAGACTTCCCGACCGAACGCGCATTGCGCGGTCACCCCAATCTCGAAATCATTCGGATCGAAGACGAGGATATCTGAATCCAGCCATATGGCACGTTCGTATCCCTCTGCCAGCAAGGCCTGAATGAGCCGCAGGCGGGCCAGGTCGGTGACGACGGGTAACGTGTTGCCCGCCTTTTCGCGGTACCAGTCCGGCACCAGCTCCAGCAGCGCATCGTCGGCGAAACGGTAGTCGAAACCGCGGAGCGCCGCCCAGTCGCGCACGCTGACGAGGCAGCGCTCGATCCAAGGGGGCACGCTCGTGGTGCGGTAGGATTGGGAGACGACGGTTCGCATCATTGGGACACAGGGCGGTCCGGCATGGTATCAGGCATCGCGGCGAACCGGGGAGTGCCGATGCAGGGGAACAAAGCTCAGCTTGCGGGAAAGGTCTGTCTGGTCAGCGGTGCCACCGGCGGCATTGGTCTCGAAACCGCGCGGGGACTTGCCGCCCGCGGCGCGACGGTGCTGTGTATCGGCCGCGACCGGGCTCGGGGCGAGACGGTGGCGGCGTCCCTCGCCGATGTCGGCGGATCGGGCGTCTACCTGCCAGCCGACCTGTCGAATCAGGCGGACATCCGAACCCTCGCCAAGACGGTGACCGACAGCTGGCCGCGCCTCGACGTGCTGGTCAACAACGCCGGCGGCATGTTTGGCCGGAGGACGCTGAGCGCCGACGGTATCGAAATGACCTTCGCCCTCAACCATCTCGGCTATGTTCTGCTCACCGAGCTTTTGCTACCAGCGTCGAAGGCTGCCGGTCGCGGGCGCATCGTCAACGTCGCCTCGACCGCTCACCGCGGTGCCCGGCTCGATTTCGACAACCTGCAGGGAGAGCGCCGGTACGACGGCTTGGGCGCGTACCGGCTGTCGAAACTCTGCAACATCCTGTTCACCTACGCGCTGGCAAAACGTCTCGTAGGTACCGGCGTGACGGTCAACGCGCTGCATCCCGGTTTTTGCGCCACCGACATCGGTGTCCGCAACCGTTGGACTCCCGGTCTCGTCTGGCGGCTCCTTTGTCTTACGGCGATCTCCGCCGAAGAGGGCGCGCAGACCAGCATCCATCTTGCCGCCGCACCAGAGGTAGCGGACGTGACCGGCAAGTACTTCGTCAAATGCCGGCCCGAACGGTCGTCGCCCGAGTCCTACGACGAGGACGCGGCGGAACGGCTGATGGCCGTCAGCACACGGCTCATCGGGGCCTGAACGGGGTCGGTCCGCACCGCCATGCCTATTGTCTCCGCCCTCCTCGAAAGCGACAGCGCGTACTTCGATTGCGCGGCGGAGATCGAGGATCTCGGTTTCGCCCAACTCGCACGGATGCCGGGGCTTTCAGGCCTCGCTGCCGCCGGGGTCGTCCACCGTTTTGATCCCGATCGATCTCCAAAGGATATCGACGCCTGGGTGGCGTCCATTGCCGCCCGCCTCCGTGAAGACGGATGGGCGCCGCGGTTCTATCTGCAACGCCCGATTCCGGCATTGGAAGCGGCCCTGCGGAGCCGGGGCTTTCGCTGTCAGGAGGAGATCGCCATGGTCGACGATGACCTCGACCAAGGCGACGCCGATGCAATTTTCCTCGAACCGGTCATCGACGCCGACGGCTGGGAACGCAAGCGCGCCCTTCAGGAAGCGTGTGTTACCGGCCCCGACGGCCACCCTATGGCGGCGGCAGCCTGGGTCGAGCTGGAACGACGCAAGGTCGAAGCGGGCGGGCTAATGCCCTTCCTTGTCGTCGAAGATGGCGAGGATCTTGGGGTGGTCTCCACCATGGACCTGGGTCAGATGTTGAGAATGAAGAACCTCGTCGTTCATACCCGATTCCGGGGGACCGGCGTGGCGACGCGGGCAGTGCGCGCGGTGCTCGGCCGCGCCCGTACCGAGGGCCGGCGCGCAGTGGGCTGTTTTGCGCTCGCCGAAGCGGACGCGGGACGACTGTACCGCGCATGCGGGTTCCGCGAAGTGGCCCGTCAGTCGTAGTGGATGTAGAATGGAAGCCGAATAGGGGGGTGGCGCGCTGGCCCGCGAGGGCGGCGATTCGGGCCGTGAAGGGAACGGAAACCATGACCGAACACACCGCCGAGGGATTTTCCCCCGAAGATCTCCGAACTTACCGGTCAAAAGGGTATGTGGTCATCCGTGGCGTCCTCGGCAAAGAGGAAGTCGAAGCGATTCGCGAGGAGTGCAACTGCCTCTGGGATCGCGACGATATTTTCACCGACGGCAATCTGCGCGTCGAACGGCGGCCGGCAGTCGCCGGCGGAACCGTGCGCGACCGGCTTGATCCGGTAGTCGACCTTTCACCTTTGCTCAACCGTCTTGCCGCCGACGAACGCATCCTCTCCATGGCGCGCGACGCCATTGGCGGCAATGTCCGGCTGTTCAAGGACAAACTGATTTTCAAGCGGCCCGGAACAATGGGCTACGGTGCCCACCAGGAGTTCGGCTATTGGGAAGACCTCGGTTATCCGGGCGACTCCTTCGTCAATATCCAGGTGTGTATCGAGGACAGCGGCGCCGACAGCGGCCCCGTCGAGTTCATTCCCGGAGTCCACGACCGGCGCTTGCCCGGACCGCCCGAAGAACCGCGGGACGTTGACGAGTCCCTGTTTGATCCCGACCAGTGGGAGCTGGCTGTCGCCAAGGCCGGCGATATCGTCGCCTTCCATGCCCTGGCTCCGCATCGCAGTGGCCCGAATGTCTCGGATCAACGGCGCGCTACCCTGTTCCTGACCTACATTGATGCTCGGTACGAAGGTGCTTACGAGGCTCTTTACGACTATCGCCTCGGAGCAATGAGGTCGGCCGTTGGCAGGAAACAGCGATCGTTCTTTCGCTAGACCGCGGTTTGGGCGAGTTCGCGATTTCCTTGCACTAGAATTATCGACAAATTAATTCAATAAACCACTTAATGTAAAATAGAATAAGCCGAGCTATACTCTCAAATAAAAATTTCGCTTTCCCTTCTAACAGAGAGTAATGTTATGGCTGGGCATGAATACGGTGCCCAGTCATATGCTGGAGGGTGCCATGAGAATCGATGTATTTGCCCGCTTTTACGAAGACGAGTCCGGTGCCACGGCCATCGAGTACGGTCTGATCGCGGCCTTGGTTTCGATATCGGCAATGGCGGCAATGGAAGGCCTCGGCGTCTCGCTCGACACCATGTTCACCGAGGTCGCCAACAAGCTGTTCAACGCCGTCAACTGACGACGAAGGTGCGCGAAGCGGGGACCGACGCATCTCGGCGCCGGCCCGTCGCATTCAGCCGAAGTTCTGGTCGATGATCTCGTCGGCCCGGCGGCAGAGCTCGCGGCCGTAGTCGGTCCATGCGCCCTGACCCCAGTAGCGATAGCAGCTCGTCTGCGAGGTCATCAGGTAGAACAGCGCTTCCCGGTACTTTGGATCGTCGGTCTTTGAGTTGCCGGCGAGGACTTTCTCGTTGAACCGCGAGCTGACCTTCTCCATCGGCCCCAACACGTTGTCGTAGCCCTGCACCCAGGAGATGTTGTTGGTCCAGCTGCCGCCGTCCATGTGGAACTGTTGGTCCTCCTTCTTGATCTCCTCGATAGTTGCGGCGAGCTTCTCGGGGCCGGCGCCCGGCTCGATGCGGTCCCAGATCTTCTTCTGCTGGATGGGCTGCAGCTCCGGCAGGTCGCTTTCCTTGATGCCCATCGAGAACAGGTGCTCCAGGTACTCGGTGGCGTTCATCGCCGGGGTGTCGCTGCCCGAGCTTTCATGGGCCACCTGATGGAACATGCCCGGGAATTCATTCATCATTACGCCGCCGTTCTCGCCGTCGGCGATCTGGGTGACCAGCGGTGGCACGCTCTTGCCGGCCAGCTTCCAGCGGTCCAGTGCCTTGGCCTCGTAATAGGGCTGCATCTGGGCGACCAGCTTGGTGTCCGAACCCTGGGTCTTGACGATGGCGATGATCTCGGCGGTCTCGCCTTCGGAGTTGCGGCAGACCAGCCGGTGCGGCAGGTGCTTGAGTTCGGGACCCCAGCCGTTCTCCGGCCGCTCGACGGTATGCTCCTGAACCAGCACCCACTGGAAACCGCAGTCGCGGAGCGTCTTGACGAACTCGTAGGCGACGTCGGGCTGGTTGGGCAGCGCCATCTCGGAGGGCGAGAACCCGCGCATGCGGCCCAGGGCTTCGAGCCCGAAGATCGCCGCGAAATGGTGCTGGAACGCCTTGACGTGCAGGCGGTAGTCCTGCACCGGGGTCGACGGCGCCACGGCATGACCCCACGGGCAGCCGAGCCACTCAATGCAGTGACGGAGCTTCTTGTCTTTGGTCACGTGCTTGAGCGCGTCGACGACGTCGTTGCAGCCCATGTGGCGCAGGCCATGGAGCAGCGTGCCCGAATACTCGAGCATCGCACGCGGCTGCTTACCCTCGCCGACCAGCTGAGGGACGAACTCGCCAATGCGCTTGTAGCACCAGGCGAATGTCGGCGCGTTGTGGTTGTCGCCGATCCCCTGATTGTCCCACATGTCCTTGAGGTTGCTGATCACGTCGGCCGTGCGCAGGTCGCCGCCGCCCGCCGGGATCAGCGGCTGGTGCATGTGGAGCGCTATGGCGAACGCCGACTTGACGGCGCCGAATTTGATACCTCCCTCCTTCTTGAACACTTCCTTCTTGGCTCCGGCGGCGATGGCCTTCTCGATGTCGGCTTCGCGCCCGGCGATATTGGGCATGCCGTTGACGTATTCCGGTAGCGCGGTCATGGCTGATCGTTCCCGTTCCCAGGGTGGCGATATGGTTTTTGGAGGCCTCACGGTCCGCCCCTCAGATTTGGACAATTGCGTCCATCGGACCGTTTGGCGCGGGCGGATTCAAGCAGGCGCAAAGACGTGGTTCAAGCCGAAACGACCGGCAGGGCACCCTATCTGAGGTTGCATCGACGCGCCCCTGTCATAGAGGGGGCATCGGATCGCCGGCCGAGGGATCTGGTCAGTTGGGTATTTCCATCTCGCCGGTGCTGACGATCACCGTGCCACCACCGACACGGATGGCGGTAATCGCGCCGCCTTGGCGCTCGGCTTCGACGGCGAGGATGCTCGGCCGGCCCATTTCGAAGCCCTGCTCAACGATCCAGCGCAAGGTCCCGTCGGACGCCAGCGGCTGGGCGCCGAGGAAGTCGGCGAGGGCCGCCGCCGCCGATCCGGTGGCCGGATCCTCGTCGACGCCTATGGTTGGCGCGAACATGCGGGCGCGCAGGGTCGAGTCGGGGAGCTCCGGATCGAGGGCGAAGACGTAGACACTTGAGGCCCAAAAATCGCCAAGCGACGTCCTCCAAGCGGCGAGATCGATCCGCGCGCGGGCGAGGACGGAACGGTCGAGCACCGGCACGAACAGGAACGGAACGCCGCAGGAGACCCCGCGGGGCGGCATCTCTATCGCCAAGTCGCCGGGGTCGAGCGAAAGCACCCGGGCGATCTCGGCCGCAGGTGGCGGCGCCGGGCCGAACTCGGGCATCTGCGCCGCCGTGAGCTCGCAGAAAACGGGCTTGCCGGCGCGGGCGCGGATGGTCACCGGCACCGGGCCGACCCCCTCCTCAAGGACGATACGGGTCTCGTCGCTGGCGAGCGGCACCGCGCCCGTCGCTGCCAGAACGTGTGCCGTGCCCAGGGTCGGGTGGCCGGCGAACGGAACCTCCGCGGCAGGGGTGAAGATGCGGAGCCGCGCGGTGTTCGCCGCGTCCTCGGGCGGCAACACGAACACCGTCTCGGAGAGGTTGAACTCGTCGGCGATGGTTTGCATGAACGCCGGGTCGATCCCGGTGGCATCGGGAAACACCGCCAATGGATTTCCGCCAAAGATGCGGTCGGTGAACACGTCGGCGGTGACGAAGGCGTGCTTCATGGCTGTTCTCCCATGGCCCGATCGAGCGCGGCGAGGAACGCGTCGATCTGCTCCTTCGTGGTCTCGAAGGAACACACAAGGCGCACTGTGGCGGGATCGGGCTTGCCTCAACGATAGAAGCCGGCGCCTTCCGCCTCCAAAGCCTCGATTACGGATTCGGAAAGGGTGACGAATACGGCATTGGCCTGCACGGGCCATGCAGGTTCGAGGCCGAGCCCTGCCAGCCCATCGGCCAATTGACGGGCCATCCCGTTGGCATGGGTCGCATTACGGAGCCAAAGATCGTCAATGAGATAAGCTTCGAGTTGAGCGGCGAGGAACCGCGCCTTGGACGACAAATGTCCCCCCCGCTTCTGCAAGTAGCCGACGCGCTCGGCCAATTCGGCGTCGAACACGACCACCGCCTCGGCACCGAGGCCGCCATTCTTGATGGCGCCGCACGAGAGTACGTCGACGCCGACGCGCCACGTGAGGTCTGCCGGGCTGGCGCCCGTCGACGCGACTGCATTGGCGAACCGGGCCCCGTCGATGTGAAAGCCAAGCCCCCGGTCTTGCGCGATGGCACCAAGCGTCCCAAGGGCATCGGCGTCGTACACAGTGCCGCATTCGGTCGCCTGGGCGACCGTGATCGCCGCCGGCTGAACCCCATGGACGAAGCCGACGGGATGGGCATCAATGGCGGCGGTCATGGCGTCCACGTCGACGCGTCCGTCGGCGCCGCCGACGGGCACCAGTTTGGCGCCGCGGGTGTAGAACTCGGAAGCGCCGCACGCGTGGGTGTGGATATCGGCTTCTTCGTGGCAGAACACGGCGCCGTAGGACGGCGCCAACAGCGCCATCGCCAGGGCGTTGGCGGCGGTCCCGGTGGCGACAGGAAACACGGCGACATCGGTCTCGAAGACCACCGAGAACCGTGCGTTCAGCCCGGCACTGATGGCGTCGGCACCATAGGCCTTGGCCGCTCCCTCATTGGCCCGTTTGACCGCGGCCAGAATCTCCGGGCACACGGTGGCTTGATTGTCGCTCCAGAACAGCATCGCCGGTCACTCCGGATCAGGCGTACACCGACCAGTCGACGTCGGGAAAGATGTCGTCCATCAATTCCAGCGCCGCAAGCTTTCGCTCGTCGATGTCACCGGCGTCGATGGCATCGGCCAGGAAATGAAAGCGGCCCAGATGGTCGCGGGTGCGGCCGTAGGCGTATTCGACGTTGGTCCCGGTCTTCATGATGAATGCCCAGTCCGAGGCCTGGGCGAGCAGCAAAGACCGGGCCGCCTGGGCGAGTGCGCGGGCAAGAAGCGTGCCCGTTTCGGCGCCGGTATGGGTGCGGGCGAGGTTCTGCATGCGCGCCGCGGCGTCGTGAAGGTGCGGACAAATCCAGTCGTTGCTGGGGTTGAGCCAGAAGTCGTTGTACCCCTGATCGCCCCAGCTCGAGGGTGCCGGCTGGGCCGGCTGCGGATCGGGGTGACGGTCGAGGTCGTCGCCAGCACTTGCCAGAGCCACGACGTCCTGATCGAACGCCAGCTTGCGGATGACGTAGTCCAGCCATTGCGGTCCCTCGAACCACCAGTGGCCGAACAGTTCGGCGTCATAGGGGGCGACGACGATGGGCGGACGGTCCATGCGCGGCGCAGCACTCTCGACAATTCGCCGCACACGGGAGACGAAATCGCCGGCGTGCTCTGCCGCACGCTCACGGGCGCGCTCAGGTTCGTAGACCAGCTTGTCGTCGGTGGCGCCGGTGATGCGGTGGTACTTGAACCCGGTAGCGACGCGGGTCTCGCCGTCGAGGATGAACGGCTTGATGATGTCGAAATCGAGGTCGAAGCCAATGTCTCTGTAGAAATCCCGGTACCACGGATCGCCGGGATAGCCCTCGTCGGCGCTCCACACGATGCGCGAGGTCGATGGATCGCGGCCGAAGGCGGCGACGTCTTTGCCGGCGGACAGCGGGGCGAGCACGGCATACTTCGGCGCCGGCGTGGCGTTGAGCAGGCCATGGGCTTCGACAAAAAAATAGCGGATTCCCTTTTCGGCGAGCACCTCCTCGATCCCCGGAAAGTAACCGCATTCCGGCAGCCACAGGCCGGCGGGTCGACGGCCGAAGGCCCGTTCGTAGGCATCTGCGGCGACGCCGACCTGGGCCCGGACAGCACTCGGCTGAGAGCGGAGCAGCGGCAGAAACCCGTGGGTCGCGCCACAGGTGATCAACTCGACCGCGCCGGCGTCCTGCAGCCGGCCGAACGCGCCGATGAGATCGCGTCCGTAGCGGTCGTCGTAGTCGTCCCGGGTCTGCTCGACCAGGCCGCGGTACATACGGGCAAGGTCGAGGGTGGGTCCCGAGGGATGGTTGCGGAGGATTTCCTTGTCGCCAAGCTCGGCCATTTTGTCGAGGTGGGCGCGGTAGCGGTCCTGCAGGAACGGATCGGCCAGCATGGTGAGCAGAGGCGGCGAAAGCGACAGGGTGATCCGGAAGCGGATGCCCTCGGCGACCAGCCGGTCGAACACCCTGAGCAGCGGCAGGTACGTCTCGGTGATCGCCTCGAAAAGCCAGGTTTCCTCGAGAAAGCTCTCGTACTCGGGATGGCGGACGAAAGGCAGATGGGCGTGGAGGACGAGCGCCAGGGAACCACGCGCCTGTGCATCGGCCACGGAGGGCTACTCCTCGTCCTCGTCGACGAAGCCGCCGCTCAGCAGCGCCGAGATCACCAGGGCGCCCTGGGGCAGCGGCCGGGTGATCGAAAAGCTGCCGTCGGGACGCAGGCGGACAGGCCGGCCGAACAGATGAAGATCGCTTCCCGGCTTGGCGCGGCCGTAGATGCGCAGCTCGGCGCTGATCTCCAACTGGACATCGCCGCGTCCGAGCGGGTGGCTCGACAGCGTCAGCACGTTCTCCAATGCCAAGGGATCGTCTTCCGTCGGTGCAGGCGGTGCGTCCTGTGACGCAGTGGCCGGTTCAGCGGAAGCGGCTTCCTCGTGCTCCGCGGTTGCGCCCTCCAGCATGGGGTTCGGCGCGTCGGTCGCGGTATCGTCCACCAGCGGATAGGGGAACGGGGTCAACACCCAATCGTCCCCGGATGGTTCTTCGATGGCCAACGGAGAGACGTCTTCGGTGGGCGATTCGGGCTCGGTTTTCTCCGAGGCTATGGACGGTTCCGGCGGCAACGCGACGGGCGCCGATTCCACCAGCCCGACGAATCCGCCATCGTCACCAAGCAGGCCCAGTTCAGCGCCATAGCGCCGGGCTTCGCTCCAAACATCGATATAGGTGCTGGACGTCAGGCCCTGGACCTCGGTGTCGAAAGCCGACCGAGGCCGCCGCGCTCCCTGGGCATCGACGGCGTAGGTCCGCAGCACCATCGGTGCCTTGGCACCTATAACCTCAGCACGAACACGAGCCTCCTCGACCGACGCCGGCGTGACCGTCCAGTACGCGTGCAGCCGCGTCGGATTGACTTCCATCAGCACAAGATGCTCGGACGCTCCGGCGCGGGGAAAACTGCCAGCCGCCTCCTCGCTGATCTCGCGAAGTTCTTCGCGCGAAAAGGCCTTCCGCTCGGATGGATCGTCGTCCGGTTGGCGCGCCGACAGCCGTCCGCGATACGGATCGCTGCTTTGGGGCGGTCCGGTGGCATCGTCGGCCATGATCCCAAAAACCCCTGTGCACGCTGTCGCCGTGATCCGCTCGTTGCTCCGGCAATTCCTGCCCGAGTTCGCGAATCCTCTGGCTGCAATGCGTTAAGCCTAACCAAATACACCGTTTTCGCTGCTGGGGGCAACCGATGCCCTGATCGGGGAACGGTCGTCGTGCTGCATTGCGTCATTCTCCGTTGGATTTTGCAGGCGTCCCGGGGCATGATCGGCACCGCCAATGCATCGGGCGGACCCGTGTCGCGCCACCGCGGGGAGAGTATTGGCGATTGAGGGGGGGAGCCGTCCGAGAAACCGGAAGTAGGGATCATGTCTGAGATCTACCACGCTCTCGTCCTCAACATGCACCAGCCGTCGGGCAACCTCGACGATCTGCTGGTCAGCAACGAATGGGAGGTGAAGGAGATCCTATTCGCCTACGACCGCATGCCGCGGGCGCTCTGGCCTTACGAGGACATCGCGCGGGTCCACCTGTCGTTGTCGGGAACGTTGCTGGAGGCGCTGTCGAACCCGGATTTCCAGAACCGGGTCTATGGCATCGTCGATTGCGGATCCGTCCTCTGGGCTCTGCAGAACAGGCAGATTTTCGAGATCCTCGGCACCGGCTACTACCATCCGGTTCTGCCGCTGATTCCCCAAGCCGATTGGGATGAACACTTGGTACGCTGGCAAGGAATCGCCCGCCACTTGTTCTGGCGTACCAAATTCGACGGCTTTTGGCCGCCCGAGATGGGATTCTGCATGGAGATGATCCCGCATCTCGTACGCGCCGGTTATCGCTACGTGATGGTCGACTGCGAGTATGTCGACCCGGTCGATCCAATGTCCTGGCAGGAGGTTCGTTACCGGCCGCACATCGCCGAGTACGAAGGAGACGAGATCATTGTCATCGTCCGCGACCGTGATCTCTCCAACGCTCAGCTCGCCGGCATGGATTACGGCTGGTTCTACCACGAGCTCAACGAACGGACGAAGTACTGCGAATTCCCGCCGCTGGTCACCACGGCGACCGACGGCGACAACGGCGGCTGGTTCCGCAACGTCAATCCCAAGGCCAATTTCTGGACCTATTTCTACCGCGCCGCCCTCGATGAGATCCGCGCCGGTAATTCGCGCATGCGCCCGACCTTCATCTCGGAATACATCGACCGTTTTGGCGCCCATGGCCGCGTTACCGTGCGGCGCGGCGCCTGGAATACCGACGATCACCACGGCTGGGACTTCAAGCAGTGGACCGGGTCACAGACGCAACGCGACGCCATCGCCCGCGTCGCCGCGGTCAGCGCCGGGCTTCACTCGGCGCGGCGGACGGCTGAACGGGCAGCCAACAGCGATGCCGAACTGCACCGCCAGCTCGACGAGGCGCATTGGCACCTTCTGCGCGCCGAGACGAGTTGCAACGTTTACTGGGGCGAGGCGTGGGTGAACCGGGTCCACGGCGATCTCGATGCCGCGGACGGCTGTCTCGGCCGGGCGCGCACCTTGCTGCTGGCGGCTTAGCCACCGGCCGGCGGCGACGCCCGCCGCCGATCCCCTACCACTTGTTGCCGATGTGGTCGTAGATGCCCAGGTAGTGGTTGCCCGGCCCGGCCCAAGAGTAGTCGTAGGCCATGCCATTGGTCATCAGCCGGCGGAAGTCCTGCGGGAAGCCATGCCACAGTCCGATGGCCCGGTGCATGGCCGATTCCAAGCCGCCGAAGTCGGCGTTTTCGAAGACGTAGCCGTTGCGTTCCTCGATGGGCTTGTCATCGGCGTGGTCGCGGTCGAAGACCGTATCGACCAGGCCGCCGACGGCGCGCACGATGGGCACAGCGCCGTAGCGCATGGCGACCAGCTGCGCCAGCCCGCAGGGCTCGAACATGCTGGGCACCACCATCATGTCGGCGCCCGCATAGATGAGATGGGCGAGCTGCTCGTTGAAGCCGATCTCCAGGTGGCAGTCCGGGCTGTTGTTGAGATGATTCTTGAGGTTGTTGAAGTGGTTGTTGAGGTCGCCGTCCGGGCTCGAACCCAGCAGCACGAATTGGGCATTGTTTTCCAGCGCATAGAAGACCGCATGCTGGATCAGGTGCACGCCCTTCTGCGCGTCGAGCCGGCCGACATAGGCGATCAGCGGCTTGTACGACTTCTCCATCCACAGCCGGTCGCGGAGTGCATCTTTGTTGTGATACTTGCCTTCAGGGTGCCAGACGTCGTAGTGCGCCGGGATGAACCGGTCAGTCTCCGGGTTCCAGACGTCATAGTCGACACCATTGAGCACGCCGGAGAACTTGTACCCATGCGTGCCCAGCGTCCCGCCGAGGCCGTGGCCCTGGTCGGTGTAGCGGGCCTCCCAGGCGTGGTGGGGCGAAACCGTGGTCACGTGGTTTGCGTAGACGATGCCGCCCTTCATCAGGTTGATGGCGCCGCGGTGCGTCGGGTCTCCGAGGCGATCATGGCTGAAGTAGTAGTCCGGCCGGCCAAGACCGGTCGCTTCGAGGATCTGCTCGCCGGTGATTCCCTGGTGCTTGAAGTTGTGGATGGTGTAGCAGACGCGCTGCCCGCCCATCCCCAGATGCTGGTAGATCTCGAACAGCAACACCGGGACCAGCCCGGTTTGCCAATCGTGGCAGTGGATGACATCGGGCCGCTTGCCGCTGCGCAGCAGGAACTCCATGGCTGCCTTGGAAAAGAAGGCGAAGCGCATGGCATCGTCGTTGAACCCATAGAACGCCCCGCGCTCGAAGAACCGGTCGCCGGAATGGGGTTCGATGAACAGGCAGCGGCGGCCGTGAACCTCGCCGTACCAGATCGAACACTTGATCGAGCCGCTGCCCCACGGCACCCAGATCTCTTCGCCGGTGCGGGTCAGGCCCCAGATCTCGTCGTACCAAAGGCAATCGTACTTGGGCAGGATGATCTCGACGTAATTGCCATGCACCTCGAGTTCGCGGCTGATCCCGAACAGCACGTCGGCCAAACCGCCGACTTTGGCGATGGGCGCCAGTTCCGAGGAGATCATCGTGATGTACATGCGCGTTCCGTTCCGTCTGCCCCGGCCACCGGAAGGAGCGTCTAACATGTTTTGGGGGATGTATACACCGGTGGTACGGCAGTATGGTTTTGCAATGCAGCAAAGTCTACCGTAAACAATCATTCGCATCCGAAGCGTCCGATGGCATGCGATAGAGTCAAAGCGGTTCCGACGCGACGTGCTCGCCAAGGCCATTTCCGGGCTGGAAACGCGGGCAGCATCCGCGATAGAACCCAGGACGCGCTGGCCGGCGAAAACACGGCATTGTCCGCTGGTTTCCGGCCCTGGCGGGATCCCGAGAGGAAGGGAACGAGATGACGACGAAGGACAAGCCGGGCGGCCCGACCCGCAAATCCCCGGCCGCAAAGCCGAGCGCCAAACCCGGTGCTGTCAAGGGAGGTGCCGGCGTTGCCGCGACACCGGCCGACGCCCCTTTGGTTGCAGGTGCGAAATCCGAAACGGCAGAGTCGCCTCGGACCGAGCCCAAATCGCCCGCAAAAAAAGCCACCACAGCGCCGGTCTCACCGGCGAAGGCGCCGACCTCGGCCGTCATAACCTCCGCACCGTCGCGGCCGTCGGCCGCTTCGTCGGCTGACTCCGTGCCACCGTCAACGCTTCAGGCCGAAAAAGCGGCGCCGAAACTGGCGGCCAAAAAGCCGATCAAATCGGTATCGACGCCCAAATCCGACGACACACAAAAGCCCCCCGCGAAGCCGGCGCCTACGCCGGCTCCAAAGATCGCAACGACCGTAAAGGAACCGGTCAAGAAGCCCGACGTAGCCGCAAAACCGGCGCCCAAAGCGCCCGAGAAGCCGTTGCCGCCGCTTGCCGAGGCCGGCGAAATCGCTGCTGTTGTGAGCGGCGAACATCGGGACCCCTTCGCCTTCCTCGGCATGCATGCGCTGGGCAACAGCGGTGCGCTGGTGGTGCGTGCGTTCGCTCCCGATGCGGACCGTGTCGAGGTGATCGACGCCGCCGATGGCAAGACCGTCGTCACGCTCGATCGCCTCGACGACGCTGGTCTGTTTGCCGGACCCATTCGCGGCCGCAAGAGGCCTTTCGCCTACCGCCTTCGGATCGTCGATACCGGCGGCTGCCGGGACGTGGACGATGCCTATCGGTTCGCACCTGTTGTTTCGGCCAAGGATCTCACTCGTTTCGCCGAAGGCGCGCTGTCCAAGAGCTATGACGTTCTCGGCGCCCACCCGAAAACCGTCGACGGCACCAAAGGGACTGTATTTGCCGTCTGGGCGCCCCACGCGAGCAGGGTCGCCGTGGTCGGCGATTTCAACGGCTGGGACGGTCGGTGCCACGGAATGCGCCGCCGTCACGAAGCGGGCGTTTGGGAGATTTTCATTCCCGGCGTTGGGGCCGGCGCCCTCTACAAGTTTCAGGTTCGGGCGGGTTCGGGCGCATTGCTTGCCGACCGACCCGATCCATACGCGATGGCCGCCGAGGTGTCTCCGGGATCGGCATCCATCGTCCGTTCCCGGACACCCTACCGTTGGCTCGACAAGGCTTGGATGTCGCGTCTTGCCGAGAAGAACGGGCGATCCGCGCCGATCAGCATCTACCAGGTGCACTTGGCGTTGTGGCGGCGAAAGCCGGAAGAGAACAACCGCTACCTGACGTACGCCGAACTCGCCGATGAGCTCGTTTCCTATGCGACCTGGATGGGTTTTACCCACGTCAACCTGCTGCCCATCGCCGACTATCCGTCCGAGGATCCGTGGGGCTTCCGCACGACGCGACCCTATGCGCCCACCGGCCGGTTTGGACCGGCTGAAGATCTCGCCCTGTTCGTCGACCGGTGCCATCAGGCCGGCCTCGGCGTTTTCCTCGACTGGGTACCGGCACGGTTTTTCGAGACGTCCGGAAGTCTTACGGCCTACGACGGCGAACCGCTGTTCGAGCATTCTGATCCCCAGCGCGCCCGTCATCCGCGATGGGGGACACTCGAGTATGACCTGGGCCGGCACGAGGTCGCCAACTTCGTGAGGGACAACGCGCTTTACTGGTTGGAACGCTTCCATGTCGATGGACTGCGCGTCGACGCGCTTCCGGCGATGCTGTATCTCGACTACGACCGCGCTCCCGGCGAGTGGACGGCCAACGAACACGGCGGCAACGAAAACCTCGAGGCGATTGCCTTCCTGCGGCATGTCAACGAAGTCATCCGCGAACGTCACCCGGGCGCTACGACTCTGACCGAGGACGCCAGCGGTTGGCCAATGGTCACACGCGACACGCACGCAGGCGGTCTCGGTTTCGGGTTCAAGTGGAACGGCGGCTGGGTGTGGGACACGCTGCGCTTCATGGGCCGGCGGCCCATCCACAGGAAGTACTACCACAACGAACTGACCAACGGTCCGGTGTTCGCGTTCCAGGAAGATTTCGTATTGGCGTTGTCGCACAAGGATGCGAGCTGCGGCATGGGCGGTCTGATCGCGCGGATGCACGGCGACCATTGGCAGCGGTTCGCCAACCTTCGTGTCTATCTTGGCCTGCTCTATACCCAGCCGGGGAAGAAGCACCTGTTCATGGGTGACGAGTTCGCCCAATGGGACGAATGGAATCCGGAAACCAGCCTCGACTGGCACGTGGCCAACGACCCGTCAAACCAGGGCATTCAGCAGCTCGTCCGCGATCTCAACCTGCTCTACCGATCGGTGCCGGCGCTGCATGAGCGCGATTGCGATGCCGAGGGGTTCGAGTGGATCGACGCCAACGACGCCGATCAGAGCATCGTCTCGTTCCTGCGGTATGGCCATGATCGGCGGGGCTTCGCGGTGGTCATCTGCAACTTCACGCCAGTGGTGCGCAACGATTATCGCGCCGGCGTGCCGGAGCCCGGTTATTACGAGGAACTGCTCAACAGCGATGCCGAAAAGTACGGCGGCGGCAACTATGGTGGCCTTACCGCTGTGCACGACTCCGTGCATGGCCGGCCGTATTCGCTGTCGCTCCGGGTGCCGCCTTTTGTTACCGTCGTATTGCGTCACGTTGGCGATGCGCCGCCGCCAGAGCCGGCACCCGAAGAGTGAGTGATTCGTAGCGGCATTTGGGTACGCCGGCGGAGGGTCCACATGCTCGGCATTGGGCGCCGGTTTGTCCTCACCGTTCTCATTGCCACAATCGCACAGTTTACGGGCGTTGCGACCGTTCCGGCTTCCGGTGCGGACGCCACGATCACCGTCAATCCGGGCCAGATCGTCCGCTCCGTGCCTCCCGGTGTCGTCGGCTGGGGGGCGATGTGGAAACGCGCCTTTCTTCAGCCGCCGCCTCCCGCTGACTTCACCGACGCGAGCCATGCCGCTTACATACAGGAGGTCGGCGCCGCGCTGGCGCCCCTGGTCCGCGCGTCCGACACACGCCATCTGAGCTAGCCGTGGGGCGTCTCATTCTCGACCTGGGGCGTCAACTGGGAGAACAGCGCCCGACCATGGTCGGAGCGTCCCCTCGATTGCGCCCGCATTCCAATCATCAATCACGGCAGCGGCTGGTGCGAGAAGACCATTGTCGGAGTCGGTGATCTCATGACTCTCGCGAAGATCTGGGAGCTTGAAGCGATCACCGTCTCCGTTCCGCTAAGCGTGCTCGACGGATCGGTGCCGCGCTGGGGGCCGGGGTTCTTCGATCAGGCTTTTCCACCAGATGTTATCGAACAGATCAGCGACCACGCGCGGGCTTTGGTCGATTTCATGAAGGCGCATCCGCGAGAAGATCCCGGAATCGAAAGTCATCATCGTCGCATCCGCTTCGGACAGTGCCGACATTACTGGCCCTGCCCCAGGGGTGCCGAGCGTCGAGGCCGTTCAGGCGGCCAGTTGGAACCGCTACTTGCATGAAGGCTTGGCGGGAATCCCGGGGATCGCGCTCGACCTGCACCGCTATCGCGGCATGATCGGAGCCCAAGCCGCTGCGGACGGAACGACGCCGATGACGCCCGCCAATATCGACGTTTTGTTGTCTATCGGCGTGAGCCAGCGGCAGTTCCTCGCGGTTCACCCGGAGCAATGGGGCGGCGAGGGTACGCCGATGCCGTCCGTTCTCCTCGAGAACACCATCCACGGAAAAATGGCTGACCACGATACCCACAGCGATGAGGCGCGTCCGTGGCCGGTGGCGATGGCGCATGCGGATCTCGTGCGCGAAGCATTGGCAAGTCCGGCACTCGCATTTCTGGGTTGGACCTGGTTCCCGGAAGACTTGCCGGCCGAATGGCCTCATGGGGCGATCCGGGATGGTCAGCTCGCTTTGCACGCCCGCGCCCAGGCATTCCTCAGTCAGTATCATCAGGGGGCGCTGGTCGGCAGCGCGGTCGACGGCGACGATGCCGTCCGCGCCAACGCAGTGCGATGGCCGAACGGGGCACTCTACGTCTACGGTGGAAACTTCAGCCGCGAGCCTAGGTCCGTTACCGTGTCGGTCGAGGGATACTCGGCAGCCCGCGCCCACGTCGAGATTCTGAGGGAGGGGTGCCGGACAGCGAAGCGTTGGGGCGGTCGCCGACCGCTTCGCCTGCCGCCGATGTCTCTGTTCCGGATGCGGGTCCGTTAGCGTGGACTCGGGAATGATCAGCCCTTGAGCGCGGAGTACATGCGCAGCAAGTCACCGACGGTCTGCTGCAGTTCCTGAAGCGTGCGGATGTCGTCCTCGGAGAGGTTCTTGGCCTCTCGCATGTCGACACCCTGCATTGCCTCGCTGGCTTCCTCGGCCTTCAACATCCAGTCCTTCGACGGTGCCTTGAGGATCAGCTTCGCTCCGGCTTTGGATGGAAGGGATTCGGTTGCTGCCTCGGCCATTGGCGCCGGATTGCCGGCGGGCGCAGGTGCCGGCGCGGCTGTCGCCGGTGGCGGAGAGTTGGTGCCAGATGCGGGCGAGCTCTCCATTGCAACCGCACCGGCCACTTGCCCGGCCGGCGGTGCGACCGGCGATGCGGTCGGCGATGGACCCGCAGGTGGTGGCTCGGGGACAGCAGGGGGCGCCTCGGCTTCCGCGGCCGCAACGGTCGAAGTCTCCACTGGTGTCGCTTGAGCGGGCGGCGCGGGAACCGCGTCGCCGGCGGTGGTCGGAGCGGTCGGTTCCCCCGCGCGTGTCGCGGAAAACGCTCTCGCCAGATCTCGGAGCGACGGCGGTTCCCCATTTTCTGCGTGATCGTCAGCGTCTTCGGAGGGATCCCCGGCGTCGGCAATCCGACCGTCTTTATTTCGGCGAGACCGCCGGTGGGAACGTCCCCTGCCGTATTTCCTCCAGTTCGCACGCCTCTTCTTCTGCGTGACCATGGCGATGATCGACGTTCCGGCGGTGACAATGCCTGCCAGGACGGCAAGAATGATCTCGCTGGATCCCGAATCCATCCACCGGCGCGCCGCAACGGAAGCCCCGAGGACGAACAGGCCCATGAACATCATGAACAGGAGAATCGCAATAACGCCCCAGAAAACAGGATTGGAGCGTTTGAACAGCAGCGCGGTCAGCATGACCACAACGGCGGTTATCAGACCGGCAATCGGGTATTCCACAGGTTACGCTTCCCCGTTACTTGGGAATTCGAAAGACGTCCCGGCAGGGTGCGCATGGGCGAGTCTGGCGTCGACAGGATATTTGCGGGGTCTTTCCGAGAGGTTTCCCGCCGAGGAGCGGTCGACATCGGAAAACGCATCATCGATCCAAAAAACGGGTGGTAGGCGGGGGTAGGATTCGAACCTCCGGCCTCTGCCATGTAGAGGCAGCGCTCTACCACTGAGCTACCCGCCTGCGGTGGCCGATACCCTACCGCATCGATTGGGCGGAGTGAACCATTCAGGTGTTCGTTTGGCGGCGCGTGCGGTCATGGAGTTCGGCCGGGACCGGTCGGACCGGGGTGGCGACAGGCGGTCCGCGCACGTCATATAGTTGAGAATAATTAGCAATTAAAATATATGCGCTCAACTTGACTACCTCACGAAATAATCGGCAATCGCGCTGCAACGATTTGAATATGCAAGTCATTAACAGTGAAATGTTTGAACGTATGAACAATATTTGTTGCTTGATCACGAACTTGTGATACGCTTGTTGCCTCGTTCATTAGGGAGGAGGCGGTCCGAAAATCGCTCGATGGCAACCGGCGAAACGTCGGAACAACGGAACCAAGCGAACAAGTGGCGCCGACCGTTCTGTGCCGTCGGAGAGCGGATCGTGAATGAACGAAAATGGTACCGCCGCCGGCGCACAAGTGGTCGGGAACGGCCCGCCGGCGGTCTGGTACCGACGACCGCGTGACGCGGTAAACAGCGCCGAAGGATGTGCTTCGGCGGAGTTGGGAAGGGGGGGAGAACTCTTATCGTGCCCGGCGGGCCTTCGGCGGCCGAACGGGCACGAGGGGCGCTGCCTCGCACCGGGGGGAGACGAGGCGGCGCCCCTTTGTTGACGGGGTCGCTCCGTAGCCTTCAGGATTCCAGCAGATAGTCGGCGAGGGGCTCGTAGTGTGGTCCTTCGCTGCCCAACCGACTTTCGAACAACGTGAACCGGTCCGCCAGGTAGGGTCCTGCGGAGAACGCATCATTGTGTTCGATCCAGGCACCGACGCGCGCACGGGTCCCGTCACGGAATCGGGCCAGGGTGACGTGGGCCTTGAACTTGCGCCGCTCGGGCTCGAAGCCGGCACGGATGACCGCCGATTCGATCTTGCTATGCAGGTGAGCCAGTCGTGGCTCGGAGCCAATTCCCGCCCAAAGCGCCCGCACCCGCCGGCCCGATCCGAACATCCCGACACCGGATAACGCCAGGGGAAACGCCGGAGCCCGGATGCGCGAGAGGGCATCGTCGACGTCGGCCGCATCGGACCGTCCGACTTCTCCGATGAACCGCAACGTCACGTGAAGGTTTTCGTCGGAAACCCAACGCGCCCCGGCAAGCCCGGAGCAGAGCGCGGCCAGCCGCGCACGGGCATCCTCGGGCAGGGGAAGAGCGACAAACAGGCGCATGGACGTCGATCCTCGTCGCGTTGGTCGGCGGTCAGGGGGCCGGGTCGGGGTTGGCGGCGTGGATCGCCTCGATCCCAGAGACGACATCCGAACCGAGGTGCAGATCCGCAGCCTTCAGGTTCGACGCTAACTGATCGATGGTTGTCGCGCCGGTGATCGCGCTGGTCAGGAACGGGCGCGACAACAGGTAGGCGAGCGCCATCTGAGCCGCGTCGAGACCGTGGCGCCGGGCCAGGGCAACGTAATCCGACGTTGCTGCGACGGCGTTCGGAACCATGTAGCGACCATAGTGGGGAACAAGGTCAGCCGGGCCCCCGCCGGACGCTGTCCATCCAGGTACTTGCCGCTCAGCGTGCCGAACGCGAGCGGCGAATACGCGAGCAGTCCGCAGTTCTCGCGGATGGCGATCTCAGCAAGTCCGATTTCGAAGAGGCGGTTGAGCAGGCTTTATGGGTTCTGGATGCTGGCGACGCGCGGCATGTCCCGTCGTTCGGCCTCGGCGACGTAGGTCATCAATCCCCACGGCGTTTCGTTCGAGACGCCGATGGCCCGAACCTTCCCGGCGCGAACCTGCTCGTCCAGGGCCTCGAGTATCTCGGCGACCGGCGTGAAGTTGTCTTCGGGATCATGTCCGAAGCCGCGTTGGCCGAACATGTTTGTTTTCCGGTCCGGCCAGTGGATCTGATAGAGATCGATGAAATCGGTCCCCAAGCGCCGAAGGCTGCCGTCAACGGCATCGCGAATCTGTGTCCGCCCGTGGCGAAGGTCACCGCCGCGAATATGTTGAAAGACAGCGCCGGGGCCGGTGATCTTGGTTGCAACGACAACGTCGTGCCGGCTTCGGCGTGAGGCCAGCCAGCGGCCGACGATCTCTTCCGTTCGGCCCGCCGTCGCTGCGTTCGGCGGGATGGGATACATCTCGGCCGCGTCGATAGAATTGACGCCAGAGTCGAGAGCGAGATCGAGTTGGGCGAAGGCCTCCGCCTCGCTGTTCTGTTGGCCGAAGGTCATTGTGCCGAGACAGATGCGGCTGACCTTGATGCCGGTCCGTCCGAGTTCGCCGTAGTCCATGGCTTTTCCGGTTGTTACTCAGGTAAACAGTGCGAGCACCCCGGTATAGCCGTAGAGCCGCGCATTGGAAATCTCGCCGGAGCAGGAAAATCCGACCAGCGGTACGGGCCCGAGGCCATCGCGTATCATGGCCATTTCCGCGCCTTCGGCGCCGAACATGTTGGGCCCGCGGGCGACACACGAGAAATAGACTCCGCCGCGCGGTGGTCCCGGCAGCCGGCCCTTCAGTTTGGTGGCCATGGTCCCCAGGTCCTCGCGCGCGGACTCCGGATCGCGGCGGACGAAGATGAGCTTGTCGCCCGGTTCGACGGTGTCGCCGATGACCACCCATCCCCGCCCCGGGTCGACGGCCATCAGGTTGCGGACCATGTACTCTCCGGTATCGGAACCGGCCAGCGGCAGGGCCGCATGGATGTAGCCTGCCGCGCGACGCAGGTCGCGGGCGAGCAACTCCCCGACATCTTCCTTCAGCACGTCGAGCGCCGGTCTGCCGTCCAGGGTCGCGACGACATTCTCGGCGCCTTCGGTCACCGTGTGGGCATCTCCGACCGGAACACACCCTTGCGTGAGACCGGTCACGACGCCGACCTCCGGCGCGAACAGCACGCCGGACACGCCTCCGTCGACAATCCCGTCGGCAACCTGGAGATAGGCGTCCCGCGAAGAGCTCAGACCGCCGACGAGGAACCCAGACGTTTCCTCGGCGAGCCCCGTGAGGTCGCCGAGAACCTGCGGGTTGGTCGGATCGGCATGGACGATCCCGAACGTCGGGCCACCGGAAAAAGCCGACTCCTGGTCACGGCTGTTGCCGATCACGCAGAAGGCGTCCTCAGGAAACGATGCCGTCATCACCGCGGCCGCGGGACGGTCGAAATGCTCTTCGGTGTCGCCGAAGACACCGATACCGACACTGCCCACCCAGTGGTCGATCCCGGTTTCATCGCACAGCGCCTTGTAGATCTTTGGAGCATCGGCGGCCAACCGATCGGCCAGGTAGAGGAAGCCGAGATTGGCGGCGTTGTCGACGGTGCCGAGACCCCTGATGCAACCCTCGGCGACCGCACTCCACGACTCACCCGAGGCTACCGCTGTTCCGAATTCTGTCATCGCGCCGACTCCACCAGGGCCTTTGCCGCGGGCAGGATCCGTTCGACGATCACGGCGACCCCCGCCGCATTGGGATGAATTCCGTCGCCCTGGTTCAGTTCAGCCTCGGCGGCGACACCGTCGAGGAAAAACGGATAAAGGTCGACGCCGTGCTTCTCGGCCAGACGTGGATAGATCGCGTTGAAGGCGTCGGCGTATTCGCGGCCGAGGTTGGGTGGAGCCCACATGCCGGCGAGGAGCACGGGTATGTCGTGATTGCGCAGGCGGGAGAGGATGGCATTGAGATTGGCTTCCGTTGTTTTTGGATCGAACCCCCGCAGGCCGTCGTTGGCGCCCAACTCAACGATCGCGACGTCGGCGCCTCCGTTCACGGAGGCCAAGACCCAGTCCAGCCGGGCAAGGCCGCCGGCGGTCGTATCGCCCGAGACACCGGCGTTGATGACATCGACGTCGAGACCTTCGTTCCGCAACGCTATTTCGAGACGCGGGGCAAAGCCGTCCCCCTGCGGCAATCCGTAGCCGGCGGTCAAACTATCCCCAAAGGCGAGCAGGCGTACCGGCTCTCCGGAGGCCGCCGGAACCTGGGCAAAGACGGCAACGAACAACAGCGCCAAGAACCGCCCCACGTTGACAATACGGGCCTCCGGGCCATATCCCCGGAAGGCAAGACGGCGGCGGATCGGTTTCGGCATCGATGAATACGTTCGACCAGAACAGCGGCGGAAGCCCCGAAGGGGCGGCGGTTGCCCTCGCGGGCGTACACCTTAAGCTGGCGAGCGCGGCCGGCGAGGTCAACATCCTGCGTGGTCTTGATCTCGATATCGACCTTGGCGAAACCGTTGGCGTCGTCGGCCCCTCGGGCTCGGGCAAGACCAGCATGCTGATGGTCATCGCCGGCCTCGAGCGGCCAACGGAGGGCGTCGTGCGTGTCGCCGGCACCGACATCACCGGCCTCGACGAGGACGCACTGGCGGCGTTCCGCCGCGATCACATCGGCATTGTGTTCCAGAACTTTCATCTGGTGCCGACAATGACGGCCTTGGAAAACGTCGCGCTGCCGCTGGAGTTTGCCGGCGCGACGGATGCCTTCGACCGCGCCGAAGCCCAGCTCGCCGCGGTCGGCCTGGGGCACCGGACAACCCACTATCCCGGCCAACTCTCCGGCGGCGAGCAGCAGCGGGTGGCTTTGGCCCGGGCATTCGTTGCCGAGCCGACGATCCTGCTGGCTGATGAACCGACGGGCAACCTCGACGGTGCCACCGGCGGCGCGGTCATGGACTTGCTGTTTGATCTTCATCGCCGACGCGGCACGACGCTTGTGCTGATTACCCACGAACGGTATCTCGCCGATCGCTGCCGCCGCATCGTCAGCCTTGGCGACGGCCTGATCACCGGCGATGAACGGCGGGACGATGCCGCAGCCGCAAAAAGCGCGGTCGCCGGCGGGGGAAGCGGGTGAACGGCTTCGCCCTGACCTGGAAGCTGGCACGGCGCGAGCTGCGGGGCGGGGTCAGGGGGTTCCGCATCCTCATCGCCTGCCTCGCCCTGGGCGTTGCGTCCATCGCCGCCGTCGGCACTGTCAGCGAGGCGATCGTCGCAGGCCTGCGCGCGGACGGCCGTGCGCTTCTCGGCGGCGACGTTGACCTCCGCCTCCTGCACCGAACCACGACAATCGAACAGGACACGTACATCGCCGAACGAGCGTTGGCGGTATCGCGCACGACGGAAATGCGCGCGATGACCCGGCGCGAAGAGCGTCGCGACCGACGTGCGATGATCGAGCTCAAGGCCGTCGACGACGCCTACCCGCTCGTCGGAGATGTAGAGCTGGTTCCCGACGTCGCGCTGGACGAAGCCCTCGCCCGGCGGGGCGGCACCTGGGGCGCAGTTGCCGAGGCAACCCTGCTGGCGCGGCTGGGCGCCGCTGTCGGCGACCGGCTGCGGGTCGGCGAAGCGACGGTCGAGGTGCGTGCGGTCATTGAGCGCGAACCCGATCGCGTCGCCAGCGTGTTCAACTTCGGACCGCGGCTGATGGTTGCGGTAGACGCACTGCCCGAGACCGGTCTCGTGCAGCCGGGCAGCCTGATCCGCTATCACACGCGCATTGCGGTTCCCGAGGAGACTGGAGTCGTCGCGTGGATCGAGGACCTCAAGGCGACGTTTCCAAAGGCGGGCTGGCGCATCCGCGACACCGGCGGCGCGGCGCCGGGCCTCGCCCGCTTCATCGAACGGATGACACTGTTTCTCGGCTTCGTTGGCTTGACCGCATTGCTGGTCGGTGGGATTGGCGTCGCCAACGCGGTCGGCAGCTACCTCGACAGCAAGACGGCGACCATCGCCACGCTCAAATGCCTTGGCGCACCGGGGCGGCTGGTGTTCCGGACCTATCTCTTGCAGATCGCCGTGCTGTCGGCGATTGGCATCGTCATTGGTTTGGCGCTCGGCGTTGCCTTGCCGACAGCGGTCTTGCTCGCGGTCGGCAACCTGTTGCCGGTCCGGACCGAAATCGCCGTCTATCCGCTGCCGATGGTGCTCGCCGCGGCGTTCGGTGTCCTCGTGGCGTTGACGTTTGCGCTGTGGCCGTTGGCCAGGGCGCGTGGTGTCTCGGCCGCCAGCCTGTTCCGTACCGTCGTCGCGCCGACGCGCGCAAAGGTCCGAGCGCGTGATATCGCCGCTGTGGGAGCCGGCGCCGTGGCCCTTGCGGCGCTGACCCTCGCCACCGCAAATGACCGCTATTTCGCCTACTGGTTCGTCGGCGGCGCCGCAGCAACGCTGCTGCTGCTCAGGTTGGGCGCAACGGCGATCATGGCCCTGGCGGCGCGCCTGCCGCGGCCTCGCAATACCGTCTGGCGGCTCGCCTTGGCAAATCTGCACCGGCCCGGCACACCGACGCCAAACGTCGTGCTGTCCCTCGGCACCGGGCTCTCCGTCCTTGTCGCCGTGGCGCTGATCGAGGCCAACCTTTCGAACCAGATCAGCGAGCGATTGCCGAAGCAGGCGCCGGCATTCTTCTTCATCGATATCCAGAGCGGGCAAGTGGACGCCTTCGACGCGGCGGTGCGGAGCGTTGACGGCGCCGGGGAACTCCAGCGCGTGCCGAGCCTGCGCGGGCGCATCGTTCGCATTGCCGGCGTACCCGTCGAGCAGGCGAAGGTCGCACCGGAAGCGGCGTGGGCGGTCCGTGGGGATCGCGGTCTCACCTACGCGGTCGCCAAGCCCGCACGCGCCAAGGTGATCGCCGGTCAGTGGTGGCCGTCCGACTACGACGGACCACCCATCGTCTCCCTGGACGCAGGCATCGCCAGGGGATTTGGCGTCGGCGTCGGCGATACGATCACATTGAACATCCTTGGGCGCGAGATCACCGTCCTTATCGCCTCGTTGCGGGAGATCGACTGGCGTTCGGTGCCGTTCGATTTCGTCTTCATCTTCGCACCCGGCGCCCTCGAAGGTGCGTCACACACCCACATCGCCGCCGTCGCCGCGCCGCCCGAGGCCGAAGACGCCATCGAGGCGGCCGTGACCGACCGCTTCGCCAACGTGACGGCGATCCGCGTGCGCGACGCCCTCGAGGCGGTGAACGAGATGCTGTCGGGGATCGGCCATGCGGTGCGCTCGACCGCGCCCATCACCCTCGTCGCCGGTGCGCTGGTGCTGGCCGGTGCCATCGCCGCCGGCCGCCAGCGGCGGATCTATGATTCCGTCGTGTTCAAGGTTCTCGGTGCGACCCGGGGGCGGATCGTTCGGGCGTTCATCATCGAATACGGACTGATGGGGCTGGTGACCGGGATCATCGCCGCCGTCATCGGCACGACGACGGCGTGGGCGGTGATCGTCTTCCTGATGGACAGCGAATGGGTGTTCAGGCCGGCGGTGGTCGCGGTGACCGCCGTCGTCTGCATTCTGATTACCCAGGCCATGGGGTTCGCCGGGACGTGGCGGGCGCTGTCGGAGAAGGCGGCACCCCATCTGCGCAACGAATAGAGGCCTCGTCGCCATGGTTCGGCCACATTGGGGCCGTTGAATGGCAATGATTTGGCAACAACGGGAAACCGGCTACAATTGCCCGAATCGGCTTGAACCCTCGGTTTTCCGTGCCATATTAGCGGCAGGAATGACAATCTCTGAGGGAGAGGTTTTCGATGGCTTTGGGACCTGACAGGCGCTTTGGAATGCGCGTCGACACGATGACCCCCGCGCAGACGCAGGCGGCCGAGATCGACGCCGGCCTGCGCCAGTACATGCTGCGGGTCTACAACTACATGGCCTTGGGCGTCGCCTTCACAGGAATCATCGCGATGGTCGTGGCGATGAACCCGGCGGTGATGCAGGCGATCGTCGGAGGTCCGATGGTCTGGGTGCTGTTCATCGGCATCATCGGCATGGGCTTCGTCGCGCCCAGGATCATGATGAGCAAGAGTGTCCTGGCGGCACAGTCGTGCTTCTGGGTCTACTCGGCGATGTGGGGGGCGCTGATCGCACCCTACTTCTACATCTATACCCAGGAAAGCATCGCCAGGGTGTTCTTCATCACCGCTGCGGCCTTCGCCGGGATGAGCCTTTATGGCTACACCACGAAGAAGGATCTGTCGGCCATGGGCCGCTTCCTGATGATGGCCACCTTCGGCATCCTGATCGCGCTCGTGGTCAACCTGGTGTTCCTTCAGTCGAGCGGGTTGCATCTGCTGATGTCGATCGTCGTGCCGCTGATCTTCGCCGGGCTCACCGCCTACGAGACCCAGCAGATCAAGAGCTGGTACTACGAAGGCGACATGGAGGATGCCACGCACAAGAAGTCCATCTTCGGTGCCTTCCTGCTCTATGGCAGCTTCGTCACGATGTTCGTCTGGCTGATGCAGCTGTTCGGCGTCGCCCGCGAATAGCCGGCGCCGAAAGCACGACGTTTTGGCCCCCGGGAGCTTGGCTCCCGGGGGTTTTGCATTTCGGGTGTTCGAACGCCCGTCGGTTCGCTCGCACGTCCGGCCAGCCACTTGACCTTCGTCATGGTCGGCAGCCTCGCGCTATGCTGCTATCGGAGCGAGCCGCCGAAGGCCCGCCGCGGACCCGGGACAATCGTCCGAGGACCCAACAGAAGACGATGGCCCTGATCCTCTGGTCCAACGACTATAGCGTTGGCGTCCCGCGCCTGGATGCCGACCACATCGTCATTGCCAGCCTGATCAACCATATCGACGACGCCAAGCAGACCGGCGCCGATGAATCTGTGGTCGCTGGCATCCTGCGAGTCTTGCTCGACTTCGCCGCCACCCACTTCCGCCGCGAGGAAGCGATGATGGCAAAGGCCGGCTATGCCGGACTCGCCGACCACGTTCGCGAGCACGAACTGCTCGCCGAACAGCTTGGTGAACTGCACGATGCCTATTCCACGACGCGAGACCCGGAAATGAGCCGCGAGATCATGGAACTTTTGAATTTCTGGCTCGTCGAGCACATCCTGACCGTCGACATGCACTACCGCCCCCAACTCGCGCCTGAGGTCGAACGCTGAATGGAGGCGCTGTATTTCCTCGCCGTCGGCATCGTGCTTTACGTCGTCGCCGACAAGGTGCTCGACCGCGTCGAGGCGGCGCGGGGTGCCCGATTCGAGCACCGCACCGTCGTCTTCTTCTTCATCCTCCTCGGCCTCGGGCTCGTGACCTTTCCCATCCTCCAAAGACTCCTCAGCGGTTAGGGCTCCGGCCCTAAGTCGCCCCCGTCCACTTAACCAACGTCAAGGTGTGGATTTGGCCGTTGGGCTAAGCAGAACGCGGGACTGCGGACAGCCCTGCGAGCGCCGGGGCGATGCCGTGCGCCACGGGGAAACGTCGTTGAGGAGGAGCGAGCGATGGCCGAGACCGAAGGCACCGCGCCGGGACCGGCAGGGGGGCAATCTCCCGAAGGCGAGCGCATTCCGTTCATGCAGAGCGTGCTGGGTAACCCGTTCATTCTACTGTTCATCGGGGTCGCCGTTCCGGCGGTCCTCTACATCATCTGGGGGATCATCGACATCGTCCAGATTCCCATTGCGCCGTAAGGGGAGACCGGCCATGGCCCTGACGCCTCCGGAAGAACGCATCTGGTGAAAGGAACCGCTGCACAAGTTCGAACTGGTGTGGATCGCGGTGGCCTTTCTCTGGGGCATCACCATGTTCCTGACCATGGTGTTTTGGCACGTCACCGGCGACCAGAACCTGTCCAACGAAGCCTACAAGATCCGACCCGAGGCATTCGGCGAAAAGGTCGATGCGTTCGCCGAGAAGTACAAGGTCCGCGAGGAAGGCGACACCGGCATCCCGGTGGTCCGTCCACCGGCCGGCGGCGATGCCTACATGCTCGGCCGGCTGTGGGAATGGTGGCCGGTGCTGGAGCTGAAGAAGGACGAGACGTACCGCCTGCACCTGTCGTCCATGGACTGGCAGCACGGCTTCTCGCTGCAGCCGACCAACATCAACATTTCTGTCCACCCCGACTACGAGATGGTCATCACCATCACCCCGACCGAAGCCGGGGAGTTCGGCGTGATCTGTAACGAGTTCTGCGGTGTCGGCCATCATCAGATGGTCGGCAAGATCTACGTGGTCGAAGAGTAGGGGGAGGCGGTCATGGCATCATCTGAAGTGTTCCGGACCTGCCCGGAGACCGGCCTCAAGCTCCACGGCCCGGCCGAGGCCCTGATCAAGGCCAACGCGGTAGTGGCGGTCGTGTTCCTGGCCATCGGCGGCCTGTTCGGCCTTGCCGTCGCGCTGACCCGGTGGCCGGCGGTGCACCTGGGCTCGCCCGAGTTCTTCTATATGGCGCTGACGGCGCACGGCGCCGACGTGCTGCTGTTCTGGATCCTGTTCTTCGAGATCGCGCTGTTGTACTTCGCCTCGGCGGTGCTGCTGAATTGCCGCCTGGCGATGCCCAAGGTAGCCTGGCTCGCGTTCATCCTGATGCTGGCCGGTGCGCTGATCGCCAACGTCGCCGTGCTGCAAGGCGACTCCAGCGTCATGTTCACGTCTGACGTGCCGATGCCGGCCGCGCCGCATTTCTATCTCGGGCTGATTATCTTCGCCGTCGGCGCGCTGATCGCGGTGTTCATCTTCTTTGGCACCCTGGTCATCGCCAAGCAGGAACGCACGTATGAAGGCTCGGTACCCTTGGTCACCTTTGGTGCCATCGCGGCCGCCTGTATCGCGGTGTTCACCATTGCCTCGGGTGCCATCATCCTGATCCCGACGTTCCTGTGGTCGGTCGGCCTCATCACCCACATCGACTCCCTGGTCTACAAGGTCATCTGGTGAGGCATGGGCCACTCGTCGCAGCAGATCAACGTCTCCGCCCACGTCGCCGTCTGGTACGCCATCGCGGCAATGTTGCTGGGAGCGAAGCCGCTGTCGGAGAAGGTCAGTCGAACCGCGTTCCTGCTCTACATCGCCTTCCTGCAGATCGCCTCGGCGCATCACCTGCTGGTTGAGCCGGGGATCACCTCCGAGTTCAAGGTGTTCAACACCTCCTACGCCATCTACCTGGCGGTGCTCGGCAGCATGATCCACGGCCTCAGCGTTCCCGGCGCCATCGAGGCGGCGCAGCGGCGCAACGGCTTCACCGAGGGCATGTTCGGCTGGCTCCGGCGGGCGCCGTGGGGTAACCCGGCGTTCTCGGGCATGGCAATGTCGGTGATCATGTTCGGATTCCTGGGCGGCATCTCGGGCGTCGTGCTCGGCGCCGAGCAGATCAACCTGATCATGCACAACACCCTCTACGTGCCGGGGCACTTCCACGGCACGGTGGTGGCCGGCACGACACTGGCGTTCATGGCGTTGACCTACCTGCTGGTGCCATTGGTTTTCCAGCGTGAGCTGATTCTCAAGCGCCTGGCGCAATGGCAGCCCTATCTGTTCGGCATCGGCGCCCTCGGACTGTCTGTGTTCATGATGGGGGCCGGTACCCTCGGTGTGTCGCGCCGGCATTGGGACATCACCTTCTCGGATGCGGCGATCTCCTTCGACCATCCGCCAGCGGCGTTCCTGATGATGGGCCTCAACGGGATCTCGGTGCTGATCGCGACCGTTGGCGGCATCATCTTCATTGTCGTCATCGTCGGCTCTCTGCTGTTCGGCAAGAAGCGCGGCGAAGCCGAAGTGAAGGCCAACCCAGTAGTGTTCCAGGGCGGCGGGGCGGCCGTGTCGACGTACGGAAGCGAAGCGACGCTGAAACTTCCGGGCACGATTGCCCTCGTAACCGTGTTCTTCGTCGCCTTCGTGCTGTACTACTACATCAACTGGAAATACCTCTCCGAGGTGTGGCCGCTAAGTTGACCAACGCGGCGGGAGGATCCCCCAGGCACACCATTCCTCCCGCCGCACCTTTCCCACCGCCGGTCCGAGGGCCGGCCGGGGAGCGAGACAGATGACCATCACATCGCTGCTCCGCTCCGCTCTTGCGTACCTGCTCGTCGCTGCTGTTCTTGTCCTGAGCTCGGTCGATCCCGCGGCGGCTCGGCCGCAACCGGGCCCGGAGGGCGTTGATGAGGACGAGGCCTTGGCCGTCAGTCAGTCGGCGATCGGCCGCCTTGTCGGCGACTACGCATTCACCGATCGCCTGCACCGGTCCGCGCGCTTGGCCGATTTCCAGGGCAAGCCGTTGATCGTCAGCATGATCTACACCGGTTGCGCCGACATCTGCCCGATGGTCTCGGAGACCCTGTCCGACGCCATAGAGGTCGCCCGGGACGCCTTGGGCGAAGACTCCTTTCGCATCGTCACCGTCGGGTTCGACGCCCGCAACGACACCCCCGAACGGATGCGGGCCTATGCCCGCTCCCACGGGCTCGCGCGGGAAGACTGGCGCTTTCTCAGCGCCGATGCCGACACCGTCGACCGGCTGGCGACCGACCTCGGTTTCCTATTCTTCGCCTCGCCCAAAGGGTTCGACCACCTGTCTCAGACCACAGTCGTCGACGCCGAGGGCCGGGTCTATCGGCAGATCTACGGCGCCGGGTTCGAGACGCCGCAGCTTGTCGAGCCGCTGAAACAGCTCGTCTTCGGCCGTCGCGCCGACCTCGCCACCTGGTCCGGGATCGTCAACAAGGTGCGGCTGTTCTGCACCATCTATGACCCGGCCAGCGACCGCTACAAGTTCGACTACTCGATCTTCATCAGCATCGTCATGGGCAGCCTGAGTCTCGGCGGCATCCTCTTCGTTCTGGTCCGGGGATGGCTCCGAAACCGGCGGCTCGGCCTCGGGTGACAGCGCAGGTAACCGAGGCAAACAAGGCACCACCGTGAAACCCCTTCGAACCGTGCTGCGCTATGGCTTCATGTGGGCCGAGGGCTGGCTGGACCGCGCGTTCGGTGCGGCCTGGAATCCGTTCTATGCGCTCGGTGCGCTGGCCTTCTTCTTTTACTGGGTCATCCTGGTCAGCGGCATCTACGTTTACATCTTCTTCGACATCGGCATTCCCGAGGCGTACGACTCGGTCGAGTACATGACCCACGACCAGTGGTGGCTCGCCGGCATCATGCGCAGCCTGCACCGCTACGCCTCCGATGGCCTGGTGATGGTCATGGGCGTCCACATCGTCCGCGAGTTCGCCTTCGACCGCTACCGCGACGCCCGCTGGTTTTCGTGGGTGATCGGCGTCCCCATCGTCTGGTTGGTGTTCGCCGCCGGCATCTCCGGCTACTGGCTGGTCTGGGACAAGCTCGCCCAATATATCGCCGAGGCGTCCACCGAATGGCTCGACTGGCTGACCATTTTCGGCGGGCCCATCGCCCGCAACTTCCTTGCACCGAGCCATCTCGACGACCGCTTCTTCACCCTGATGGTGTTCATCCACATCGCCTTGCCGCTGATCCTCTTGTTCATCATGTGGTTCCACATGCAGCGGGTCAGCCATTCAAAGATGAACCCGGCCCAGGGCCTGGCTGTCGGCACGCTCATCATGCTGACGGTGCTGAGGCTGGTGTGGCCGGCGACCAGCCAGGGCATTGCTGACCTGAGCGAGGTGCCATCGCCGGTCGGCCTCGACTGGTGGTACCTCTTCGCCTATCCGCTGGTCGACCTTTGGTCGGAAGGTCCGGTGTGGGCAATGGCGTTCATCGGCACCTTCATCATGTTCATCATGCCGTGGCTGCCGCGGCGCAAGATCCCGGGGGTCGCCGTCGTCGATCTCGACAACTGCAACGGCTGCACCCGATGTGAAGTCGATTGCCCCTACAACGCCATCACCATGGAGCCTCGCACGGATGAACTGCCGTTCGAGAAAGAGGCGGTGGTCAAGGCTTCGGCCTGCGTGGGCTGCGGCATCTGCGTCGCGTCGTGCCCGACGTCCACGCCCTTCCGCCGCGCCGGGCCGCTGGTCCCGGGTATCGACCTCGGTTGGCTGCCCCTCGCCGAGCTGCGCGAGCGGACGCAAAAGGCATCGGCGCCGCTGACCGGCAACGCGCGTGTCATGGTATTCGGCTGCGACAACGCCGCCAACGTCACCAAGCTCAAGAGCGATAGCATCGGCGCGGTCAGCCTGCCGTGCACCGGCATGCTGCCGCCGTCGTTCATCGACTATGTGATCAGCCGCAAGCTGGCCGACGGGGTCGTTGTCACCGGCTGCCGCGAAGGCGAATGCGATTACCGCCTCGGTCCGGGGTGGACGGAGGAGCGGCTGGACGGAAAACGCGATCCCCGGCTGCGCGACCGTGTGCCGCGCGACCGGGTCGCCAGGCTGTGGGCGGCGCCCACCGACTGGCGGCGGTTCGAGAGGGGCCTGAAGGCGTTCCAGGCCCGGCTCGGTTCGTTCGGCGATACGCAACCTCCGCCCGAGGGGAACGCGGTCAGCGGGGAGGCGGCGGAATGAACAAGGTCCTCCGATACCTCGGTCAGGCGATCATCTATGCCGCCGTTGCCGTCCTTTTGGCGTACTTCGCCGATTCGCCTTCCTACCAGCGGCTCCCGGAGGGTCACGCGCTGGTCAAGCTGAGCTTCGCCCATGGGGCCGACCGGAAGGGCGGCTGCCGCCAGTTGAGCCGCGAGGAGATGGCCAAGCTGCCGCCAAACATGCGCAAGGCGCGGAGCTGCCCCCGCGAGCGGCTGCCGGTTGTCGTCGAGCTGGAAATCGACGGCGACCTGATCTTTGCGGAGACGCTGCCGCCGACCGGCTTGCATGGCGATGGCCCGTCACAGACCTACCAACGGATCAACGTGCCGGCGGGCCGACACCGCTTCGTCGTTCGCCTGCGGGACACCGACCGCGCGGAAGGGTTCGACTATGTGCAGGAGACCGAGGTCGAGCTGAAGCCCGGCCAGAATTTCGCCATCGACTTCAATCCCGTCAAAGGCGGCTTCCTGTTCGAGTGAGGGTGCGGCGATGAGCGAGACCAGAGTTCTTCCACGGATCGAGTGGCGCGATGATTTTCGCACCGGCGTCGACGCGGTCGATCACGAACACCGCCAACTCGTCGACATCCTCAACGGCATCCTCGACCGCCTCGAATCCGGCGGCGACGCCGATGAAATCGCCGACTATCTGGGCGAGGTCTACGCCCGCATCTCGGCGCACTTCGCGCTCGAAGAACAGGTCATGCGCCAGAAGAAGTACGACGACTACCCGGGGCACAAGGACGACCACGAATCCCTGCTCGACGACATCCGCGATCTCATGGACGCCTACGAGGACGGGTCTTACGCCAACCAAGTCGAAGCCTTCGCCGCCCGTCTGCGCGACTGGTTCACCGACCATTTCGCCACCCGCGACGCCCGCCTCCACGGGCGGCTGGGCGAATAGTGCTTTAGGCAAGCCTGCGAGATCGGCCGTCGGAAGCGATGGTCCAGGCCGAGATCGACTTCATTTCCTGCAACATGCGCTGTGCCGACTCAGGCGCCATGACGTAGGCGGCCGTGGCCAACGCATCCGCGTCGGACGCCCGCTTGGCGACGACGGTGACGGCGGCGGCGGTCCCGGCGCTGCGCCCCGTGGCAGGCGAGAACAGATGGTGATGCCGGCCGCTCCGGTCGAACGCCGTCCCGGCTCCGGCCGAGGTGGCGATGGCGCGGTTGGCGAGCGGCAGCGTCATCCGCGTCGCGCCGGTGCGCGGATCGGCGATGGCGATGGACCATGGCGATCCATCCGCTTGGCCGTTCAGCGCCCGCGTTTCGCCGAGGTTGAGGAGCACGTGATCGAAACCCAGCGCGCGCAAGACATCTGCGACGCGGTCGGTGATGTAGCCTTGGGCGATGCCATTCAGGGTTACCGCCATTCCGGGCGCCAGGTCGATGGAATCCGGACCGATGCGAATGCGGCGGAAATCGACCAATGCCCGCGCCGCAGCAGTGGCGGCCTCGGGCGGGCCGGCGGCATCGTCTGGATGGGCCGCGAAGTGATCGGCTTGGAGCTGCCACAGCGGCTGGACGGTGACGTCGAACGCCCCTCTGGAGAGGTTGCCGAAGCGCACCGCCTCGCTCAACAGCACTCGCATGTCGACAGAGGGGCCGTCCAGTCTGCCTTCCCGGTTCAAGCGACTGAGGGCCGAGTGCGGGCGATAGAGGCTGAATTCGTTCTCCAACCTCTCGATCTCGGCGCGAGCGGCGTCGACGGCGGCCTGGGCTTGGGCCCGGTCGGGATGGTGCAGGGTGATCGACGCGTCGGCGCCGAGCGCCGTGCCCGTCCAGCGGTACGTGCCGATACCGGCGCTACGCGCGCTCCCTGGCAACAACGCAGCGGCCGACGCGGCGACGATGCCGAGCACGCGGCGTCGTGTCACGGGACGGGTGAACACCGCTGCCATATCAATTGCCTCCCATGCTGACGACCTTGCCCGAGGCCAAAGCCTCGCGGCGTTCGCGCCGCTTCCGCCGCGCCACCAACGGCGGACAGATGTCTTCGTCGATGTAAATGGACTGGCATTTCAGACAGTGGATACATTCGTTGGGGGCGATGGCGCCGTCCGGGTGGATCGCCTGCACGGGGCAGCGCTGGGCGCAGATTCCGCATTCGGCGCCGCACTGGCGCCGTCGTTTCAGCCAGTCGAAGGTGCGGAGCCGGGCCGGAATGGCCAGCGCCGCGCCGAGCGGGCAGAGGTAGCGGCAGAAGAAGCGCTCGACGAACAAGCCGACGACAAGCAGCGCCACAGCGTAGACGACGAACGGCCAGGCGCGAATGAACTTGAGCGAGATGGCGGTCTTGAACGGCTCGATTTCGGCCGCCGTGATGGCGATGTTGGTCGAGTGCAGCGACACCGCGAACAGACCGAGGAAAATCACGTACTTCACCGGCCATAGGCGCTCATGGACGGCAAACGGCAACGCCACCTGCGGCACCCGGAGCGACCGCGCGATCCAGTTGGAGAGTTCCTGAAGGGCGCCGAACGGGCACAGCCAGCCGCAGAACACGCCCCGTCCCCAGAACAGCATGGTCACGGCGACGAAGCTCCACAGGATGAAGATCAGCGGATCCAGCAGAAAGAACTCCCAGCGGAAATCACCCATCAGCGAGTGGCCGAACGTCAGCACATTGACCACGGAAAGCTGACCTCCGGCGATCCAGCCGAGTCAGATCAACGTGATCGCCAGATAGGCTCTGCGCACGCTGCGGTAGAGGTGATGGCGGCGGACGTAGGGTTCCTGCAAGACGAGGAGTGCGCCGAGCACGACCAGCATCAGCGTCGCGGCGGCGATCGCCGGCCAGCGTTCCCGCCAGATCTGCATCCACAGATCGGGACCGGCGGCTATAAGTGTCTCCTCGGCGTCCGGTTCCGTGGCAATGCGGTAGCGGCCAGGAAGTGCATAGTCGAGCGAGAACACCCCGTTGACGACACCGCCCCCGGCGGTGTCGCGGCGGACCAGCAGGTCCAGCCGCCAGGGTTTGAGCGGATCGAACCCGGTGTCGCCAGGAATGACGAACACACCGATCTCGCGGAACTCCGGTGCGCCGCCCACGCGGAGGACCTCGACGTTCCGATACCCATCGCGCGTCAAGCGGATGGTGCGCTCGCCCTGGGCGATCTGAATGCGGTCGAAGATGCCGGAGCGCCGGAAGGCCGTGCCCTTGAACGAGTAGAGCCCATTGGCGGCAATGACGACCGCCTGATCGTCGACGCCCATGCCAGCAGTGAGGCGGTTGAACGTGGCTGTGCCGAGCAGGTTCTGGCCGATCCTCGGCGGTGATGCCAGCGCGGCATGGAGTTCGATGAACGTGTCCTCGGGGCGGTCAGGAACCGGCTCCCCCAACCGCCCGGCCATGGCGCCGCGGCTGATGCGGGCGTGGACGATCGAACCGTCGTCGACGAGCTCGGTCCACGCCGCGGTTTCAAAGGATTCGCGGTCCAGGCGCGCACCGCTCTCGGCGCGACCCAGCAAGCCGCGCGACCGGGCGACCGCGCGGCCAGCGCGGAGAACCGCGTCGCGGATGACCGCGCTCGAAACGGTGGCGCCGGAAATGGCATCGGGGAGGCGGCCTCCCGAACTGTCCGCTTCGGTGACGCGCCCGCGCAAGTCGAAGCTGCGGAAGGCATCGACATAGGCTTTGAGCTGCTCGTCGGCCACACCGATGACCAGGATCGGTTCGCTGTGGGCCCGCAGGTACGCACCGGTGATCGTGGAACCGCTGTCGACGGCCGCGACAATATCGATGGGCTTTCCCGAGTATCCGACCGAGCCGACGACGTCGAACGTCGAGAACGCGTAGCCGACGATCTTGCCGCCGGCATAGATCGGCGCCGCGGGCGGATTGCCGGTGATCGCGCCTGCTCGTTCAGCACCGGGGGATACGGTTTCGAGGATCTCCGGCGTGATCGGTTCGGCGGAACCGGGTTCTGCTGAGACGCTTGGGTGCGGTGCGGCCAGAGCGGCGAGCACTGCCACCGCCGCGAAGACCATCGCCCAAATTCGTGGCTGGCGGCGGCGTTGGGTCCGTTCTGTCATGGGACTCCGGGTCGTCGCTGTGCGCCCCTGATCAGTACGATGAACCGGGACTCGCGCAATTATCCCGCGCCGCAAAGGGCGCTTCCTTGACGCTGGTTAAGCGGCCAAATCGCAGCATTCGCCTGCTGTCGACTTGACCGCTGTCAAGGCAACCCCGCTCAAGTTGAGGGTATTTATTGCAGGTGCGAGATTCCTAGGAGGGGACCGATGACCCGAGCCTTTGTCACAGCGCTGCTGTCCGCAGCGGTAACCTTGGGGGCGCTTTCCGCGATGGCTGCGGACAAGCCGAAGCCCGCCGATATCAAGAAACATGAAACGTCGCCGGGCGGCAAATACGAGCCGCAACTCGACGTATTGCGCGACGAGAAGATGAAGGCGCCTGGTCCAGAGCCCGGCGTTCCGGTTCTTGGCGGCAACGAGTTCGCCCGCGCCAATCAGATCTACTTCGAGCGTTGCGCCGGCTGCCACGGCGTGCTGCGCAAGGGCGCGACCGGCAAGGCGCTGACCACCGACATCACGCGGGAAGCCGGCTTCGAATACCTGCGCGACCTCATCACCTACGGCTCGCCGGGCGGTATGCCCAACTGGGGAACGTCGGGTGACATGACGGCCGATGAGATCGATCTGATGGCCAAGTACCTGCTCAACGAGCCGCCGCAACCGCCTGAGTATGGTCTCAAGGAGATCAAGGCGACGTGGAACGTCATCATTCCGGTCGACAAGCGGCCAACGAAGCCGATGAACAACCTCGATCTCGACAACCTGTTCTCGGTGACGCTGCGCGACATCGGTCAGGTGGCGCTGATCGACGGCCACTCGAAGGAGGAGATCGTCGAGACCGTCAACACCGGCTACGCGGTGCACATCTCGCGGATGTCGGCCTCGGGCCGGTATCTGTTCACCATCGGCCGTGACGCCAAGATCACCCTCATCAACCTGTGGATGGAACATCCGTCGACGGTTGCCGAGATCAAGATCGGCATGGAGGCAAGGTCGGTCGAAACCTCGAAGATGAAGGGGTGCGAGGACAAGTACGCCATCGCCGGCTCCTACTGGCCGCCGCAATACGTGATCATGGACGGCGCCACCCTGGAGCCGCTGAAGGTCGTCTCCACCCGCGGCGTCACCGTCGACACTCAGGAGTACCACCCGGAGCCGCGCGTCGCCTCGATCGTCGCGTCGCACTACCATCCGGAGTTCGTCGTCAACATCAAGGAAACCGGTAAGATCCTGCTGGTCAACTACTCGGACCTGGCCAACCTCAAGGTCACGACCATCGACGCCGAGCGGTTCCTGCATGACGGTGGGTTCGACTCCACGGGCCGCTACTTCCTGGTCGCCGCCAACGCCCGCGACATCGTGGCCGTGGTCGACACCAAGGACGGCAAGCTGGTCAAGCTGATCAAGACCGGCGTCAAGCCGCACCCGGGCCGCGGCGCCAACTTCGTGCATCCGAAGTATGGGCCGGTGTGGGCGACCAGCCATCTCGGCGACGAAACCATCGCCGTGATCGGCACCGACCCGGAGAAGAACGCTCAGCACGCGTGGAAGGTGGTGCAGACGTTGGAGGGCCAGGGCGGCGGATCGCTGTTCATCAAGACGCATCCGAAGTCCAAGAACCTCTACGTCGACACACCGTTGCACCCGGAAGCCGAACTGGCCTCGTCGGTTGCCGTGTTCGACCTCAACGACCTCGACAAGGAGTACAAGGTGCTGCCGATCGGCGAGTGGTCGGGGATCTCCGAGGGCGTGCGGCGTGTTGTGCAGGGTGAATACAACGCGGCTGGCGACGAGGTCTGGTTCTCGGTGTGGAACTCCCGCTCCCAGGAATCGGCGATCGTCGTTGTCGACGACAAGACGCTTACCAAGAAGGCCGTCATCCGCGATAAGCGGCTGGTCACGCCGACCGGCAAGTTCAACGTCTACAACACGCGGAACGACGTCTACTGAGGCTCTGCCGGCGTTCGGTGTCCGGGGCGCACAAAGCGTCCCGGACACCGGCGGTGGCTCAGGGAGGTCACGATGTCGGACAAGGCCGTTGTCTATCTGGTCGGGGCGGGACCGGGCGATCCCGATCTTCTGACCCTGAAGGCCCGGCGCCTTTTGGATGAAGCCGATGTGGTTGTCTACGACCGGCTGGTGTCGGCGGAGATCATGGCGCTGGTACCCAAGGGAACGGCGCGGATCAACGTCGGCAAACAGCCGAAGTGCCATCCGGTTCCCCAGGAAGAAATCAATGCTCTTCTGGTCAGCCTCGCCCGGGACGGTCGCCGCATCGTCCGGCTGAAGGGCGGCGATCCCTACCTCTTCGGCCGCGGCAGCGAAGAGGCCGCCCACCTGCATTCCAGGGGCGTCCACTATGAGGTGGTACCGGGAGTCACCTCGGCGTCGGGCTGTGCCGCGTCTGCGGGCCTGCCGCTGACCCATCGCGGCCTCGCCAGCAGTGTTCGCTTCGTCACCGGCCATTGCCGGGGCGACGTCGATCTCGATCTGGATTGGAAGGGACTTGCCGATCCAGACACCACGCTCGTTGTCTACATGGGGATGGCGAACCTTCCCCAGATCGCCGTCCGGCTCATCGCCAACGGGCTGCCGTCGAACACGCCCGTCGCAGCGATCTCCAACGGCACGCGCCCAAACCAGCGGCGGATCATTTCGACGCTCGGCGATATCCCCGGCGTCGCGGCCGAGGCCGATTTCGATGGTCCGGTGCTGTTCGTGATCGGCCGCGTCGTCGAGCTTGTGGATGCTTTGGGCAGCGGCGACATCGAAACTCCGTTAGGCCAGGTGGCCCGCCATGCGGACGTGGGCTAGAACCGCCGTATTCGCTGCCGTTGTTGCCGCCGCTACTTCTTTACCCGCACAATCGGACCCGGCTGTCGGCGAACGCGAAGCCGCGCTACGCAACCTTCTGGTTCACGACTGTGGGTCCTGCCATGGGCTGACCATGAAGGGCGGGCTTGGACCCCCGTTGCTTCCCGCCGATCTCGCCGGCAAGCCCGACGAGGGACTGATCGACACCATTCTCGAGGGACGCCATGGGACGCCAATGCCGCCTTGGGGTACCGAACTAACGGCGGAGGAGGCGGCGTGGATCGTGCGCATACTCCGCGAGGGGGTGGCACCGTGAGAGCGGTCCTGGCCCTGCTGGTCGCCGTCGCCGTATTGGCCGGATCGGCCGGCGCACCGGTTGCCGAGCCTATGCTGCGCGGTACCGGCGACCTCGGTATCGTCATCGAACGGGCGTCCGGGACCGTCCATGTCATCGAGACCACCGGGCGCTCCGTCGTGGCAACCGTCCCCGGGCTCGGCGATCTGAGCCACGCTTCCGCGGTGTTCTCCCGTGATGGCCGGTATGCTTACGTGTTCGGCCGGGACGGCGGGCTCAGCAAGGTCGACTTGCTGACCGGCACCCTCGCCGGGCGCGTTGTCCAGGCGGGCAACGCCATCGGTGGTGCGATCTCCCAGGACGGCACGCTGGTCGCCGTCTCCAATTACAAGCCCGGCGGGGTCAAGGTGTTCGATAGCCGCACTTTGGACTTGGTGGCCGAAATTCCCGCGGTCGACGGCGATGGGGAGCAGTCCAAGGTGGTCGGGCTCGTCGATGCGCCTGGCCAACGGTTCGTGTTCAGCCTCTACGATGCAGGCGAGACGTGGATCGCCGATCTCAGCGACCCGGCGCAGCCGCGGCTGACCAAGTTCACCGGCATCGGCGACCTTCCCTATGACGCCCTGGTTACCGGCGACGGCTGCTACTACATCGCAGGCCTGTTCGGTGAGGACGGCTTGGCGCTACTCGATCTGTGGAACCCGAGTGCTGGTGTTCGGCGCATTCTCGACGGCTACGGCCGCGGCGACGAACCGCTTCCAGTCTACAAGATGCCGCACCTCGAAGGCTGGGCGAAGGCGGGGAACCGGCTGTTCCTGCCGGCGGTCGGCCGCCACGAACTGCTCGTCGTCGAGGCCGGAACGTGGCGCGAGGTCGGCCGCATTCCCGTGCACGGCCAGCCGGTTTTCGCCGTCGCGCGGCCCGACGGCCGTCAACTCTGGGTCAACTTCGCCCACCCGCGGAACGACACCGTGCAGGTCGTCGACACAGAGACCCTCACCGTGGTTCACGAGTTTCGGCCGGGCAAGGCGGTGATGCACCTGGAGTTCACGCCACGGGGCGAACAAGTCTGGATATCGGTTCGCGATGCCGGCCGGGTCGACATTTACGATACCCGAACGTACGAGCGGCTGGGTACCATCGCGGCGGAGAAGCCGAGCGGCATCTTCCTGACCGCGCGGGCCAACCGGACGGGGCTTTAGAGCCATGATCTTGGGCGAGCTTGAACATCGGCTTCTCAACGACTACCAGCGCGATTTCCCGCTGGAACCGCGGCCTTTCGCCCGCATCGCCGACGATCTCGGCGTCAGCGAGGACGAGGTCCTGGCGACCATCACCCGGCTGGGCGAAGACGGCACGATCGGGCGTGTCGGCGCGGTCGTTCGGCCCAACACCATCGGCGCCAGCACCCTCGCGGCAATGGCGGTGCCCGCGGACCGGTTGGAGGACGTCGCCGCCCTGGTCACCGCCCGGCCGGAGGTGAACCACAACTACGAGCGCGAACACGCGCTCAATCTGTGGTTCGTCGTCACCGGCCCCGATCCTCTGTCGATCGAAGACGTCCTCGCCGAAATCGAGCGTGACACCGGTCTGGAGACTGTCCATCTGCCGCTGGTCGAGGCCTACAACGTCGATCTGGGGTTCGATCTCCAATGAGGACCGTCGACGGAACGGACCTGCGTTTTCTTGAGGCGATCGAGGACGGACTGCCAGCGGTGTCCCGGCCGTACCGCGATATAGGGAAGCGGATCGGACTTTCGGAGGACGCGGTCATCGGTCGGCTGAAGGCACTGATCGATAGCGGCGTGGTCTCGCGGTTCGGTGTCATCGTCCGCCACCGCGAACTCGGCTACCGCGCCAACGCCATGGTCGTCTGGGACGTGCCCGACGACAGGGTCTCGGACGTCGGCCGGCGGCTTGCGGCGGTACCGTTCGTGACCCTTTCCTATCGACGGCCGCGGCGCCCGCCGGCCTGGCCATACAACCTGTTCTGCATGATTCACGGCAAGGACCGCGAGACGGTCGAACGACAAATCGCCGGCCTGATTGCCGACCAAGGGCTTGGCGGCATCGACTACGCCGTGCTGTTCAGCCGGCGCCGCTTCAAGCAGCGCGGCGCCCGCTACGGGGCACCCACGCGGCGTGAGGTGGCGTGATGGACGTGATCGACCGCCGCATCGTCAACGCCTTGCAGGGCGGATTTCCAATCTCGGATCGCCCGTACGCCGAGGCCGCCGAAGGGCTCGGCATCAGCGAGGCGGAGCTGATCCGGCGACTCCGGGACATGCTCGCCGAGGGGGTGCTCAGCCGCTTTGGTCCCCTCTACCACGCTGAACGCCTCGGCGGCGGACTGACGCTCGCCGCCATGGCGGTGCCGGAAGACCGATTCGACGCTGTTGCCGAAACGGTCAACGCGCATCCGGAGGTCGCTCACAACTACGCCCGCGATCACGCGTTCAACATGTGGTTCGTCCTGGCCACAGACACGCCCGAGCGCATCGATGCCGTCATTGCGGAGATTGAAAGCGAGACGGACCTGTCCGTTTATTCGATGCCGAAGATCGACGAGTTCTTCATCGGCCTGAGGCTTGAAGCATGAACGAGATCCGGCCGTCCCTGCCCATCGATGACGTCGACCGGCGGATCGTCGCCGCGACCCAGGCGGGCTTGCCCCTGGTCGCAATGCCTTACCACGCCATCGCCGAGAAGCTCGACCTGGAACCCTCGGAGGTCATGGCACGCCTGCGGCGCATGCACGAGCGCGGCATCATCCGCCGCGTCGGCGCGGTTCCCAACCACTATCGGCTCGGCATCGTCGCCAACGGCATGACCGTCTGGGACGTCGATGACGATGCCGTTGCCGACGTCGGCCCCGCCATCGGCGCGCTGGACTTCGTTTCCCATTGCTACCACCGGCCCCGTCACCTGCCGCTCTGGCCCTACAACGTGTTCGCCATGGTCCACGGCCGCAGCCACGACGAGGTCGAGGCCAAGGCGGAGGAAATCGCCGGTATCGTCGGCGATCGCTGTCGCGGCCACGCGATCCTCTACTCGACCCGCATCCTCAAGAAGACCGGCCTTCGGATCGCGGAGTAAGGCGACCATGTTCCGCATCACCCAGTTCATGAACGAGATCGTCCGGCCGACGCCGGCAGGGCCGCGGCGCGACCCGCCGGGCCCGGTGGTGATCTGGAACCTGATCCGGCGCTGCAATCTCACCTGCAAGCATTGCTACTCGATCTCCGCCGACCGGGACTTCCCCGGCGAGCTCTCCACCGAGGAGGTGTTCATGGTCATGGACGACCTGAGAGCCTTCCGCGTCCCGGTGCTGATCTTGTCGGGCGGCGAGCCGCTGCTGCGTCCCGACATCTTTCCGATCGCCCGCCGCGCCAAGGAGATGGGGTTCTACGTCGGACTGTCGTCCAACGGCACGCTGATCGACGAGGGCCTGGTCGGAGAGATCGCCGACGTGGACTTCGACTACGTCGGCGTCAGCCTCGACGGAATCGGCGCCACCCACGACCGCTTCCGCGGCAAGCCCGGCGCCTTCGACGCGGCGCTGCGGGGACTGCGGCTTTGCCGCGACCGCGGCCTCAAGGTCGGCGTCCGGTTCACCATGACCCTCGACAATGCCGACGAGCTCCCCGACCTGCTGGCGTTGATCGACGAAGAGGGCATCGACAAGTTCTATTTCTCCCACCTCAACTATGCCGGTCGCGGCAACAAGAACCGCGGCGACGACGCGGCGCTGGCGACCACGCGCCGGGCCATGGACCTGTTGTTCGACACGTGCTGGCAGGGCGTCGCATCGCGCAATCCCAAGGAGTTCGTCACCGGCAACAACGATGCCGACGGCGTCTACCTTTTGCAATGGGTCCGCGCGCGCTTCCCGGAGCATGCCGACCACCTGGCGGCCAAGCTCGTCCAGTGGGGCGGCAACGCCTCCGGCGTCAACGTCGCCAACATCGACAATGTCGGCGACGTGCATCCGGATACCATGTGGTGGCATCACACGCTCGGCAACGTGCGCAAGCGGCCGTTCTCGGAGATCTGGCCCGACACATCCGATCCGATCATGGCCGGTCTCAAGCGCCGGCCCCGCATCATCGAAGGACGCTGCGGCGCCTGCCGGCATTTCGACATCTGTGGCGGCAACACTCGGGTCCGCGCACTTCGGCTGACCGGCAACCCGTGGGCCGAAGACCCGGCCTGTTATCTCACCGACGCGGAGATCGGCGTGGACGGCGATCACGAAAGGCTGCAACTCAGGCCCTTCGGAAGGGGTGATCATGCGGTGGGCGCGGCCTAAGGCTGGTTTCATCGCAGCTGCGGCTGTCGTCGCGTTCGCGGTGCCGGCATCGGCGGAGCCCGATGCGCTCCCGCTCTACGCCGAGCATTGCGCCGAGTGCCACGGTGCCCATCGCCTTGGCGGCATCGGTCCGGCCCTGCTGCCCGGCAACCTCGGCCGGCTCCGCGAGACGGTGGCACGGGACGTGGTTGCCCGTGGCCGTCCGGCCAGCCAGATGCCGGGGTTCGCCGACACGCTCTCGGCCGAACAGATCGCCGCGGTCACGGCGTTGGCGTACGAGCCGCTTCCACAGGTCCCCGATTGGACCTTGAACGACATGGCCGAGAGCCACGTCATCCATGCGGAACCCGGGACGTTGCCCGAACGACCGGTCCACGGCGCCGATCCCCTGAACCTGTTCACTGTCGTCGAATCGGGTGACCACCATGTGACCATCCTAGATGGTGACACCTTCGAGCCCCTGTGGCGGTTCGAATCCCGTTTCGCGCTACACGGCGGAGCCAAGTATTCGCCCGACGGCCGCTTCGTCTATCTCGGATCGCGGGACGGCTCGGTCAGCAAGTACGACCTCTTCGGGCTCAAACCGGTCGCCGAGATCCGCGCCGGCATCAACACCCGGAACATCGCCGTTTCCGCCGACGGCAAATGGGTGATGGTCGGGAACTTCCTGCCCCATTCGGTGGTCGTCCTAGATGCGGCCGACCTCCGCCCGGTCAAGGTCATTCCCGTCGGCGACGGCAAGGGGACAACGTCCCGGGTCAGCGCCGTCTACACTGCGGCGCCGCGGGAGAGTTTCGTCGTCGCGTTGAAGGACATTCCGGAGATCTGGGAGATCTCTTACGCCGCCGATCCCAAACCGGTACCCAAGGGATTGGTCCACAACTACCAGCCGGGGATGGAAGAAGGCGCCTTCGACTTCGGGCCGTTCCCGGTGCGGCGGATCGTGCTCGACGACTTCCTCGACGACTTCTTCTTCGATCCGCCCTATCGCAATCTCATCGGCGCCGCCCGCAACGGCCGCAACGGCCAGGTGGTCAACATGAACGTTGGGCGCAAAGTTGCCGACATCGACCTGGATGGCCTGCCCCATCTCGGGTCCGGAATCACCTTCGCCTATCAAGGGCGGCCGGTGCTGGCGACGCCTCACCTGCGCGAAGGCTTGGTCAGCGTCATCGACATGGCGACCTGGCAGACGATCAGACGCATTCCCACGCTCGGCCCCGGGTTCTTCATGCGCAGCCACGAGAACACGCCCTACGCTTGGGTCGACGTGTTCTTCGGCCCTGACCGCGACGCCATTCACGTCATCGACAAGCGCACGCTTGAAGTGGTTGCCACACTGCGCCCCGATCCAGGGCGAACGGCTGCTCACGTCGAGTTCACCCGCGACGGCCGGCACGCGCTGGTCAGCATCTGGGAAACGGATGGTGCGCTGGTCGTTTATGACGCGGCAACGTTCGAGGAGGTGAAGCGCCTGCCTATGCGCAAGCCCTCGGGAAAATACAATGTCTACAACAAGATCACGCTCTCGGCCGGGACCAGCCACTGATCGTCGCCGGTCGCGGGCCTTGGTCCTCGTTGGTCACGGGTCGACGCGGCGCGCGGCGCCCAATCGGCTGCTCCGACGCCATGGGGAAGCCATCGCCCGCCGTAGGCTTTTTCCGAAGGTCTGCGTTGCCGCCCTGCACGGCGAGCCGGGGCCGGAGTCGGCGTTGCGCCGCCTGAACGGCGAACCGGCTTGGATTGTGCCGCTGTTCATGTCTGACGGCCGCTACACGCGTCACCGCATCCCCGAGCTGTTCGGCATTGACAAGACAGCCGACAGGAATGGGCTGAGTGTGCTTCCGCCCCTCGGTCTGCATTCGGGGATCGCCGATCTCGCCACCGACCGCGCGCTCGATTGGGCTGAGGGGGAGGGACTGGTGCCGGCGTCGGTGACGCTGGTTCTCATCGGGCATGGCTCGGAAGACGATCCGGCCTCACGTGACGCGGCCGAACTGCAGGCGGCGCGAGTGCGGAACAAGCCCGTATTCGGCAACGTTGCCACCGCGTTTCTTCAACAGTCGCCCCATGTCGCGGATGTCATCGGGGGCATTGACGGACCCATGATTGCTGTTGGCCTTTTCGCCGCCAACGGAGTGCATGGAGCCGAGGATGTCCCCCGTCTGATGTCCGGCAATAGCGCCCGTCAATCCATCTATCTCGGTGCCATCGGAGTCGATCCGAAGATTCCCGACATCATCGTCGACTTGGTCGGCGTTGAGGCCTGATTTCCCGTCGAATTCCGACCGCTGAATTTGATCAACGTCAAGTAACGCGAGCGTGATGTTGCGCCAAACTTGAGAGCGTGCGGGGCTTCGATCTTCGGTGCGGCGGGGCTATGGATATTGCATGTTCAGGATTTGCCGGCGACGCGGCGCCGAGATCCGGTTGTCAAAGGTGCGCCATGTCGTTGGGTGCGGATTGGGAGCACCTCGGCGGCGACGAGCTCGCCATCATCGATGCGGCACGGGTGACCCGCGAGTTCCACCCTGGTGAAACTCTCTTCCACGAAGGTGCACCCTGTGCGGGCCTCTACTGCATCGAGGACGGACTCGTCTGTACCCGAAAGATGGACTCCTCGGGCAATGCGATCCTGTTGCGTCTGAACTACGCCGGAGACCTGCTTGGCCATTGCGCGGTGCTGGCAGGAGCGGAATACAAGGTCACGGCGGAAGCCTTGGAACCGACCCGCGCGTGCTTCATCGATACGGCGACCGTCCGCGCCTTGTTGGGCCGAAGCACCGGTTTGGCACTCAACCTGCTGCAGCGCCTCGCAGCCGATCTCGACGACGCCGAGGAGCAGGTGCTGCGGGTGACCACGCTGCCGGTGCGCGCGCGGGTCGCACACCTGCTGCTCGTGCTCAAGGATCGCTATGGTCAAACGGGATCGAACGGCGGTTTCCGGTTGCGCCTGCCGCTGTCCCGTCAGGACATGGCATCGATGATCGGCATTCGGCCCGAATCCATGTCGCGTACGATTCGTGGCCTGCAGGCGGACGGAGTGGCGCGTTTTTCCGGCCGCGTCGTTCACGTTCCGACAACGTCGCGGCTTCGGCGGGAGCTCAGCAGCGGAGGTCTTGACGGCCCTGGTTGCGCGACCCCACGTCCCGCGGAGATGATTCAAGGCCAGCTGTAGAACCCGAACGGGAACCGGGTTCAACAAGGTCGAATAGCGCACTATGGTGGCGTCAACGCGTCCACAAGATCCGGGCCTTTCCTACAATGAGTCCGCGACGCCGCTTCGCCCGCGCTTTTCTGGCAGGCCTGTATTTGGCGATCGCTTCGGTAGTGCCGGCCGCGTCATTGGCCCAGGACTTGACATTCATCCGCATTGGGACCGGCTCTACTGGTGGCACCTACTTTCCCATCGGTGGGTTGATCGCCAGCGCGATCAGCAACCCTCCGGGGTCGAGGGCGTGTGCCGACGGCGGAAGCTGCGGCGTGCCTGGCATGATCGCCGTAACCCAATCGACGCAGGGGTCTGTCGAGAATGTTCGCGCTATCGCTGCCGGCGAACTCGACATGGCGCTCAGCCAGGCCGAAGTCGCTTTCAATGCGCATTTCGGCATTGGCGTGTTCATGGGTGACAAGAACCTTTCCAAGGTACGAGCCGTCGCCAACCTTTACCCTGAGGAGGTGCACATCGTCGTGCGCGGCGATTCCGGCATCGAATCGGTCGCCGGGCTCAAGCGCAAGCGGGTTTCGCTGGGTGAGAAGGCGTCCGGTACGCTTGTCGTCGCCCGTCTCGTCCTCTCCGCCTACGGCCTGAGCGAACGCAGCGTCAAAGCCGTTTACGAAAAGGTCGGAACCTCGGGCGACATGCTCGTCGGTGGCGAGCTCGACGCCTACTTCATGGTTGGCGGTCATCCGATCAATGCGATTATCGATGCGGCCGAGGCGACCGCCATCAAGCTGCTGCCGATAAGCGGCGAAGAAGCGCGCCAGATCGCCATCGATCATCCTTTCTTTGCCCCCACCGAGATCCCTGCCGGCGCTTACAAGGGCGTGGCCGAAACGCCGACCATCGGCGTCGGTGCGCAGTGGGTGGTCTCGGCCGACCTCGACGTCGATCTCGTTTACGGGGCGACAAAGGCCCTGTGGCACGCCAACAACCGGCGGCTTCTTGATGGCGGCCATCCGAACGGCCGGCGCATCCGCCTGGAGACCGCGTTGGATGGCATCGCCATTCCGTTCCATCCGGGCGCTGAACGGTTCTATCGCGAGGCCGGGTTGATTCCACCGAAATGACCACCGATTTCCATCTCCGCCCAGGGCCCGGCGGCGACGCGACGCCGATCAGGCCATTGCGCCCCGACGACTTGAGCGCGTGGCTGGAAGATCAGCCGGCCGAGCTTCGGCGCTGGGTCACGAACACCGGGTTCACTGCCGAGCCGGGTACGACCTGCCTGGCGCCAGGTGAGAAAGGCGAAGTGGCTTGCGTCCTCCTCGGCGTCAGCACCGAGCCGACTCCCTGGGATTGGGGCGGACTGCCGACGAAGCTCCCGGCTGCGACCTACCGGGTCGATGGGACTTTGGATCAGGCTTCTGCCGATGCCGCAGCGCTTGGTTGGGGCCTGGGCGCCTACCGGTTCGAACGCTATCGGAATGTTCCTCACGCGCTCGCCGATCTGATCTTTCCCGATGGCTGTGACCGTGCGGCCGTGGAGCGCGCCATTGCCGCCACCTACCTTGCGCGCGACCTCGTCAACACGCCGGCTGACGACATGGGACCTGAGGAACTGGCCGTCGCGGCGGAAGAGCTGGTCACCGGTCGCGGCGGCACGAGTTCGGTGATCATTGGCGATGATCTGTTGGCTGCCAACTACCCGGCGGTGCACGCGGTTGGGCGCGCGAGCGCACGGGCACCACGCTTCATCGATCTCAAGTGGGGCAACGATGCGGCACCCCGGGTAACGCTCGTCGGCAAGGGAGTCTGTTTCGACTCCGGCGGCCTCGACCTCAAGCCTGCCTCGGCGATGAAGCTGATGAAGAAGGACATGGGCGGCGCGGCAACCGTTCTCGGCATCGCGAGCATGGTCATGGCGGCCGGCCTCGACGTGAGGCTGCGGGTTCTGATTCCGGCGGTGGAAAACAGCATTGCCGGAAATGCGTTTCGGCCCCTCGACGTCGTTCGGACCCGCAAAGGCCTGACGGTCGAGATCGGCAACACCGACGCCGAAGGACGGGTGATCCTCGCCGACGCCCTGGCCGAAGCCGCCGAAGACGAACCGGTACTTCTGATCGATTGTGCGACGTTGACCGGCGCGGCCCGCGTAGCGTTGGGCACCGAACTACCCGCTGTTTTCACGCCGGACGACAACTTGGCCAGAGATCTCCTCGGCCTCGGACAACGCATCGGCGATCCGTTGTGGCGGTTGCCGTTGTGGGCTCCGTATCGCCGGCACCTCGACAGCAAGATTGCCGATCTCAACAACGCCCCCGACAGCCCCTTTGCCGGTGCCATTACCGCTGCCCTGTTCCTCGCCGAATTCGCCGCGCCCGTGGAGAGTTGGGCGCACATCGATCTCATGGCTTGGAACACGGAAAGCAGGCCCGGCCGACCGGAGGGCGGTGAGGCGATGGCCATGCGGGCCATCTACGCCGTCATCGAACAGCGCTTCGGCCGCCGGAAGAGGAGCCGGCAAACCTAATCGGAGCGCCGCCGCTGCCGGACTTGCGGTCGATACCGGTGCAGATAGGTTGGAATGATCGCTTCGACGGCCGTCGGTTCGATGCCGAGGTCCGAGAAGGTGAGTGCACCCTCGCTGACGACGTTGTCGTTGGCGAGCAGCTTGACCTGATCGCGGGTCAAGGGTGGCTCCGGTAGCCATTCCAGGAACGTCGCCTCAAGGCTCGCCACAGCAAGCGGAATGGGCACGAGAAGGCGTTTGCGGGCCGTCTCGGCCAGCAGCAGTTCCATGACCTCGCGGAAGCTGATCACCCGAGGCCCACCCAACTCATAGGTCTTTCCGGCCATCGCCGGGTCCTCCAGCGCGTTACGCGCGGCCTCGGCGACATCGCCGACATAGACCGGTTGAAACGACGTGTTGAACACCGGCAGCACCGGCAGGAAACGAGCGAGCACGGCGAACCGATTGAAGAAATCGTCCTCAGGACCGAAGACCACGCTCGGCCGCAAGACCGTGGCGTCCGGAAACGCGTCCCGTACAGCGTGTTCGCCGGCGGCCTTGGTGCGGCCGTAAACGGCTTCCGACGCCGGGTCGGAACCGATGGCAGACATCTGCACGAAACGCTTGGCGCCGGTCCGGGCCGCAGCTTGGGCGACGGTGGCCGCACCGTCGACATGGATGCTCTGAAACGTCCGTCGTCCGCGTTCGTAGAGAATGCCGACCAGATTGACGACGGCGTCGGCACCGTCGATCAGAGCCGCAACCGACTCTGGCTGCGTGATGTCGGCAGCCAACGGTACGATCTGTCCTGGGTCGCCGAGGGGAACTAGGAATTGTGCCGCTTCGACGTCGCGGCAGCCGACCCGAACGATCCAGCCGTCTGCGGCGAGCCTCTGGACCAAATGGCGGCCAATAAACCCGGCGCCGCCGAAAACCGTCACCAGACGACGATCCATGAAATGCTCCTTGCGATCTCGGCCGACTCGATGGACGGGCCGATCTCATCGCTTAGTCCGTGTCGTCAACCGCGTCAACCTTGGCGGCATCTCGACCAGCCATCAAAGCCGGTTGACACAGCGCGGCTGCGGGCTTTAGGAGTGGTTGCTTGGGCCGACGTTGGTGTCCGGTACTCGGATGCCCAGGTGGCGGAATTGGTAGACGCGCAGGCTTCAGGTGCCTGTGACCGCAAGGTCGTGGAAGTTCGAGTCTTCTCCTGGGCACCAAATCTGTCGGCGACAAAAGAATAAGGGGCCGTTCCGGGTGAACATCGACGGAATCACCATCGAGTTGCACCACGGCGACCTGCCAGAAGGCGTCGATTTCGGCGATTGCGTCGCCGTTGACTCCGAAACCATGGGACTGAGCACGCTCCGTGACCGGCTGTGCCTGGTGCAGCTCTCGGCCGGCGATGGAACGTGCCATCTGGTTCAATTCCTGCCCGGTGATCCGCAGTCGAACGCGCGCAGCACCTATGACGCGCCCAATTTGAAGCGGCTGCTGACCGACCAGTCGGTCACCAAGCTGTTTCACTATGCGCGCTTCGATGTCGCCATGTTCCTCCGCTACCTTGGCGTACGGACGGAACCGCTCTACTGCACCAAGATCGCCTCGCGCCTGGTGCGGACGTACACGGATCGTCATGGCCTCAAGGATTTGAGCCGCGAGTTGCTCAACATCGAGATGTCCAAGGTGCAACAATCTTCGGACTGGGGCGCGGAAGACCTGACGCCCGAGCAGCTCAAGTACGCGGCATCGGACGTTCTCTACCTGCATCGGCTGCGAACCCGACTGGACGAGATGCTTGTCCGCGAAGGCCGCCAGGATCTGGCCCGGTCGTGTTTCGGGTTCGTCAACGACCGCGCGCTGCTCGACCTCGAAGGCTGGGTCGACGAGGACATCTTCGCTTACTGATTCCTCACGCCAAGCGTCCCTATTTGCCGGTCCGGGCCGATACCGTATTCCGGGCCCGATCGCCTTGATTCTGTTGACCATTTGATCTGTCGCTTGCATACTGGCGGCAGTTGTGGCATGCAGTTTGCTAGACAGTCGCTTCCCGCCGTTCGCCGGGGGAGGGACATTGGACTCGCGACTTATTGGCGCTCAACTGATTGGCTGACCGACGACAATGACCCCGAACACGGCCATGCCGCGTCCTCAGGATCTTGAAAGCGATCTCGCTTCGGCGCGGCGGGTGTTGGCGTTGGAGATGTCCGGGCTCGAGGCCCTGGCCCGCGAACTCGACGCGTCGTTCGTCGCCGCCCTCGACATCATCGGCCGGATGACCGGCCGGCTGATCGTCACCGGCATGGGCAAGAGCGGCCACGTCGCCCGCAAGATCGCCGCGACGTTTGCCTCGACCGGGACCGCTGCATTGTTCGTCCACCCGGCGGAAGCCAGCCATGGCGATCTGGGGATGATCACCTCGACCGACGTTGTGGTCGCACTGTCGAACTCCGGGGAAACCCCGGAAATGGCCGACCTCGTGACCTACGCCAAGCGCTTCGAGATCCCGTTGATCGCCATCTGCGGCCGAGACGGCAGTGCGCTGGCCGAGGCTGCGGACGTGGCGCTGATTTTGCCCGACAGCGTCGAAGCGTGTCCGATGGGTCTCGCGCCGACGACATCGACGACCGTGATGTTGGCGCTGGGCGACGCCCTCGCCGTGGCGATGCTCGAACGCAAGGGATTTTCATCCGACGATTTCTTCGTTCTCCACCCGGGCGGAAAGCTCGGGCGCCGGTTGCTCAAGGTTTCCGATCTCATGCACGGCGGCGACGACCTGCCGGTGGTCGGGAAGGATGCGACCATGGCCGATGCATTGATTGCGATGACGGCGAAAGGATTCGGCTGCGTCGGCATCGTCGACGAAGGCGAGGGACTTGCCGGCATCATCACCGATGGCGACCTCCGCCGGCATATGAGCCCGGACCTCCCGAGCCGCACTGCAGCCGATGTCATGACCACGCAACCGACGACAATTCGCCCGGATGCCCTGGCCAGCGAGGCGTTGCGCGTGATGAATGCGCGATCGATCACCAATCTTTTCGTCGTGGACGGCAACCGCCTGGTCGGCGTTCTGCATGTCCACGACTGCCTGCGCGCGGGCGTGGCGTGAGGTCGCGCGGATGACGGCGCCACGCTTGTCTCCCTCGGCATCTGCGGCGATGGGGCCCGCGCCCTCGGGTGCGGGAAGTGTCCGATCGGGTCCCGCGACCCCCGGCCGTCGTCTGGCGCTGCTGCCGCCATCGTCGCGCGGGTCGCAGCCTGGTTACTCCCGCTTCGTCAGCTTGATGAAGCTGGTCTTGCCGTCCGTCGCCCTCATCCTCGTTGCCCTCGTCGTCGCGTGGCCCTACGTGGCACCCAAGGACAGCCATTTCCGCTTCGGATTTGCCGCGGTCCAGGAAGTCGGCGATGGCGAACCGAGCGCGTTCAATGCCCGCTTCGTCGGTATCGATGGCGAAAACCGGCCGATCACCATCACCGCCGACGTCGTCCATAACCTGTTGCCCGACGGCGAAGCGCCGGTCGACCTCGAAATGCCGAAAGCCGACATCACGCTCCAGGACGGGAGCTGGCTGGTCTTGACGGCGAAGAAAGGCGTCTATGACTGGCAGAAGAAGTCCTTGGAACTGACCGATTCGGTCAACCTGTTCCACGACACCGGCTACGAGTTCCATACCTCGCAGGCAACGATCGACGTTGAAGGCTTCGCCGCCGACGGACGCGAACCGGTCCGCGGTCACGGACCGTTCGGCGAGTTGACGGCTGAAGGTTTCCGCGTCCGTGACAAGGGCCGGCGCATCTTCTTCGATGGCAAGGCGACCCTCATCCTGCGGCCGGGAGCCGGAGGGACCAGCGAATGATCGGGCGGCAATGGCAACGGATTGCCGTCGTGGGTTGGTTAGCCGTCGCGGCCTGGCCGGCCGCCGCGCTTTCGCAATCGCTTCAGTTCAGCGGGGACGGCAACAACCTTCCGGTGGCCATCAACGCCGATGACGGAATCGAGTGGCAGCAGGAGAACATGGTGTTCCGCGCCCGCGGAAACGCCCAAGCCAAACGCGGTGACGTCAACCTCCGGGCCGACGTCCTGAGCGCCCACTACCGCGAGCGCGACGATGGTTCGACGGAAATCTGGCGTCTCGACGCGGAAGGCGGTGTGCGCATCTCGTCGCCGACGAAGACGGCTTTTGCGGAGAAGGGAATCTACGACGTCGACAATGGAATCATGATTCTCAGTGGTGGAAAACGTGTGCGCTTCGTCGCCGAAAGCCATGAAATCACGGCCGACCGGCAGCTCGAGTACTGGCAGAACAAACAGATGGCCGTCGCGCGGGGGAACGCCGTGGCGGTCCGCGGCGAAAACCGGCTGCGCGCCGACGTATTGGCGGCGTATTTCACGCGCGACGAAAAGGGAGACTCGACGATCGGACGGGTCGAAGCATTCGACAACGTTGAAGTCGCGACGGCCGACGAAGTCGTCCACGCTGACCGCGGCGTCTACAACGTGATCAGTGGCGTCGCGACACTGACCGGTGCGGTCAGCCTGACGCGCGGTGTCAACAGGCTCGACGGGTGCAGCGCGGAGATCAATCTCGAATCCGGGATCAGCACGTTGCGTGCATGCGCCGGCGCCGGACAGCCCAGGGTTCGCGGCGTCTTCCATCCGGAACGCTGAAAGGGGAATTAAACGGTTGCTGGACGAGTATCGGGGCCAATGAGGACCGACGACCAACCTCAAGCGATACCATCGGAAACCCGGCCGGATGAGGATACGGACCGGATCCCGCGGCTTGTCGCCGACAATCGCGGCCTGTTCGCGATCAATCTCGGCAAACGCTACAAGAAAAGGCCGGTGGTAAGGGGCATCAGCATCGCCCTGCAGCGGGGCGAGGTCATCGGCCTGCTGGGGCCAAACGGCGCTGGCAAGACGACCTGCTTCTACATGATCGCCGGTCTCGTGCCTCCCGACCACGGTACGGTCGTTCTCGACGGCACCGAGATCACCGACTTGCCGATGTATCGCCGCGCCCGGCTCGGTGTCGGCTACCTGCCCCAGGAAGCGTCCATCTTTCGCGGCCTGTCTGTAGAGGACAACGTCCGCGCGGTGCTCGAGGTCGGCGAACAATCCCGCGAACGTCGCGAAGCGATTCTCGACGGGCTCCTCGCCGAGTTCTCCATTACCCATCTGCGTCGGACGCCGGCCCTGGCTCTGTCCGGCGGCGAGCGGCGACGGGTGGAAATCGCCCGCGCGCTCGCCTCCAATCCCCATTTCATTCTGCTCGACGAACCGTTTGCCGGTATCGACCCCATTGCCGTCGGCGACATCCGCGACCTGGTCTCTCATCTGAAGGATCGTGGCATCGGCGTCCTGATCACCGACCACAATGTCCGGGATACGCTGGACGTTATAGACCGCGCCTACATCATCCACGACGGGATGATGCTCATGGAGGGGACGCCGTCGGATATCGTTGGCAACGAGGACGTTCGAAGAGTCTATCTGGGCGATCGGTTCAGTCTGTAGGGTAGCTACCGATGGCGTTGACCCCACGCCTCGACCTGCGTCAGACGCAGGCGCTCGTCATGACGCCTCAGCTGCAGCAGGCGATCAAGTTGCTGCAGCTTTCGAACATCGAGCTTACCCAATATGTCGAACAGGAACTGCAGCGCAATCCGCTGCTCGAACGCGATGACGGCGACGCCCTCGGTACCGAAGCAGCCACGCCGGACGAGGCCGGTGGTGCTGTCGCGACGGGCCTGGAAACAGTAGACCGAGCTGTCTCGGACGACAGCGGTGGCGCCGGGGAGACGGCACTCGATGTCGACTACGACAATCTGTTCGACGGAGACGGACCCGGTGGTGACGAACCGGTTGCCGCGTCGGGACTTGGCGATGCCCAGGTCTGGAGCGCGCGCGGAGGTAGTTTCGACGACGGTGAGGCGAGCCTCGAAAACACACTAACCGGTGCGCCAACGCTCCGCGAACATCTGGCGAGCCAGCTGTCCATCGACATTACCGATCCCATCGACCGCATTATCGGTGCCCACCTAATCGAAATGCTCGACGAAGCCGGATATTTTGTCGGCGACATGGACGCGGTCGCCACGGCGCTGAACTGCGACGTTCAACGGGTTGAAGACACCTTGGAACGAATGCAGCATTTCGACCCGCCGGGGATCTTCGCCCGCAATCTGTCGGAATGCCTCGCTCTTCAGCTGCGGGAACGCAATCGTCTTGACCCGGCGATGCGGGCCCTGCTCGACAATCTCGATCTTGTCGCGCGCCATGAACTGGTCGCGCTGACCAAGATCTGTGGCGTCGACGCTGAAGACGTCGCCGACATGCTGGCTGAGATCCGCGCGCTCAATCCGAAGCCGGCCCTGGTCTTCGATCACACGGTGGCCCAACCGGTCACCCCGGACGTCATCATGCGCCCGCAATCCAGTGGCACGTGGCTCGTGGAGCTCAACAGCGAAACCTTGCCCCGCGTGCTGGTCAACAATCACTACTACGCGCGGATCAGCCGGTCCGCCCGGAAGAAGGAAGACAAACAGTACATCGCCGAATGCCTGCAGTCAGCCAACTGGCTGGTGAAATCCCTTCACCAGCGGGCGACGACGATCCTGAAGGTGGCGACCAAGATCATCCGCCATCAGGACGCGTTCTTCGTCAACGGCGTGCAGTCCCTTCGGCCGCTGGTGCTGCGGGACATCGCCCAGGCGATCGAAATGCACGAGAGCACGGTCAGCCGGGTGACGTCGAACAAGTTCATCGCCACCCCACGGGGGATCTTCGAGCTGAAGTACTTCTTCACCCAGGCGCTCGGCAGCGTCGATGGGACGGACAGTCACTCGGCCGAATCCGTCCGCCGCCGCATCCGCGCATTGATCGACGAGGAATCCGCCAAGACCGTACTGTCAGACGACAGGATCGTCGCGATCCTACAGGACGAGGGTGTCGATATAGCCAGACGAACCGTCGCTAAGTATCGGGAATCTATGGGAATTCCCTCTTCCGTGCAGCGACGGCGCGAGAAGGCCGTTGGCCTTTGACGGGGCCTGGGCCGGATACTTGACACGATGGGGGCAGGAAACTAAGGTCCGGGCCTTTGCTGGCCTTGAGAGCTGACTTGGGGTCCGACGTAGGACGCCCATTGCGTATCCAAGCCTAACGATTCAGGACGCATTTGCCTCGGTGGCCTGCGGGCCAGGGGCATCGGAACGTCTACTCAATGGACATTGCGGTCAACGGAAAGAACATCGACGTCGGCGACGCACTGCGCGATCACGTTCAAAGCGAACTGACCGCGACGGTGACGAAGTATTTCTCCCGCGCCCATGACGCACATGTCGTTTTTTCACGGGAGGCACATCAGTTCCGCGCCGATATCTCCGTGCACCCTGTTCGGGGCATGCTGGTCCAGGGACGGTCCGCCGCGGCCGATGCTTATGCCGCTTTCGATGGTGCGCTGGAGCGCATTGCCAAACAGCTCCGCCGCTACAAACGCCGGCTCAACGATCACCACAAACGGGGACCCGAGGAAGGCATCCCTGCCCAGCAATACGTCATCGCTCCAGAGAGTGAAGACGACGAGATTCCGGAATCCGCACAGCCGGCGATCATCGCCGAAATGCCGACGGAGATCGCTACGCTCAGCGTCAGCGAGGCGGTCATGCGCATGGATCTCGCCGACGTTCCGGCGATGATGTTCCGCAACCGCGGCAATGGCGGCCTCAACGTCGTTTACCGCCGTCCCGACGGCAATATCGGATGGATCGATCCGGTGAACACTGGCACTAGCTGACGCCGAATTACGATCATGGAAATTGCCGATCTCCTGAAACCGGATCACGTCGTCGCCCGACTCAAGGCGACCAGCAAGAAGCAGGCGCTGCAGGATCTCGCGCGACATGCCGCCCCGATCACCGGACAGACTGAGCGCGCGATCTTCGATGTGCTGATGGAACGCGAGCGGCTCGGCACCACGGGCGTCGGCAATGGTATCGCCATTCCCCACGGCAAACTCGGCAGCCTCGATCGGCTCTACGGCCTGTTTGCCCGGCTGGAGAACCCGATCGATTTCGATTCCATCGACGATCGTCCGGTCGACCTGATTTTCCTGCTTCTGGCTCCAGAGTCCGCCGGTGCCGATCATCTCAAGGCGCTGGCCCGGGTCTCGCGGCTGCTGCGCGACAAAACCGCCTGCGAAAAGCTGCGCGGCACGGAGGACGCTGAAGCGCTCTATGCGCTCCTGGTCGATACGACGGCCAATCGAGCAGCGTAGGCTCGCCCGCCGGCGGCAGCGCTGGCGTCAGTGCACACTCAGTGGTTCGAGATCGTTCTGGCGAACGAGCGCGTCGGCCACATCACGTTGGGCCACAAGGGCGAGCTGTTGGCCGTCGGCCGCGTGCACCGCGAACGCGGTCTGGCCATCGACAACCACCCGTTTCAGGTAGGCCAAGTGCTGGCTTCCGAATGCGGCGAAATCCTGCGCCGACATGGTCGAACGCTGGGCTCTCGTGTCGATTGCCGGGAACGGCGCATTGTCATCGGTCATGGTCGTGTTCCTCATGGCGCCCCATACGAGCGCGCACCAAGTTTCGAACGGATGAAGTCGGAAGCTGTCGGCGCCGGAGGGTCTACTTTTCCGGAGCCACGTCGATGGTCTGCTGCCGCTTGGCGGCGGATTCAGAAGTCGGCCCTTTGTCGATTTTGATGGTGCGGACTTCCGGCTCGGGCACCGGCCGTTCCAGGTCTATGTGCAAAAGACCGTTGTCCAGGGCGGCGCCCGTCACTTCGATGCCCTCCGCGAGGACGAAACTGCGCTGGAACTGCCTCGCCGCGATCCCGCGATGGAGATAGACGCGGCCGTCATCGTTCTCCGACCGCCGGCCGCGAATGACGAGCTGGTTGTCCTCAATGGTGACTTGAAGATCATCCATCGCGAAACCCGCGACGGCCAACGTGATGCGCAAGCCGTTCTCACCGATTTGTTCGATGTTGTACGGAGGGTAGCCTTCGGCCGACGTCTTCGACGCGTGGTCGAGAAGCCGCTCCAAATGGTCAAAGCCAAGAAGAAGGGGGCTGTTGAACACGGACATGCGGGACATGGCGTCGTCCTCCTCTGCAAACGAGCGAGTACGGCATAAACTGGGGCCCTCTTGGCACCCCGCCGGCGACCGCATCGCGCGTCACCGGTTGCCCGATCCTAATTTGGCCCGAAAAGACGCCGTGTCAATGGCAAGGCGTTCCTTGGGCTGGTGGGAGCCCGGTTCAATGCTGACCGTTGCAACCCGTCGGCTGCCAATCCGGCGGTGCCATCTCGAACCCTGAAAAGACGAATGCCGGCGCCACAGTGCAGCCAGCCAGCATCCATCCGCCGACGGGTTCAGCGGTTTGCCAGGCGCCGGCGGACACCACCGCATGAGCCTGCTGGCCGGCGGCGAAGTCGGTGCCGAGCGTTATGGTCCGGGATTCGGCGCCGCTCTCGGCAATCGTCAGGGCGAACGGCGCTCCGGCATAGTGATGCCAGATCTCCGTCGCGTCGATGCGATGCCAGGCAGACCGTTCCCCCTCGCGCAGCAGATAGTAGATGACTGTGACCGCGCCCCGTTCACCGTCAGCGCCGGCGTGGCGGAAGGTCTCGCGATAGAACCCGCCCTCGGGGTGCGGCGCGAGGCCAAGGCGGGCGACGATGTCTTCTGCAGTCGTCACCCGTGGGACCGCCGAGCGTCGTCGCCGTCGGCGTCCTTCAGCCGGCGATAGAGGGTCGACGGACTGAGCTCGAGAATGGCCGCAGCCTTTGGGATGTTTCCGTCACACGCATCGATGACCGGTTGGATGTAGTCCATCTCGACCTCGCGGAGCGGTCGAAATCCGCCGGCGCCTGCACCGATCGGCTGGCGGACATCGGCGGTCGGTGTCGGCCCCGGTACGCCTGACGGAGATCGGCCGGCCGCTCCGGCGATCTGGGCGGGCAGCATGTCGAGCGTTACCACGTCAGCATCGTGCAGGACGACGACACTGCGAACCACATTCTGCAACTGACGGACGTTTCCCGGCCAAGGGAAACGGCTGAGCGCGGCCGCCGCATCCTCGTCAAACCGTTTGAACGGCTTCTGCTCCTCGCTCGCGAAGCGGACGAGCAGGTGCTCCGCAATGGCCAGCACGTCGGCCTCTCGGTCCCGCAACGGCGGCAACGTGATCGGGATGACGTGGAGCCGGTAGTAGAGGTCCTCGCGGAAGCGGCCGGCAATCACTTCTTCCCAGGGGTCGCGATTGGTGGCGCAGACAAATCAGACGTCAACGGTCTCTATGGATTCGGCGCCAACCCGCTGGAAGCCCCCCGTTTGCACGAAACGCAGCAGCTTTGCCTGCAGGTTGACGTCCATATCGCAGATTTCATCGAAGAACAGGGTGCCGCCGTCGGCCCGTGAGGCGGCACCCTGGCGATCGGAAACCGCGCCGGTGAACGACCCTTTCACGTGACCGAAGATTTCGCTCTCGATCAGGTCCCTGGGTATGGCTACGCAGTTGACGGCGATGAATGGCGCGTCGCGGCGCGGACTGCGGCGGTGAATGGCTTCGGCGCAGACCTCCTTGCCGGTCCCGGACTCGCCGGTAATGAAGACGGTTGCCTTGCTGGGGGCAGCACTGTCGATGATCCGATAGATCGCCTGCATCGGCAGCGAGGAGCCGATGAATCCGAAATACGCTTCGCGTCCGAAGTCGTCGCGCAGACTGTCCAACTCGTCAGCAAGATGCCGATGCGCGACCGCATTTCGAAGCGTATAGATCAGCCGCTCAGCGTTGACGGGCTTGACGATGAAGTCGAACGCTCCGGCTTTCATCGCCTCGACGGCGACGTTGATGGAGCCTTGAGTGGTGACGACGACCACCGAACTCGGCAGCTGCGTTTCCTGAACGTGCCGGAGGATGTCGATCCCGTTCATGTCGGGAAGCAGGATGTCGAGGACGATTGCCGCCGGTGTCAAACGGGCAATCGCCTCAAGGCCGTCGGCGCCGCTCGTCGCGATCTCGACGTCGTAGGGCTCGTCCCGCAGAAACTCGCGATAGGCGCGACCCAGAGTCGGGTCGTCCTCGATCAGCAGAATACGCCGGTCGTGTTGATCCGCCATCATCCGTCCCGCCCCCGGGCTCCCGACAATTTATCGGTTCGGTGAAGACAAGGGAACCGCGCGAACGCGCTGCTGGCCTGCGAATTGCTTGGTGATGCGAAACGCACAAAGCGTCGGCAACGTTTGAGGGAAGGGCAGAACAGAAATGGACAATCTCATGCCTTTCGTGCTACGCGGAACCGGCACTGCGACGACGGGGCGTTGCAAAATGCATCGCAACTTGGCTCGCGACATGCCGGACCGAATTCATGTCCCCATGGCCACGACGATCTCGCCTGGCGATATCACCCGCCGCCATGAACGCATCGCCCGCGTGCTCGATCGCGCAAGGGGGCTGCTCGATGACGCGGAGCGGGAAACGGACCGGCTTCGGATCCGGGTTCTTCACCACGCCGCCGGATGCCTGGTCGCGTTCGCCCAGGAAATCGCAGGGAACACGGACGATCCCCTGATCCACGGCGTTCACTGATGTCCAGCGGCTAAGGACTGATCACCAGGCGCAATCGCGCGCAGCTCGGTGATCAGGGCTTCCAGGCGGACGATGTCGGCCGGCGTCGGCGCCCCCGACCGATCGGCGATCTGTCCGCACTCGATTTCCAAGCGGGCCGCGCACTCACCCAATTCGTCAAACCCGAACGTTCCGGCCGAACCGGCGAGGGCGTGGGCGTGGGCGTGCCAGTTCAATCTGTCCAGATCTTCGGACGATTGCTCTTCGTTTCGCAACGATTCGAGGGCGTTGCCCAGGGCGGCCAACCGAGCCGGGATTCCGGAGGCATATTCCTTGGCCAGGGCCGCAAGCCGGTCATTGAGTTCGTCATCGGCGACATCGGCGTGATGACGATCCCAGATCGCCCGAACACGCTGCGCCAACGACATCGGATCAAAGGGCTTGCCGATGACATCGGTGGCGCCGAGGGCGCGCAGGCGTTCGATGTCCGACGGCGACACCTTGGCCGTCAGGAATACGACGGGTGTGTTCGTCAGACCCGGAACGCGGCGGATTGCCTCCAGAGTCCCAGGGTCGTCCATGCGCGGCATCATGACATCGAGCAAAACGATGTCCGGCGGTGATTCGGCCGCAAGCCGCACGGCTTCCTCTCCGGAACCGCAAACCCGGACATCGAAACCGCCCACGGACTGGGGCGCGATCCGGGCCACCGTGCGGATGTCGGGTTCGTCCTCGACGTAAAGGATGCTTCGAAGCGACGAGGACATTACGGGGCTTTGTCCCCGCTTTGGACGTGTTCATATTGGGGGAGTTCGAAATGGAACCGCGTTTGCGACCCCGGATCGGATTCGTAGCCGATGGTGCCGCCGTGGGCATCGATGATGGCGCGGCAGATGCTGAGGCCGAGGCCGGTTCCTCCGACGCTCCGCGTGTCCGAAGAGTCGGCTTGAGTGAATTTCTCAAACACCCGTTCACGGAAACTCTCGGGAATCCCCGGCCCCCGATCGGCAACTTCGACCCGCAACACTCCGTTGTCCCGGCGCACGGCGACCTCCACCGTTTCGCCCTCGGGCGAGAACTTGGCCGCATTCGAAAGCAAGTTGGTGACGACCTGGGCAAGGCGTGCGGGGTCGCCCACGACCTCCGCGGAATCGGCCGCCGGGGCGACATCGACTCTGACCCCGAGGCGATCGGCATAGGCGCGGTTGGCGGTCACCACCTGCTCGGTCAGCACGTTGAGGTCGACGACCTCCATCCGAAACTCCATGCGGCCGGACTCGATTTTTTCGATGTCGAGGATGTCGTTGACGAGCCCGATCAGCCGTTCGCTGTTGGATTCTGCGATGCGCAGGAGCTCGCGCGCCGGGACTGGGACATCACCGACGGCGCCACCGAGCACAAGGCCCAATGATCCGTGGATCGAGGTGAGCGGCGTCCGCAACTCATGACTGACCGTGGACACGAACTCCGTCTTCATGCGTTCGACGCGCTTTCGCTCGCCGATATCGGTGATTGTCCCGACCGTACGGAGGGGGCGTCCCGATCCGTCACGCTCGACGACCTTTCCACGATCGAGGATCCACATCCATTCGCCCGAACGCGTTCGGACCCGATGCTCCGTTTCATAGGTCGCAGTGCGGCCTTTCAGATGTTCTCTCAGCACGGACATCACCGCCGATTTGTCGTCGGGGTGAATCATTCGCTCACGGTTGCGCGCGTGTCCCTCGACTTCTCCCGGTCGGTACCCGAGCATCGTCTGCCAGCGGGGCGAGAAATACATGTCACCGGTCACCACGTTCCAGTCCCATAGCCCGTCGTTGGACCCCTCGAGGGCCAGTTTGAGCCGCTCCTCGCTGACCCCGAGGGCCTCGACCGCGGCGGCGCGGGATTTCTCGCCACCGATCCACTGGGCCAGAAGCTGGATCAGCGAAATCTCGCTCTCACTGAACGCGACAGTCCTCGGTGACGGGCTGGAGAAGTTGAGGGTCCCGTAGCGCCTGCCGTCGACCACCAAGGGTGCGCCGATGTAGGACTCGAGACCGAACTGCTCGTAACACGGATGATTGCGCCAGCGGCCTTCGGCGGCGGCGTGAAACGCCAGCGGTCCGTCCGTCGCCAAGGTATCGGCACAGTAGGTGTCGCCCAGCGGAAACACCTTTCCCGGTCTCGGACCATACTCAGGGCCGCGCGCATACTCGACCGCATAGGTATCACCTTCGATGCGGCTGACGATGGCAATGTCGAGGTCCAGTGTCTCCAGCCCGAGGTCGAGAATGCGGGCGATCTTTTGGTCGGTGGAGAGCTGTGTCGTGGCGGTGATCTCGTGCAACCTGCGGAGCGTCCGCTCGTTCCGATAAAGCGCCGCCTCCGCCTGCTTGCGACGGGTGATATCGAAATACACCGACTGCACGCACGGCCGGCCGTCGAAGACCGTCCTCGCCCCCGTCATCTCGATGGGAATCGACGTGCCGTCCAGGCGAACGATCGCCGCCTCGCGAAGCGGCAGCTTGCCAGCACCGCGCTGAACCCTTCGCATTCGTCCTGCGGCGATCTGACGAAAGGCCGGATCGATGAGGTCGAGCACCGGGCGGCCGACGAGCTGCCGGAGATCAGCGGAACCGAACAGGTCCATGGCTGCCGTGTTCGCATAGACGACTTGCCCTTGGTCGTGGGTCAGGATCGCCGCCGGCGACTCGTCGACGGCGAAGCGGTAGCGCTCCTCGCTCTGGCGCAAGGCCGACTCGGTTCGACGTCGGCGAATGATCTCGCGTCGGAAGGTCTCGACGGCATCGGTGAGCGCTGCGAGCTCGCCGCTCCGATCGAGCCCATCGACCGCAACGTTGGTATCGCCGTCGGCAAGCTGCTCCAGCATCGACCCGACCGCTGACAATGGGCGTACGATGCTGCGCTTGAGGGCGACGCCGAGCACTCCGCACAGCGCGAGGCCGGCCGCCGAAAACACGGCAATGAGGATGATCGTCGTCCGCTCGCGATCGACCGCCGATTCGGAGGTCATGACCGAGATGGCTTCGATGCGGGCGAGCAGGTCCCGGGTTCACCTTTCCAGGGTCGCATGGCGAGCGCGGATGGCGGCACGCAGGGCCTGGATGTCTTCAATCGATCCGTCGTTCAGCCGAGCGAAAAGAGTGCCTGCCAACCGATTGTGATCACGGAAGGCGTCCGTGATGTCGTCAAGCACCACGGCGAGCAGCGCCAGCGAGTCGGTGGCGATGGGATCAGTGGCCGCTGCCTTGACCTCGCTCAGCCGCCGCTCGGCGTCGGCGAGATCATTTTCGGTGATGCGCGAGATCGACATGAAGCGTCGCATTTCCGCTTCATAATTCTCGCCCTCGGCGGCCAGGCGAACCGCCGTGTCGAGCAAAACCTCCTGCACGTCCTGCTCAAGGGTAATGTCGGCGGCGATCCTGGCGATGGGAAGCTGGAGGAGGGCGACTTCGTCGACGTCTCCCCGGATCGAACCGATATTGACGATGGCAACGGTGCCGATGGTCGCGGCGACGAACAAGGCTACGGCGACGAGCATGTAGATGCGCGTGCCGAAGGAGAGGCCGGTGGGGTGGGCGCTCGAAAGTCGCGCCGCTCCGGCCTCGGGCAAGCCTGCGGCGCCCTCGGCGCCGAGGTCCGGTGCGTTTGTGCGCCGGTCGCTCATTGATTCAGGATAGCCTGTAATTCTGGCGAAGGTCACGGATTCCCCGGACATGCGGACGTTCCCCGGAAATGGTCATTGGCCCTTGCGGAGAGCCGGGGAACCCGCCATCTTCTGTCCATAGCTCTTGCAGGGACCGGTAGACTTTCACGATGGTGCTGATCCTCGACAACGAAGCCGCAGGCGGCGGGGCGGCGGGCGCGCCTGCCGACGTCGTCAAGGACGTCGATACGCAGTCGTTCGTCACCGACGTCATCGAGACGTCGATGAATACGCCGGTCATCGTCGACTTCTGGGCTCCCTGGTGCGGCCCCTGCAAACAGTTGACGCCAATGTTGGAAAAGCTCGTCCGCCAAGCGGCCGGTGCGGTCCGTCTGGCCAAGGTCAACATTGACGAAAACCAGGCCCTTGCCGGACAGCTTCGGGTGCAGTCAGTGCCCACGGTTTACGCGTTCGTCGGCGGTCAGCCGGTTGATGCCTTCGTCGGTGCGCAACCGGAAAGCCAGATCAAGGCCTTCATCGGACGCCTTACCGGCGGCGCACCGTCGCCGGTCGACGAAATGCTCGATCACGCCCGAGAGGTGCTCGCGGGCGGCGATTCCCAGGGCGCCGCGCAGCTTTATTCGCAGGTCCTCAACGAAGATCCCGTCAACGCGGCCGCCATCGCCGGGTTGGTTCGTTGTTTCATCGCCCTCGGCGAGATCGATGCCGCGCGCCAGATGATCGACGGGCTCGAGCCGGACGTCGCTGCGAAAGAGGACGTGCGCGCGGCGGCATCGGCGGTGGAGTTGGCCGAGCAGGGCAGCGACACTGGCGATATTGGCGGCCTGCGTGCCCAGGTGGCGGCCGACGCCGACGATCATCAGGCGCGGTACGATCTCGCCGTTGCGTTGTACGGTGCCGGCCAGGCGGAAGCGGCTATCGAGGAGCTTCTGGAAATGGTGCGGCGCGAGCGGACGTGGAACGAGGAGGCGGCGCGCAAGCAACTGCTGAAGGTTTTCGACTCCCTTGGCACGTCGGATCCGCTGACGGTCGCATCCCGAAAACGGTTGTCGTCGATCCTGTTCTCATGAGTGGCGTACACGACATCGGAATCGACCAGCTTCCCGAAACGTTGCCGATCTTTCCGCTCAACGGCGTTCTGCTGCTGCCGCGTGGACGGTTGCCACTCAACGTTTTTGAGCCCCGCTACCTGACGATGACCGAAGAGGCGTTGGGTCGGGGCCGGTTTATCGGTGTCATGCAGCCACGCGCGCCCGAGGCCGACCCCATCAGCGATACGGCCCCGGTCTATGATCTCGGATGCGCGGGGAGAATTGTCTCGTTCGCCGAGACGGACGATGGACGTTATCTCATAGCGCTTCTCGGCGTGTGCCGGTTCCGGGTCATCGCCGAGCAGCCGCTGTATCGGGGCTTTCGCCAGGTCAACGCGGATTTCCACCCGTTCATCGGCGATCTCGAGGAGCCCCGCGGTGCCATCGGCGATCGGCCGCGCATGCTGAGTGCCGTGCGGCAATACCTGGCCTTGAAGGAGATCGCTGCCGATTGGGAGGCGATCGAGGAAGCGGATGACGAGTCCCTGGTCACGACTCTAGCGATGATCTGCCCCTTTGAGCCGCGCGAAAAGCAGGCCCTGTTGGAGTGCGCCGACCTTTCCGAACGAAGTCAACTTCTGGCGTCGCTGATGGGGATGTCGGTCCGCGAGGCCGAAGCGACGCCCAGCACCGCGCGGCATTGAAGGCCGCAGGTCGGGTGGTTGGAGAAAGCGATGAGCACGCGTCAGGTCGATCCCAAGCTGCTGGAGATCCTGGTTTGCCCGCTGACGAAGGGACCGTTGCGCTACGACGCCGAAGCCCAGGAACTGATCAGCGAGCAAACCGGGCTGGCTTATCCGATTCGTGACGGTATTCCGATCATGCTCGTCGACGAAGCCCGAACCCTCGACGACACGGCGCAGGGAAGATCGGCGTGAACGAAACCTTCGGCAGCCGCTATCAGCCGGTCGAGATCAGGCTGAAACGCGACGAGAAGGTGCTCGAGATCGACTTCAACGACGGGAGCGCCTTTCGGTTGTCGGCCGAGCTGTTGCGGGTCGAGAGCCCGTCGGCCGAGGTTCAGGGCCACAGTCCGACGCAAAAGACCGTTGTCGCCGGCCGGCGTCACGTCGGCATCATCGGGGTCGAACAGGTCGGCTCCTACGCCATCCGGATCCGCTTCGACGACCTGCATGACACCGGGCTGTACACCTGGGACTGGCTATATGAGCTGGGAGCAAACCAGGATCAGATCTGGCAGGACTACCTGAACGCGCTGGAAAGCAGGGGCCTCTCGCGCGATCCCTAACCGCTACAGCGGTTGTCCGCGCATCAGCCGCGGCAGCTCGCCGACCACTCCCATGGCATGACGCATGAACAGCCGCTTCAGCGGCGGCACCCGGTTGACGGCGGCGAGGCCGATGTCACGGGCCAGTCGAATGGGTGCGATGTCATTCGAGAACAGGCGATTGAGCGCGTCGGTCATCGCCAGCATCAGCGTGTTGTCGAAGCGCCGCCAGCGTTCGAAACGGTGCAGCACCGTGCTGTCGCCGATGTCGTAGCCAAGGCGTCGGGCGTCTGTCAGCACCTCGGCCAGGGCGGCGACATCGCGGTAACCCATGTTGAGTCCTTGTCCGGCAATCGGGTGCATGCCGTGTGCCGCGTCGCCGACCAGGGCGAGCCGGCGGTCGATGCATCGCTCTGCGAACTGAAGCGACAACGGATAGGACCACCGCGGCCCGACCACCGATAGATCGCCCAGGAAATCACCGAAACGCTGACGAAGCTCGGCGATGAAGCCGGCCTCGTCGAGAGCCATCAGCGCCGGGGCCAAGTCCTCCCGCTCGGTCCACACGATGGACGAACGATTGCCATTGAGCGACAGGATGGCAAAGGGCCCTGCCGGCAAGAAATGCTCATGGGCGACGTTGTCGTGCGGCCTTTCGTGGGCGACCGTGCAGACGATGCCGACTTGGCGATAGGACCAGCGCGTCAACCCGATGCCGGCCTCGCCGCGCACCCGCGAGCCGCGGCCGTCGGCGGCGATGGCGAGACGCGCGTTGACCGTCGTTCCATCGGCCAGCACGCCTTCGACGCCGTCGCTGCTGCGCTCGAGCCCGACCAAGCGCGCCGGTGCCAGCAACTGGACGCCGTCCAGGGATCGCATGCGCTCGATGAGCGCCCGCCGGATCACGCGGTTTTCGATCATGTGGCCGAAGGGCTCGTCACCGATGTCGTTGTGGTCGTAATGCAAAAACAGCGGCGACTGGCCGTCGGCGACGCGGATGTCCAGCATCGGACAGGCTTCCGGCTCCATCGCCGGCCAAGCGCCAATGCCCTCGAGCAACCGCCGCGACGACAGCGAGATCGCCGAAGCGCGGCCGTCGAAACCGGCGGCAAGGACAGTCGCCGGGTCTTCAATGTCGACGACAACGGCGGACAGCCCCGATTCTGCGACAGCGCAAGCCATCGCTCCGCCAGCGAGTCCGCCGCCGACGATTAAAACGTCTGATTCCAATGAGTTGCGAGATCGTCCGGCATTGTCGGTCATTGTGTCGTCGCGCCTATGAACCCTTCACTTGCGCCGAGGTGTGCGGCGCACAAACAAATTGCACAAAAAACAGGCAAACCCAAAAACATGAACAATAAGTAGGCAGGCTATTTCGTTGGTCAGTCGGCCACCCGTGCCGCAGCTTTTCGGATAATCCTCTGATATTCAAGAAGTTTCTTTGTCGATGTCGAAACCGGCACGGTTCTTGATATCTGCACGACAACGTGGCTTCGGCCAGGGTGTCCGGATTATCGGTCTGGGCAAGGAGCAATGATGGAAGGCCTTTATCGCGCCGCACGGTTGGCGGGGCGGTAGGGGTCCGACCAACAACAAGGGAAACCAGGGCGATGAAGCTGATCATGGCGATCATCAAGCCCTTCAAGCTGGACGACGTGCGCGAGGCGCTGACGTCCTTGGGCTTGCAAGGCATGACCGTTACGGAGGTCAAGGGGTTCGGACGGCAGAAAGGGCAGGCCGAGATCTATCGCGGCGCCGAGTACACGGTCAATTTCGTACCCAAAGTCAAAATCGAGGTTGCGGTCCCCGACGAGCTGGTCGAGCAGGCGGCCGAGACCATTCAGCGTGCAGCGCGAACGGACAAGATCGGCGACGGCAAGATCTTCGTCTACGGCATCGACAGCGCCGTACGCATTCGGACCGGCGAACCCGGCAACGACGCCATCTAGGAGGACCGAAAGATGAGCTTGATTAACAAGATTTCGGGGCGCCTCGCGCTGGCGGTCCCGCTGAGCGTCATCGGCGCAGCCAGTGCGCTGGCGGAAGAGGCCACGCTCGATACGGGCGACACCGCGTGGATGCTGACGTCGACAGCGCTCGTGTTGATGATGACCATTCCCGGTCTGGCACTGTTCTACGGCGGCATGGTGCGGAAAAAGAACGTTCTGGCGACGGTGATGCAGAGCTTCGCCGTGTGCTGCCTGATGACCGTGCTGTGGATGGTCGCCGGATACTCGCTGGCCTTCGGCGACGGCGGCGGGCTCAATGCCTTCGTCGGCGGCCTCGACAACCTGTTCCTCATGGGCATGGCTCCGGACGCACTCTCGGGCACGATCCCCGAGTCGGTGTTCATGACCTTCCAGATGACCTTCGCCATCATCACCCCGGCACTGGTCACCGGCGCCTTCGCCGATCGCATGAAGTTCTCCTCGATGCTGTGGTTCCTCGGCATCTGGATGCTGGTGATCTATGCGCCGATCTGCCACTGGGTGTGGGGCGGCGGCTTCCTCGGTGAAGATGGCGTTCTCGACTTCGCCGGCGGAACGGTCGTGCACATCAATGCCGGCGTCGCCGGTCTCGTTGCCGCGATCGTCCTTGGCCGCCGTAAGGGTTACGGCTCCGAGAACATGGCGCCGCACAACCTGGTGCTCAGCGTCATCGGTGCGTCGCTGCTGTGGGTCGGCTGGTTCGGGTTCAACGCCGGTTCCGCCGTGGGCGCCAATACGGCCGCCGGCATGGCCATCGCGGTGACCCAGATCGCCACCGCCGCGGCGGCGTTGGGCTGGATGTTCGCGGAATGGATCCTGCGCGGCAAGGCCAGCGTTCTCGGCATCGTTTCGGGTGCGGTCGGCGGCCTCGTCGCGATCACTCCGGCATCCGGTTTCGTCGGTCCGGTGGGCGCGCTGATTATCGGCATTGTTGCCGGTGTTGGCTGCTTCTGGGGCGCGACGGGCCTGAAGAAGATGCTCGGCTACGACGACTCGCTCGACGTGTTCGGCGTGCACGGCATTGGCGGCATCCTGGGCGCCATCGGCACCGGTATCTTCGCCGTCGAGGCCATCGGCGGGACGCCGGGTCTGATCGAAGGCAATCCGGGCCAGGTCATTACCCAGATCTGGGGCATCGTCGCGACGATCGTCTACTGCGCGATCGGCTCGTTCGTGATCCTCAAGGTGATCGACCTCGTTCTCGGCCTCCGGGTCGACGAGGAAACCGAGATCGGCGGGCTCGACCTCAACCTCCACGGCGAGGTCGTGCAATAGCCCACGTTTCGGGCCGGGGCTTAGGGGCGGCTCCGTTCTCCCAGCCGTTCCGCCCCCTTCCAGGCCGGAAGGCAATGCCTTCCGGCCTTTTTTATGCGGGCGCGCTTGCCCAGCGGTAGGTCCGGCATCATTATCCGCCGATGCTCAATCCCCGCCTCGAGTCCCTGCCGGACTATCCGTTCGACCGCCTGCGGGCGCTTCTCGACGGACTCGCACCACCGTCAGGACTTGAGCCTCGCGTGCTCTCGGTTGGCGAGCCCCGCCACGCGCCGCCGCTTATTATCGATACCGCCGTGGCCGCGGAACTCGGCAACTGGGGGCGCTATCCGTTGGTGGAGGGCACGCCGGCGTTCCGCGCCGCGGTCGCCGGCTGGTTGACCCGCCGCTACGGTTTGCCGGACGGCATGATCGATGCCGACCGCAACGTTTTGCCCGTCTCGGGAACCCGCGAGGCCCTGTTCATGGCCGCGCTGCTGACGGTGCCGGGGCGCACCCACCACCGGCGCCCGGCCGTGCTGATGCCGAATCCCTTCTATCCGGCATACGCTAGCGGTGCGATGTTGGCCGGTGCCGAGGCCATCTATTTGCCGGCGACGCGCGAAACCGGCTTCCTTCCGGACCTCGCCACCATCGACGAAGAAACGCTGGCCCGGACGGTACTCGTCTATCTGTGCTCGCCGGCCAATCCGCAAGGCGCTGTCTCAAGCGTCGAAGATCTTGGCCGAGCCATTGATCTCGCCCGGCAGCATGGATTCGTCCTCGCTGTCGACGAGTGCTACACGGAGATCTACGACGATCAACCGCCGGCCGGCGCCTTGCAGGCGTGCGGCGCGACGGGGGGCGACTGCAGCAACGTGCTGGTGTTTCACTCCCTTTCGAAACGGTCCAGTGCTCCTGGCTTGCGCTCAGGGTTCGTGGCTGGGGATGCGGATCTCATTGCCGGTTTCCGTCGCCTGCGGTCCTATGGCGGGGCGACGCTGCCGTTTCCCGTCCTGGCTGCGTCCGCGGCGTTGTGGAACGACGACGTTCATGTCCAGGCCAACCGCGCCCTCTACCGCGAGAAATTCGACGTCGCCGAGGGCATCCTTTCCGGCCGCTTGGGTTTCTACCGCCCCGACGGCGGCTTCTTTCTGTGGCTCGATGTCGGCGATGACGAAGCAGCGGCGCGAGCCCTTTGGGCGGAGGCGGCAGTCCGGGTGTTGCCGGGCACCTATCTGGGACAGCCTGGCGCCGACGGTACGAATCCCGGGACCGGCTTCATCCGTATCGCCCTCGTCGACGATCTCGTGGCGACCGAAGACGCCCTCACCCGCGTCGTTAAGGTCTTGTAAAGGGGGCGTTCGTAGACTTCCGGCATGGCCCGGACTGTTTCCAATACCGGAGGCGTGACCGTCTTCCCGGCGGGCACGGCCGCGTTTGTCCGACGACGTCTCGTCGAGGCATCGGGCGTCGGGCTGATGGCATTGGCAGCCGCGGTGGCGGCCGCCGTTCTGACCTTCGAATCCGCCGACCCGTCCCTCAACAATGCCGCCACGGGGCCGGCGCAAAACGTCCTTGGGCTACCCGGCGCCTACGTGGCCGACGTGCTGGTCCAGACGTTCGGCGCCGCCGGCCTGGTGCCGGTGCTACCGCTCGCGGCGTGGGGTTGGGTTTTGGTCGGCGCGCGCTCGTCCCCGGGACCGTGGCGGCGGGCGTTGGGTACGATCGCGGCGATGGTCCTGCTGGCGATGGCGTTCGCCCCGTTCGACGCACCCATCGCCTGGCCCCTGACCGCCGGACTCGGCGGTGTCGCCGGGCGCCTTGCCTTGGACGGTCTGGTGGGTATTGCGCCGGTCGATCTGATGATCGCGTCTCCGATGGCGCTGGCCGGTCTGGCCGCGCTTCTGGGGAGCGCCGCGCTGATCATCGGCCTCGGCCTTCCATGGTCCACCTGGCGGCGACTCGGGTCCGCCGCCGTGACCCTCAGCCGCCGCGGCGTCTCCAAGGCACCAGCTGCCGGCCGGTGGTTTGGCCGGGTCTCCCGGACGTTCGAGCGCCGTGAGCCGACACTGGCGCGCCGGTCGCGCCGGTCGCTCGACGTCGATGACGACCAATCAACCACCAGTGAGGAAGAGGTTCCGGACCCCGCGACACCTCTGCGGCCCGGTCTGGTCGCGCCGAAGGCCCCGCGGACCCGACCGGGCCGAAAAGCCGCTGCCGCCCGCCAGCGAACATTCGAGTTCGCCGCCGACGAGGGCTATCGGGTGCCGCCGTTGGACCTTTTGGATGCGCCGCCGTCGCCCGCCGGAGATCGCCTCAATGCGGAGGGCCTGCAGCAGAACGCACGACTGCTGTCCTCGGTGCTCGAAGACTTTGGTGTCCGGGGCGAGATCGTCAAAGTCCGCCCGGGCCCGGTCATCACGCTTTATGAACTTGAACCGGCACCTGGCACCAAGAGCGCCCGGGTGTTCGGTCTGGCCGACGACATCGCGCGGTCGATGAGCGCGGTTTCGGTGCGGGTTGCGGTGGTTCCGGGGCGCAACGTCATCGGCATCGAGCTGCCCAACATCCGCCGGGAAATGGTCTATCTACGGGAGCTCATCGCCTCGGAGACGTTCGAACGCTCCGGCGGCAAGCTGACCCTGGCGCTCGGCAAGGACATCGGCGGCACGCCAGTGCTCACCGATCTTTCACGCATGCCGCACCTGCTGATCGCCGGTACCACCGGGTCGGGCAAGTCCGTCGCCATCAACACGATGATCCTGTCGCTGCTCTATCAACAGTCGCCGGAGACCTGCAAGTTCATCCTCATCGACCCGAAGATGCTCGAGCTGTCGGTCTACGACGGTATCCCGCATCTCCTCTCGCCCGTGGTCACCGAACCATCAAAGACCGTCGTTGCGTTGAAGTGGACGGTCCGCGAAATGGAGGAGCGCTACCGGGCGATGTCGCAACTCGGCGTGCGCAATATCGCCGGCTACAACGCCCGCGTCGCCGAAGCCCAGGCCAAGGGCGAGGCGCTGAAACGCCGGGTGCAGACCGGTTTCGATGACGACGGCCGGCCGGTCTTCGAAGACCAGCCCCTGGACATGGACCCGCTGCCATTCATCGTCGTCGTCGTCGACGAGATGGCCGACCTCATGCTCGTTGCCGGCAAGGACATCGAGGCTGCGGTCCAGCGACTGGCACAGATGGCTCGGGCGGCCGGAATCCACCTGATCATGGCGACCCAGCGTCCGTCGGTCGACGTCATCACCGGCACGATCAAGGCCAACTTCCCGACCCGGGTCAGCTTCCAGGTGACGTCGAAGATCGACAGCCGCACGATTCTCGGCGAACAGGGTGCCGAGCAGCTTCTCGGCCAGGGCGACATGCTGTACATGGCCGCCGGCGGGCGGGTCACTCGCGTGCACGGGCCGTTCGTTTCCGACGAGGAGGTCGAGGCGGTGGTCGGCTGGCTGAAGGCGCGCGGCGAGCCGGAGTACGTCCCCGCGGTAACTGAAGACGACGACGCCGACCTGCCGGGCCTTTCGGGATTGGGCGGCGGCGACTCAGGCGACGAGCTCTACGACGAAGCGGTCGCCCTCGTTGCACGGGAGGGCAAGGCGTCGACCAGCTTCGTGCAACGACATCTTCAGATCGGCTACAATCGTGCCGCCAGGATGATCGAGCGGATGGAGGCCGAAGGCGTTGTCAGCAAAGCCGATCGCGTTGGCCGGCGCGAAGTGCTGGTCTTCGACCACGGGTAGGCGGCCGACCGGGATTTTGATCCGCCGGTTCGCCCATGGGTTCGCCGCCGCGGCGCTGCTCGCGCTCGCTCCGATGGCGACCGCCGGAGCATCCGGACCGGCCGCCATTTTGGATGACGGTGCCCGCGCCGATATCAGTCGCATCGAGACGTACCTCAATCGATTGAAGACGGTGCGCGCACGGTTTTTGCAGGTCTCGTCGACCGGGGAATACGCCGAGGGCTCGCTATACCTGAACCGGCCCGGCAAGTTGCGCATCGACTACGAACCGCCGGTACCCGTCGAGATCATCGCCGACGGGTCCCGGCTGATCTATCACGACCGCAAGCTCGAACAGGTCACCTATCTTCCGCTGGGGTCGACACCCGCCGGGATTCTCGTCAAGGAGAAGGTGTCGCTGAACGGCGGCGAACTCACCGTTACCGACTTCGCACGGGGTCCGAAGAGCCTTCGCGTCACCGTCGTCCGTGCCGACGAGCCGCTGGAGGGCAGCCTGACCTTGGTCTTCGGCGACCGCCCCCTGGAACTGCGCAAGTGGTCGATCAGCGATGCCCAGGGAACGGTCACCAATGTCTCTCTGATGAATGCTCGGTTCGGCGTCCCGCTGGATGACAAGCTGTTTCGGTTTCGCGACCCGTACGTCTACCAAAGCGGAGGATGACCGTTCGTGGCCCGCGCATCTGCCATGCGTTTTGCGCATGGCAGATGCGCGGTTTGCACAATGGTAGCACCTTGGGCCAACACCACGTAAGATAGACAGGCGAGCCCGCCCCCCTCGGGGCGAGCCGTCTCGGATGGTTCCCCTGCCATCGGTTAGCTCTGACAAGGGCTAAAAGCGCCCGGTTCACCCCCCCCCGGCCGGGCGCTTTTTTTGTTGCTGAAGTCTGGCTCAGTCTCGGGAATGGCCTAGACTGCGGCGCCGGTCCGTTTCGCCAATAGGTTCATCACCTTTGCCGCTGTCTGCTCGATGGAGCGTTCGGTGACGTCGATCACCGGCCATCCCTTACGCGCGAACAGCCGCCGGGCATCCCGCAGTTCCTCGCGCAAGACGTCGACGTCCGAGTAGTCCGGTTTTTCCGATGCGGTCAGCGCGCGGATACGCGCGGCACGCACGTGCGCCAGCCGCGCCGGATTGAGCGTCAGGCCGACGACCAGCGGACTCTCGGCTTTCATCACCCCTTCGGGCAACGGGATTCCCGGGACCAGCGGCACGTTCGCCGCTTTCACGCTTTGCGAAGCCAGGTACATGCAGGTCGGAGTCTTCGTCGCCCGCGACACGCCGACCAAGATCACGTCGGCGCCCTCGAGATCGTTCGCTGCGACGCCATCGTCGTGGGACAAGGCGAATTTCATCGCTTCGATGCGTTGGTAGTAGTCCTCATCGATGACGTCGCGGGTGCTCGTGCGATACTGGATAGGCACGTCATAATGGGTCGACAGCTCATGCACCATCTGCTCGAGGGAAAACATGCAGGGCACGGACAGGTGCTGACAGCCCTCCTCGATCGCCTCGCGCAGATCGGTCGCGGCGATGCTGTGCAGAACGAAACCGCGCGTCTCGCCGACGGCGGCAAGAATCTCGGGTATCTGGCCCAGGCGGCGCACCATCTTCCATAACCTGCGCTCGACCTCGACGCCTTCGAGCTGGGCGATGGCATTGCGTGCCAACATCTCGATCAGCTCGCCGGAGGCGTGCGAGATCAGGTGCAGATGGATGGTTTTGGTCATGGCGCCAATGCCCAGGGACGGCCGATCATCTGTGATAGCCTCCGTCGAGACGCAACACCGTGCCGTTGACCATGACGTTCTTGATCACGTGGACAACCAGCATAGCGAACTCCGCCGGATCGCCGAAGCGGTGCGGGAACGGGATCGAATGAACGAGCCGGGAATCGAGATTGCGCTCCATGCTGAACAGCGTCGGTGTGCCGAACAGACCCGGCGCAATGCCGACGACGCGGATGCCGAGAGGACCGAGCTCTCGTGCGGCGGGAAGGATCATGCTGACGACACCGCCTTTTGACGCCGAGTACGCCGCCTCGCCGCTCTGTCCCTCGTAGGCCGAAACAGATCCGGTAACGATGATGACGCCGCGCTCGCCCTGGGAGTTCTTTTTTAGCGTTGCCATATCGTCCGCCGCCAGCCGCATCATGTTGAACGTCGAAATCAGGTTGACCTCGACGAGCTGACGGAATTCGTCCAGCGGCATCGCGCCGTCGTCGCTCAGGATGCTTTTCGAATGCCCCTGGCCGACGCAATGCACGAGCACGCGGGCGGGCCCATGAACCCCGCGGGCGTGCTTGAGCGCTTCCTCGGCGGCTTGCGAGTTGGAGACGTCGCAGTGTATGGGCAACCCGCTGATCTCTTTTCCAACGAGGATCAGGCGTTCCTCGTCGACGTCGATTATTGTGACCTTGGCACCTTCCTCGGAGAGGTAGCGCGCGGATTCGGCCCCCAACCCGGATGCTCCCCCGGTGACCACCGCCGGACACTGCCAAAGTTCCATACCGCCCCCTCGCGCCGGGTTTGCCCCAGGTTAATTCCGTGAAACCGCTCCCCCATAATTGGCGCCTCGCCGCCTCGCTGGCGCCGCCTGTCACATTGATCGACCCGATCGTGGCCCGTCAAGCACCCGTGGTTGCGATCCATTCCTAACGACCTTGGGTCTATGCGCCGTTTCGGCTATGGATTCCGATCGGCCCCCGATGGCCGCGATGTGGAATAAGCCGCGTTCGTCTTCCGATCCGCGAACACGGAATCCGCTCGGACAACTGTATGCGATGCTGACCTGGTCACCGAAGTTCAGTTGTTCGATCCGCGCCATCGATGACGATCACGAGGGGTTGTTCCGGGTCGTCGAAGCACTGAACGAACACACCGCCGGCGACGGATCGCAGGAAAGGCTGGCCGCGTCGATCAACGCCCTCGTCCTCTATGTGCGCGACCATTTCGACCGCGAGGAGCGGCTGATGGCGAGCGCCAGGTATCCCGATCTTGCCGCCCACAAGCAAGAGCACGAGCGGTTCACGCGTTTGGTGCTTGATCTCCAGGCCATCCATGCGGATAACCCCGGTCAGGTCGATATCGGCAAGGTCACCGCGTTTCTCGTCGAGTGGCTGACCCGGCACATTCTGGGCAGCGACATGAAGTACGTTCCCTACCTGAGAGGCGAGAAGGAAGCGCCTCCCTCGGAAGACGAATTCGGCCCTGTCGAGGCCGCCGTGGAGTCCCTTTCGGTCGCGGTTCCCCCAGGAAAGGCGGACGCCGTCCGCGAGTTTGCGTCGCTGCTGGTGACTGGTGGGCAGCTTGCCGACGCCCTGGAAGCCGCTGTCCATCAAGGTGTCGAGGTCGAGCGACGGCGGTCGCACAACGACGCCGTCGAATTGTTCTGCCGCTAATCCTTCCTCGATCTCGCCGTAATGGACAAAGCCACACTCATCGGTCTGGTTTCCGGCTTCGCCGTGATCTTCATCGCCATTTTCCTCGGCGGCGACATCGATTCGTTCGTAAACCTGCCGAGCGTGCTCATCGTTTTCGGCGGCACGGCGGCGGCGACGTTCATCAAGTTCACCATGTCCGACGTGTTCGCGTCGTTCAAGCTGGGGCTCGGGGTGGCGTTCAAGAACTCTCCCGGCGACCCGCAATCGCTCATCGACCAGGCGGTTTCACTCGCCAAGCTGGTCCGTGAGAAGGGGCTGCTGGGCCTGGAAAACGTCAAGGTCGAGAACGAGTTCTTCCAGCGCGGCGTGCGTCTGTGCATGGACGGCTACAACAACGACGTGGTGCGCGAGACCATCGTCCGCGAGGTCAACATCATGATCCAGCGCCAGGAGAAGGGCGAACTGATGTTCCGCGGCATCGGCGACTCGGCGCCCGCGTTCGGCATGCTGGGCACCCTCGTCGGCCTGGTGCAGATGCTCGCCAACATGGACGATCCCAAGACCATCGGACCGGCCATGGCGGTGGCCATGCTGACCACCTTCTACGGTGCGCTGCTTGCCAATCTGGTGGCGATCCCGATCGCCGAGAAGCTGTCGATGAAAAACGAGCAGGACAAGCTGACCCACGACCTCATCGTCGAGAGCGTCGTACAGATCGGCAGCAACCAGAACCCCAACGTGCTCCAGGAGATGCTGGCCATCTACCTGCCGACGGCGAAATCCGGCAAAGGCAAGGGCAAGAAGAAGTAGTGGCCAACAAGGCACCCGCCGGCGCGCCTGCGTGGATGGTCACCTTCGCCGACCTGATGGCGCTGCTGCTCGTTCTGTTCGTTCTGCTTCTCACCTTCGCCGAATTGGACATCCAGCGGTTCAAGGCGATGGCCGGTGCAGTCCGCGAAGCGTTCGGCGTCGCCAAGGAGGACAAGCTTGCCGGCGTCATCGAGCTGGAGGGCTCGAAGCGGCGGACGGCGGCGACCGACACCAGCATGGTGCGCCGCCCCGACGACATCCCCAAGGTCAGCATCGAAGCCCCGATGGAATCGGATGCGGCTGCGGAGACGGATGCAAAGCCGGCGAACCAGCCGGCCGAGAAGCGGGACGCGGATGAGCTGGCCGGCGCGCTCAAGCAGGCCATCGCCGCGGAGATCGCCGGTTCGGGCATTCAGATCGAACGCAGCGGCGGCGGGGTCGTGGTGCGGTTCCCCAATTCGATCGCCTTTCCCTCGGGCAGCGGCGACCTGACGCCGGCGTTCATCGCCATCCTCAACAAACTGGCGCCGGTCCTGCGCAAAACACCGGGAACGGTGTTCGTCTCCGGCCACACCGACAACGTGCCCATTTCCAGCCGCATCTACCGGTCGAACTGGGACCTGTCGGCGGCCCGTGCCGCCTCGGTGGTCCATCACATGATCGACGCCAACGGCATCCAGCCGGCGCGAATCACCGTCCAAGGCTACGGCGACAGCCGCCCGCAGGCGCCCAACGACACGCCCGAGAACCGCGCCAAGAACCGCCGCGTCGAGATTTCAGTGGTGCCGGAGTAGGGATTGCCGACCGGGAAAAAAGGTGGTGCCCCCAGGGAGACTCGAACTCCCACTCCCTTACGGGAAACAGATTTTGAGTCTGCCGCGTCTACCAGTTCCGCCACAGGGGCTCCGCCGATGGCGGCCCTCATCATAGGGCCGGGCCGGTCGGGGTCAATACGACCGGGTTACGATCCGGCTGTCAGTTGCGGCCTTTCGGCCTCGGCGCGCAGCCGCGCGGCCAGCGGCGCCGGCAAAGGTATCACCTGGCCGCCGTCGGCGAAATCCAGCCACACCATGACCGACTCGGCGGTGGCGAAACATACGCCGTCCTTGAACAGGCCCTGGCCGAAGGCACACGAGCTGCGTCCCAGCCGCTCGACACGTGTACCGATGTTCACCTCGCCCGGGTAGTGGGCCTGGGCGCGGAAATCGATGCTCAGGTTGGCGATGACCCATCCGGCACGCTCGCCTTCCGTCGAGCCCGGGGCGACGGCTTCGGCGAAGGCGACGCGGCCGGTCTCGCAGTAGGCGACCATGGCGACGTTGTTGATGTGCCGGTAGCGGTCGACATCGGAGAACCGCACCGTATCGCGAGTCCAGAAGGCAAAGGCGGCAGGGTCGGTCAGGTCGATGGTCGGCGGAGCGGTCACGGGATCAGGCATCCTATCGGCGGATCGGCGGTGGCGGTGCCCTAACTGGCACACCCGGCCCGTTTGGGCAACGGCGAGTCTGACGACGATCCCTCACGCCGTGGCCGCAGCCTGTTCATCCTCGTCCTCAACGGTGTAGAGCGTCACCGGCTGCTCGCGCCCGCGCACGGGAAGCGTGCCGACCTCGCGGAAAGAAAAAAGGGGACCGGCCAGCTCGGCGGTGGTGCCGGCAATCAGGATGCCCGTGCCGTAGTCCTTGTTGAGCGCCTCGAGCCGGGCGGCGACGTTCACCGCGTCGCCGTGCACCGTGTAGTTCAGCCGGCCGGTGCTGCCGACGCTTCCGGCGATCATCTCGCCGGTGTTGATGCCGATCCGGCAATCGAGCGCCTGGCCCTCGAACATCCGGCCGCCAACGGTGTTACGGATATCCAGCGCCGTACGCACGGCCGCCGCGGCATGGTCCGGGTCGGCCACAGGCACGTTGAAGGTGGCGAGGATGGCGTCCCCCTGGAACTGGTTGATGACGCCGCCGTGGCGGCCGATGACCTCGGCGACGGCATCGAAATAGGCGGTCAACATCGCCACCACCTCTGCCGGCGCCATGCGTTCGGCCATGGTGGTGAACCGGGCGATATCGACGAACAGCACGGTGGCGGTGCCGAACTCGGGTTCCAGCGATCCTTGCCGGTCGATCAGCGCCCGGGCGACGGCCTCGGGGACGTACTTGCCGAAGGTTTCGCTGACCACCTCGCGTTCCCGCTCGGCCATCGCCTGACGGTAGACGACCCGCCGGGCGCGCCAGACCACAACTGCCAGCAGCGCAGCGACGACGACGAGTACGATGATCTCCTGGATGCGGCTGCCGGTGCCGACGAAATGGGGACTGAGGATCACGGCATAGTATTCCTCGTTGGTCGCGTTCTCCGGGATGTCGGTCCAGTCGAGCGGGTTCTCGGTCTGCGCCCAAACCCACATGGCGCCGAGCGCCCAACCCACACCTCCGATAACGCCCGCCCAAAGCACCAGCGCCGGCGAGTAGCTGAACGCGGCCGCGGCGAGAAACAGGAAGAAGTAGGGGAACAGGTTGAATCGGTAGGCGATGTGAGGAGGCAGACCGGCAGTTACCGGCGCGCTGAACACGACGATAGCAACGACCAGGAATGCCACGTCAGCGAGCATCAGGGCATACATCAGCCAAAGACGGTCCGGCCGCCAATGAAGCGCCGCGAGCTGAAGCAGACCCAGAACGCCGAACGCGGCGACGCCGGAAATCGCATAGTAGAGGAGGGGAGGCGGCCGCGAGACCGCGATCCAAATACCGATGACAACCACAACGGCGACCCGGCCCCAGAGGGCGAGCCGGAGACCGTTCCGCTGCTCGCGAAGGAACGTTTGCCTGAGCCGTGCGTCCAGTGTTGTATCGGTCATCCGTCAATCCTCGGTCCGTCCGTGCGGCGCGTACGCCCCGTTGTCGTCAACATAGTCGGCCTTTGCGGTTTTCGAAGGGCATTCGCGCGCGTTGGCGCGATTGCTCCAATTCTAACGGACTGCTAAACCTTCGCCGCGCCCGCGACTGGGCCCGCCGCCACGGAGATCTCCACCAGTGCTTCGCAGCCTCTACGACTGGACGATGGACCTGTCGGGCCGTCGACACGCGCTTACGGCGCTGGCGGTGGTGTCGTTCATCGAAAGTTCGGTGTTTCCGATCCCGCCCGATGTGCTGTTGATTCCGATGGTGCTGGCGGCGCGCGAGCGGGCGTGGCTGATCGCCGCCGTGTGCACGATAACCTCGGTCCTCGGCGGGCTCGCCGGCTACGGGATCGGCCTGTTCCTGTTCGAGCAGATCGGCCGGCCGTTGCTGGAGTTCTACGGCTACACCGACCGGTTCGGCGATTTCCAAGCGTACTACAACGACTGGGGAGCATGGGCGGTGTTCATCGCCGGAACGACACCGTTCCCCTACAAGGTTATCACCATCCTCAGTGGCGTCACCGCGCTCTCCGTGCCGGTGTTCCTGGTCGCTTCCGTGCTGGCTCGTGGTATTCGGTTTTTCCTCGTCGCCGGTTTGCTATGGTACTTCGGCGAACCGATCCGCGCCTTCATCGAGCGTCGGCTCGGGCTCCTGTTTACGTTATTCTGCATCCTGCTGATTGGCGGATTCGTCGCCCTCCGATACGTGCACTGAGGCGCAGCATGGCCGGGGACCGTTCCCAGAAGATCGCCGTCAAACCTCTGATTGGCGGGCGGTGGGGCGACCTGGAGATCCTGTTCGGCGCCAATGGTGCCTGTGCCGGCTGCTGGTGCATGTGATGGCGGCAGACCCGCCGTGAGTACGAACGCGGCAAGGGCGAGCGCAACCGCCGCGCCTTCCGCACCGTTGTCCGCGCCGGGCCGCCACCGGGCCTCATCGCTTACGTTGGAGACGATCCCGCAGGATGGTGCCAGGTTGGACCCCGCGCCGACCTTCCGGGCCTCGACCGATCCCGTTTGCTGCATCCTGTGGACGATACGCCCGTCTGGTCGATCTCGTGCCTGTTCGTCCACCGCCGCCACCGCCGAAAGGGATTGACGGCGACGCTGATCGAGGCGGCGCGCGATCATGCCATTGCCTCGGGGACGCCGGCCGTCGAGGCGTATCCGTGGGAGACCGACGAGGAAAAGGCGGCAAGCACCGTCTACACCGGTCTCGCCGGCACCTATCGCCAGTTGGGCTTCGTCGAGGTTGCGCGCCGGGCGCCCCATCGGCCGATCTTGCGGTACGCGACCAATCCGCGTGCGTAGGATTACCGTTGTCGGAGACTGGCCCGAATGGCTAAGGCGCGCTATATCGGAACCATGACCACGCCCCCGTTCGGCATGCCGTGGAGGCGTCTGGTGCCGTTGACGATCCTGGTGGTCAGTCTCGGATCGTTGGCCCCGGCCTATGCCGCCCAATACGTGTTCGGCCTTGAGCCCTGCGCGCTGTGCCTCTATCAGCGCCTGCCCTACGTGGTGACGGCGATGCTCGGGGCGGCGGCGCTGATTCTGCCGACCGAGGGCGGCGCGCGGACCTCGGTTGTCGCCCTTTCGGCCCTAGTGTTTGCCGGCGGCGCCGCGCTGGCGTTCTATCATGTCGGCGTCGAAGAACATTGGTGGGCGTCCATCGCAGGCTGCGGGGGAGAGCTCGCGACGAGTATTACGCTGGAAGATCTGCGGGCTGGTTTGAACGAGAGACCCCCGAAACCGTGTGACCAGGTCGATTGGCGGCTGTTCGGACTGTCGCTGGCGGGCTACAACGTTGCGTTCTCCCTGTTCCTGGCCGGGACGTCCCTGGCCGGGGCGCGGATGCTGGCAAAAGGCGCTGGAGAGACGACGACGTGAACAAGACGACACCCCGCGGCGGGCGCCTGCCCGGAGACCTCACCCGCGAGCAACTCATCGACCGCATCATCCGCGTCGATCAGGCCGGCGAGTACGGTGCCGTGCGGATCTACGAGGGCCAGCTGGCCGTGCTCGGCAACACGCTCGCCGGTGCCGTCATCCGCGACATGGCGGAAAAGGAACGGGAACATCTGGCGACCTTCGATCGCCTGATCCCCGAGCGCCGGGTTCGGCCGACGGTGTTGCAGCCGTTTTGGCGGGTTGCCGGATTTGCCCTCGGTGCCGGAACCGCGCTCTTAGGCCCCAAAGCGGCCATGGCTTGCACCGTCGCGGTGGAGGAAGTCATCGACGAGCACTACAAGGGCCAGATCGACCAACTCGGCGACGATGAGGCGGACCTTCGGGCGATCTGTACCGAGTACCGAGAGGACGAACTCGAGCACCGGGATGCGGGCCTCGAACACGGTGCCGAACAGGCGCCGGGCTACAAGGCGCTGACCGGCGCCATCCGCGCCGGCTCCCGCCTCGCCATCTGGCTCTCGGAGCGGATCTGACGCCCAAAGGACACGGCCTATCGCCTCGGCCCCGCGACCAGACACGCAATGACGCCGCGGAGGGTCCGCACCTCCTGTTCGGTGAGGTCGGCGCGGCCGAGCATGTTGCGCAGGTTCCGCACCATGTTGGGGCGCTTCTCCTTGATGCGCAGGAAACCGCAGGTGTCGAGTTCGGACTCCAGGTGGTCGAACAGGCCGGCCATCTCGGCCTTGGTTGCGGGACGGGTTTCCTTGGGCATGGTCAGGGTTTCGGCCGGCGCGTCATCGGCGCCAGCGAACCATTCATAGCCGACCAAAAACACCGCCATGGCAATGTTGAGCGACGCGTACGACGGATTGAGCGGCGCCGTCAGGATGGTGTCGGCCAGCGCCACGTCGTCGTTGTGCAGGCCCTTCGCCTCCTTGCCGAACAGCACGCCGGCCCGCGCGCTAGCGCCGAGCTCCCGCATCTCTTCAGCCGCTTGGCGTGGCGTCACGATCCGCTTGGTCATGTCGCGCTCGCGCGCGGTCGCCGCGTAGACGCGACCGAGGTCGGCGATGGCCTCGGCGGTGGTTGCGAACAGGCGAGCACCGTCGATGACCACGTCGGCGCCGGATGCCGCGGCGACCGCCTTGTCGTTGGGCCATTCGTCGCGGGGTCGGACGAGACGGAGATCGGTGAGCCCGCAGTTCAGCATGGCGCGCGCCGCCATGCCGATGTTCTCGCCGAGCTGCGGCTCGACAAGGATCACAGCGGGCCCGGTCGACGGTCCACTTGCGGGTGTTTTTGACGTGTCGGTGCCGGCCACCAGATCAGCCGTTCAAGCGGCCGCCCGGACGTGTTCTACGCCGCAGCCGGCAGCGCGACGCCGACCCGATAGAGCCGATAGACAAGACTGTCACGGAGCGCGATGTAGGACGCGTCGATGATGTTGGTCGAGACGCCCACCGTCGACCACGTCTCGCCATGCTCGCCGGACGTCTCGATCATCACCCGGGTGACCGCGCCGGTGCCTTCGCCGGTTGTCAGGATTCGCACCTTGTAATCGACGAGACGGAGCGGTTCGAGCGCCGGGTAGACCGGATCGAGGACCTTCCTCAGGCATTTGTCGAGGGCATTGACGGGGCCATTGCCCTCGGCGACGGTCATGAAATCGTCGCCGCCGACGCGGATCTTGACCGTCGCCTCCGACAGCACGGTCAGCGCGCCGTCGTCGTCCCAGCGCCGGTCGTCGATGACGCGGAAGCTGGAGCAGCGGAAATACTCCGGCACGCCGCCCATGGCTTGGCGGGCCAGCAGTTCGAAGCTGGCCTCGGCGCCGTCATAGGCGTAGCCGTCGAACTCGCGCCGCTTCACCGTCTCGACCAGCTCGTTGATCTTTGGATCGGCGGCGTCGACGTCGAGGCCGATGTCGCGGAACCGGGCAAGGATATTCGAACGCCCGGCCTGGTCGGAGACGACGATGTGGCGGTGGTTGCCGATGAGTTCGGGGACGACGTGCTCGTAGCAGCGGGGGTCTTTCTCCACCGCCGACACGTGCAGGCCGCCCTTGTGGGCAAACGCGGACTCGCCGACGTAGGGCGCGCTGCGGTTGGGTGAACGATTCAAGCGCTCGTCAAACAGCCGCGAGACATGGGTCAGCCGCGTCAAATCGCTGGGCGAGACGTTGGTATCGTAACCCATCTTGAGCACCAGCGACGGAATGATCGAAACCAGGTTGGCGTTTCCGCAGCGCTCGCCGAGGCCGTTGAGCGTGCCCTGGACCTGGCGCGCGCCAGCGCGCACGGCGGCGAGGCTGTTGGCGACCGCGTTGCCGGTGTCGTCGTGACAGTGGATGCCGATGTGATCTCCGGGGATCTCTTTGATCACGGCGGCGACGATCTCCTCGACCTCATGCGGCAACGTGCCGCCGTTGGTGTCGCAGAGCACGATCCACCGCGCGCCCGCCTCATAGGCCGCTTTCAGGCACCGAATGGCGTACTCCCGATTGGCCTTGTAGCCGTCGAAGAAGTGCTCGGCGTCGAACATGACCTCACGCTTCTTGCCCAGCGAGACGCGGATCGAGTCGCCAATCATCGTGACGTTCTCGTCGAGATCGATGCCGAGCGCCACGTCGACATGGAAATCCCAGGTCTTTCCGACCATGCACAGCACTTCGGCCTTGGCGTCGAACAGCGCGTTGAGGCCAGGGTCGTTCTCGGCGCTGCGTCCGGACCGCCGGGTCATGCCGAACGCCGACAGCTGGGCGCGGTTCAGCGCCGGCGGCGCGGCGAAAAACGCGTCGTCAGTGGGATTGGCGCCCGGCCAGCCGCCCTCGACGTAGTCGATGCCCAGCCCGTCCAGTTCGCGCGCAATGGCGACCTTGTCCGCCGCACTGAAATCAACACCCTGGGTCTGCGCGCCGTCGCGCAGCGTGCAATCGTATAGGTAAACGCGTTCGCCGGACATGGCGCCTGACTTTCTCACCGTGTCGAAGGATGCGGGAGAATGCCGAAATCGCCCCCGCGGCACAAGGACTTCGGACGGTATCTGAACGGTCCGCTTTGCCATTGGCCGGCGCACGGGTATGCTATCGGCGAGGTCGCCGCCGGAAATGCAGGCGGCAGAGGGGAGTCTGTGAATGACATTTCGCTATCGGCTTCGGTTCCTGAGCCGGAAGCAGGGCGACTACGCGCGTCATCTCCGTGCTGCGCGCCTGGCGCAAACGACGGGCGAAATCGGGTGCGAGAGCTACCGCACCGGCCGTATCGACAACCTCGCGGTCCTGGTCGAAAACGAAAGCGACATCGACGCCGTTCTTGCCGCGCTGCACGCCGACGCCTTCTACGGCGCCCAGAACTTGGACGACGACAGCCTTCTCGATCTGGCCCCGGAAGGTCGCCGCGGCCGCGTCTGACGGCGTCTGCCGGTCAATCGGACCGGCGCAGCTTCAGCCAGTCGTAGCGGTTCCCCGACTGCACCGCGTAGGTGCGAATTTCCAGGCTCTCGGCGCCCTGCGGAACGACATTCAAGGGGACCGACACGCCGGCATCGCCCTGAGCCCAGACCTTTCGAAAGAAGTCCTCGAGGCCGCCGACTCGTTTGTTGGCGACACCGATAATCACATCACCCGCCTTGAGCCCGGCCGACTCGGCGGGGCCGCCGCCCGCAGTATTGGTGATAAACACGCGTCCGTTTCGTTCCGAGGCGAAGAGACCCAGCCACGGGTTTGCCGGGTCCTTGCGGCGTCCCGTATCACGCAGGTCCGCGAGGATCGGCTTGAGGTCCTCGATGGGGACGAACATGTTCCCCGGAAGCGGCTGATCCTTCTCAGCGGCGTCACCGACGAACAACGAACCGATCCCGACCAGCCTGCCATCCATGGCGATGAGCGCCGCACCGCCGTACTGCGGGTTGGGCAGGAACGTGAAGATGGCGCTCTCGAGCAGGTATTCCCAGTATCCGGCGAAGGGCCGGCGGGACACCACCCGCGCCGCCGACGCCATCGGTTCGCCGACGAAGCTGACGGACAGCACGGGATCACCATCGGTGAGTGGTTTCGAATCACCGAGTTCCATCGGGCGGACGTCCAACGGACGGCTGGTCCGGAGCAAACCGAATCCGCTCTCGTGGTCGTAACCGACCACGACGGCCGACATCGGTTCGCCCCCGGGACCAATGACCTCGGCACTGTCGGCTTCGAGGATGAGATAGCCGATGGTCAGCACCAAACCGGCGTCGTCGATCACCACGCCGCTGCCGGTGCGCTCGGTGCCCAGGGCGCCAGCCGTTCGGGCATCATCGGGGATGTGAGCCCGGACCCCGACGACGGCGCTGATCAGCTCACCCGTCGGAACGGTGCTGAAATTATCTGCTTTGATCGGCGACGCGGCGAGGATGGCCATGACCGCGAGGGCGACGGCAATCGAGACGAAGCGGAAGGGTCTGCGAATCATCGGGCAACACTTTCGCACGTTCAGACGTATGTATGTGGGGAGCCTTTCGGCGTTGGGAAAGGGTCGCGTCGAGATGATCCGCACGGCCTGAATACGAGTTAACCCGCCGTTGACCGCCACCGTGAGACCATGGCTACCATGTTGCGTCTGCTTGCCGCTGCCGTCGTCCTGACCGTCGCCCCGCCGGCAATGGCGGTCGAGTTCGACGAAGCCCGGCATTTGCTGGCTCGCACCGGATTCGGCGCCCCCACATGGGCTGAAATCGAAGCCCTGCGCCCGCTCGACTACGAGACTGCGGTCGATCGCTTGCTTGACGGCGTCGATGCGACGCCGACCACTCCGCCGCCCCGATGGATCGACGAGCCGCCACCGCCGCCGGAGCTCCGCCGTCGTTGGTCGCAAGACGAACGCCAGGCGTTCCGCCGGCGGATGCGCGAACGCGGCCACGAGCTCAAAGTCTGGTGGTGCCGGGAGATGCTATCCACGCGTTCGCCTCTCGCCGAACGCCTGGTGCTGTTCTGGCATGGCCACTTCACGTCCTCGCTGGGATAGGTCAAGTGGCCGACGGCCTTGTATGCCCAACAGCGGGTGTTTCGCGCACACGCCCTCGGGAACTTCGGCCAATTGCTGCGTGCGATCGCGCGCGATCCGGCGATGCTGGTCTATCTCGACGGCCTCACCAACCGCGTCGGCGAGCCCAACGAGAACTTCGCCCGCGAGCTTCTCGAGTTGTTCACCCTGGGCGAAGGGCGCGGCTACTCCGAAAGCGATATCCAAGAGGCGGCGCGGGCATTTACAGGCTGGACCGTCTCACGCCGCGCGACCTTCACATTCGACCACAGAGCCCATGACGGAGGGGTCAAGTCCTTCCTCGGGCGGCGCGGCCGGTTCGATGGCGACGACATCATCGACATCTTGCTTGCTCAGCATCGCCTCGCCGTACATGTCACCGAGCGCCTGTGGCGAACGTTCGTGTCCGAGCGCCCCGATCCGGCCGAGGTTCGGCGCCTGGCCGCCGTCTTCCGCGACTCCGGCTACAAGTTGCGGCCGTTGCTCAAGGGACTGCTGATGTCCGCCGCGTTCCGCGATCCGGCCAACCGCGGCACGATGATCAAGTCACCGGTCGACTTCACCATCGGCACGCTGCGGCTGCTCCACCTCGAGCACATCGAGCCGATGAAGATCGCGCGGCTCAATCACGCCCTCGGCCAGGACCTGTTCGATCCCCCGAACGTCAAGGGGTGGCCAGGCGGGACGGCGTGGATCACCACCGCGACCTTGCCGCTCCGCCAACAGGTGCTTCACCGGTTGACCCGTGGCGCGGAGATGTGGCGTGCGCGCATGGCCGATGGTGGTGCCGACAAGTTGGAGCGGGTGCCGCCGGAGGTGTTGACCCGCTTGGTCCTCGCTGTTCCACCGGCCGAACCGCCGGCGGCGGGAATGCGGGGCCGGGCCCTGCTTGGCCATTTGTTGCTCGATCCGGCGTATCAGTTGAAATGACCAGGATGAACCGCCGCCAATTCCTCACCCTTTCCGGTGTCTCCGTGCTCGCGTTGGCGGGAGTGCCCGGCGTGCGTCGGGCGCACGCCGCCGGCCGGCCAGATCGGGTCCTGGTGCTGGTCGAGTTGAATGGCGGAAACGACGGCCTCAATACCGTCGTCCCCTATCGCGATCCGGCCTACCGGCGGCTGCGTCCGACTCTTGCCATACCGCCCGGAAAAACCATCCAGCTCGATGAGCGACTCGGGTTGAATTCAGCGATGGAACCGCTGGTGCCGTTGTGGCGCCAGCACCGGCTGGCAATCGCCCTCGGAGTCGGCTATCCGGAGCCCAATCTCTCGCACTTCCGCTCCATCGACATCTGGGAAACCGGTTCGGCCAGCGACGAATACCTGAGCGACGGATGGATCGCCCAGTTGTTCAACAAGACGCCGTTGAGGCGCGACTACGACGCCGACGGCGTGATCCTGGGTCGAAACGATGCAGGGCCGCTGTTCGGTGGTGGGCTCGGAACCGTCGCCTTGGGACGCGCCGAGAGGGCGCTCGCCCGCGCGGCGCGTATGCGCGGCATCGCGACGGAGACAGTGAACCCGGCGCTTGCTCACGTGCTCAGCGTCCGCGACCGACTGCGCCACTCGGCCCGGGCGATCCTGGAGAAACGAATCGATGCCGTCGATCTTGGCGTGTCTTTCCCCAGGAACGATTTCGGTCGGCAGATGGAAACCGCTGCGCGACTGCTCGCCGCCGGGGTCGAGACGCCCGTGATCAAGGTATCCATTGGGTCGTTCGACACCCACGCCAATCAGGCCGGGATGCACGACCGGCTGCTGGAATCACTTGCCGGAGGTGTCGCCGCCTTCGCCCGCGCGGCCGAGAAAAACGGATTCTGGGAGCGGGTCCTGGTGATGGCCTACTCGGAATTCGGCCGCCGGCCGGCGGAAAACGGCAGCCGTGGTACCGACCACGGTACCGCCGCACCGCATTTTCTGGTCGGAGGTCGGGTACGGGGCGGCTTCTACCGCGAACAGCCGCCGCTCAACCGGCTGGAGGACGGAAACCTCGGCCATCGCCTGCATTTCCGCTCGCTCTATGCGACCGCGGCGCGGGACTGGTGGGGCTTGCCGGCATCGTTTTTCGCCGAACCTCCCCTGGGGTGCATCGGCTGACCGTCGCGGGCTGAGTCGCCGGCCGCCGGCGTGCTATAAGTCGGTCATGTCCGACCCCTTCGATCTCGCCGACGAGCCACCGCCGTCGCCGCCTCGCGCACCGTCGGAGGTGCTGCGGCTCGACGCCCTGAACGAGACCCAGCGGGCGGCGGTCGAGGCGACCGAAGGGCCGGTTCTGGTTCTTGCCGGCGCGGGAACCGGAAAGACCCGCGTGCTGACCACACGCCTCGCCTACATCCTGGCGCAAGGCCTCGCACGGCCCGGAGAGGTTCTCGCCGTCACCTTCACCAACAAGGCGGCGCGCGAGATGCGCGAGCGCGTTTCCGCCTTGCTCGGCCAGCCTGTCGAGGGGTGGTGGGTCGGCACCTTCCACGCCCTCGGCGCGCGGATCCTGCGCATCCACGCCGAGGCGGTGAGGCTGAAACCGAACTTCACCATCCTCGATGCCGACGACCAGCTTCGTCTGGTCAAGCAGCTCCTCGAAGCCCACGGGATCGACGAAAAACGCACCCCGGCACGCGTCGTGTTGGCGGCGATCCAGCGCTGGAAGGACCGCGGACTAGGCGCGGACGCGGTGCCGGCGGCCGAAGGCGCCGGCGTTGCCGACGGCCGGGCGCTGTCGCTCTTTGCCGAGTACCAGGACCGGTTGCGGACGCTGAACGCGGCGGACTTCGGGGATCTGCTGTTGCACTGCCTGACATTGTTCCAGGGCGATGCGGAGATCGCGCGGCGCTACCAGCGGCGGTTTCGCTACATCCTCGTCGACGAATACCAGGACACCAACGTCGCCCAGTACCTGTGGCTGAGGGTACTCGCCCAGGCCCACCACAACATCTGCTGCGTCGGCGATGACGACCAGTCGATCTATTCGTGGCGCGGCGCCGAGGTCGGCAACATCCTCCGCTTCGAGACCGACTTCCCTGGCGCCCAAGTCATCCGACTGGAGCGCAACTACCGCTCGACGCCGCACATCCTCGCCGCTGCCTCAGGACTGATCACCCATAACGAGGGGCGGCTGGGCAAGACCCTGCGGACGGAGTTGAACGAGGGCGAGAAGGTCGTCGTACGCGGCGTCTGGGACGGCGAGGAGGAGGCCCGCGTCGTCTGCACCGAGGTCGAGGCCTTGCAGTCGAAGGGCGAGACCCTGAACGAGATGGCGGCGCTGGTCAGGGCCGGCTTCCAGACCCGCGAGTTCGAGGAACGGCTGATCACGCTGGGCATCCCTTACCGCGTCGTCGGTGGGCCGAGGTTCTACGAGCGCCAGGAGATCAGGGACGCCATCGCCTATCTGCGCGTCATCGCCCAGCCCGACGACGACCTCGCTTTCGAGCGGATCGTCAACGTACCCAAGCGCGGGCTCGGGCCGGCCAGCCTGCAAACCGTGCACCGGCTCGCCCGCGCCGAGCGTTCGCCGCTGACCGCTGCCGCTGAACGCCTCGCCGGGACGGACGAGTTGAAACCTCAGGCGCGCAACCGTCTTGGCGGCCTGCTCGACGACTTCGCCCGCTGGCGGAGCCTTTCCGCGGTGATGCCGCATCCGGAATTGGCGGCGCTCGTTCTGGACGAATCCGGCTATACCGGCATGTGGCAGGCGAGCAAAGCACCCGAAGCCGCCGGCCGGCTCGACAACCTCAAGGAGCTGGTCACCGCGCTCGCTGATTTCGACAGCCTGGACGGCTTTCTCGAACACATCAGCCTGGTGATGGAAAACGAGGAGTCGACCGCCGCCGACAAATTCACCGTGATGACCCTGCACAGCGCCAAGGGGTTGGAGTTCGACACCGTCTTTCTGCCGGGATGGGAGGAAGGTGTATTCCCCAACCAACGGTCCCTCGACGAGGGCGGCACGGCGGCTCTGGAGGAGGAGCGGCGCCTCGCCTATGTCGGCATCACCCGGGCGCGTCAGCGGGCGGTGATTCTGTTCGCCGCCAACCGGCGGATGTTCGGCCGCTGGCAGTCGAGCGTGCCGTCGCGGTTCATCGACGAACTGCCTCCCGACAACGTCGAACCCGTGAGCGAGCCGGGTCTCTACGGCGCGATGCCCGCAGCAGGCGCCGGCGGGTTACGCGATTCGGCGGCTTGGCCCGAGGGCGAGACCTGGCGGCCGCGGCGGTTTCGCGCCCAGCCGCTGATCGACGCCGTTGCCTTCGACGTCGGCGCCCGCGACGCGCCCGACCGGCCATTCGAAACCGGACAGCGGGTGTTTCACCAGAAGTTTGGTTATGGACGGGTGATCGCCGTCGACGGCGAAAAGCTCGAAGTTGCGTTCGAGAAGGCTGGGACGAAGAAGGTGATCGACAGCTTTGTCGAAGCGGCGTGAAGGGGGGAACGAAACGCGGATGCGCACCGTTGACTGGTATTTCGACTATCTGTCGCCCTACAGCTACCTGCAGACCTTCCGTTTCGACGAGTTGCCCGAGGACGTCGAGATCCGCTTCCGGCCGGTACTGCTGGCCGGGCTGTTGAATCATTGGGGCACGTCCGGCCCAGCCGAGGTCCCGCCGAAGAAGACCCATCTCTTCCGGCATCTGAAATGGGTCGCCAACCAAATGGGTGTAGCGTTCGAAGTGCCCGCGGCGATCCCATTCAATCCGCTCCGCGCCCTGCGCCTGAGCATCGCCTTGGGCTCCACGCGCGGCGTGGTCGACACGCTGTTCACCTGCGTCTGGCAGAAGGGCCTGCGGCCCGACGATAGCGAGGGGTGGCGCGCGATGGCGGCTGCACTTGGTGTCGAGGACGCCGATGCCCGCATCCGCGAACCGGGCGTCAAGGAAACGCTTCTCGCCAATGGCGAGGATGCCATCGCGGCCGGGGTGTTCGGCGTCCCCACGTTCGTCGCCGACGGCATCACCTTCTGGGGCATCGACACCACCGACTTTTTCCTCGACTACCTGCGTGACCCGACCGTCATCGATCCGGAGTTCGTCCGCCGAGTCGAGGCGCTCCGGCCCTCGGCCCGGCGACGATCGTGACCTTTCGCCGGGCATCGTGCCGGTGACCGGCGGCGGATCGCTGTTCCGGATCGCGGTCGTGGCACCGTCGTCGATCGCTGGCGCCATCGCCGACGCCATCGAACCGTTCTCGATCGCCGTCACGATTCACGAAAACGAAAGCGAAGAAGGGCGGCGCATCGAGGGACTGTGTTCCGAGGTCCCCGACCGAGGGGCCGTCGAGATCGCCGTTGCCCTTGCGTCAGCCTCGCACGGCGATGTGGCGCCAACGGTGGTCATTGAACCCGTCGAGGACCGGGACTGGTTGGCCGAGAACCGCGAGACGTTTACACCCTTTTCGGTCGGCCGGTTCTTTGTCCACGACGCGCTTCTCGAAGGATCGGTGCCCGTGGGCCGCATCGGCCTCCGTATCGACGCAGGCGAAGCCTTCGGTTCGGGACGTCATGCGACGACGGCGGGGTGTCTCTCGGCGCTGGACGGGCTGGCCCGACAACGGTTCCGCCGCGTCCTCGATTTTGGCACGGGGTCGGGCATCCTGGCGATTGCCATGGCGAAACAGTTCCGCATTCCCGTCACCGCCTGCGATGTCGACCCCCGCGCCGTCGCCGTGGCATGTTTGAACGCAGACGTTAATGGGGTTGGGAACCGGGTACGGGTGTTCACGGGGGATTCCTATGCGGTGCCCGGCATCACCAAGCATCGTCCCTATGGTCTGGTGATCAGCAATATCCTCGCGCGGCCATTGATCAGACTCGCCGCCGGCCTCGCACGCGTCACCGCTCCGGGCGCCATCGCCATCCTCTCGGGATTTCTGGTGCGCGATGCAAACCACGTCCTCGCCCCCCACGCGGCGCATGGGTTCCGGCTCGTCCGCCGCATCGACATCGACGGCTGGCGAACGCTCGTCTTGACGAAACGCTGATCAGCCGTCGAGGACCGCCAACATCTCGGCGACGGAGGTGAACTTCTCGCGGGGGTGGTCGCCCTCGGCCCGGGTCGTCTCGGCGGCGTCGATCCTGTTCCAGCCGTCCAAGTCGACGACCCGCACGCCGCGCTCGGTGAGCAGCGCGTCGAGCCCGTCGCCGCCGGGGTTGCCGGCCGGCGAGACGTCGGCGGCGATGAGATCGACGACGGCGATGGAGTCGGCGCGGTTGGTCGGGATCGTGCCGGACGGTCCGCGCTTCGCCCAGCCGACGGCATAGACGCCCGGTTCGATGCGGCCGTCGGTATTGGCGGTGATGCCCCGCCCCTCGACCATCGGCACCCCGTCGATGGGCGACATGACATAGCCGATGGCGCTGACCACCGTGCCGCAGGCCACGTCGAAGGTCTCGCCGGTGCCAGTCGTGCGCCCGTTGTCGATCCGGGTCTTCTCGAACCGTACCGCTTCGACCCGGCCGTCGCCGAGGATTTCCACCGGCGCGGCGTGGAACAGCAGGGTCAATGAGACCGGTCTGGAGCCGTCGTCCGCGGCGGCGGCGAACTCATGCAGGGTCTCCAGATTCTTTTCCTTGTAAGCGCGATCGGACTCGAGGACGTCGCCGACAGCGACCGGAAGGACATCGGCATCGACGATGACGCGGCATTGTTCAAGCCGTCCAAGCTCGGCGAGCTCGGCGGGGGTGAAGCTGGCCTCGACCGGGCCGCGACGGCCGGCCATGGTCAATTCGGCGATCGGCGCGGCAGCGATCGCTTCCGCCGCATAGGCGCAGATGTCCGACGTAGCCATTTCGCCTGGGGTTTTGGCGAGCACTCGGACGACGTCGATGGCGACGTTGCCATTGCCGATGACAACGACGCCGGGCTGATCCAGAAGGGGTGCCAGGTCGCGGTGGTCCGGATGACCGTTGTACCAACCGACGAAGGCCCCGGAACCGTAGACGCCGTCCAGGTCTTCACCCGCAATGCCGAGACGTCGGTCCACTTCAGCGCCACTGGCGATGATCACCGCGTCGTAAAGCTGTTTCAGTTCCTCGAAGCTCGCCGCGTCGCCCACCGCGACATTGCCGAGGAAACGCACGCCCTCCTTGCCGAGGGTGCGCGAGAACTGCCGGCTGATCGCCTTGGTGCCCTGGTGGTCCGGGGCGACGCCGACGCGCTGACCCGCAAGGTG